>ERZ1023420.5-NODE-5-length-369257-cov-18.870987_pt1 | contig 369257 bp, 359 predicted proteins | sample MGYA00380512_ERZ1023420 | MGnify/ENA primary metagenome ERZ1023420 (study PRJEB33173, sample SAMEA4830390) | metagenome | study: EMG produced TPA metagenomics assembly of the PRJEB25223 data set... | reverse complement strand
AACGTAATGGCTTAAACACTGGAGTTGTGGGTTTTATAAAATCCCTCACTCTCCGCTAATAATAGATGCCTCGTTATTCTACATTTATTAAAGTGTTGAATAACGAGGTTTTTTATTAGTTTAAATAATGAGTTGAACGAAAATAAAATTAGGGTCTGATTTACAAATCTTGTATATTTATAGCAGATATCCAAAATAAGTTTGTCAACGCTTTAATAGTGGTAAAATATCAACGATTGCAAGTATTATTTTTTATTTTTAATTAATTTAAAGATAAATCACTTCGTTTAAAAAGATATGTAGGTTCATTCATGGATAATCGAATAGACTATTATGAAATCGCAAAAGAAGAACTTGGGTTAATTATGGATTTAGAGAAACAATTGAAAAAACATCGATAGATAGAAAACTACGTGAATTGATTAAAATACGCGTCTCACAAATCAATGGTTGTGCATTTTGTATTGGCATGCATACTGCAGATGCTAGAAAAATGAAGGTTTCAGAAGAAGAAATATATTTATTAAATGCTTGGGATGATACGAATGTTTTTTCTGAAAAAGCAAAGTTAGCATTTAAATTAGCAGAAGCAATTACACATATCTCTAAAAATGGTGTGCCAGATAAACTGTATGATGAGGTACGTACATTATTCTCTGAAGAAGAATATACAGATTTAGTATTAATTATTAATCAAATTAATATGTGGAATAGACTATCCATTTCTATGGGTAATCAACACCTTATATAGTAAGTCTTAGAATTAAAGGCATCCAGGCAATTTATATGGATGCTTTTTTATTTTGTGGTCATCGGGGTAATGTTAACGTGTTTACCTTTAATTATAACATTTGAGTTTAATAGATTATTTGTTGTTGATGTGCAGACACTGTTAAATAAGACTAAACACGTTATAATGAGTATGAGATGGAGGAATGATGAAGTGGATTTTTGGTTAAAACAACAGGCGCAACAAAAGGGTGAACATATATTTATTGATGATGGTGAAACGCAAGTCACGTTTGCGACAATGTACGACAGAGCTTCAAAACTTGCTTGTACTTTACATCAGTTAAATAAAAAGAGAATAGGCTTTTATATTGATAATACTATTGAATCTGTTTTGCTTATTAATGCTGCTTGGCTGGCAGGGATTGAAGCAGCTATGATAAATACTCGGTTAACTCGAAATGAGATGATAGCACAGATGGATTCAATAAATGTTGATACAGTAATTTCCATGCATGATCTTGAATTAGAACATATTCAAGTTGTGCCTTTTAATGAGCTTATTTCAGTTAATAATGATAAGTATTTTGAAGAGATATTTTCATTAACGCGTATAGCATCTATTATGTTTACATCCGGTACTACAGGGCCACAAAAAGCAGTGCCGCAAACATTCAATAATCATTTGGCGAGTGCTCTTGGATGTCGAGAAAGCTTGGGCTTTAATGAGAAAACAAAATGGTTATCTGTGTTACCGATATATCATATTTCAGGATTAAGTGTCGTATTACGTTCATTAATTGAAGGCTTCACATTACGGTTAGAATCAAAATTTAATACGGAGCAAATGTTAAATATCATAAAAAATGAAGCGCCAACGCATGTATCGCTAGTGCCACAAACATTAAAATGGTTAATGGATGCTGGATTACACCGTCCATTCTATATTGAGAAAATACTGTTAGGTGGGGCTAAGCTTTCTCGTAACTTAATTCAACAAGCTTTAAGCTATGATTTACCAATATATAATTCGTTTGGCATGACAGAGACATGCTCGCAATTTTTAACGGCGACACCTGAAATGCTTGAACATCGATTTGATACTGTTGGCAAACCGAGTAATGATGTTGAAGTTAAAATTAAATCACCTAATATAGATGGACATGGAGAACTATTGATTAAAGGTAAAAATGTAATGGATGGTTATCTTTTTCCTAAAGTAAAAATGGATACATTCGAAGACGGTTATTTTAAAACTGGTGATATAGCGGAAATAGATGAGGAAGGCTACGTCATGATATACGATCGTAGAAAAGATTTAATTATTAGCGGTGGTGAAAACATATACCCATTTGAAATAGAATCTGTAGCCAAACAATTCCCTAATATCGAAGATGCTATGTGTATCGGTGTTGAGGACGATACTTGGGGTTCAGTACCTTATCTGTATTATGTTGCAAATAAAGATATCGCAGAAGAACAATTAACTGTGTTTTTTAAAGAAAAACTTGCAAAATATAAAGTACCTAAACAATTTCAACGAGTATCTCGTTTACCTTACACGTCAACTGGTAAACTTCAAAGAACGCGTTTATAATCTTAACTAAGGAGTACATATGAAAATAGTTAACATGCATTTGTATGATTATAGTGCAAAATTTAAAACACCTGTCATTACCCCTAAAGTAAAAATGAATACGCGCAAAGCGCTTTTCGTTGAATTAATAACAGATAAAGGTAAATCATATTTTGGTGAAAGCAATGCGTTTGAAACGAATTGGTATGCAAATGAAACAATAGAGGATGTAAAACATTTTTCAAAACTATGGTTTCAACAGGTTCAGGGTAAAACGTTTCATTCTTTTTTAGAAATTCAAGATGCATTAACGCAATTATCTAATTATCCTGCAACACGTAGCATGTTGGTGATGGCTTGTTATCAAATGTTTCATGTTTTAGAATCATTGAATGTGCCTTATGGCGCGACAGTTAATGGCATGACTTCAAGAAATTTTCAACAACTTGTTCAAACGCAACCGCAACGCGTAAAGCTTAAATGGAATGCTGATATCTTAGATGATGTGGAAAAGGTGTCACAATTAGCTTTTCGACCTGATATAGCCATCGATGCGAATGAATCATTAAGCAAAGTAGATTATGATAAATTAAAAACACTAAGTGAAGCGCAAATATTATATATTGAGGAACCTTTTAAGTCACTACAACATTTAACACATTTTGAAAAAAATGAACTACCACCCGTTGCGATTGACGAGAAAGCGACATCTAAATCACTTATTTCACAAGCTATTAATGATTTTGGCATTGATGTCGTTGTGTTAAAACCATTTAGATTGGGTGGCATAGATAAAGTGATGGATTTGATAAAAATGCTCAATACTCTAGATGTGAAAATCGTGATAGGTGGTATGTATGAATATGGCCTAAGTAGGTATTTTACAGCGATGTTAGCACAATATGCTGATTATCCTAGTGATATTACACCAGAAGGTTATTACTACGAGGTAGATATGATTAATCAGGCAGGTATATTAAAAGGAGGCTCAATTTATTTTGAGCCTCCAGTGGTAAATCATAAGATATTGAATTTTATTTGTTAATGTTTTTATCTTTTTTATGCTTTGTTTTCTTTAGCGGTACGGGATCAAAGCCACCTTTATGAAGCGGGTGACATTTTGAAATTCTTTTAATACCTAACCATGTGCCTTTGAAGGGACCATACACTACTATGGCTTCTCTAGTATATTCAGAACAGGTTGGATAAAAACGACAAGTTGCAGGGGTTAATGGTGATATAAAGCGTTGATATATATGGATAAGTCCTAGAAATATAGTTTTCATAATTTTGCCTCCAACAAAAATCTTAGCATAGCTAGTTTAACATAATAAGGGGAAGAGTGATGTATGTGAAGTTTAAAGACAAAGAAAATGACGATGTGTACCTAACATTTAAAAAGAAAGCAGATTATGCCAACGGTAATCATGTACTTATAATCCCTAAATATAAGGGTAGCTTGTTATTCACAAAACATAAAATACGTGGTATTGAATTTCCGGGTGGTAAAAGAGAAAAAGGTGAGGCGAGTGAAACTGCTGCAGCACGAGAAGTCTTTGAAGAAACTGGCGCAACGATTAAATACTGTGAATACATAGCGCAATATAAGGTTGATCGTCAAATTGGAATGTCCTTTACTAAAGATGTCTTTATGGTGGAGATAGAAGCTATCACTGAGCAACCAGATTATTTTGAAACGGATGGACCACTATTGTATAAATCATTATCTGAGATTCCAGAAGATAAAAAAAGTTACTTATTGAAAGATCCAGCAATATTACAATGTTTAGAGAGAGTGATTGAACTTGGATTTTATTCATAAAAAGAGAATGCCGGTTGAATCAAATAGCCATATATTTGATGAAGTAATCTATAGAGTAGATCATTTAAATGTTAAGGGGCTGCTGATGACACCTCATGCAAAAGTGCAGAGAATTGTTTTATATTTACGAGGTGGTAAAGGGCAAGTAGGTAAGGTGAGAACGGGAAGATTGATGCAATTTGCGGATGAACATACATTGGTCTTTGGACCTTATTATAGAGGTAATAATGGTAGCGAAGGCAAAGATGAGTTTTATGGTTCGGATCTGCATGACGTTACAGTTGCGATACGTTTGTTAAATCAAAAGTACCCTGGTATTCCCATTCACATGATTGGTTTTTCTAGAGGTGGACTTCAAGGTTTATTAACATTTCAAGATTTACCGGTGACGAGTTATATTATTTGGGGCGGTGTCTCAGACATAAATCTGATGTATGAAGAACGCGTTGATTTAAGGGGAATGCTTAAACGTATGATTGGAGATCCTAAAAAGAATATAGAAGCTTATAAACAACGTGATGCTATCGCTCAAATTAAAAACACAAGCCCGCCCATATTTATAGTTCATGGGGGTAAGGATAAACAAGTAGGTATTCATAATGCTTACTATTTAGTGGAACAACTTGAAAAGATTGGTGCGACATTTCGTACTTATTACCAAATGTCGGAGGGACACGTACCAAGACCATTTGCGCTCAAAGATACGCTACTGGCAATTAAACAGTGGATGGATGATGTTGAACAGAACAAGCTTAAAAACCAATATGATAGATAAGATGTTATAGATATAAAGTATTTACAAATAAAAAGTAGCCATGTAGTTTTCTATTGTAATAGAAGACTACATGGCTACTTTTCTAATATTTTAAATTATTCAAATCCGCCATTGACGGCTAATTCGTCAACATCTTCTCCAAATTTTTCAAAATTAGATTTAAAACGATTAATTAAATCTTGAGCTTGTGTTCTGTATGCTTCTGGCTTACTCCAAGCATTGATAGGATTGAGCAATGTTTGAGGGACATCTTCTACTTCAACAGGAATATCTAATCCGAACATATCATCTTTCACATATTCTGCATCTCTCAATTTACCTGTAATGGCTTGATTAACCATTTGTCTTGTATAATTTAGGCTAATACGACGTCCAACGCCATACTTTCCGCCAGTCCAACCCGTGTTAACTAAGTAAACATCAACGCCATGTTTATCTATTAAGTTACCTAATAAATCAGCATAAACTTTAGCGTTTAATGGTAAGAATGGGGAACCAAAACAAGTAGAGAATGATGGTTCAGGCTCAGTAACGCCTCGTTCTGTTCCAGCTAATTTAGCAGTGAAACCACTTAAAAAATGATACATCGCTTGGTCTTTGGTTAATTTTGAAATAGGTGGTAATACACCAAATGCATCTGCAGTTAAGAAAATAATTGTATTAGGATGCGCTGCTTTAGATGGTGTCACAATATTATCAATGTGGTGAATAGGGTATGCAGCTCTAGTATTTTCCGTGTATTGATTGTCGTCAAAATCAACATCGCCTTCTTCATCAACAACAACGTTTTCTAGAATTGTTCCGTATTTAATAGCATCATAAATTTGTGGTTCTTTTTTCTGTGATAGATTAATTGCTTTTGCGTAACAGCCACCTTCGATGTTGAAGATACCGTTATTATTCCAGCCATGCTCATCATCACCGATGAGTTTACGTGTAGGGTCAGCAGAAAGTGTTGTCTTTCCAGTACCTGATAAACCAAAGAATAGAGCTACGTCGCCTTTTTCGCCAACATTTGCTGAACAATGCATACTCATAATGTCATCTTTAGGTAGTAAGTAGTTCATTACGGAGAAGATTCCTTTTTTCATTTCACCAGCATATTCAGTTCCACCTATTAGGATTACTTTATGTTTAAATGATGTGATAATGAAGGTTTCTGAATTTGTACCATCTATGGATGGGTCTGCTTTGAAGTGAGGTGCAGAAATAATAGTGAAGTTTGGTTTGACTTCTTGAGCTTCTTCATTTGTACTTGGACGGATGAACATGTTTTGAGCGAACAAATTATGCCAAGCCAATTCATTAACAACAGTGAGTTTTAACTGTGAATCTTCATCGCTACCTGCATAACCGTTAAAAACATAAAGCTCATCTTTCTTATCAAGATAGTTTAATACTTTATCATATAAATTTAGAAATTTTTCTTCTTCGATAGGTTGGTTTATGTTGCCCCAATCGATGTCATCTCTATAAGATGGCTCAGTGACAATAAACTTATCTTTTGGTGAACGACCAGTATATTTACCAGTTTTTGCATTGATGGCGCCTAATTCCGTTAGTTCGCCTTCATTATTTTCTAAAATTTTATTATACAACTGAGTTGTAGATAATTGAAATAATGAAGATTGCTTGTCTAAAATGCTTTCAATTTTGCTTGTATAAGTGTATGTATCTACCGCCATACTTGATCCCTCCACGCTATTTAGTTGATGTAAGCCTTTACAATTACAGAGTATAACATATATAGATTAATAGTCCACACCAATTTCAAAGGAATTTTAAATAAATATTAATAAATGTAAAATTGACATTATATGTTAGATTAGGTACTATATAGATTAACGGATTCTCTTATCCTGAGTGGCGGAGGGACATGGACCCAATGAAGCCCAGCAACCTCTTCTTAATTGAAGAAAGGTGCCAAACCGTTTGCAGACAAATAGCGTCTGAACGATAAGAGCGAATGGACGTATAAAGGGCCTTCTCTCTATTTACTATAGTGTAGAAGGCCTTTTTTAATGAGCTCAACAGAGAGAGAATTTTCGTAATTTAAAACTAAAGGAGCAAATTATGACATATAATAAAAGATTGTTTACTTCAGAATCTGTAACAGAAGGGCATCCGGACAAGATTGCTGACCAAGTATCGGATGCGATTTTAGATGAAATTTTAAAAGATGACCCAAATGCACGTGTGGCTTGTGAAACGACTGTAACCACAGGTATGGCTTTAATTTCAGGAGAAATTTCAACAACAACTTATGTTGATATACCAAAAGTAGTTAGAGAAACAATTAAAGAAATAGGTTACACACGTGCGAAATTCGGTTATGACAGCCAAACGATGGCTGTATTAACAGCAATTGACGAACAATCTTCTGACATCGCACAAGGTGTAGATACAGCTTTAGAATATCGCGACGAAGCTTCTGAAGCGGAAATTGAAGCTACGGGTGCAGGAGATCAAGGCTTGATGTTTGGTTATGCAACTAATGAAACAGATACGTATATGCCGTTACCCATTTTCTTATCACATCAGTTAGCTAAACGCTTATCTGACGTACGTAAAGATGAAATTTTAAAATACTTGCGTCCTGATGGAAAGGTTCAAGTGACAGTTGAATATGATGAACAAGATAAACCAGTTCGAATAGATACTATTGTTTTATCTACGCAACATGCTGAAGATATTGAATTGGATCAAATTAAAGATGATATTAAAACACACGTTATTTATCCAACAGTGCCAGAGTCATTATTAGATGAACAGACGAAATTTTATATTAACCCAACTGGTAGATTTGTAATCGGCGGTCCTCAAGGAGATGCAGGACTAACAGGTCGAAAAATCATCGTGGACACATATGGTGGATATGCACGTCATGGTGGTGGATGCTTCAGTGGTAAGGATCCAACTAAAGTTGACCGCTCAGCTGCATATGCTGCACGTTATGTAGCTAAAAATATTGTTGCAGCTCAATTGGCTGAAAAATGTGAAGTACAATTAGCGTATGCGATTGGTGTTGCTGAACCGGTTTCAATTTCAATAGATACATTTGGTACTGGTAAAGTCAGTGAATATGAATTAGTAGAAGCTGTAAGAAAACATTTTGATTTAAGACCTGCCGGAATTATTAAAATGCTTGATTTAAAACATCCAATTTATAAACAAACAGCTGCATATGGTCATTTTGGACGTACTGATGTGCTATTACCATGGGAAAAATTAGATAAAGTTAACTTATTAAAAGATAGTGTCAAAGCTTAAACTGAGACAAAATGTTTAAATTTTAAACTTTACTATCGAATACGATGCGCATATCTATTATAATTAAGTTACTGAACACATAAAGGAGCGTTTTTGTTATGAATTCATTTGGACCAATAGAGATTGGTTTAATCGTGGCAATTGTCGTAGCAGTCATTTGTTTGATTTTATTTATTGTTGCTTTAAAAAGTAAGAAAAAAGCGCAAGAAAAAGTTGAAGCGCAATATAAATCAAGAGAGCAACAACTGAGCGATGAGCATGAAGAAGAGCTAGAAAAAGAAAGAATTGAAAATAAAAAAACGGTAACAAAACAAAAAGAAGAATATACGGCTGCGGTTAATTCTAAAGATAGAGAAATTGATGCATTAAAATTATTCTCTAAAAATCAAAGTGAATATGTAACTGATATGAGATTAATAGGTATTCGCGAACGACTTGTAAATGAGAAAAGAATTCGTCCAGAAGATATGCATATTATGGCAAATATCTTTTTACCAAGGAATGAGTTTAGTGATGTGCAACGTATCAGTCACTTAGTCCTAACACGTACAGGTTTATATATCATTGATTCACAATTGCTTAAAGGTCATGTGTATAATGGCGTAAGTGCTGCACAATTTAAAGAACAGCCGATGATGGAACAAGTATTTAATACATTAGATCTTGATGGTCAAGTTCCACAAACACTTGTCTTAGATCAAAATGAAGATAAAGATGCTTTATCATTTGTTAATTACACGACGCATTTAAATGAAATTGAAAGACTTGCTGGTGATATCCAAACAGAATTAAATTTAAAATTTACACCAACAACTATCTTATACTTCAACCCTAAAAATGATGGCGATGTTACGATTACAAATTATGCACAAAGTTCAAATTCAAAAGTTTTAGTAGGACCAGAACAATTAGACGAATTCTTTAATAAATTTGTCTTTCATGGTCGCATTCAATACAATGTTGAAGACTTACAACGTGTAATGGATGAAATCGAATCATTTAATTAGAATATTATGAGATATAAAAAAGCTACAGACAAAGTTAGTTCACTTTTGTCTGTAGCTTTTTGTCATATATAATAATATTTCGACTTTTTAAATTGTTCTAATTAAAAGTATCCTGAATAGATATTTTTAAATTTATAAGCATTATTATTTATATTTTTGATAATATTCATTAATATAAACATTAACTTAACTAAAAGGGGACTTTAACTTGGAAAATATTAGTTTTTATAATGGCAATGAAATGCCTATAGTAGGTTTAGGAACGTTCCGTGTTGAAAATAACGATGAGTGTAAAGCGTCGGTTAAACATGCGATTGAGAGTGGTTATACACATATCGATACAGCCATGATTTATGAAAATGAAGATAAAGTTGGCGAAGGTATTGCGGAAGGTCTTGCTTCTACAGGACTGAAAAGAAGTGATTTGTTTATTACATCAAAATTGTGGTTAGATGATTATGGTCGCAAAAATGTTGAAACTGCATATGAAACGAGTCTAAAAAAACTTAACTTAGATTATCTTGATTTGTATTTAATGCATTGGCCAGGTACTGATGAAGCTTTAATGATTGACACTTGGCAAGGGATGGAGGATTTATATAAAGATAATAAAGTGAAAAATATTGGTGTGAGTAACTTTAATGTTGAACATTTAGAAGCATTATTGGCACAGGTTTCTATAAAACCAGTCATTAATCAAGTTGAATTTCACCCATACTTATTACAAGAATCACTAAGAAGATATTTAGAAGTACAAAATATTCATATGGAATCGTGGTCACCATTAATGAATGCACAAATCTTAGAGGATGCAACCGTTAAATCAGTAGCAGAAGAAGTTGGAAAATCACCAGCACAAGTCATTATAAGATGGAATATTGAACACGGTGTAGTAGTGATACCAAAATCAGTTACACCGTCTAGAATTGAAGAAAATTTGAATGTCTTTGATTTTAATTTAACACCAACTCAAATTGAAAAATTAGATAGCCTGAATGAAGATAAAAGGATTGGACCAGATCCAATAGGGTACAATGGTCACTAAGTCGATGAAATAAAAAATAAGGTGGAAACCGATTTTTTAATAAAGATGACTTAGCTCCACTAAACATGGATTGTAGTATAGAGGGCTACTTTGACTGAAGTTTAGGTATAAGTCCTGCTACTTTAATTGGAATACATGAATCGATGTTTAAGTATAAAGTGTGTTGCTTTATACTTACATCATAATCAAAAACAGTCTGAGACATCATTAAAGGTCTCAGACTGTTTTATTTATGGATGGAAGATTATCTAGTATGTTGCTAAGAAGATTTAAAAAAGATAGTAACCCAACAAGCAGGCTACGAATGAAACGCCATATTGTAAAATAGAATAAAGTATAAATAAATTGATTTGTTTCGGTGTTGTCAATAATTTAACGAGTTCGGAAGACAAAGTTGAAAATGTAGTTAATCCACCCAGTATGCCTACGATAATAAAAGGATTAATCCAATTTATATTTAAACACATACCCATAAGTAGTCCGATACAAAAACTGCCTACTACATTTACTAAAAGTGTAGGTATAGGAAGGGAAGTATTAAATTTCTGATTAAATACATTTGTGACGAATCCTCTAATTACCGCACCAATGCCGCCGCCTAGCATAACTAATATACATTGAATCATGAAATTTTAGCCCCCAATCTAACACCCAAGAAGCATAGTAAGATACCAAAGATGTAACTCGTTAATGCATATACAATGAGTAAAATAAAAGAGCCGCTTTCAAAAAATTGTACAAGTTCAAATTGAAACGTCGAGAAGGTAGTCAGTGATCCTATAAAACCTGTTGTGATACCTTTTTTGAGCATTGGGCTATTATTAAAGTATTGGATAGCTAGAGTGCCAAGAAACCCCATCAAAAATGCACCGCATAAATTTGCAATAAATGTGCCAATAGGCATTTCAAAAGATGTATTTATAAATGAAAGTAAATATCTTAGTAATGCACCGACAGCACCACCTAGAAAAATAAATAAATATTGCATATTAATGTATGTCCTTCCTTAAAATTAAAAACTGGAACATAATTAAAAAATGCCCCAGTTTCGTCAATCATATTGGTAGAAGTTGATAAAAATTAATGTTTACGTGTTAAAACATATAATATGGTTTTATATTTCACTATTACTAAAGTTGGTAGATGAAATTTTTGAGTAAAATTTAAAATACATTCTACATCTCATCCTTACTATAAACTAGAAAATAATACCAAACGTTGATAGGGAAGCAATGATATGAATGATTAATACCACCAAAATAATGTATGGCAAGATTTTGCTGGCTATTCTAATCCAATCTGAATCATTATGTAAATGTTTGATAGCTTTATCTGCAAATATAATTGAAATAATTAAAATAATAGCGTTAATGATACTACACACAAATATTAATTTAATCATTGAACTAAAATGTGTGCTTAGTAGAGGATTTCTAGTATTAAAATAAAGACTTATAATTACTAATAAACTAGATAAATAAAAATAAAGTTTTGAACGTGCCATATTTACCTCCTAGTGCAATTCATTTTACAATGATACCATAAATATAAGAATATTTAATGAAATTTACTATTTTATATTATTTTCTGATATTTGAGTTTTAAAAAGTGCGTCAAATTAAATCGTTGACTGATGTGAATTGATTATGAAGATGTATTGAATGATAAGATTTTAAGCAAAAAATTAGAATTTTTCTAATATTGATGGTATAAATAAACTGTATGGTTAATAACCGTTAGAAAATAATTCTTAATTGAATTATTTATTTAAGTCAGGAGGAATTAGTAATGGTAAATTTAAATGTTGAAGTGTTTGCAGATGGTGCAGATATTGAAGAAATGAAAGCAGCTTATAAAAACAAACAGGTTGATGGTTTCACAACTAACCCTAGTTTAATGGCAAAAGCGGGTGTAACGGACTATAAAGCTTTTGCTGAAGAAGCTGTACGTGAAATTCCTGATGCTTCTATTTCATTTGAAGTATTCGCAGATGATTTAGAAACTATGGCAAAAGAGGCTGAAATTTTAAAACAATATGGTGACAATGTATTCGTTAAAATTCCAGTTGTAAACACTAAAGGTGAATCAACAATTTCTCTAATTAAAAAATTATCAGCAGAAAACGTTCGTTTAAATGTAACTGCTGTTTATACTTTAGACCAAGTTAAAGAAATTACTGATGCTGTAACAGAAGGTGTACCAACTTATGTATCAGTTTTCGCTGGTCGTATTGCTGACACAGGTGTAGATCCTATTCCATTGATGAAAGAAGCAGCAGAAGTAACGCATAGTAAAGAAGGCGTTAAATTACTATGGGCAAGCTGTCGTGAAGTGATTAATGTCATTCAAGCAGACGAAGTCGGTGCAGATATTATCACATGTCCAGCAGATGTTGTTAAAAAAGTAAATAATAATCTTGGTCGTGATATTAGTGAATTATCAGTAGACACTGTACAAGGATTTGCTAAAGACATCCAAAGTTCTGGTTTATCTATTCTATAAAACTTTAGAATGAATTTAATTATGAGTGGGATAACAAACGAATTTTACAATAAAGATTACGTACACCCACTTTTTATGGATGGGATGATAGAGGTTTACCTGAGCTAAAACTTATTCATAGTGACGACAAGTTCATGTAAAATATGAATGTAGTTTTATATTGAAAATGGTACCTTACGTCTACTATTCAATTGAAAAAGAGTCTGAGACATCAATAGATGTTTCAGACTCAATTTTTTTGTTAAAAAATAGTTAAGTCATTAGCAAGCCCATTATACTTATACATAAATATTAAATTATATATTAAGTCATGTACAGAGCACCTACGTATTTGCTAATATATAGTGAAATAGATTGATTGAATAGGAGATACAATAAAGAAACTGCAACAGCCCAAAATAAATGTTAGTTTAGATTATAAAATACTTACTGATGTTTTTGATGATGAAGACGATATTTTAGAGCAAGCAGCTATTAATCATTCAAATTTCGTTGATCAAACTTTAGATAGGTTATTGATATATGGTTCACGCATCACAAATTGCAACTTTACTAATTCTGATATAGGACGTGTAGATTTTACAGACGTGATTTTTGAAAATTGTGATTTTTCTAATGTTAAAATGGAACATGGTAGTTTACATAGAGTGATATTTAAAAATTGTCGTATGACAGGGACTTATTTAAAACAAATGAGGTTGGGTCATACTTCATTTTGTGAAGTTAAAGCTAATTTTGTTAGTTTTATAGACTCTAAAATGGATAAGTTACTATTTGATACGTGTCAACTTGAACATGGTGCTTTTTATGAATCAACATTAAAACAAATTACATTCGATGAAACAAACATGAACCACGTAACAATACATCAAACGCCATTAAAAGGTTGTGATTTAAGCACATCACAATTTGAAACAATTGTCGTCAATAAAGAAGATTTAGTTGGGTGTAAGGTATCTAAAGAACAAGCAATTCAATTCGCTACATTAATGGGACTAGATGTCGTTGATGCATAATTTGTAAAAAATGTGTTCAATTATAATTGATTCATTGAGATAATTTCATTACTATTTGAAAGAGATGTATGGCGAAATTGCTAAAGGAGTACATATTAAATGAAAGCAAATATTTTTAAGCAAAAAGTTAAAAAGCAGTTATGGTTTTTAAATAAAAAAGAAAAAAGTAAATTGGATTCTGTTTTGGAAAGCGTAGTTGAAAAGCATGATAATGAACATTTAAATCGACCTATTGCATTTTCTAATCAATTTTTAAAAGAATATGTTTTTAAAGAAAAAGTAGTATCGTCTACGCAGTTATTTGCTTTATTATTAGGTATTTTATTTACATATATTATGTTATTAGGTATTTTCTTGTTTGGTTTTATTACAAGTTTAACTGCTGTACAATATTTTATAAAACCAGAAGTACAGTTATCGACACTGACAGTCATATTAACATTTATTGGAGCATTATTACTTGTTATTGTTAGTTTGTATTTAATTAGGTTGGTCACTGGTTACTTTACGAAAAAATTATTAGAATATAAGCATAACAAAGCATTGTAATAAAATACTAACTATCTATTAGGTGAGAAAGTGTTAAACTTTCTTGCCATTTTTTATGTACAACGATATATGCTACATCAACTATGATAAAAGTTGCATTATCAAAATAAATAACTGTTTGTGCACCTTGTGATTTTAAGCCATTAATTGCTAATGCATTGATAAAATATTGTATTGGGGAGCGCTTTGCTTTAATTGGGAAGACGATCGTATGGTTATTAATATAGATGGGGATGAGTTTTCGTATTTTAAGTATGTCCTTAGCTTGCTTAATTTGTATGGGTAAAGAAAGATGGTTGGTTTCAAGGATATATTTTAATGTTTGATTAATGGAAGATGGATACGTAAATTGATGTGTTGTATATTGACAAATGGTAAGTAATTCGGGACCGATAACGGTTTTGAAATATAATAGTTTAGCAAGGTTATTCATTAAATTCACCTCATTAAAATTTATAGTATTTAGAATATTTTACTTGAACACGTTGCTGTATATTTTTTATGGTTGATATTGAACACTTTAGGTGTTGTGCAATCTCTTTTTGTTTATAACCATATAATTTTAATTGTAACCACTGTTGTTCTTGTGTTGTAAGCGTTGTTAAGAAATGATGAGCCTCTATTTTACTATCAGGGTAGATGCTAGGAATTTGATGACAACGTACTTCATCAAATGGTTCGCATATTTCATAAGTGTTGTGTTGCTTACGAAATAAATCAATTAAATAGAAATTTAACCGTGTATATAAATAAGATTGAAATGAAGAAGATTTTTGGGCATTATACTTTCTGGATAGTTCCCATAATTTAATCGTGAGTAATTGTACAAATTCATCATTATTGTACTTAATATTGTATTTTTTTAGAAGAACATATATGATGTGTTTTGATTTATTATAAATTTTACTAAAGTGCATTTGGTGCCTCCTATTGCTGTATATACAACTTGTAATTCCGGATAAATTCATTTTATAAAGACAAATAATAAATTTCATTTGCTAAATATAGATAATAGGTGTTAAATAGATAACATAAGAGTAATAAATTTTAGTTTTTATAACATGAACGCGTATTCAACTTAGAGATATAACACTAAAAGATGTATTATTATCTTCGGACAATTATCAGGAGGTTTATATGGATTACGCACATTTAAATTTAGAGCATTTTTTTGCTAAACATAATGATTTAGATATGATTAAAGATAAATCAGATTTTGTAATGATAAATAACTTAACAAATGAAATGATGTATCGTGATGGAGAAATTGAAGGTACGATTGATTTGAATCGTTATTATTATAAAAATAGATCACAAGCATCGAGCTTTATCATAATGGAATATCGTAAAAGTCAAGAGTAATGAAATTAAAATTTCATTACTTTTTTTATGAATATGTAACAACACTTAGATAAAATTGTGCGTTTAACTATTTAGTGTTAGAATTTATTATCAGATAGTCTCAAGCGCATTGATACATAAATGATAGAGACTTCTCATTCCTAATTATTACCTAAGAGGTGTGGAACATGACGAAGCATAAAAAAGGCTCAATTTTATCAATTATAGGTTTATTGGTAATCTTAGGTGTAGCTGCAATTATTGTATTTTCAATGATTTCAGATCAAATCTTTTTTAAAGAAGTAGATGAACAAGAAAAAGTTGATAATTTAAAAGTAACTTTAGATAAAGCATCTAAAAAGCAAATAGATAACTACACAAGCCAACAAGTTTCAAGTAAAGATAACAAAACATGGAGAGACGCATCGTCAACTGAAATAAAAGCTGCGATGGATAGTAGTAAGTTTATTGAGAGTGATACGCAAAAATACCAATTTTTAGAATTAGATAAATATCAAGGTATTGACCATAACAGAATCAAACGTATGTTAATTGATAACCCAACATTACTTAAGCATTCTGATGAATTTATAAAGGCTGCTAAAGACAAACATGTAAATGAGGTCTACTTAATTTCACACGCATTGCTTGAAACAGGTTCTGCTAAAAGTGAACTTTCAAGTGGCGTAGAGATTGATGGTAAAAAATACTATAATTTCTTCGGTGTAGGTGCTTTAGATGAAGATCCTATTAAAACAGGGTCTGAATATGCCAAGAAACATGGATGGGATACACCACAAAAAGCAATTAGTGGCGGTGCTAACTTTATTCATGGACATTTTTTATCAAATAAAGATCAAAATACGCTATATAGTATGAGATGGAATCCGAAAAATCCAGGCGAACATCAATATGCTACTGACATAAAATGGGCAGAAAGTAACGCTTCATTAATGGCACACTTTTATGAAGATATGAAAACAGAAGGTAAGTATTATAAATATTTTGTTTATAAAGATGATAATAAACATAAACAATAATTTAAAGAGCCTAAGACATAAATAGATGCCTTAGGCTCTTTTTAGATGCGTTTGTGTTTTACTGTGCTTTATTTTTTTGTCCAATAAGCAAAAACAATAACAAAGCAGATATGAAAACTTTGAATATAAATTTCATTATTTCACTTCCTAATTCATATTTGAATGTACCTAAGATAATAGGTGCATTGAAAATAACAAAGCATATAGAGGTAGAAATCAATACTATTTTTTATCAAAATAATGATGTTGTTTTAAAAATTCTTTCGCAACAATGGCAGGTTCTTTACCTTGACCATCAGCTTCATAATTTAATTTTTGCATTTGTTCTGTACTGATTTGACCTTCTAATTTTTTTATTGCTTTTTTTAGTTCTGGTTGTTGAGCTAAAAGTTTATTTGGCGCTACTGCACTGGCATCATAAGGCGGAAAGAAGTTTTTATCGTCTTTGAGAACCACTAAATCGTATGCTGCAATTCTACCATCTGTAGTATAGCCAAGTGCAACATCTAGTTTTTGGTTTTTTAATGCATCATAAACAAGTCCGATTTGCATAGGTTTTATAGAATTGAAAGCAAAACCGTAATGTTCTTGGAATGGGGCATAACCGTCGCCACCGCGTTTAATCCACGTGGTATCTGTGCCAACATTTACTTTGTCTTTTACTTTTTCTAAATCTGAAACAGTATGTAAGTTGAATTTTTTGGCTGTTTCTTTTGTGACCATAAAGGCAAACGTGTTTTCAAAACCGTATGAATTAAAAAACGTTTGATCAAATTTTTGATTAAATAATTTTTTTGTAACATGCATAGCTTTGGTAGAATCGGTGATTGGTTTCTGTTCAAGTGCACCTACTAAATCAGTACCAGTATATCGTGTGCTTGATACATCAGCATCACCATTCATTAATGCATTATGTTGAATGGTTGCGGAACCTAAATTATTAATGATTGAACCTTTTACTTTCCCATCAGTATCGTGCTCAATTAACTCTTTTAACATATAGGCCATAATCTGGGATTCACTTGTGGCTAATGCAGATATTCTTACAGTGCTTTTTGATTGTCCACCACCAAGGCCAGGTAATTCACAACTTGCTAAAAAAATTGTGCTAAATAAAACCAAAATGACAAATCGTTTTAAAAATTTCATTATTATACTCCTTATTTAAAATACAAAAAAATAAATTTCTCAATATATTTAGAATAACATATTTAATAAAACATTATAACTTAACGGATGAAACAACTGTAAACCATTAATGTGTAAAGTAAGATAAATCATTGGTATAATAAAGCTTAAATAAGTTTAGTTAGGATGTGAACTATGAGGATTGCAATCATAGGTATGGGTACGGCAGGTGTGAGTTTGCTAAAGGAATTAGTCAAACAGGAACGTTTTTCTGAATTAGCTATCGATGTATATGATAACCCTAAAAACATGGGGCAAGGTGTGCCGTTTCAAAACGATAGTGACCAATTATTAATTAATTTACCTGCAGAAGAGATGTCATTGAATTTAGAAAATGAACGGGAATTTTATGAATGGTATGAAAATCAATCAACATTTAAGTTTTCAAATCCGAAGTATTTGCCGAGGTTTATTTTTGGACATTATATGAAAGATTATTTGCAACAATTTATCAATCAGTATGATAATATTCACCAAATTTGTGAAGAAGTTTCTGAAGTCTTTATTGACTCAGATATAGGTCAAACAGATATACAATATAATGTTTGTACTGCAAATAACATAGAAAATCGAAAGCAGTATGATGTAGTATTTTTAGCTATAGGCACGTTGTCTTATCATGATCCATACAAATTGAAAGGCACGAAAGGATATATACAAACACCGTATCCTACATATAATACGTTAGATAATGTTAAAGATACAGATAGAATTTCTATTATTGGTACTGGACTAGCAAGTCTTGATGTGATTCGCTATGTAACAGCGCATCATCCTAATTTACCAATTACGGTTACAAGTCGTAAGGGTCACTTACCGAGTGTTAGAGGTGAGATGCCTGATATTGAATTTAAATATTTAACTCCTGAAAATTTTAATGAAATTAAAGAGAAACATTTTGGAAATGTGCCATTAGATGAGGCAATGCGGTTATTTATGAAAGACTGTGCACATTATGAAATTCCGGTAGAAACACTTGTGCATCGAAGAACAAATGATCCGATTATAGATTTAACTTACGATTTAGAACATGCAGAGGAGTTAGGTAAATTCCAAAGTATACTTGAGCTTGCCAAAGAAAATTTAAATTGGATATGGAATAGTTTGAGTCGTACTGACCAAAAACATTTTTTATCAAATTATCATGGTATTTTAAAAGAAAATTCTAATCCAATGCCTCCACAGACTGCACAATTACTCATTGAACACATTAATAATGGCTTAATTAAAATTGAGAAGGGCTTAGAATCTGTTAAACATAGTCAACATAGATTTCAATTAGAATTTCAAGACGGTTCGGTAGAAAATAGTGATGTAGTCATTAATGCGACAGGTTCGAAAACACAACTTTCAGATCTTGATAGTGATGATCAACTTGTGTTGAATTTAGAAAATAGACAAGTAGTACAAGCGCATCCACTTGGTGGTATACAAATTGTAGCTGAAACAAATCAAATTATAAGTCCAAGGTATGGCACGCTTAAAAATATGTATGCATTAGGTCAGTTAACAAATGGTATTAATCAATCGAGAAATGGCGTCATGATGATTGTAAGGCAAGCGGTAAGTGTAATAAATCATTTATTTGAATCAAATAAATGATTTAAAGTATCACTAATGGTTTGTTGCTTTAAACATCTGTGAGCGTTTAACGTATTATTTAATAAATGGGATTAGACGCTTTAAATAGTTCGTTTTTTGACTCATTTCTCCATGTAATTGTATTAATTATCAGAAAAATAAAGCCGACTTAGGCAATAAGAATTGTCATTTCTCAAAAAATGTAGTACGATGATTTTGTAACTAAGTTTCAGTTACATGACTCAATCATCAATTAACAATTTCATAGATATTCTTTCGGGGCAGGGTGAAATTCCCAACCGGCAGTAAATTAAGCCTGCGACCTGCATTTATGTGTATAAATGTGGCTGATCTAGTGAGATTCTAGAGCCGACAGTAAAGTCTGGATGGGAGAAAGAATGAAGTATAACAAAACAACACTTTTTAAGTGTCTATTTGGCATACCATAAATTTAAAATTTATGTATAAGTGTGTCTAATTTTTGCTAATAATGTTATATCAATAGATCCCACACCTGAAATGTTCATTTCAGGTGTTTTTTTATTATTTAGAGGTGATAAGATGAGTCAATATTTAAACTATGCTATACAACTTGCACAAATGGTTGAGGGACAAACAGGTTTAAACCCTCCAGTTGGTGCAGTAGTAGTGAATCGAGGACGTATCGTAGGTATAGGTGCACACTTAAAAAAAGGTGACAAACATGCAGAAGTGCAGGCGCTAGATATGGCAAAAGACAATGCGAAAGGTGGAACCATTTATATTTCATTAGAACCCTGTACACACTTTGGTTCTACACCACCTTGCGTCAATAAAATTATTGAGGCAGGCATTAATAGTGTTGTTTATGCAGTTAAAGATACTACATTACCTTCCAATGGTGACAGTATTTTACAAGAAGCAGGGATAGATGTTGAATTTCGACATCAACCTGATGCTGAAAACTTATATAAAGATTTCTTTATTACAAAACGACAATCTGTACCAATGGTAACAGTAAAGGTTTCTTGTAGTTTAGATGGCAAACAAGCGACAGATACTGGTGAAAGTAAATGGATTACCAATAAACTCGTGAAAAAAGATGTTTTTAAATTAAGACATCATCACGATGCGGTACTAACTGGTAGTGGCACGTTAAATGCAGATAATCCACAATATACGACTCGAATTGAAGAGGGTAAAAACCCAATTAAAGTGATACTAGCCCAAAACGGTAACATAGATTTTAATTTAGACATTTTTAAAAATACGAATACGCCTATTTGGATTTATACACAAAATGAAGCTTTAGTAACGGACATTGAACATGTTGAAATTATTCAACTTACAAATTGTTCAGTAGAAAATATTATGAAAAATTTATATGAAAAAGGTATAGGCAGATTGTTAGTAGAAGCAGGTCCCACAGTTACTTCTGAATTTCTTCAATCCAATTATACAAATAAACTAATTATATATTATGCCCCGAAAATAATTGGTGGTTCAGGCAAATATCAATTTTTCCATACGGATAAAATCATCGATTTGTCAGAAGTCCCACAGTTTGAAATTGTTGATTCACAAATGCTTGAGCAAAATCTTAAATTAGAATTACGAAAGAAGTGATTAAACATGTTTACTGGAATTGTTGAAGAAATAGGTACAATTAAAAAAATATCAACACAACAGTCTGTAGTTAACTTGAAAATTGAATGTCAAACGATTTTAACTGACATGCATATTGGTGATTCAATCAGTGTTAACGGAGCATGTTTAACAGTAATAGAATTTGATAATCACACTTTTTCAGTACAAGTTATAAAAGGTACAGAAAATAAAACGTATTTAAATCAATTAAGTCAATCTTCTGAAGTGAATTTAGAAAGAGCGATGAGTGGTCAAGGTCGATTTGGTGGACATTTTGTACTTGGTCATGTAGATGAAGTAGCGAAAATTAAACGCATTCAGTCATCGGATAATTCTAAAATTGTAACAATACAACCGTCAACGTCATTGATAAAACAAATGGTTAGTCAAGGTTCAATTACAGTTGATGGTGTGAGTTTAACGATATTTCAATTAAAGCAATCAGAATTCGATATACATCTCATTCCTGAGACAAGAAAATCAACGATATTAAATCAAAAGCGTGTTGGTGATCCAGTTCATTTAGAAACGGATATGTTATTTAAATACGTTGAAAAAATTATTGAAAATGATAATGCTAAATTAACTTCAGATAAACTTAAAGCATTTGGATTTTAAGGAGGGCTCATATGCAATTAGATAGTATCGATACAGCGCTGGAAGCACTAAAAAAAGGTGAAAGTATCATAGTCGTAGATGATGAAAATAGAGAAAATGAAGGTGACTTAGTAGCTGTTACGGAATGGATGAATGACAACACTGTTAATTTTATGGCGACCTATGGTAAAGGATTAATTTGTGCACCAATCAGTAATGCAATTGCTGAAAAGTTGGATCTAAATCCTATGGTCACGCATAATTCTGATGTTTATGGCACACAGTTTACGGTAAGTGTTGATCACATACAAACAACAACTGGCATTAGTGCAGACGAAAGAACAATGACAGCGAGAGCATTGATCGATGAGCAAGCTACTGGATCTGATTTTAATAAACCGGGTCATTTATTCCCTTTAATTGCACAAGATAATGGTGTGCTATCAAGACGTGGTCATACTGAAGCGTCTGTGGATTTAGCTAAATTAACTGGCGCTAAACCAGCAGCATTAATTTGTGAAATTATGGATGAAGATGGGACAATGGCAAAAGGAGCGTCATTAGAAGCATTTAAAGAAACGCATGGTTTAGTTATGATTTCTATTGAAGACTTAGAAAAGTATCGAAAATCTTCAATTTCTAAACTAGATGCAAAAGCAAAAGTTAAGATGCCAACAGAATACGGTAACTTTGATATGTATGGCTTTACTACAGATAATAGCGAAGAAGATATTGTTGTTATCGCTAATGGCGACATTAATAAAACTGAAAATGTTCGAATCCATTCAGCATGTTTAACTGGCGACATTTTTCATAGTCAACGATGTGATTGTGGTGAACAATTAGCAGCATCGATGAAATATATAGCAGAGCATGGTGGCATGATACTGTATCTTCCTCAAGAGGGTAGAGGCATAGGCTTAATTAATAAGTTGAAAGCTTACGAATTAATCGAACAGGGTTATGATACAGTTTCTGCAAATATTGCATTAGGATTTGAAGAAGATTTAAGAGATTATCAAAATGCTGCCCAAATATTAAAATATTTTGGTGTGGACAGTGTAAATTTATTAAGTAATAATCCGAAAAAATTTGAAAGTTTAGAATCATATGGTATTCATATTGCGAAGAGAATTGAACTCATCGTACCAGCCAATGCATACAATCAGGATTATATGAATACAAAAAAAGAAAAAATGGGTCACTTAATATAGGAGGTAATGAACAATGAATTTTGAAGGTAAATTAGTAGGTTCAGATTTAAAAGTAGCGATTGTTGTAAGTAGATTTAATGATTTTATTACTAATCGATTATTAGATGGTGCAAAAGATACATTAATTAGACATGAAGTACCGGAAGCTAATATCGATGTAGCATACGTACCAGGAGCATTTGAAATTCCTTTAGTAGCTAAAAAATTAGCTAAGAAAAATGATTATGATGCAGTTATCACTCTAGGTTGTGTTATTAGAGGATCAACGTCTCATTACGATTACGTTTGTAACGAAGTAGCCAAGGGTGTTTCAAAAGCGAATGATGTTACTGATACGCCAGTCATATTCGGTATTTTAACTACAGAAAATATTGAACAAGCAGTAGAACGTGCAGGTACGAAAGCAGGTAATAAAGGTGCAGAAGCAGCAGTAGGTGCGATAGAAATGGCTAATTTATTAAGAGAAATATAAAGTTAAACTTGTCTAATGCTTATCAATTTTTAATATCGTATCGTTTTTCAATTATATTAAATTAGTAGAACGCCAAAGACATGACAGCTTTGGCGTTCTTTGTTTTTATAATAAATTCAATGACTATCTAAATTAGAATTCGGATATGTAAATCTTTTTAAACATCATTGAACTTAAAATTTGTGCTCGTATGATTACTTAGATGTAGTGTTTAAAAAGTGAATTGTTTTAAAATAATTATTTATATATTGAACATTGAATTGATTATTTTTTAAGTACTCTATATAGTATTGAACCTGTAGCTACAACGCCAGCAAATATGCCAGCAATAGTGCCTACTTTTTTCAATATATCTGGTTTTAACAATTCTTTAAACATTAAATTCAAATTTTGTGGTCTTTCAGCTAATCTTCTCATAAAGTAACTGAACCAATCATCTCCATATGGCACATAAATGCAGAAATTGTTGCCTTCGCCGGCAATTTGTTCTGCTAAATCGGAGCGAAAGCCGTATAACATTTGAAATTCATAAAGATCTTTATCAATTTTATTATCTTTAATAAATTGTTTGATTTGTGTAATGATTTTATCATCGTGTGTAGCGATAGAAGTAACGTTTTTAGCACTTAACAATCTTTTTTTTATTAAACGTATGTAGTTTTCGTCGATTTCTTCTTTTGTTTGAAAAGCAATAACTTCATTTTCTTTATATGCACCTTTAACCATGCGTAATCTTAGTTCAGGATATTTATCTATGAGCGCATCAGCTTTATATAAATATGCTTGAATGACTGTACCAACATTTTTAAATTCACCTTTTAATCGATCTAATACTTGAGTGATATCAAACAAGCTATCATACTTTTCAGTATCGATATTAATATGCATATTATCAAATTCATTTGCTTTCAATAATATTTCTCGTAAATTACGGTAAGCAAGATCTATATCAAACTCTGAACCTAGTTGGCTTAATTTCACAGACATATGTCCATTTAAACTATGATTATAAATGGCATACATGACTTCCAAAATTTGATCTTTAGCTTGGATAGCTTCACCTTCAGTTACGACAAACTCTCCAAGACAATCAACAGTCACTGTAATTCCCTTGTTGTTTAAACGTTCAATTGTGTCTATCAAGGATTTAATCGTATTACCCGCAACGACTTTATTCGCCCCAAACATGGGTCCTACTTCCTTGGCAGTCTTATTTAAAAACGAATTATTTGATAATCCGATAAAGAAATCTTTCACAATTGGCATATTAATTCCTCCCATTCCGCTTATAGCTATGTTTCAATAATAGTGTAGCATGAATCTAATAGTAATGAAATCGTTTGCAATAAAATATATTACACTTTAAATTTCAATATACACTCATGAGATATGTATTGAACAGAAATAAGAAATTTATTGTGGGAAATAAATTTAGTTTTATGTTTATTTAATATGTTTAAAATGGAAAAAGCATAGCGTATTTTGATACAATAAGCGTAATGAATTTAAATGTAGAAGGGGAAGTATGGATTATGTGGAAATGGGAAACCGAAAATGAAGCAAAAGGTGTCGTAGTAATTGCACATAACATGCTTGAACATACTGGAAGATATGCATATGTGATTACGATGCTTCGCCGAAATGGATATCATGTTATTATGGGCGATTTGCCAGGACAAGGGCAAACATCACGTTCAAATAAAGGTCAAATTGATAATTTTGATGTATATCATGAGCATATACTTGAATGGATTAGAATCGCAAATGAATATAAAATTCCAACTTATGTCCTAGGTATAGGTCTTGGTGGTTTGATTGTCTTAAATTTATTAGAAAAAACAGAAGTGCCGATTGAAGGCCTGATGTTGCTTTCACCACTTTTAGAATTTAAGAAAAGTAATAAATCTAGAAAAGATAAAATTATTTCTAATATAGGTAAAATTGCGAAAGATACTCGATTTAAAGTTGGTATCACAGTTGAAGATTTAACAAGAAACGAAGAAGTTATAGAAGAGACGAATAAAGATCAATTGATGTTAAATAAAGTAACTTACTACTGGTATAAACAGATTATTGAAATTATGAAAGAGACAGTCAACCATTTAAAAGATGTAAAATCATTGCCGTTATTATTAATGTACGGTACAGAAGATAGAGTTGCAGATATAAGCGCAATGGATTTAATAAAAGATAAAATAATGACAGAAGAACTTTATTTTAAAGCGTGGGAAGGATTATATCATGAAATTCATAACGAGCCTGAACGTGATGAAGTCATGCGATATATTTTAGCGTTTTTAAATAATAGTGCAAGTAACAATGGATTTATAGTACATGATGAAAATGAAGTTTCATAGTACCTGAATACAATGATAATACAGTAAGTGGCAAAAGCGGTGGATTTGTATCCTAATTTTAAAAGGATATGATTTCACCGTTTTTATATTTGATTTTTATTGTAACTTATAATTAATATTTTTGTGAAATAAATTACAAATAACTATTGCAAATGCTCGGAGGAACTGATATATTTATATTGTGAAATAAATCACAATATAAATTATTAATTTTCATGTGAGGAGCGTTCTGTGATGGAATATATAAAAAGTAATAAAGTTGTTTTAATTGGTGATGGTGCAGTTGGATCAAGTTATGCATTTGCATTAGTAGCTCAAGGTGTGGCAGATGAACTCGTTATTATAGATTTAGATGAAGACAAAGTGAAAGGTGATGTAATGGACTTAAACCATGCGGCACCGTATGGAGGTTCACCTGTTAAAATTAAAGCTGGTTCATATAAAGCATGTCACAATGCTGATTTAGTGGTGATTACTGCTGGAGCAGCTCAAAAACCAGGAGAAACGAGATTAGATTTAATTGAAAAGAATACAAAAATATTTAAATCGATTGTTTCTGAAGTTATGGCATCTGGATTTAATGGGATTTTCTTAGTAGCCACTAACCCTGTTGATGTACTTACCTATGTAACACAACAAGTTTCTGGATTACCTAAAGAAAAAGTAATTGGATCAGGTACGATTTTAGATACGGCACGATTCAAATATGAATTAGCTGAAGAATTTGGCGTTTCTGATAGAAGTGTTCATGGACAAATCATTGGGGAACATGGAGACTCTGAACTAGCTGTTTGGTCACAAGCAAATATTGCAGGACAGCCATTATACCAATTGTTAAAAGATGATCCTGAAAAACAACATAGAATAGAAGAAATATTTGTTAATACACGAGATGCAGCCTATGACATTATTCAAGCTAAAGGTGCAACATATTATGGCATTGCTATGGGATTAGTGCATATAACTAAAGCGATTTTAAATAATCAAAATTTAGTGCTTACCGTATCCAGTCGTTTAGAAGGTGAATATGGTCAAGAAGATGTCTATATAGGTGTCCCTACAAAAATTAACAGACAAGGTGCGGTAGAAGTTTTTGAAATACCGTTAAACGATGAAGAAAAAACTTTATTTACCCGTTCTGTTGGTATTTTGAAAGAAATGCAAAATAAAATATCTCATTTAATTGCATAATTCATAGTTTGAATTTAAACTGTATATAAGATTAATTTTATTAAAAATTCTAATATTTATTCAGTGTAGAATTTATTTTACAGTGATTGATGATTTTTTGAAATTAATTTTACATGTTTAAACTTTATACTATGATTGGGGGATTACACTATGGGGAAGACATTTACTGAAAAAGTGGATGGCGTTTTGCAATTAGAATCTGTGTTGAAAGATATCGAGGATATTTTTGACAAAGTTCAAAAGCAATATAAAATGTCAAAAGAAGAAATTTTAATCCTTTTGACACTTTGGAAAGAAGGGTCAATGACTTTAAAAGAAATGGATGACTTTGTTCATATTAAATCATACAAACGTACACGTACGTACAATGATTTAGTTGAAAAAGCGTGGATTATTAAAGAAAGACCACAAAACGACGAACGTACAGTTATTATCCATTTTAATGAAGATTTAAAAGATCAAAGGGAAAGTCTTTTAAACTTTTTTAAAGAAGAAATTGATTCTAACTCATCTACTATTCAAAACAGTCTTAAATCTATCTTAAATCTATAGGAATTATGAATTTTACAGTGTAATTTACACAAAAAAGCTGCCAACAAAGTTTAAATACTTTTATTGGCAGCTTTTTTTATTTTTAAAGCGTGTGCTTTAGGAAAACTAAATGATAGAATTTATCTTTTTTCTATCGCACAAATAAATGGTGGATTATTTTGTTGATTGATAAATTGATATTTTAGAATATGTGCTTTATTTTGATCGAATTGTTCCAAATAATCTAGAATAGCATCTCGCTCCAATTTGCCTTCATCATGGCCATGATAAATAACAAGAATAATGATGCCTTCTATGGATAAAATATTAAATATTGCATTTATGGCAGCAATTGTACTTTCGGCTTGTGTAACAATGGATTTATCTCCTTTTGGTAAATAACCTAAGTTAAAAATCGCTGCGTCAATTTTACCTTGTTGATAATTTGGAATATATGATTGGATATTTGCATGGCTATCTTGAACGATAGTGACATTGTTAAAATCATGAATCTTAAGTTGTGTCTGCTTAATAGCTTCATCTTGTATATCAAAAGCATAGACATTACCGTTTGGAACTTGTTGGGCAAGAAAATGTGTATCATTACCGTTACCGCATGTAGCATCGATCACGATACTGTCATCTGATACGTGTTGTTGAATTAATGTTCTAGCAAAAGGGAGAATGCGTTCAAGTTTCATGACTTAACTGTGCTTTCAAAATATTTTCCTTGGTATGAATCTCGGCGAGCAAGTTCATTATCAATTTCATTGAGAACTTCCCATTTGTTAACACTCCACATAGGACCTACCATTAAATCGATTGGACCATCACCGGTAATTCTATGAACGATCATTTCTTTTGGTATGATTTCTAACTGATCACACACTAATTTAGTGTATTCATCTTGTGACATAAATTCTAGCATGCCTTTATCATATTGCTTAACCATTGGCGTTCCTTTTAATAGGTGAAGTAAATGTATTTTTATACCTTGTACGTCCATTTGAGCGACTTCTCGTGCAGTTTCCATCATCATATTATAATCTTCACCAGGTAAACCATTTATAATATGCGTACAAATGTTTATATTATGTTTGCGTAGTTTGGCAATACCTTCATAATAAGTTTTCATATCATGTGCGCGATTGATTAAATCAGATGTTTCTTGGTGTATTGTTTGAAGACCTAGTTCAACCCATAAGTAAGTACGTTCATTCAATTCTGCTAAATACTCGACTACATCATCAGGTAAACAGTCTGGACGTGTACCTATGGATAAACCAACTACACCAGGCTCTTTCAATGCAGTTTCATATTTTTCACGCAATACCTCTACGGGTGCATGTGTATTTGTAAAAGCTTGGAAGTAGGCGATGTATTGGCCATCGTGCCATTTTTCATGCATTCTATCTTTTATTTCTTTAAATTGTACATCGATTGGATCTACACGATTACCTGCAAAGTCACCGCTACCAGCTGCTGAACAAAATGTACAGCCACCATGTGCAACGGTACCATCTCTATTTGGACAATCAAATCCTCCATCAATTGCAACTTTAAATATTTTTTGTCCAAATTTATTTTTTAAATGATAATTCCATGTATGATATCTTTTATTCTCGAATGCGTAAGGGAAGAATTGTCCCATATAACATTTTCCTTTCTAAATTCATTCTAGTTAAAGATTTTAACATATTTTAATGATATAGTGTTTAAAGTAAAATAAGAAATTTTGATGTAGAAAGGAGCTTAATGTTATGAATATGCCTAAATCAGTGTGGTGGCTAGTAATTGGTATGGCATTAAATATCACAGGCTCAAGTTTCTTATGGCCATTAAATACAATTTATATGAATGAAGAATTAGATAAAAGTCTAACTATCGCCGGATTAGTACTAATGATCAATTCATTTGGCATGGTCATAGGTAACTTATTAGGGGGCATGCTTTTTGATAAATTAGGTGGTTATCGTACTATTATTATAGGAACAGTAATTTGTTTAATGAGTACAACACTGCTTAATTTTTTCCATGGTTGGCCATGGTATGCTGTATGGCTAGTAGCACTAGGATTTGGTGGCGGTATGATTGTTCCAGCAATTTATGCATTGGCTGGCGCCGTGTGGCCACAAGGTGGTCGTCAAACTTTTAATGCAATTTATTTGGCTCAAAATTTAGGTGTAGCCATTGGTGCTGCATCAGGTGGATTTGTAGCAGAATTAAGTTTTAATTATATTTTTATAGCGAACTTATTAATGTATGTCGCATTTGCAATTGTAGCCGTGACACAATTCAAAATTAATTTAGATGTTAAAGTGAAATCAACGGATGCAATGAGTCTTTTATCTAAAGCATATAGACCACAGTTTATAGCGCTAACGTTATTATGCGTTATGTTCAGTATTTGTTGGATTGCTTATATTCAATGGGAAAGTACGATAGCTTCGTTTACTCAAGAAATCAATATTTCAATGAGTCAGTACAGTCTGTTATGGACAGTTAACGGCATTATGATTTTAGTTGCGCAACCTTTAATCTTACCTGTCATTAGATTGTTAAAAGGAAACCTAAAATATCAAATGCTTGTTGGGATTGTCATCTTTATTCTCTCTTTCTTTGTGACAAGTTTTGCTGAACAATTTTCAATTTTCATGGTAGCTATGATTATACTTACTTTAGGAGAAATGTTTGTTTGGCCAGCCGTACCAACAATAGCGAATCAATTAGCGCCTAAAGGGAAAGAAGGTTCATTCCAAGGTTATGTTAATTCTGCTGCAACTGTGGGAAAAGCTTTTGGACCATTAATTGGCGGTGTTGTTGTAGATTCGTTTAATATGCAAGCTATGTTTTTAAGTATGATTGTATTATTACTTATTGCACTGGTATTCCTGTTAATATACGATAAAAAATTACCAAAAGATACGTAAGATATCTGATGAGTCTGGGATATAAATAAATATCTTAGGCTCGTTTTCAATTGGCAGTCAATGTATCGTCAGCGCTTTGTACAGAAGTGTGCCTTTTGTATAAGCATGAACCTTAATTATCCTTGCGGGCGTGGGTCTATGAAATCACTGTGAAAAACGTTGGTCTCTGTCTCACTAATTTATATAATAATTTATTTTTTAGTTATACATGCTTATCATATGTAGTAAATAAGTATGTTTCCTGTTAAATCAGGTTTTACTCTTGAAATAAATAGTTATTTCAAATATTATTAGTAATGTATAGGAGTAGTAACTTTAAAACTTATCTACAGAGAACTAGGGTTGGTGGAACCTAGTGTTAAGTTAAAGTGAACTTACCAGGACTTAAAGATAATTTATGACATCTCTTACTATTAGTTAAAATGAGTGCACATTTAATGTGAATTTGGGTGGTACCGCGGCGAAAGTCGTCCCTTTGTAATTAAATAATAGTTTGGGGTGTTTTTTTATTGAATAGGAGGAAAAGTAGTGAATTACAGTCATAATGAAATTGAAAAGAAATGGCAGGACTATTGGGAAGCAAATAAAACTTTTAAAACGAGCGACAATTTAGGGCAAAAGAAATTTTATGCTTTAGATATGTTCCCTTATCCATCAGGAGCAGGCCTGCATGTTGGTCACCCAGAAGGGTATACTGCTACAGATATCATCTCTCGTTATAAACGTATGTTAGGTTATAACGTATTACACCCAATGGGTTGGGATGCATTTGGCTTACCAGCTGAACAATATGCATTAGATACAGGTAATGATCCACGAGAGTTCACTAAAGAAAATATTCAGACCTTTAAGCGTCAGATAAAAGAACTTGGTTTCAGTTATGACTGGGATAGAGAAGTGAATACGACAGATCCTGAATACTACAAATGGACACAATGGATTTTCATACAATTATATAATAAAGGTTTAGCTTATGTAGATGAAGTGGCTGTGAATTGGTGTCCAGCATTAGGTACGGTATTATCGAATGAAGAAGTTATTGATGGCGTATCAGAACGTGGCGGCCATCCTGTATATAGACGTCCAATGAAGCAATGGGTTCTTAAAATTACCGAATATGCAGACAGATTGTTAGAAGATTTAGATGAATTAGACTGGCCAGAGTCATTGAAAGATATGCAACGTAACTGGATTGGCCGTTCTGAAGGTGCATCAGTGGCATTTGATGTGAAAGATTATAATGAGCAAATTGAAGTATTTACTACTAGACCTGATACAATATACGGTGCGTCATTTTTAGTGCTTAGCCCAGAACACGAGCTTGTAGATTTGATTACTACGGAAGATAATAAAGATGATGTAGAAGCTTATCAAAAAGAAGCGGCTAAGAAATCTGATTTAGAACGTACTGGCTTATCAAAAGAAAAGTCTGGTGTATTCACTGGTGCATATGCTGTTAATCCATTATCAGGGCAACAAGTACCAATATGGATTGCAGATTACGTACTATCCACTTACGGTACTGGTGCGGTCATGGCTGTACCTAGTGGTGATCAGCGTGATTATGAATTCGCTAAAACATTTGACTTACCAATTATAGAAGTCATCGAAGGCGGAGATATGAGCAAGGAAGCCTACACTGGCGACGGACCGCATATTAATTCTGGTGAACTAAACGGATTATACAATGAAGCAGCTATAGAAAAAGCGATTGAATTGTTAGAAAATAAAAATGCCGGTATGCGTAAAGTAAACTACAAACTTAGAGATTGGTTGTTCAGTAGACAAAGATATTGGGGCGAACCTATTCCAGTTATTCACTGGGAAGATGGCTCAATGACGACAGTACCTGAAGATGAACTACCATTACTTTTACCAGAAACTGATGAAATAAAACCGTCAGGGACAGGTGAATCACCGTTAGCGAATATTGATGAATTTGTAAACGTTGTCGATGAAGCCACAGGTATGAAAGGCCGTCGTGAAACAAATACGATGCCACAATGGGCAGGTAGCTGTTGGTATTATCTAAGATATATTGATCCAGACAATGAGCAAATGTTAGCAGATCCTGAAAAATTAAAACATTGGTTGCCTGTAGATTTGTATATTGGTGGCGTAGAACATGCTGTATTACATTTATTGTATGCACGATTTTGGCACAAAGTATTATTTGATTTAGGTGTGGTACCAACAAAAGAACCATTCCAAAGGTTATTCAACCAAGGTATGATTTTGGGTGAAGGTAACGAAAAAATGAGTAAATCTAAAGGTAATGTAATTAATCCAGATGATATTGTAAAATCTCATGGTGCGGATACGTTACGTTTATATGAGATGTTTATGGGACCGCTTGATGCCGCTATCGCTTGGAGCGAAAATGGTTTAGATGGTTCGAGACGTTTCTTAGATAGGATTTGGCGTTTATTAATTACAGAAGATGGTTCAATTTCTAATAAAGTGGTAAACAATCATAGTAAGGCTTTAGATAAGAGTTATCACCAAACAGTGAAAAAAGTTACAGAAGATTACAATTCGCTTAACTTTAACACAGCGATTAGTCAACTTATGGTATTTATTAATGATTGTTATAAAGCGGAAGAAATTTATAAACCATATATCGAAGGCTTTATTAAAATGCTAGCGCCGATTGCACCTCATATATCTGAAGAATTGTGGTCACGTTTAGGCCATGATGAAACAATCACTTATCAACCATGGCCATCCTACGATGACGCGTTACTTGTTGATGACGAAATTGAGATTGTCGTACAAGTAAATGGTAAAGTGCGTGCTAAAATTAATGTATCTAAAGATATTGCGAAAGAAGAAATGGAGCAAATCGCACTAGATAATGAACATGTTAAATCTGAAATAGAAGGTAAAGATATTAAAAAAGTTATTGCAGTTCCTAAAAAACTTGTTAATATCGTTGCTAAATAAACACAGGAGGAATTAATTATGGAATCTATCACAGTAACTGAACTAAAAGAGAAAATTTTGGATGCAAACCCAGTTAACATTGTGGACGTTAGAACTGATCAAGAAACAGCGATGGGTATCATTCCAGGTGCTGAAACCATTCCAATGAATAGTATTCCAGATAATCTAAACTATTTTAATGATAATGAAACGTATTATATTATCTGTAAAGCCGGTGGCAGAAGTGCGCAAGTCGTTCAATACCTTGAACAAAATGGCGTGAATGCAGTGAATGTTGAAGGTGGTATGGATGAATTTGGTGATGAAGGTTTAGATATTAAAAGTATTTAATTATAAAATAAGTAGTTAATTAAAAGCCGAGACATAAGCATATGTCTCGGCTTTCTTAAGGTAATCAACAGTTTATTTATAATGCTTTATTTGTCCATATAGTAATGGCTTTACAGTGAATGATGCACTGCTACTTTATCAAATATTAATGAAACTATTGGATTTCAATGTTATCTTTTACTATATATAATCAATTTAGAAAAGGCTTGCATTAGTGCCAGCTACATGACCTGTGACAAGGGCGCTTGTGATATTATATCCACCTGTATAACCGTGGATATCCAGTACTTCACCACATAAAAACAAACCAGGTACAAACTTAGACATCATTGTTTTGGGTTGTATTTCTTTTAATGAAACACCACCTCCTGTAACGAAGGCTTTTTCAATAGAAAGTGTGCCGTTAACCGTAAAGGTAAATCCTTTTAATAATTCTACAAGTTGATTAATTTGTGCGTTGGCAATATGGTGCGCTGTTAAATCATCTGAGATATGGGCTTGCTCAATTAAAAATAACAAATAGCGCTCTTCAATTAAGCCATGCAAACTATTTTTAACAAATTTATCAGGTGTTTCTTCTAACAAACGTCTAATCTTTTGTTCGAGTTCATTTTTGGTAAGTTCAGGAAAGGCATCCAGTTGCATTTGAATATCTTGTTTTTTTTGATTCTTTTGTTCTTTATATACAAATTGACTACACCTTAGTGCAGCGGGTCCACTAATTCCAAAGTGAGTGAATAACATATCCATTTGATGTGTGATTCGTGTTTTACCATTCTTTTTTAAAACGGATAGCGCAACATTTTTTAAACTCAAACCTTTGAGACGTTTGTTTTTGATAAATGTTTCAGAAGAAGTGATGGGTACTTCAGTTGGAAATAATTCAGTAATGGAATGTCCCAAGTGTTCGGCAAATTTATAACCATCACCTGTTGAACCAGTTTGAGGGACGCTTGTGCCACCGGTGGCAATAATTAAACTATTGCTTGAAAATTGTTGCTGATCATTTAATGTTACGGTGAAAGTATGTTGGTCCGTGTATTCAATTGATGATACAGTGGATTCTTCTTTTATTTCTACGTTATTCTGTTGCAAAGTATTGATGAGTGCGTCAACAACATCTTGTGCTTTATTAGAGACGGGGAACATACGACCGTGGTCTTCTTCCTTTAAAAGAACGCCTCTAGATTCGAAAAAATGGATGATAGATTCATTATCAAAAACAGAAAAAGGGCTATATAAAAATTTCCCATTACCAGGTATATTTTTGATGATTTCATCATAAGGTAAGCGATTTGTTACGTTGCAACGTCCGCCTCCAGAAATTTTCAATTTACGACCGAGTCCTTTTTTCTTTTCAATTAATAAAATATTATGATTATTGAGACTTGCCGCAGCAGCTGCCATTAGCCCGCTAGGACCGCCACCGATTATAATTGTTTGATACATTTTATTGCCTCCCATAAGCGTATAGTGTTATTTTATAGTAATATAGTTTTGAAAAAAAGTAGCTATCACGTTATTATTAAGATTACGAGTGTAAAATTTAATTTGAGATAGGAAGATCAGAATGAGTGAAAGTAAAGAGTTAGTGAGAGGGACCTTTTTAATTACGCTAAGTATTTTAATTACTAAAGTATTAGGTGTAATTTACATTATTCCATTCTACGCCATAATTGGTGGAGAAGAAAATCTGGCGCCTTTCAACTACGCGTATACCCCATATAATATTGCCATTGCCATCGCAACAGCAGGTGTGCCATTGGCAGCATCAAAATATGTTTCGAAATACAATGCGTTAGGCGCATATAAAATTAGTGAAAAACTATATAAATCTAGTTTTATTGTTATGACCATAACAGGATTTATTGGATTTTTAGTATTATATTTATTAGCTCCAAGCATAGCTGGTATTACATTAGCCAATAAAGGTCATGTAGATGGTGGCTGGACTGTTGATGATATTACTTGGATTATAAGAATTATTAGTATCGTGGTCATTTTTATTCCATTATTAGCGACGTGGCGTGGTGTATTCCAAGGTTATAAATCTATGGGGCCAACTGCGGTATCAGAAGTCATAGAACAAATTGCACGTATTTTATTCATTTTAATAGGAAGCTATTTAGTGCTTAATGTGTTTAATGGTAGTGTACTTGTAGCGAATGGTGTTGCGACGTTTGCAGCGGCAATCGGTGCAATCGCAGCAATCATCGTCTTATGGTATTACTGGAGAAAAAGAAAGAGCAACATAGAACGCATGGTTGCAACGGATCATACAGGTATGGATGTCTCATATGGCAAGATGTATAAAGAGATTATTTCATATAGTATTCCTTTCGTTATTGTAAGTTTGAACTTCCCGCTGTTTAATTTAGTCGATCAGTTTACACATAACACTGCGTTGAATTTAGCAGGTGTACCAAGCAATTTGCATGATTACTTTTTCTCAATTCTGAATATGACAACTAACAAAATTGTGATGATTCCGACATCTTTATCAGCGGGTTTTGCTGTGAGTTTGATTCCATTCATTACAAAGACTTATGCATCAGGCCAGTTACATGAAATGCACAGACAAATACGCACATCTTTAGGTGTATTAATGTACATAACAGTGCCAGCCAGTTTAGGTATTATGGCATTGGCCTTACCTCTGTATACAGTTTTCTATAGTTATAATATTGACGGTAGCCATTTATTATTTTATTATGCACCCGTTGCAATATTAATCGCGTTATTAAGTGTGACAGCGTCAATGTTACAAGGTATAGATAAACAAAAATTAACAGTATTTGTCATTTTAGCAGCAGTAGTAATAAAAATTATTTTAAACACGCCGCTTATAGTTACTTTCCATACGGCAGGCGCAATTTTAAGTACGGCAATCGCGTTATTATTTGCAGTTTTATGTAATTTTTATATTCTTAAAAAGTATGCGAAATTTAACTTTTCTGAGACTTGGTTACACTTTGGAAAAATATTTATGTATGGATTTATTATGATGATTGGGGTTGAATTGACATTCTTCATATTACAAATGTTTATTTCTCCAGAACATAAAATAGGTTCTCTAATTATTCTTGTTATAAGTGTTGTGGTAGGTATGCTGATTTATGGTAGCATGACAATGAAAACAAGACTTGCTGATCAATTCTTAGGTGAAATTCCAAATAAAATCAGACGCAAATTAGGTATTATTAAATGAGATTAGATAAATTTTTATCAAATATGGGTGTTGGCACTCGAACAGAAGTAAAACAACGCTTAAAAAAGAAGCAAGTCACAATTGATGATAAGGTAGAAACGTCACCTAAGAAGCAAATCAATCCAGAACTAGAAATAGTGAAAGTCAATGACCAAAAGATAGACTTTGTTAACAAAGTCTATCTCATGCTTAATAAACCTAAGGACTATATATCAGCTACAACAGATGAACAGCACAAGACAGTGCTCGATTTAATAGAGGGCTATAGATACTTAGATTTGTTTCCAGTCGGCCGATTAGATAAAGATACAGAAGGACTTTTATTGATTACCAATGATGGACAATTTAATCACCAATTAATGAGTCCTGGTAAACATGTCGCTAAAACTTATGAAGTGATTTCTCAAAAAAACATTACAAAAAATGATATAAATGCATTTAAAGTGGGTATTGAATTAAATGAGGGATTGGCGAAACCTGCAAAATTAGTCCAAGGTGATGAATTAAACAAATCGTTTGTCACAATATATGAAGGACGTTACCATCAAGTGAAGCGAATGTTTCATGCTATAGATAATGAAGTCTTAGCTTTGAAACGTATTCGTATTGGCGACTTACAACTTGATTCAACATTAGCATCAGGAGAATATCGTCATTTAACTCAGCAAGATTTTAAACTATTAGGATTAAAATAAAGAAGAGGTGTAAATATTATGTCAAAATTATTTAAAGCAATCGTAGGCATAGGGGGAGCAGCTGTAGCAGTAGTGCTTTCCAAAAAAGAAAATAGAGATAAATTAAAAGATGAGTACAGTAAATACAAATCTAATCCAGAATCATACAAACAAAATGCAAAAGATATCGCTAGTCAAATCAGTTCAAAAGCTGGCGAAACATATAATGAAGTAAAACAGGATCCTAAAGGTTATGCTTCAAAAGTAAAACAAGATCCTAAAGGTTTCATTAATGAACAAAAAGATCGTTTCTCTAATGTGTCTGAACAAGAAGAAGAGCACGTTGAAGAAGCAAGATTTACAGATGAAGGTGCAGCCAATCCTTCAAACAATTTACGAGTTGTAACTGAAGAAGAGTTAAAAAATAATAGCAATAAACATGACGGTAAGTAATACGTTGTCATGATTTTATATCAAACCTAGTTCGCAATTGGAACTAGGTTTTTTATATTAATACAGTTTATATATATAGTAAAAGTAAGCGGTTTAACTGTTTTATTATAAAGCATAACAGTTGATTTTTTTGTTTTATGATTACATCTCACTGTAGTTTCTCTACGACTTCATGTAAAATATTAAATATATAAGTTATAAGAAGGAAGTTGATTGTATATGTGGAGAGACAAAGTAAAAGAATATGAGGATTTCATACTAGAAGATTTGAAAGGTTTACTTTCAATTGAAAGTGTAAGAGAAGACGATAAAGCTTCTGCTGAAAATCCAGTAGGACCTGGACCTAGACAAGCTTTAGATTACATGTATAAAATCGCAGAACGTGACGGCTTTGGCACACATGATGTTGATCATATCGCGGGACGTATTGAAGCGGGTAAAGGCGATGATGTATTTGGTATTTTATGCCATGTGGATGTTGTACCTGCAGGCGATGGATGGGATTCAGATCCGTTTAATCCAGTAGTAACTGATGATAAAATTATTGCTCGTGGTACGTTAGATGATAAAGGGCCGACCATTGCTGCTTATTATGCAGTTAAAATTTTAAATGAAATGAATGTAAACTGGAAGAAACGTATACATATTATTATTGGTACAGATGAAGAGTCTGATTGGAAATGTACTGAGCGTTATTTCCAATCAGAAGAAATGCCTGAATTAGGGTTCGCTCCAGATGCTGAATTTCCTGCTATTCATGGTGAAAAAGGAATAAGCACGTTTGATGTAATTCAAAATGAAAAAGCAGATGATCAAGATGAGCCTGAATATGAATTGCGTTCATTTGTATCAGGACAAAGATATAACATGGTGCCTGATGAAGCGATTGCCAATGTAGTTGTTAAAGAAAATATGACAGATGTTATCCAAAATTTTGAACAATACTTAAACGAGCATGACGTTGAAGGTGAAAGTGTTGTAGATAGCGGTGTCTTGGTGCTTAAAGTACAAGGTAAAGCGGTTCATGGGATGGATCCATCTATAGGCGTCAATGCAGGATTATATTTACTTAATTTCCTTGCAACATTAAATTTAGATAAAACTGCTGCAAATTTCGTAGCGTTTAGCGAACGATACTTGTTTGAGTCACATTTTGGAGAAAAAATGGGAATGAAATTCCACACAGATGTTATGGGCGACGTGACTACTAATGTTGGAATTATCACTTATGATAATCAAGATGGTGGCAAATTCGGCATTAATTTAAGATATCCAGAAGGTTTTGAATTTGAAGAATCGTTAACAAGATTCAAGGGAGAAATTCAATCACTAGGATTTTCAATTGAGTTAGGTAAAAATCAAACGCCACATTATGTAGAAAAAGACGACCCATTCGTACAAAGCTTAGTACAAGCCTACCGTAACCAAACTGGTGATGATACAGAACCGTATACGATTGGTGGCGGTACTTATGCACGAAATTTAGATAAAGGTGTTGCATTTGGTGCGATGTTTAGTGATTCTGAAGATTTAATGCATCAAAAAAATGAATATATAACTAAAAAACAATTATTCAATGCGACAAGTATCTATTTAGAATCATTATATAAATTGTGTGTGGAGGAATAAATATGACAAAAGTATTAATAAATGAAAAACTCGTTGATGAACAAGATGCAAATGTGCCTTATAATGATAGAGGTTATGTATTTGGCGACGGTATTTATGAATATATTAGAGTATATGATAATAGTGTATTTACTGCTAAGGAACATTTTGAAAGACTTTTACGTAGTGCAAAAGAAATTGGTCTTGAATTAAAATATAGCGTTGAGGAACTTACGGAATTAATACAGGAGTTATTATCAACAAATGGTGTGATTAATGGTGGTGTCTACATTCAAGTTACACGTGGTGCCGCACCGCGTGATCATGCCTTTCCAACACCTTCTGTTGAAACCAATATTATGGCTTTCACTAAATCATATGATCGTCCTTACAAATCATTAGAAGAAGGTATTAATGCGATCACTACTGAAGATATTCGTTGGTTAAGATGCGATATTAAGAGTTTAAACTTGTTGGGTAATGTATTAGCTAAAGAATATGCAGTTAAATATAATGCTCAAGAAGCAATACAACATCGTGGTGATATTGTCACAGAAGGTTCTTCTAGTAATGTGTATGCAATCAAAGATGGTGAAATCTATACACATCCTGTAAATAATTATATTTTAAATGGTATTACGCGTATGGTAATTAAATCTGTTGCTGAAGATAAAGGGATACCTTTTAATGAAGAAACGTTTACATTAGACTTTTTGAAAAGTGCGGATGAAATCATTGTATCAAGTACTTCAATTGAGGTTATGCCAGTTGTTAAATTAAACGGTGAAAATGTCGGTGATGGTCAAGTTGGCTCGATAACAAAATCATTGCAAGAAGGATTTAACAGATACATTGATACACATAGTTAATATTTTCAATAAATAGATAGAAAATATAACAAAAATTCATATTAAATTATGTTATAATGCTAACTGAGCCGTTTGAAAGAAACTAATAGAAATAAGAAAGTAAAAAGTGACTTTTTGTTTCTCATTATTGGTTGAAATTCATACCCAAACATTATAAAATCTTTTATGAGTCTTGAAATTGAACGAGAAAAATTTCTTGAAAAAAGATAGAGAAATATTAAAAAATATGCTTTGTTTGGGTTTCTTTTATGGTATGCTATAAAAGTTACTATAATTTGAAAATCAGTTATTTATAATTTTAAAAATTAACTTGAGCCACATGGGACATTATGCTAGTCATAACACTTGAGACAGCATAAATTATGGTTGAAGTTTAAAAAAATTTGCTATAGAAAATGATTATATATGGCTCTCGAAAAATGTTTTTCAGGAGCCATTTTCTAATTGAAAGTGAGGTGAACGTGTTGGAGCAGTTTTATCAATTGGGATGGACGCTTGACTCAGCAGGCGGTGCATCGGGTGAGGCGTACATGGCCGAACAGGATGGACAAAAATTATTCTTAAAAAGAAATTCAAATCCATTTATAGCTGCATTATCAGCTGAAGGTATTGTGCCTAAACTTGTATGGACGAAACGCATTGAAACTGGCGAAGTTGTAACAGCACAACATTGGAAAAATGGTAGAGAACTTACTTTCAATGAAATGCATGAACAACGTGTAGCGAATTTATTGAAAAAAATTCATAGTTCGAAGACATTATTAAACATGCTAAAACGTATGGAAATGGAACCTATCACGCCAGATATTTTATTAAATAAAATAAATGCTTCGTTATCAAGAGATGTACTGACACATCACGTGGTTAGAAAAGCTTTAACGTATTTGGAAGATCACATGCCTAACTTAGATCCTCGTTTCTTTACAGTTGTTCATGGTGATGTTAACCATAATAATTGGTTGTTATCAGATCATGATGAGCTATATCTCGTTGATTGGGAAGGTGCAATGATTGCTGATCCCGCAATTGATTTAGGTATGCTGCTGTACAATTACGTTCCAGAAAATAAATGGCCAGAGTGGTTAAACTTGTATGGTACAAAAGATTCAATGGATTTACAAAAACGTATGAAGTGGTATACCGTTGTACAATCTATCGGTATGGTTCAATGGTATGAAGAACAAAAACGTTACAAAGATATGAATATGTGGCTAACTTTTTTAAATCAAGTGATGAATAATAATGCTTTTATATAAGGAGTTATCAAAATGAGAATGCGCTATAAGCCTTGGGCAGAGGACTACTTAAAAAAAGAACCGAATATAGTTGATATCGATGGTAGTCATGCAGGGCGAATCAGTGAATGGTTTGATAATGATCAACCGATTTATATTGAAGTAGGATCAGGTATGGGTCAATTCATAACTACGCTTGCAGCAAAACATCCCGAAATAAACTTTATCTCTATGGAAAGAGAGAAAAGTGTTATGATAAAAGTCTTAGATAAAGTTATTGAACAAGGCTTAACAAATATCAAGTTAATTTGTAATGATGCAATTGAACTTAATGATTATTTCAAAGATGGAGAAGTATCAAGATTATACCTTAATTTCTCAGATCCATGGCCTAAAAAAAGACATACTAAACGTCGTTTGACATATCAAACATACCTAGCATTGTATAAACAAGTTTTAAAAGATGATGGTGAAATCCATTTTAAAACAGACAATCGTGGTCTGTTTGCATATAGTTTAGAAAGTATGTCTCAATTTGGTATGTATTTTACAAAAATCAACCTGAATTTGCATGAAGAAGATGATGAAGAGAATATTGAGACTGAATACGAAAGAAAATTTTCTGATAAAGGTTCAAGAATTTATCGTATGGAAGCTAAGTTTCATTAAATATAATTACGCACTCAATTGATAGGACATAGGTTCTATCAATTTTTTTATGTCCAAATTAAGATTTTTATAATTTAATGTAAATAGAGTTGTGCTAATTTAAATGTATTTATGTCCATTATTTTACCTAGAACATTGTTTGTATTACTATTAATGTTCAGTAGTTATTGTGTTTATATTTTACGAGGAGGATAAGTAGATGAAATTAGGGGATTTTCGTATACATTATTTAAATGGTGGTATCACTCACATTGATGGTGGCGCAATGTTTGGCGTGGTGCCTAAGGCGTTATGGACTAAAAAATATGAAGTGAATGATAAGAATCAAATTCCATTACCAACGCATCCAATATTAATACAATCGAACGATTATAATATTATCATTGATACAGGTATAGGTTCAGGAAAATTAACAGATAAAGAACGTAGAAATTTTGGAGCTCATTATGAAAGCCAAATTAGTGAAGACTTAAAGGCTTTAGATTTAACGACTGCAGATATTGATTATGTATTAATGACACATTTACATTTCGATCATGCTGCTGGATTAACAGATAATGAGGGTAATTCAATTTTTAATAAAGCAATCCATGTGATTCAACAAGATGAATGGCATGAATTTCAAAGCCCTAATATACGCAGTAAATCAACATATTGGCCAAAGAATAATGGAGATTTTAAAAAACGATTACTATTGTTTGAAAATGAAATCGAAATAGTGCCAGGTATTAAAATGATTCATACGGGCGGTCATAGTTTTGGTCATGCAATCATTACAATTGAAAGTCAGAATGAAAAAGCGGTGCATATGGGTGATATTTTTCCAACAACTGCACATAGAAATCCATTATGGGTCACAGCTTATGATGATTACCCTATGCAATCAATTAGAGAAAAAGAACGTTTAGTACCGTATTATATTCATCAAAATTATTGGTTTTTATATTATCATGATGTAAATTATTTTGCGGTGAAATTTGATAAGCAAAATATAACTGAATTTGATACATTTATTTCTAGGAATTAAAAAGGTTAAAGCTAAGCGGCACATGAATAAGAAGATATTCTGAGTTAGAATATGTTTGTCATCGTGTCGCTATGGCTTTAACCTTCTATCATTTGCATTCAATGATATCTAATATTTCACCTGTTTTGGCATCAGCATAAAAGTCATAATATGTAAGTGTGTTATGGTTTCGTGTCGTAATGCCACCTTGAAAAGCAATGATTTTTGAATCGGATTTTGTATACGTCATCGGCACTTTTAATATATATGATCCTATAACATTCATAAAATAAGTTTTTACTTCTTTAGTGATTTTTTCAGGATCTCGATATTGGATATGTTTTCGACGTTTATAAAAATAAATTGATCCTGCAATTGTAGTTAGGAAAAATAATAAGAGGATGAACCAATTTTTTTTATTTAACATAACATAATCTACCCCCAATAAAGTCATATTTATAGTTTACCATAATGAAGATGATATAATAAATATTAAGGAGTGAGAGACGTTGAACATAGATAAAAGTAAAACATTGAATAGAATGAAAACATTAACAGAATTACATGGTGTAGCAGGTTTTGAAGAAAATGTAAAATCATATTTGAAAGCAGAAATGGAACCATTTGTGGATGAATTTGTTTATAATCGTATGGGCGGATTTTACGGTGTTAAACGTTCGAAATCAAGTAATCCAAAACGAATCATGGTTGCTGCACATATGGATGAAATTGGTTTCATGGTCACAAATATCACGTCAAATGGTATGCTACAATTTACTAATTTAGGTGGCGTTGCAAACGATATATGGCAAGGCCAAAGGCTAAAAGTTAGAACGCGAAATAATGATGAGATTACAGGTATTGTAGCTAATATTCCGAAACATTTTAGAACTGGAAATGAAGGAGCACCTAAAATAGAAGATTTATTATTGGATATTGGTGCAGAAAATGCTGAAGATGTATCGGCACGTGGTATTGCTATTGGTGATACGATTGCACCTGATACGCCTTTTACACAGTTATCAGAGCATCGATTTGCCAGTAAAGCCTGGGATAACCGTTATGGTTGTTTAATTGGTATTGAGCTACTGGAATTATTAAAAAATACTGAATTGGACTTTGATTTATATGTCGGTGCAAATGTGCAAGAAGAAGTAGGATTAAGAGGAGCAAGTGCAGCGGCAGAGTTAATCGATCCTGATGTAGCATTTGTTGTAGATTGTTCGCCTGCGAATGATATGAAAGGTAAGCAAAATTTATCAGGGGAATTAGCTGGAGGTACATTAATCAGAATTAAAGATGGTACAATGTTACTTCGACCAACCTTTAGAGATTATTTGCTTGATTTAGCGAAGCAGTATGATATTAAACATCAATACTATATTTCTCCAGGTGGTACGGATGGTGGAGAAATACACAAGGCAAAATTAGGTATCCCAACCGCTGTGATAGGTGTGTGCGCACGATATATTCATAGTACAAACGCAGTGTTTGATATTAGAGATTATGAAGCTGCCAGAAGCCTGTTAGAACAATCAGTTAGACATTTAAATGAAGACCAAATAAAAATATTACAATATAAATAATAATTAGGAGTGGTATTATGCAACAATTAGAAAGTGAGCAGCAATTTGAAAATCTGAAAAATGAACAAACAGTGTTTTTATTTACAGCAGATTGGTGCCCAGATTGTAAAGTTATAGAACCAGATTTACCTCAATTAGAAGCAAAATATACTAATTATAAATTTATTTCAGTTGATAGAGACAAATTTATTGATATATGCATTAATTATGACATTATGGGTATACCTAGTTTTCTAGTATTCCGTGACGGGAATCAAATTGGCAGTTATATTGGAAAAGAACGAAAATCCAAAGAACAAATAGACCAATTTTTAGCGTCTTTGTAGGTGGCATTAATTTAGGATTAAATTAAAGTTAAATTATAAAAATATATACCCTTAGAGCGCACATTTTTTCTGTTCCTAAGGGTATATTTATTGTAAACTATAGTAAGGCACGTAAATAGGAGTGTTAATAATGAATGTCTTTCAAATGAGAGATAAATTAAAAGATAGATTGAATCATCTTGATGTGAAATTTAGTTTTAATCGAGAAGATGAAACACTACGTATCTCAAGAATAGATAATGGTAAAGGCGTTACCGTTAAAATTAATCCAATAGTAGCTAAATATAAATCTCAAAAAGAAAAAATAGTCGATGAAATTGTGTATTATGTTGAAGAAGCAGTCGAGCAAATGAAAGGGGAGGCATTGGAAAATACGGATTATATCCAAATTATGCCGGTTTTAAGATCTCCTAGCTTTGATAAAAAAGACAAAAATGGTAATTCATTTGTAATCGATGCACATACAGCAGAAACAAACATTTATTATGCAGTTGATTTAGGTAAGTCATATCGTCTAATTGATGAAGCGATGTTAGAAGAATTAAAGCTAACAAAGCAACAATTAAAAGAAATGGCGCTATTTAATGTGCGCAAATTAGAAAATAAGTATACAACTGACGAAGTTAAAGGTAATATTTTTTACTTTGTGAATTCAAATGATGGTTATGATGCAAGTAGAATTTTAAATACGTCATTTTTAAATGAAATACAAGCACAATGTGAAGGTGAAATGTTAGTAGCGGTACCTCATCAAGATGTGCTTATCATTGCAGATATCCGCAATAAGACGGGTTACGATGTGATGGCGCATTTAACTATGGAGTTTTTCACTAAAGGATTAGTGCCAATAACATCATTATCTTTAGGTTATGATAAAGGGCATTTTGAACCAATCTTTATTTTAGGTAAAAATAATAAACAAAAAAGAGATCCTAATGTGATTCAAAGATTGGAAGCTACACGAAAACAATATGAAAATAAAGATAAGAAATAAGGAGTAATGAAGTTATGAATTTATTTTATAATAAAGAAGCTGTTGGCGATGTTGCATTTTTACAAATTAATCCTACAGAAGGTGAATATAACTACGTCACTCAAGGGGATGTAGTTGAAATACAGAATGACGGAGAAGTCGTTGGTTACAATATCTTTAATGCATCAAACAAAGCAACACTAACAGGTAATGGACATATTAAGTTGACTGAAACATTAGTTCAAGCGTTTCAAAAAGCAATTGAAGCTGCTGGATTTACTTATAAATTAGACGCAGACTTTACTCCTAAATTTGTAGTGGGCTATGTTGAAACAAAAGACAAGCATCCAGATGCAGATAAATTAAGTGTTCTAAGTGTTGATGTTGCAACTGAAAAACTACAAATTGTTTGCGGGGCACCGAATGTTGAAGCTGGACAAAAAGTGGTGGTAGCAAAAGTTGGTGCAGTTATGCCAAGTGGTATGGTTATTAAAGATGCAGAACTTAGAGGCGTTGCATCAAGTGGTATGATTTGTTCGATGAAAGAGTTAGGATTACCAAATGCACCACAAGAAAAAGGTATTATGGTTCTAAGTGATGATTACACTGTAGGGCAATCATTTTTTGAAGTATAAAAAGGAGGTAATGTAGTATGAGCTGGTTCGACAAGTTATTTGGAGAAGATAATGAATCAACAGATAATTATCTTAATAAAAGAAGCCAACGACGTCAAAAAGCTACACAACAAGAAGAACATGATTCATTACTTCCTCAAAATAATGATGTTTATGAAAGACCCAAAGGGAAATTCAGGTTTCCTATGCGTGTTTTAGAAGAGGCAAATGACAGTTTGAAGACAGATGATGAGTTGAATTCTGATATTGCGTCTACATCTCATAAAACTTCCCATGATGTACATAATGATGTGAGTCATGGGAATGCACATCATCAACAAAGAAGACGTAGACATATGTATGATAAAACACCAACTCAAAATATAAACTCGAGTGATTCAGTTGGGCAACAATCGCAACAACAAGATCATTACCAAACTGAAAATGAGACTAGAACACATAAAGGCAAAAGAATGAGGATTCAAACGGATGTTTTACGAGCAAATGCTTCGTCAAAACACAAACCAACGACGTCAAATTTTCATCATAGCGATTTTAAAGCGAGTGAAGTGCCTTCAGCGATTTTTGGTACTAAAAAACCCCGTCCTTTAGAAAATGGTGTCATTAAACGTCAAGATGATTCAGAAGAAGGTACGCAAGCGGAAAATGAGACGAATCATCGTAATTATAATGATGAATCATCTCAACAGAAACACCAAACAGTAAAAGATTCAGATAGTAATTCAACAGATATTCAAAATGAAGCACATATGTATCATGAAAATTCAAATGATACTGCATATGATCTATCTGATAACAAAGAGCGCCGTGACGCACAACATGTTGAGGAAAATGGTGAAGAAGTTGAGCTGAATCAACCAGTAACAAGTCAAAATAAAAAAGATAATACGATTAAAATAGAAAACATCTATGCTTCTCAGATTGTTGAAGAAATTAGACGAGAGAGAGAACGTAAAGTATTACAGAAGCGTCAATTTAAAAAGGCACTTCAACAAAAACGTCATGATAATCAAGACAAACAAGAAGATAGTATACAAAAAGCAATTGACGAAATGTATGCAAAACAAGCGCGGAATTACATAGGTGAAAGCTCGTTAGATGAAGATGGTAACGCAATGAATATGTCCAAATCGAAAACGTCAACATCACGTCAAAGTGCAGAAAATCAGCAACAAACAGAATCGACGAATAGTGAAGATATTGAAGAAGATTCAAATACACCATTTAATTATGAAGAAGTTGATTTAGATCATGTACGCGATGTTCATACGATTAATAATGAACAGGTTAATGTAAATACTAAAAATGACAGTTCCGCAATTGAAGCAAATCAAAATCAAGTTGAACAGGTCACACCTAACAGTGATTTCGAAAATCAAAACGATGAGAACAACACTGCAATAGAGTCTAGTCAAAGTGATATGTCAGAAAATGAGCGCACATACATCTTAGAGAAATCATTTGAGCGTTATTTAGATGAGAATGACGTGGATGATGCGCAGTATAGAGAATTATCTGAAACAGACCCTAAATCCAAAGAATCATTAGCTTTTGATTCATTAGATTCACAAAGTGAAAATGAGCAATTGTCAGAGTCATTATCACAACCAGACCATGGTTTTGAAAATTCAGAGTCCGATATTATCGATAATCATGTAACTTCAAATGATGCAGCACCATCAGAGGCATCACAGCTAGAATCTGATGAAAGTATGAATGAAAATGAATCGCTTAACGTCCAAAATGAAATATTAGATGAAAGGTCTGAATTGGAGCAATCTGATAGTACTGATAATAATAATGGAAATCATATTAAGCAACCCGACGAAACTAAAACGTATAAAAAGGCTACATCTATCAAGAAAGGTAGTAAACCTTTCAATGTCGTGATGACACCATCAGATAAAAAGCGTATGTTAGATGCACAAAAAGAAAAAAATAAGTCAAACATACAATTAAATAATGTAGATAATTTTAAACATAATACGTCATCCGATATTAGCGACAAACAATCACAGTCGAATAATGATCAATTAGCAAATGAACCTGCTTCAGAGTCATTGACTGTAACTGATGACAACCAAAACGAAACGAATTTATCACATGACTTGATTGATGAACAGAGTGACTTTAAACCGGAAACGGATGCTTCTTCTTATAGTGATGATTATAATCGAAATGACTCAACTCAGTCTAATGTACAACAAGAGTCAGTTGAAAGTGCTGAGTCAGATATGACAAATGTGCCTTCTGAACAAAATGAAAATCATAAGCAAAATGTACAAGAACCAGTTCTCAAACCTGAAACTTCTGGTAACCAATTAGGTGGATTAAAAACACCAACTGAGGATGATAATAAGGCTACTATTAGAAGAGGACCCAATATTAAACTTCCAAGTATTGAGTTATTAGAAGCGCCAAAACAACATGAAATTGACAATGCTTGGATTGAAGATAAAAAACAGGAATTGAATGAAGCTTTTTATTATTTCAATGTGCCTGCAGAAGTTCAAAATGTTACTGAAGGCCCTAGTGTGACACGATTTGAATTATCAGTCGAAAAAGGTGTGAAAGTATCTAGAATAACAGCTTTACAAGACGATATAAAAATGGCGCTTGCAGCTAAGGATATTCGTATTGAAGCACCCATTCCAGGTACGAGTCTAGTTGGTATAGAGGTACCAAATCAAAATGCAACAACTGTAAATTTACGTTCAATTTTAGAAGAACCAGCGTTTAAAAATGCAGAATCCAAATTAACTGTAGCTATGGGACTTAGAATTAATAATGAACCTTTATTAATGGATATTTCTAAAACACCGCATGCTTTAATAGCTGGTGCAACAGGCTCAGGTAAATCCGTATGTATTAATAGTATATTAATGTCGTTATTATATAAAAATCATCCTGAGGAATTAAGATTGTTACTTATTGATCCGAAAATGGTTGAATTAGCACCTTATAATGACTTACCACATTTAGTTGCACCTGTGATAACAGATGTAAAAGCAGCAACGCAAAGTTTAAAATGGGCTGTTGAAGAAATGGAAAGACGTTATAAAGTTTTTGCTAAATATCATGTTAGAAATATTACGGCGTTTAATAAGAAAGCAACTTATGAGGATAGAATGCCAAAAATTGTTATAGTAATAGATGAATTAGCAGATTTAATGATGATGGCACCACAAGAGGTGGAACAATCTATTGCGCGCATTGCACAAAAAGCACGTGCATGTGGTATTCATATGCTAGTTGCAACGCAAAGACCTTCTGTTAATGTCATCACTGGATTAATCAAAGCAAATATACCTACTAGAATTGCATTTATGGTATCATCTAGCGTAGACTCTCGCACTATCTTAGATAGTGGTGGTGCAGAACGTTTATTAGGTTATGGTGACATGCTTTACCTAGGAAGCGGTATGAATAAACCTATCCGTGTTCAAGGTACATTTGTCTCTGATGAAGAAATTGATGATGTTGTAGATTTCATAAAACAACAACGAGATCCGGAATACTTATTTGAAGAAAAAGAATTATTGAAAAAAACAGAAAGTCAACCACAAGATGATTTATTCGATGATGTGTGTCGATTTATGCTAAATGAAGGACATATTTCAACTTCATTAGTACAGCGTCATTTCCAAATCGGATATAATCGTGCTGCAAGAATTATTGATCAACTAGAACAACTTGGCTATGTGTCGGGCGCAAATGGATCTAAACCAAGAGATGTATACATTACAGAATCAGATTTGAATGAGAATTAATATAGAGATAAAGGAGTGTTACAATGACACATTATCATTTTGTCGGTATAAAAGGTGCCGGTATGAGTTCATTAGCACAAATAATGCATGATCTTGGAAACGAAGTACAAGGTTCAGATATTAAAAATTATGTTTTTACAGAAGTGGCATTAAAAAACAATGGTATTAAAATACTGCCATTTGATGCGAATAGTATTCAATCAGATATGGTAGTCGTACAAGGAAACGCATTCCCGGATACGCATGAAGAAGTTGTGAAAGCACATGAATTAAAACTTGAAGTTATTCGCTACCATGACTTCTTAGGTCATATTATTAACCAATATACGTCAGTCGCCGTAACTGGTGCACATGGTAAAACTTCGACAACTGGTTTATTATCACACGTAATGAATGGTGATAAGAAAACATCTTTCTTAATTGGCGATGGAACTGGACTTGGCATACCAGCAAGTGATTACTTTGCGTTTGAAGCATGTGAATATCGTAGACACTTTTTAAGCTATCATCCAGACTATGCCATTATGACCAATATAGATTTTGATCATCCAGATTATTTCAAAGACGTTGATGATGTATTTAATGCTTTCCAAGAAATGGCGCATAACGTTAAAAAAGCGATTATTGCTTGGGGTGATGATACACACTTGCGTAAAATTGAAGCAGACGTACCTGTTTATTATTATGGATTCTCAAATAAAGATGACGTTTATGCAGATAATTTAGAGATAAGTGAAAAAGGTACAAAATTTGATGTATATATTAAAGGTGAATATTTTGATACTTTCCTTTCACCACAATTTGGCGATCATAATATATTAAATGCCTTATCGGTTATTACGATTAGTTACTTAGAAAGTTTAAATATCGATAATATTAAAGAAGCATTAGAGACTTTTGGTGGCGTGAAACGTAGATTCAATGAAACAAAAGTAGGAAATCAAGTATTAGTAGATGATTATGCACACCATCCTAGAGAAATTAGTGCTACAATTGAGACAGCGAGAAAAAAATATCCTAACAAAGATGTTATCGCAGTGTTTCAACCTCATACATTTAGTAGAACACAAGCATTCTTGGGTGAATTTGCAGAATGTTTAAGTTTAGCCGATAAAACATTTTTATGTGAAATTTTTGGTTCGATAAGAGAAAATAGCGGTAACTTAACGATTCAAGATTTAGTTCAAAGAATTGATGGTGCAACATTGATTGATGAGGAAAGTGTAAATGCGCTTGAACAATATAGTGATGCTGTTATTTTATTTATGGGTGCAGGAGATATTCAAAAAATTCAACGTGCATACATGGAAAAAATAGGTGTTACTTCTCCATTTTAATATGTTTATGTTAAAATGATGGGGGTATTTATATTAAATAACAACATATGATTAATAGGAGGCGTTTTAAATGGAATGGATTTTACCTATAGCTGGAATTATTGCAGCGGTTGCATTTCTAATATTAGTAATTGGTATCGTTGTGGTATTACTTTCAGTTAAGAAAAATTTAGATCACGTAGCAAAAACACTTGATGGTGTCGAAGGACAGGTTCAAGGTATTACGCGTGAATCTACAGATTTACTTCATAAAGCGAACCGCTTAACTGAAGATATTCAAGACAAATCAGATCGTTTAAATTCAGTAGTTGATGCTGTTAAAGGTATCGGTGATTCTGTACAAACTTTAAATGGTTCGGTTGATCGAGTTACAAACTCAATTACGCACAACATTTCTCAAAATGAAGATAAAATTTCTCAGGTTGTACAATGGTCAAATGTAGCAATGGAAGTTGCTGATAAATGGCAAAACAGAAGAAATCGTAGAGATAGTGCAAATTATAAAGCGAGCAGTGTAGCAAACGATACTAATCATAGCTATACTACACGTGTAGATAACAAATAATTCATATATTAAAAAACAAATGCACTTAAATGAGGTTTGAAACTTATTTAAGTGCATTTGTTATAGGGGGCATTGGACAATGAAGTATTATAACCGTGATAATTATGAAAGAAATTTAGAAAGTTACGAAGTGCCAGAATATTTTACAAAAGGTGCCAGAAATGAATTTGTATATGGATTTATTGTAGGTGCTGTTATAGGTTCCGCTGTTGGTTTAGTATCCATTAGTAAGTCGAGAGCAACGAATAAATCTATTCCAGAACAAGACAATCAATTTAAATCTAGCATTATTGAGCAGTCCGAATTAGAACGTCAAGAAGCTGACGATAAAGTAAATGAAATTAAATCAACTATTGACGACGCGCAAAATAAAAATACAGAAGTAACCGATGCAGAATTATCTGCGCAACGTGTAGCGATTCAACAAGAAACTTCTGATAATAATTTAGCTAATATGTCACCGGATGCCCAAGAACAACAGGAAGTGACAACTAGTGAAGATGCAAATCAATCAGATGACAGTTTAGCACATATAGATCCAAATGCAGAACCAAGTGAAAGTGAAATTAATGCACAACAAAATGCAATTAAAGAAGAAACAGAAACAAGTGATGCGAATATAGATGGTGAAAACTCAAATAGCAATGCAGTTACTGCAGGTACAGCAGCTGGTGGTGCAGTTGCAGCGAGTGGATTAGCTAAAGCAGCACATGATAAAAATGAAGCGTTAAATGAAGATAATCAAGTTGCAGAAAACACATCTAATCTTTTAAAAGAAGAAGAAGCGCCTGCTAACACTAACACAAATAATAAAACGCCGAATTTGGTTACTCAAAGCGATGAAACAGATGATAGTAAGCAAGGGGCAATTGCAGGTGTGGTAACTGCGTCAGGTTTAGCATTAGCGGCTAAAAATAAAAATAAAGCATTAGATGACAATCCTTCTGTTGCAGAAAACACAGCTAATTTACTTAAGCCAGAAGCTCCAGCACAGACAAAACATAAAGTTGTACCTAATTTGGTTACGCCAAAGGTTGAAAGTGCTGTTGAATCTACAACAGATAAAGTAGAACAAGGCGATAAAAAAAATGATACAAAAGTTAAACCAGAAGCTGCAGACCAGAGAGTAAAACAAACGCACGATCAAGTTGCATTTAAAGATGGTATCATCGTTCATGAAAATGCTTCTGGTCAAACGCAATCAGCAACAACTCCTACAAATTTAGATTCAAAAAATGATGGTATCATTAATCATGATGATTCAGAATCTGCAGATAACCTATCATCTACAAAAGACGCAAGTACTTTGACAAATGAAAGTACTACTGAATCTGAAGCAACATATTCAAAAAACAGACCACAAACGAAGAAAACAGAAAAAGCAAAAAGTAAGATTGATAAAAGAACATTTAATGATTAAAAATATTTAATAAAAAGAATCGGACGCTTTGTTCGATTCTTTTTTTATGTAGTATTATTTGATACATATCTATTTGCTTAATAGAACATCATGTAAAGCGTATCGTTGATTAAATATGACATGTCTTATGAATTTGAAGCATATCATGAACAAGGAATTTGTAAATTTATCTATAAAATTTATAAAAAAGAAGTAATAGTGTAAAATATAACTAGCAAATGACTGAAAATTTAGTTATCATTAATGTTATTCACTTTTTAAGTGAATTTTTAATAATCCTTACTTGAACTTATAAGGAGTTATTGTTAGAATAACCTTTAACATATATTTTATCGCTTTAAAGCAGAATAAAATATTGGTTTTAAAATTTTTCATAGAGGTGAATAAAATGGCAGACAAATTACAAGAATACAGAGATGAGATAGTTGAAATTAATGAAAAAATCTTAGGTCTTTTATCTAAAAGAGGTAAGATAGCACAAAAGATTGGTGAAGAAAAACGCAAACAAGGTACACTTGTTTACGACCCACAACGCGAAAAAGAAATGATTAATCAGTTATTAGATCAAAATGAAGGTCCATTTAATGACAATGTGATTAAACAACTATTCAAAGAAATTTTTAAAGCCTCTACTGATTTACAAAAATCTGAAAATGAAAAACATTTATATGTGTCGAGAAAATTAAAACCAGAAGATACAATCGTTCAATTTGACAACGGAGGCATCATTGGAGACGGCAACAAATCATTTGTATTTGGTCCATGTTCAGTTGAATCACAGGAACAAGTCGATGCAGTCGCAGCTAATTTACAAGCGAGAGGTGAGAAATTCATTAGAGGTGGCGCATTTAAACCTCGTACATCACCGTATGATTTCCAAGGCTTAGGTGTCGAAGGGCTTAAAATACTTAAAAATACGAAAGATAAATATGGTTTAAACGTTGTAAGTGAAATTGTAAACCCAGCAGACTTTGAAGTTGCTGATCAATATTTAGATGTATTCCAAATTGGTGCACGTAATATGCAAAACTTTGAATTATTAAAAGAAGCTGGTCGTTCAAATAAACCTGTATTATTAAAACGTGGTTTATCAGCAACGATTGAAGAATTTATTTTTGCAGCTGAATATATCGCATCACAAGGTAATGAAAATATCATTTTATGTGAACGTGGTATCCGTACTTATGAAAAAGCAACTAGAAACACGTTAGATATTTCTGCAGTGCCAATTTTAAAACAAGGCACACACTTACCAGTTATGGTAGATGTTACACATAGCACTGGTCGTAAAGATATCATGCTACCTACTGCAAAAGCAGGATTAGCTGTTGGTGCAGATGGTATTATGGCTGAGGTTCACCCTGATCCATCTGTAGCATTAAGTGATAGTGGACAACAAATGGATTTCAATGAATTTGATGCGTTCTATAAAGAACTTAAACCATTAGCTGATATGTATAATAATAAACAACTTAAATAAAGTATTACGTTAATTAAAATGAATGCCTTATAATCCTAACTATTTAGTTAGTATGGATTATAAGGTTTTTTATTTTAAAAACATTTATTAATAATTGGTTTATTTTTAATAAAAAGCGTATGAAATGACGTATCATTCATTAAGTTATAAAAATCGATTAAAGATAAATAGACGTTCATATCATATGAATTGAATTATTTATGAATTTTAAAAACAAAATGATTTTACAATGAGCAAAAATATGGTAAACTTTGAAAATGTTATGAAAACAAGTTACAATGATAAAGAAATCGCTTTCAAGGAGGAAAAATATGACTGTAACAATATATGATGTAGCTCGTGAAGCTCGCGTTTCTATGGCAACTGTATCACGTGTTGTCAATGGAAATCAGAATGTTAAGCCGGAAACACGTGATAAGGTTAACGATGTTATCAAAAAATTAAATTATCGTCCGAATGCAGTGGCAAGAGGATTAGCAAGTAAACGTACAACAACAGTTGGCGTAATCATACCAGATATTTCAAATGTTTATTATTCACAATTGGCTCGTGGATTAGAAGATATTGCAACAATGTATAAATATCATTCTATTATTTCTAATTCAGATAACGATCCAAATAAAGAAAAAGAAATTTTCAATAATCTACTTAGTAAACAAGTAGATGGTATTATCTTCTTAGGTGGTACTATTTCAGAAGAAATTAAAGAACTTATTAATAAATCATCTGTTCCAGTTGTTGTTTCAGGAACAAATGGTAAAGATGAAGGTATTTCATCAGTTAATATTGATTTCAAAACAGCAGCAAAAGAAATTACTACTGAATTGATTGAAAAAGGTGCTAAAACATTTGCGTTTGTCGGTGGCGATTATTCCAAAAAAGCACAAGAAGATGTATTGACTGGGCTAAAAGAGGTTTTAGATTCAAATCATCTTGAATTAAAAAATGAACTTATTTTTAATGGCAATGAAACTTACAAAGATGGGCTACGCGCATTTGAATCATTAAAATCTGGAAAACCAGAAGCGATTTTGTCAATCAGTGATGAACAAGCTATTGGTCTTGTACATGCAGCACAAGATGAAGGTGTGAACGTTCCAGAGGATGTACAAATCATTAGTTTTAACAACACAAGATTAGTTGAGATGGTAAGACCACAACTTTCAAGTGTTATTCAACCTTTATATGACATTGGTGCAGTAGGTATGAGATTATTAACTAAATATATGAATGAAGAAGAAATTGATGAACCGAATGTTATTCTTCCACATAGAATTGAATATAGAGGGACGACGAAATAAATCGTCAATGCGTTTTAAAGCAAATATATAAATTAAAGCCTACACAAATTATTGTGTAGGCTTTAATTTATACTCTGAGCTAGTACATATTGAAGATGAGCTTTTTTGTATTTATTATATTTTGAAAGGTCATGTATATCTGGGATACGGTGTGAACATGTATTTTTCACCCATAGTAGGGTGATGAATCTAAGCTTAACAGTAAATGCTTCTAAAATTTTTAACATACAATGTTTTAGGCGGATTTCTTCAAAATGACCAAGTTGTTCAAATTATTATTTTAACTATAAATCTTACTATTTAAACCAACTAATTACCTGTTGTGCATGTTTTAAATTGGTAGCTGTAATTTCTTCCTCTCTAGGTATATCGATGTAATTTTCTTTATCATCCTGCCAGTGCTTTGGTAAAGTACAGGTAGCATAAGGTTGCCATTTTTCAAGCCATTGTGATGGTAATTGACCTTGTGGTGGTGGTGCTTCTATAAGCGCTAGGAATACGTGTGACCAAGCTCTTGGCACTACTTTCCAAATGTTATAACCGCCACCGCCAAACATCATGACTTTGCCATTTGTATATGTATCAGCCAAAGATTTAATGATATAAGGAATTTGGTAAAGTGTGTTTAATGTACAACTCATGTGTGTTAGTGGGTCCAAATAATGCACATCCACACCATGAACACTAACAATGATATCTGGTTTGAAAGAAGCAATAATAGGTTCAATCGTTTGCTTAAATACCTCTAAATAAGAGCTATCTTCTGTGTATGGTTCTAAAGGAATATTAACTGTATAGCCGAAACCTTGCTCATTACCACGTTCTGTGTAATGTCCAGATCCAGGAAATAGAAATTTGCCTGTTTCATGGATCGAATAAATTAAAGCTTGGTCTTCAGTGTAAAAACTCCACTGTGTACCATCACCATGATGTGCATCTGTGTCTATACATAATACACGTTGATTATAGTGTTTAATCAAGTAAGCAATAGTGATAGCCACATCGTTATATATACAAAATCCATTTGCACGACCTGGTAGACTATGATGTAAGCCACCTCCGAGATGACAACCATTTTTAACGCTTTTATCCATGATAGCATCAGCTAAATTTAACGCACCACCAACAATTCTAGCGCTATGTTGGTGCATCCGTCTAAATTGCAATGTATCATCACCATCTAAGCCATATTTTTTAGCTTCTTGTAAATTTAAAATACCATGGGACGCACGTCTAATGGCTTGTATATAGTCATAAGAATGTATTAGTGATAATTCCTCATCTGTTGCGATTCTCGGTGTTATGATGTGTTCAGGCTTTAAACTGCCTAGATCTAACAATAATTCTGTAGTTAGTTTTAATCTCATTTGATTAAAAGGATGATCATTGCTGAAACGATATTGAAGTAATTCATTTGCGTATACATAGCCCGTAGTTTGTTGCATATTACTCATAAATTTCTCCCCTTTAAAAGAAAAAGCGATTCATAAATCTGATATTATCAAATTCTTGTAATTGATTGATTGAAATACGTGAACCAATTCTTGCCATTAAACAATTTGCAGGATGACTTGTAATTTCAGGGTCATCAGTAGCAAAAATTTCAAGGCCCCCATAACCCATTAGTTTTTGCATTAGTTTTTTATATTCATATACGTCGAGACCAGAATTTTTTAAATCCCAGTGCCAGTAATATTCTGTAGTTAATACGATATAATCTTCATATTCATCTGCTTTTAAGCTTAATTTGATAAGTTCACTTCCTAAATGTAAATGTCGATAAGGCAAACTGATTTCAATAGCACCAAGTTCGATTAAATAATCTAGATTGCCACTAGACCAACGTTCGAGTGGATCTGGATAGTGATAAGTCACATAACCGATGATATGTTGTGCTTCATGTAAGACATAGATACGACCTTCTTCTAGTTCACTGATTTCTTTTATTGCCTCAAATTGATCTTTAGGTGGTCGAAATGCATATAAACCATCATCAAACGTCATCGTATCGAGTGAAGAAAGTGGTACAGGACCTTCTATTATAAAATCACCTTCATTTAAGTGATAGGTTTGAGATTGATATGTTTTGATATGTTTCATTTTTTCACTCCAAACTACCGCATATAATATAGTCAACAAGTTTGTTATCTACATTATAAGTTAAAAAGAGGAAAAATAACATATAAATAAATACGCTTACACTTATTATTTTGAAAATTCCGATAACATTCGTTATAATAATTTTTAAGCAATCGATTTCATTCAGAGGGGGATTTAAAATGAAAGTAGAAGTTTATAAAGGTGAAAGTGGAGATTTTAACCTTCAAGACTATGAAAAAGAATACAATCATTTTAACTGGAAAGATGTAGAAAAATCATTTTCATGGTACGAATCTGGCAATGTTAATATGGCACATGAATGTATAGATCGTCATGTGGACGAAGGCAAAGGGGATAAAATTGCCTTACATTATAAAGATGATAAACGTAAAGAAAGTTATACTTTTGAAGAAATGAAAATCAATTCAAATAAAGCTGCGAATGTTTTAAAAGAAAAAGCAAATGTTGAAAAAGGAGATCGTGTTTTTGTATTTATGCCGAGAACACCTGAACTCTATTTTGCGTTGTTTGGAACTTTGAAAATAGGTGCAATTGTTGGACCTCTATTTGAAGCATTTATGGAAAAAGCGGTTGGAGATCGTTTACAAAATAGTGAAGCAAAAGTAATTATTACAACGAATGCGTTACTTCCTAGAATTCCTAAAGAAAATCTACCTCATTTAGAAACAATTGTTGTCGTAGACGAAGTCGTTGATGAAAACTATGTCGATTTTAATAGTGAATTCCAACAAGCAAGTGAGTCATTTGATACGGAATGGTTAACAATGGATGACGGTTTGATACTTCACTATACTTCTGGTTCTACCGGACAACCTAAAGGTGTTTTACATGCACAAAGAGCAATGCTCTTACATTATATATCAGGTAAGTATGTATTAGATTTTAAAGAGGATGATGTTTATTGGTGTACTGCAGATCCTGGTTGGGTCACAGGAACATCATATGGTATCTTTAGTCCTTGGTTAAGTGGTGTAACAAACTGTATTGCTGGTGGAAGATTTTCACCAGAGGCTTGGTACAGTATGATTGAAGAATTTAAAGTTACCATTTGGTATACAGCACCTACAGCACTTAGAATGTTAATGAGTGCAGGGGATGATGTAGTTGAAAAATATGATCTTTCTTCAATCAAGAGTATTTTATCTGTTGGCGAACCTTTAAATCCAGAGGTCATTAAATGGGCAAAAGATGTCTTTGGCAAACGTGTACTCGATACGTGGTGGATGACAGAAACTGGTGGTCATATGATCGTCAATTATCCTTCTATGGATGTAAAATTAGGCTCAATGGGTAAACCTTTACCAGGGATAGAAGCAGCAATCATTGATGATCAAGGTAATGAATTACCAGCGAATCGTATGGGTAATCTAGCGATTAAAAAAGGTTGGCCATCTATGATGGTGTCCATTTGGAAAAATCCAGAGAAATATGATTCTTATTTCATTGGAGATTGGTATGTATCAGGCGACTCTGCATATAAAGATGAAGATGGCTATTATTGGTTCCAAGGCCGTGTTGATGATGTGATTATGACAGCTGGTGAACGTGTTGGCCCATTTGAAGTTGAGTCTAAATTGGTTGAACATGAAGCAGTAGCTGAAGCGGGTGTAATTGGTAAGCCAGATCCAGTTCGTGGTGAAATTATCAAAGCATTTGTGGCGTTACGACCTGATTATCAAGAATCAGATGAACTTAAAAAAGAAATTCGTAAGTTTGTAAAAGAAGGCTTAGCGGCACATGCTGCACCAAGAGAAATCGAATTTAAAGAAAAATTACCAAAAACACGTTCAGGTAAAATCATGCGTCGCGTATTAAAAGCATGGGAATTAGATCTGCCAGAAGGCGATTTAAGTACTATGGAAGACTAGTATAAACGATAAAAGACGAGTTGAATTTACATGCTAAAGTGAAATCATATTTAATTTATTATCGTAGCTATCAAATACAATTGTATAAATGATTAAAATGAAACAAAAGCTATATCCTTAAACATTTAAAGGGTATAGCTTTTATTAATTTAAAATAATAACAACTTAGCAATATTTAGCCTATTAACAATAAATCGTTAATTGATTCAAGATAGTGATTTAAAGTAATTAGCACTGCAATTTAAAATTTTTAGTTTCTTCATTTACATAAATGGAAGTACTGAAAAAATTTATAGAAAGCAGATGTATTAAGCATTATGATAAACTACGATATATAAGTAAAGTAAGTTACCATGATTAATGAATTAAAACTCATAGCGACATATGGTGTAATAGTACAATATAAGTATATGTTTTTAGTTTAAATTTACAATTTTACACATATAAATTTGAAAGCGCTATCTCTGTTTGTCGACAATGCTATTTAAGTTGGTTAAAATTAACTATGTAAGGAATTATTTTTTATCAGTAGTATATATCACTAACATATAAAGATTATTGATTTAAAAATTTATTTTAAGAAGGGGCGAATGAATTTGGCACATTTATCTGATTTAGATATTGCAAATCAATCAACATTAAAACCGATAGGAGAAATTGCTGAGAAGGCGGGAATTCCTTCAGATGCACTAGAACCTTATGGACATTATAAAGCGAAGATTGATATTAATCAGGTTCAACAGAATAATGGCAAAGGTAAAGTAGTGTTAGTTACTGCTATGAGTCCTACGCCTGCTGGTGAAGGTAAATCAACTGTTACGGTTGGTTTAGCAGATGCATTCAATCAACTTAAGAAAAAAGTAATGGTCGCACTTCGTGAACCAGCATTAGGGCCAACATTTGGTATCAAAGGTGGTGCCACTGGTGGTGGTTATGCACAAGTATTACCTATGGAAGACATTAATTTACACTTTAATGGTGACTTCCATGCGATTACTACAGCGAATAACGCATTATCTGCATTTATCGATAATCACATTCATCAGGGAAATGAATTGGAGATTGATCAAAGACGTATCGAGTGGAAACGTGTATTAGATATGAATGACCGTGCGTTACGTAATGTGATTGTTGGACTAGGTGGTCCTACACAAGGTGTACCACGTGAAGATGGTTTCAATATCACGGTCGCTTCAGAAATAATGGCCATTTTATGCCTAGCTAACGACATAAACGACTTAAAATCTAAAATAAGTAATATTACAATCGGTTATACACCTAGTCGTAAGCCAGTAACCGTTGCTGACCTAAAAGTTGAAGGTGCGTTAGCGATGATTTTAAAAGATGCGATTAAACCGAACTTGGTACAAACAATTGAGGGAACACCTGCATTAGTACATGGTGGCCCATTTGCCAACATTGCACATGGTTGTAATTCAATCTTAGCTACAGAGACAGCTAGAGATTTAGCAGATATTGTAGTTACAGAGGCTGGCTTTGGATCTGACTTAGGTGCAGAAAAATTCATTGATATCAAAGCGCGTGAAGCAGGTTTTGAACCATCTGCCGTAGTTGTCGTTGCAACAATTCGTGCTATTAAAATGCATGGTGGTGTAGCTAAAGATAACTTAAAAGAAGAGAACGTAGACGCATTAAAACAAGGTATCGTAAACTTAGAACGCCATGTGAAAAACGTTAAAAAATATGGCTTAGAACCGGTAGTTGCATTAAATGCGTTTGTACATGATACAGAAGCAGAAACTGAATTTGTTGAACAGTGGGCCAAAGAAAATGGCGTGCGTTTAGCTCTAACAGAAGTTTGGGAAAAAGGCTGTAAAGGTGGTATCGATTTAGCTAACAAAGTCTTAGAAGTCATCGATCAACCACAAGATTTCAAACATTTATATGAATTAGAACAACCGTTAGAAGATAAAATTGAAACCATTGTAAAAGAAATTTATGGTGGTGCCAAAGTTGCATTTAGTAGTAAAGCTCAGAAACAATTAAAACAATTTAAAGAAAATGGTTGGGATAACTATCCTATTTGTATGGCTAAGACACAATATTCATTTACGGATGATGCTACAGAGTTAGGTGCACCAGAGGGTTTTGAAATTACTATTCGTGAATTAGAAGCAAAAACAGGTGCAGGATTTATTGTTGCTTTAACAGGTGCAATTATGACAATGCCAGGTTTACCTAAAAAACCAGCAGCATTAAATATGGATGTTACAGATGATGGACATGCAGTAGGTTTATTCTAATAGTTTAACGGCACAATGAAATGTTGTTAACAGACATTTTTATTAACTATAATGGCAATCTAATGTGCTCGCGCATTAGGTTGCTTTCTTAATTTATTGTCTATACGCTTACGATGTTAAAAGTCACATACTACTTTAAAATTTCGTAGGCATAGATATGACTCTAATCTAAAACTATAAAAAATCGCTATGAAATAATTAACTGACACAGATTATTTTATAGCGATTTTTATGTATTTATTTTGTCATTAAATGCTTTTTGATATCAAATTTTTCTGATTGATTAAATTCATGCTGTGTTATTTTCTTTTCAACTAACATACGTTTTAATACATAATGTTGTCTATTGATGCCTATTTGAATTTGATCATCTGGTTTGAGGACACCATCTTCTTGATAAGGTGTGTAATAATAAGGACTTTGTAATAAACCAATGAGGTATGCAGATTCAGCAATATTAACTTCTGAAGGTGGCTTTCCAAACAAACTATAGGAAGCTGATGAAATACCAGATATATTAGCTCCATTATAATCACGACCAAAAGGTACAATGTTTAAATATGTATATATAATTTCATCTTTTGTTAGTAAGTTTTCAGCGCGCATAGACAACACAAGCTCATTTGCTTTTCGATCATAAGTTTTTTCGTTGGTTAAGACTTGATTCTTTACTAATTGTTGAGTAATTGTACTGCCGCCCGTTGCTGCATCGGTATTAAATAAATCCTGTCCAACTGCTCGCAGTAATGCTTTAGGTAAAATACCATTATGTCTATAAAATAAGCTATCTTCGGAAGCTGTTAATGCTTTAATTATATTTTTATTAACATTTTTAGGACCCACTATTAATGGGTTTAATGATTGGTTATATTCGGAAAGGATATGTTGATTACTATAGTTAATATCCTGAGTACCGGGAATATTAAGCAATTTCAATCTTAGTGTATTATCAGATATGTGTTCTGATTCTTTAGTGATGCTTTGAAAATAAAATACAGTAATGGCTAATAGTATGATTAAGGTACATGTAAGAATCGTAAAAAAACCAATAAAAATATGTTTGAGTTTTTTGTAAATGATTTCAAATTTTTCATACTTTGATATTTGCGGTTGATGTTGTAAATTATTTTCAACTTTTTGGTGCGTCATATGTTGCCTCCTTATTTAAGCAACATTATAACACAATTTATGTTATTGACTTTTAAATTATAGTTAATTATAATAAGTATCAATTCGATATCGTTTTTGGATAGAGGAGAAGTAGCGTTTTGTGTAAACTAAAGAGAGTTAGTGGTTGCTGTGAACTAATGTTACATAATTTGTGAATACACCTTAAGTTTTTAATGAATCCAAACGTTTTAGTTAATGAACGTATCATTAATAAAGTTATTTGACTTAAAGTATGGTGGTACCGTGCGCATGCGCCCTTACATTAATTTGTAAGGGCGTTTTTCTATTTTTTTAGAAATCTATATATGTTGCAATTTAACACATACTACTTAACTCGAACTTTTATTCAAAGCGATATCTTAATTAATACAGGAGGTTGATACAATGACAAACGCACTATTAGAAGATTTAAAATGGAGAGGTTTAATCTATCAACAAACAGATGAGTCTGGAATAGAAAACATCTTGAACAAAGAGCAAGTGACATTATATTGTGGTGCAGATCCAACAGCAGATAGTTTGCATATCGGTCATTTATTACCATTTTTAACACTACGCCGCTTTCAAGAGCATGGACATCGCCCACTTGTATTAATTGGTGGTGGGACAGGTATGATTGGCGATCCTTCTGGTAAATCTGAAGAACGTACTTTACAAACTGAAGCACAGGTCGAAACAAACGTACAAGGTATCTATAAACAAATGCATAAAATATTTGAATTTGATACTGAAAAAGGTGCAAAACTTGTTAATAATAAAGATTGGTTAGGACAAATTTCTTTAATCGACTTTTTACGTGATTATGGTAAACATGTAGGTGTGAATTACATGTTAGGTAAAGATTCTATTCAAACACGATTAGAGCACGGTATTTCTTATACTGAATTCACATATACAATTTTACAAGCGATTGATTTTGGTCATCTTAATAGAACGTACAATTGTAAGGTACAAGTAGGTGGCTCAGATCAATGGGGTAACATTACAAGTGGTATAGAGTTAATGCGTCGCATGTACGGTCAAACAGAGGCTTATGGGCTTACTATTCCTTTAGTAGTAAAATCAGACGGCAAAAAGTTTGGTAAAACTGAAGGGGGCGCTGTTTGGTTAGATGCAGCAAAAACCAGTCCTTATGAATTTTACCAATTCTGGATTAACACGACAGATGATGATGTTATTAAATTCTTGAAATACTTCACTTTCTTAGAACAAGAAGAAATTGAAGCTTTAGAAAAATCATTAAATGAAGCACCACATTTACGTGAAGCGCAAAAGGCTTTAGCAGAAAATGTTACGCGTTTTATACATGGTCAAGATGCATTAGATGACGCTATTCGTATTTCACAAGCGCTATTTGCTGGTGATTTACAATCACTATCTGCCTCAGAATTAAAAGAAGGCTTTAAAGATGTACCTCAAGTAGAATTAAGTAGTGAAACTAGAAATATTGTTGAAATCATTGTTGAGACTGGTATTTCATCTTCTAAACGCCAAGCACGAGAAGATGTAAACAATGGTGCTATCTATATTAATGGTATCAGACAGCAAGATGTAAATTATGAACTTACAAATGAAGATAAAATCGAAAATGAATTCACGATTATTCGCCGTGGTAAGAAAAAATACTTTATGGTTAATTACAAATAACATATTTAAACATGATCGCCATCCTTTGAATGAATGTTTCAAGGGATGGCGATCTTTTCTATTGAGTAGTAGACGAATGAATGGAAAAAGTAAAGTTTCACTGTTTTAAAGAACTACTAATTCATATGAATGTGAAAGTAGTTTTAAAAAGCAGTGCTAAAAATAGTTTGATAGTACGATAGATTTTTAAGATTTAGTATCCAATATATAAAGAAGAGTCTGAGACATTCATGGATGTCCCAGACTTAAAACCAATATGAAATATTAACTTAAATAGCTTACCTTATATTTAGTTAAAAGGTGACGAACTTTCACTTTCAGAACTATCATTGTTATTCGATGATTTTTGTTCTTTTAATGTTACTTTTATATTTTGTTCTTTACCATTACGTTCTACAGTTAAATTCACTGTATCACCTGGTTTTTTATTTGCATAAAGATAGGAGCGAACATCTGTATCTTCTTTCACTTTTTTGTCATCAATTTGTGTAATGATGTCTCCTTCTTTAAGACCATTGTTTCCTTCAACTTTAGCGATATATACGCCATCTTTACGTGACGTTTTCAGTTGGTCTTTATACTGTTCTGGAATTTCACTTACGTTGAGTAAACCAATGCCGATAGAAGGACGTTCTATTTTACCATTTTCTACAAGTTCTTTAATGGTTACTTTTACTTCGTTACTAGGTATTGCAAAGCCGATACCTTCAACTTGTTCACTTGCAATCTTCATCGAATTAATACCAACAAGGTTACCGTTGATATCTACCAATGCACCACCTGAATTACCAGGGTTAATTGCCGCATCAGTTTGAAGTACATTTACTTTATTAGATCCAGCGGATGTTTGTGTGTCAATCGTACGTTCACTCGCAGAGATAATGCCTGATGTTACAGAATTAGCAAACTCTAAGCCTAAAGGGTTACCCATCGCAAAAACACTATCTCCGGTTTTTACTTTTGAAGAATTAGCAAAGTCAATGGCTTTGGTACCTTTGCTATCATTTATTTTGAGTACGGCCATATCTGTTAACGCATCTTTACCGATTAATTTAGCATCGACTTGTTTAGAATTATGCAATTGTACTTTAATCTCACTCGCACCATCAATGACATGGTTATTGGTTACAATATAAGCAGAACCATTATTTTTTTGATAAATGACACCTGAGCCAACGCCAGCTTCTTGTGATTTATTTGATTTACCTTTTAAAAGGTCATCTAAATTTTGTGCTTTCTGCATATTGATTACACCAACAATAGCAGGGGAGACGTCATTAATCATTTGATTAACTGAATCATATTTATCGCTTTTACCATCTAAGGTATTTCCACCGCTATTATGATTAGAAGCTTCGTTCACATCGGAACCACCATTATCAAGTACCGTGCTTTCCATAAGTCTTCCCACTCCTAGAACAATTAAGGCACCGATAATGCCTGCAACTAAGGCAACAATTATGGTTTTAAACCACGGGAATTTAGGTTTGAATCTCTTTTTTGATGGCTGAGTCGTTTGTGTTGGTTGCTGATTTGTATTATTTTCATTGTTAAATTCTGACATATACTACCTCCGATAATTACTCTATATCCTATTATGAAAGTTTTATACAACTTTTTCTAGTATATCACTATACGACTTTAGACTGAAATATAAATCTCCTTGTTCATAATAAGACTAAATGATAAAATCAATAAGTAAATATTAGCAAAACGAAGTAGGTGCGAAGATGTATAAATTTATAAGTGGTCTATTGGAATTGATCATACTGAAAATAAGTAAATCATTAGAAGTTCAAGGAAAAGAAAATATTCCGCAACTTCATAGATATGTTGTGACATGTACTCATGAAAGCTATAATGAAGTGATTATGTTAGGAACTGCAATTTATCCAAATCAAATTCATTATATGGCGAAGAAAGAATTGTTTAATAACAAATGGTTTGGCAAGTTTTTATCTTCTCTTAATGCGTTTCCAGTCGATAGAGAAAATCCGGGACCGAGTACACTAAAAAAACCCATTAAGTTATTAAAAGAAAATAAAACAGTTGGTATTTTTCCAACAGGGCATCGTATGAAATATGATGAAGGTGCACCAATGAAAAGGGGTGCAGTAACGATTGCTTTAATGGCGCAAGCCCCAATATTACCAGCAGCATATGTGGGTCCTAAAAAGATCAAAGGTTTAGTTACTGGGAAAGCCATTATTAAATTTGGTGAACCGATTGAAACTAAAAATTTACCAAAAACAATGAAACGTAATGAAAAACTAGAATATTTAACAAAAGAATTAGAAAGAAAAACAATACAATTACAATCGGAATTAAATGAATATGTAAAAAATAATAATTAATATTCAATGTTTTTGAAATAGTAAGACTATTATATTTTTATACGTAATTTTTAAATTATGTGTTATTATGTAATTGTACAATGACAGCGAGTAAATCGTTTACATACACCACGTGGACTATATTGTGCATGTGGTGTTTTTTATATGTAATTAACTATTTGAAATGGGGAATTGTTATGTTTAGTTTCTTTCAAAGACTAGGTAGATCTCTTATGCTACCGGTTGCAGTTTTACCAGCAGCTGCAATCATAATAGGTATCGGTAACGCATTATTGGCATTGGGGATATTACCGACAGTAGCTGCATTCTTTTCTTCTGCAGGTTCTACGATACTTGAGCAACTTGGTATCCTCTTTGCTATTGGGGTAGCATTAGGTATGGCTAAGAAAAATGATGGGGCTGTAGCACTTGCGGCAGCTGTAGGTTTCTTTTTAACGACAGTAGTATTGAGTCCAGAAAAATTGGCGCCGTTACTGGGGGTTAAAGAGACGGGTGTGGATGCAGCATTTGAACAAATGAATAATTCAAATGTTTTTATCGGCTTAATTATAGGTTTAATTGCAGCATATACCTACAATAAATTCAGTAAAACAGAATTACCAACAGCTTTATCCTTCTTTAGTGGTAAGCGATTAGTACCGATTTTAACAGCTTTTTTTAGTATTATTTTGGCTGTAATCATGTTATTTGTTTGGCCGTTCATTTTTTCAGCAATCGTTATATTTGGGACATGGATTTTAGACTTAGGCCCTGTAGGTGCATTCTTGTATGGTTTCTTCAACCGTTTGTTAATTCCGACAGGTTTACATCACGCTTTAAACTCAGTATTTTGGTTTGATTTAGCAGGTATAAATGATATTGCAAAATTCCAAACTGGCGATGGTGCAGTTCATGGTGTTACAGGACGATACATGGCTGGGTTTTTCCCAGTTATGATGTTTGGTATTCCAGCAGCAGCTTTAGCTATGTATCATACTGCAGAATCAAAACAGAAAAAACGTGTATATGGTTTAATGTTTGGTGGCGCAATTTCAGCATTTTTTGTAGGTGTTACCGAACCTATTGAATTTTCATTTATGTTTGTTGCACCAATACTTTTTGTTATCCATGCATTATTAACGGGTTTATCTATGTTTATAGCAGCACTATTTCACTGGACAGCTGGATTTTCATTTAGTGCAGGATTAATTGACTATGTCTTGTCATTAATCAATCCAGTATCTAATCAACCTTATATGCTACTTGTACAAGGCTTAGTATTCTTTGTTATTTATTATGTTGTATTTAGACTTGCTATAAAAGTACTGAAATTAAACACACCAGGACGTGGCGATAATTTACTTCCTGATCCAACATCAGATGAAGCTACAACAGCTGATGTTGATGAAAATGAAACACAAACTAAATCGACAAATAAATATTCGCAACCAGCTAAACAAATTTTAGAAGGTCTTGGCGGCAAGGAAAATATTATGTCATTAACAAACTGTGCAACACGTTTACGAATGGAATTGCATGATAATAGCGCAATTGATGAAGCTAAAATTAAAGGCGCAGGTGCTGTAGGTGTTACACAAAGTGGTAAACATAATACACAGGTCATTATTGGTACGCAGGTACAGCAAATCGCTGATGAAATAGAAGTACAAATGGAAAATTAAATATAATGCTTGATAAGTCTGAGACATCCATCATTGTCTCAGACTTTTTAAACGCTTCATTATTGGAAAAGGAAAAAATTAAATAATTTAAAAATTTTATCTTTGACCGCTTTTATTTTCACATGATTTATCTTGAAAATACATTGCTCTTTTCATAGTAAGATAGTACGATATACTAGTATCAGAATTTTCTGATTAAAGGAGAGTTGGTATAATGAAGTCGGTATTATTTGATGTTGATGGTGTTTTTTTAAGTGAAGAAAGGTGTTTTGATGTATCTGCACTAACTGTTTATGAAATCCTGATGAGTGAGTCATACATAGGTTTAGATACAACTGTACAGTTTGAAAATTTAAGTGATGCAAAAATCTCTGAAATAAGAGATATTGTTTTTTATCATGATGAAATATTAACTAAATTAAAATCGTTAGGCTTAAATTCCAATTGGGATATGTTGTTTGTCGTTTTGGCAATCCATTTTATTGAAATTTGTAAGACATTGCCTTCTGAAGATGTCAATCGCGTGCTCGATTCTAATCAATTTGGACAAGAGACGTTTCAGTGGATAGGTGAAAAAATTGAAAATGTTTCTTTAGATTTTACATTGCCACTATCATTCCTAGATGGTGTAACAGCAGGTAAGGAAAATATTTATCAAGATTTAATACATTATGCGAGTGAACAATTAAATACGACAAAAACAGCCGTATTTGAACTGAAAAGTCCGTTCTGGATGCTTGCACAAGAAGTTTATCAAGAATGGTATTTAGGACATCAACTTTTCAACGAGGTAGAAAAGAAAGAAAATCGGTCTGACTTTAAACATGGCTATATATATAATGAAGTCGTGTTACGACCTGTATCAGAGATTAAGCAATTATTAGCAGATTTAAAGTCGGCAAATTATCATATTGCCATAGCAACTGGCAGACCGAGAACTGAAACAATAGTGCCTTTTGAAACAATAGGTATTAAGTCTTACTTTGATGAAGTACATATTGTAACTGCCAGTGAAGTTTTAATTGCAGAAGATTTATATCCAGAATTAAAGCCACTAGGTAAGCCTAATCCATTTAGCTATTTAGCGACATTGGAAGGGAACCATCAAGATAAATATAGACACTATGCTACTAATCAAGAAAATCGTGTAGACAAAGATGAAGTCTTTGTTGTTGGCGATTCTTTAGCAGATTTATTGAGTGCGAAAAAGATAGGAGCAACATTTATCGGACCGTTAACAGGTTTGAAAGGTATACATGCACGTGATGAATTAGTAGATTATGGTGCTGATTATATTGTCGATCATGTAGGTGAGATTAGAAATATTTTATTGTAAAAATAACCTGTTACAATCGTATATTAGACAAAAAAGCAGCTTAACCCTTCGCTTTATAAGGATTAAGCTGCTTTTATTATTTATTTAAATAATATAATTTGCATCTGGTTCTATTTCAAGTTCAACGCTTCTAATTAAATTGAAACCTTCAATTTCATATAAGCCATCTATAACATCATCAGTAACTGGATGATCAATGGATAAGATCATCAATGCGTTACCACCTTGATTAATACGACCAAGGTGCATAGAAGCAATATTAATGCCATATTCCCCTAGAATTTGACCAGTACGGCCTACAATACCTGGTCTATCATTATGATTGATGATAAGCTGATGGCGCTCTGGTTTAAAGTCAACGGGATAGTCATTGATTCTTACTATTCTAGGACCGTATCCATTTAATACTGTAGCACCTATTTTAATTTGTGTATCTTTGTTAATAAGGGTTAATTCAATATAGTTACTAAACCCACGATGTTTTGCATTTTTTTCAATATTATAAGACACACCTTGTTCATTAAGAAGTACGAGTGCATTAATTAAGTTTACACGTTCTGCTAGATCTTGTTTTAATACACCTGATACGAGCGTACGCGTAAGTAAACTTGTGTCATCCAGAGCAATGTCGCCTTCATATTTAATATGCAATTCACGGGGTGCTTTTTCAAGCAATTGTATACCAACTTCACCGGTAAGTTGACTTAATTCAATATATGGTTTTAATTCATCATTAATTTCACTATAAGTCATTTTCGGTGCATTAATCGCATTGAATACATTACCATTTTCAAATATATCAACAATTTCATTTGCTACTGATACTGCAACTTTTTCTTGTGCCTCCACAGTTGAAGCTCCAAGGTGTGGCGTTACAATAATTTTTTCATGATTTACAAGAGGGGATTCCGTTGCTGGCTCACTTTCAAATACGTCTATTGCCGCACTTTGTATTTGATTTTGATTAAGCGCATCAACCAAAGCGGCTTCATCAATAATACCACCACGTGCTACATTTATAATTTGCAAATTTGGTTTAGCTTTCTCGAAAAATGCTTTACCTACAATGCCTTTTGTTTTTGGTGTAAGTGGCGTGTGAACTGTAACGAAATCTGATTGCTCTGCAATCTCTTCAACAGTAGCTCGAGTGACATTCAATTCTTTCGCTTTATCTTCAGAAAGATAAGGATCAAATGCTAAAATGTGCATCCCAAAGCTTTGTGCACGTTTAGCGACACCCAAACCAATTCTACCGGCACCAATGACGCCAAGCGTTTTATTGTAAAGTTCAGTTCCGCGATATGTCTTACGATCCCACTTGCCATCTTTCAACGATTGATGTGCCTGAGGAATATTACGAGCCATGGATAAAATCATTGCCATTGAATGTTCTGTTGCAGAAATTGTATTACCATCAGGTGCGTTAATAACAATCACACCATGTTTTGTCGCTGCATCGACATCGATGTTATCTACACCAACACCGGCTCTCGCAATCACTTTTAAATTTGGGGCAGCTTCAATGATTGCCTCAGTTACTTGCGTTTGACTACGAACGATAAGTGCTTGATAATCTGCAATTTGATTAATAAGTTCTGCTTCATCTAACTCTGTATCGATGACAACTTCAAAATCATTGTGATCGATTAAGCTTTTTAAACCTTCTGGTGAGATTGGATCTGATACTAAAATTTTATACATATGCTTTGATAACCTCCGTATACTGAGTAATGGCTGTGCCAATATAAGATTGATTTCTATATTCTGTTAAGAGAATTTCTAAAGCTGATACGACTTGTAATATATCGAAAGGTGAGATTTGCCCCATATGACCAATGCGTAAAATTTCTCCTTTTAAATGGCCTTGACCGCCTGCAATGGTGATGGCGAAACGTTTTTTTAGTTCTGTTTTAATATAATCTAATTCTTCTTTTGAATTCGGTATAAAGGCAGTAACGGTAGGAGAAGCATAAGCTTCGTCTACAAGAAGATTTAAATCCAAAGCGGTTAACGCTTGTCTTAACGCATCGCGAATAGCGTAATGACGACGTATAACTTGTTCAAATCCTTCTTCATTTACTAATTGTGCATAAGCATTGACCCCTCTAAACAATGAAACATTCGGCGTAAAGGGTGTTGAATGTTCAGCTTGTGATTTTAGATATTTATTTAAATCTAAATAGAAACGTGGTGTAGTGACCTCGGCAAATCTAGCTTTCGCACGATCATTATATGCGACAAATGCCAATCCTGGTGGTAACATAATTGCTTTTTGACTTCCTGAAATAAGTACATCAATTTGATCTCGTTCTAAATCCACATCAACAGCACCAATACAGCTTACACCGTCGACAACGTAAAAAATGGATGGATCATAATTTTTTAAAGCATGACCTAATTCATTTACAGGATGTAAGACGGCGGTTGATGTTTCACAATATTGACTGTAGACAGCTGTGACTTGTCTATTCAAAGATTTTAAGAAATCTATAAAATCGGGTACATTGACAGCTTTACCCCATTCGACTTCAAAAATATGTACATTTTTATAATAGGATTCAGCAATTTGTTTAAAGCGATTACCGAATGCACCGGAAACAATAATCACAATATCATCTTCTGGGTTAGCTAGGTTTAGCATACTTGCTTCAAGAGAACTTGTACCGCTTGAAGTTAAGATGATAACATCGTTTTTAGCACCAAAGATAGGTTTTAGTGCGCGAAATGCTTCCTCCGCTATTGATTCAAAATCACTTGATCGGTGTCCAACCATAGGTAATTGTGTTGCGTGTAATATTTGTTCTGGTACTGGTGTAGGTCCTGGTGTAAGTAACAATGGATGATAATATTTCATGACTAATTCCCCCAATGCTTAAGATTGTACAAGTTTAGCAAATTTTCAGAAAATAAAAAAGCTTTTAGTTAGAAAAAAGGGCGAAATAGAATCAATCTAAAAATAATGTAAGGGTATTCATTGTTAATTTAATCATATTCCGCCACATATAAAAAATTTTTGAAATTATTTTATTTTTGGTACTATTTTTACTTCAACGTTTCCCCTCAAGGAATTAGAAATCATGCAATTGTTGTCTGCAACCTTTAACAATTTAGGGAGTTTCTTAGTTAAATTATCTTTTTGTTCTTGAGATATATAAATTTCTGGATAGTGTACGATATTATCCATGCGAAACTTTGCATTTTCAAAAATAGCTGTACCAATCGATGATTGAGCGATTTTAATATCTGTGAAACCAGAACGTTCCAAAACAGCTGCTAATGAAATGATATAGCAAGAAGAAGCAGCAGAAACAAGCAATTCATCTGGATTAGTTCCTGTACCATTACCCCCTAAACCCGATGGTATAGAAATTTGCTCTTCTAAAATATCGCCTTGTAAGTTGCCGACTGTGTCAAGACCACCATTCCAATTTGTTTGTACTTTAAATTCATGTTGGACCATATCGATTGACCTCCTGATTAAATGTGATAACTTAAGTTTAGTTGAAATTGAGAGATAAAGAAAGTAGGAGGAAGGTTTGCAAGATAACAAATTTAATCGCCAACAATTTGTATTAGTTGCACATCGCGGATTGGCTACTAAGTATCCAGAAAATACACGCATCGCGTTGGAAGCTGCCTTAACTAGCAATATAGATATGTTGGAAATAGATATACATAGAACAATAGATAATCATCTTGTAGTCATTCATGATAAGACGATAGACCGTACATCTAATGGCAAAGGAAAAGTAAAGGCGTATACATTAGAAGCTTTGCGACAATTTGACTTTGGCATATATAAAGACGAGGCATTTAAAGGGCAAATAATCATGAAGTTAGATGATGTCTTAGCAATGGTTAAAGAAGCCCCTCAAAAATTATTGATAGAACTCAAATACCCTAAATTATATCCAAATATAGAAATAGAACTTCTCAATAAATTGGAGGCATATGAAATGCCTAAAGAAAAGGTGATTATTGAATCATTTGATCAACAAATGATTCAAAAAATACATAACTTAAAGAAGGGGTATAAGTTAGGTGTTTTAATTAGTAAGAAAAAATATTGGTACAGGTTACCTAAATTTAAACAAATCAGTAAATACGCACAGTATATCAATCCACAGTTTTCATTAGTGAATGAAACATTTTTAAAAAGAGCAAATAAGAACGGATTAATGGTGATGCCATATACAGTAAATGACTCTGAAACGGCGAACAGACTCATAACGTTAGGAGTTCATGGGTTAATATCAGATAATCCAGAAACACTTATAAATTAATTTAAAACTGAAATGAAACAGTTTGTATAAAGTTATTTATATTAGTATTAAATTAGACATAAAAGTGGCCGAGACAGCAATGTATGTCTCGGCGCTTTTATGCCTTTGAAAAGGAATAGTAAGATATATGAATGAGCAAAAGAAAAGCTCACCTTCTTTTAATTTTGTGGATACTGGGATATAACAACTATACAGTTGTTATATTAAAAATCATTACTTTTAATGTATATTTTAACTCGTAGCTAACTAACGAATGTGTGATAAATCATTATCATGGTGATTTATCCAGTTCTTTTTTAGTAATCCCATTACAAAACAATCACTGTATTCGCCTCTAGTATAAAAGTGTTCTTGTAAGGTACCTTCAATAGTGAAGTTTTGACTTTTATAAATATGGACAGCTTTTTCATTGCTTACATCTACAAACAAATATATTTTATGTAAATTTAGTACAAGAAATGCATAATCAATGGCCATTTTAAAGGCATTCTTAGCAAAGCCTTTACCACTGAATTTTGGATCAACAATGATTTGAATCTCACAGTTACTATGTATAAAATTAATTTCTACTAATTCTACAACACCAATTCGTATATGGTCGTGTTCGATAATGAATCGGCGTTCTGATTCATCTAAGATATGTTTTTTATATAAAGATTGAAGCTCACTTAATGATTGATAGGGTTCTTCAAACCAATATGACATAATAGAATATTCATTATTTAAGTGATGAACGAAATCTAAATCTGTTTCTTCTAATGCTCTAATAATCAAGATTAACACTCCTCTATACTTATAGCATACGAAATGTCAGAAGGTTTGTAAATTAAGACGTGACATATAATAGGGGTGTATGTCAGTTTGTATTAAAAACCAAAATAAAAAAACCAAGAAATCCGTAAAGGACTTCTTGGTTGAAAAGACAATGTTTATCTTGAGTAGTACTCAACGATAAGTTGTTCATTGATTTCAGCAGGTAATTCACTACGTTCTGGAACGCGGATATATTTACCTTTTAAGTTGTCTGCATCAAATTCTAAATAATCTGGTACAAAGTTGTTAATCTCAACTGATTCAGCGATGATATCCAATTTTAAAGATTTTTCGCGTACTGAGATTTCTTGACCAGGTTTTAAAGTGTATGATGGGATATCAACACGTTTACCATCAACTTCGATGTGACCGTGGTTAACGATTTGACGAGCTTGACGACGTGTACGTGCTAAACCTAATGAATATACAACTGCATCTAAACGAGCAGCTAATAATTGCATGAAGTTTTCACCGTGGACACCATGTTGGTTACCAGCGATTTCGAATGTATTACGGAATTGTCTTTCAGTCATTCCATATAAGTAACGTAATTTTTGTTTTTCACGTAATTGTAATGCATATTCTGATAATTTTTTACGTTGGTTAGGACCGTGTTGACCTGGTGCATAAGGACGTTTTTCTAATTCCTTACCAGTACCACTTAATGAGATACCTAAACGACGTGATTTTTTCCAGTTTGAACCTCTAAATCGAGCCATAATAAGACTCCTCCTTTTTCTCTTTTGTTTGTTATGAAAAAACAAAAAAGAGTGTTGCATGCTTACTTGGATATATTGTTTTATGTGTCCTCGCCTCATAGCAACGGTTACACGGCACGTCCGCGTTGGGAACAACATAGAGCCAACTAATACGCAACTGCTAATTTCGTTTATTCACACAAAGTACATTGTAACATGTTATCGGTTGCTGTCAATAGTCTTTTCGACTTTGTCCATATTCAAGTTGCGATGGAATTATGATATTTGCTTTTCAATACGAGCAACAATTTGTTCTAGGCCATTTTTGTCTACATCAGTAAATCTACTTGTAATAGGCGCATCGATATCTAATACACCAATAATTTGGTTATTTTTACGAAGTGGAACAACAATTTCAGATTTGCTATTCGCATCACAAGCAATGTGACCTGGAAATGCATTCACATCATCTACAAGTTGTGTTTGTTCTTCAGAAACAGCAGTACCGCATACACCTTTGCCGATTGCGATATGAACACATGCAGGATGACCTTGGAATGGCCCTAAAATTAATGCTTCGTTTTCAATAAGATAAAATCCAACCCAGTTAATTTGATCAATCGAATCATTTAGTAGCGCGGATACATTACTCAGTATAGCAATTAAATTCGACTCATCTTCTATTAAACTACTCACTTGTTTTTCCAATAAATTATAGTTTGTTTCTTTAACTTCCGTCATTAGATAACCTCACTTTTTACTTTTCATTTAGTATAAAGACTGTTTTAATAGTAATCAATCAATTGATTTGAAAAGGGTTAGATAATAAATAACCTAATACATATTATTATTAGAGATCATTTTAAATAAAATAAAAAATATTCACATGAATTAATCCATTTTCTCTTTTAATGCATAGGTAACTTACGTTATAATAAACAGTGATAAAATAGGAGGAGAAAACATATGGTGTTGTATATCGTTTTAGCAATTATATTCATTATACTCATTATTGTTGGTGTATTGTTCTATATGCGTTCAAATAAAAGCCAAATGATAGAAAAGGCTGAAGAACGAAAGCATAAAGTTGAACAATTACCATACGATGAAAGTTTATCTCAATTAACAGAATTTAACTTAACAGGTGAGACAAAATCAACGTATGATAGATTGAAACAATCATCGTTAGATAGTAAAAATCAGTATTTATTACCGGTAGAAGAAAAGATTCATGATGCAGAGGGCTTGCTTGATAAATTTAAGTTTTCACAAGCTCAAACTGAAGTGGATGAAGCGCATGAAATGATGGATCAATATGAAGCGAACTATAATGAGCTCACTACACAAGTAGAAGAGATTATAGGACTACATAAACAAAGTGACCATTTATATAATGAATGTAAAACGGATTACCGCGAAATGAAGCGTGATGTGTTAGCAAACAGACATCAATTCGGCGAAGCAGCTTCACCGCTTGAACAAGAAATCGAATCTTTTGTTCCAGAAATGGAAACTTATGAAACGCTTAAATCAGAAGGTAATTTCAATCAAGCACATGACCATATCAAAACTTTAAATGATGACATGAATTATTTAAAAACAGATATGGATGAAATTCCAGATTTAATAAAAGAAGCACAAAAAGAATTGCCCGGCCAATTCCAAGACATTAAATATGGTTGTAGAGACTTGAAAGTAGAAGGCTACGACTTGGATCATGTCAAAATTGATAGCACGCTTCAAACATTAAAAACGGAGTTAAGCTTTGTAGAGCCAATGATAAGCAGATTAGAACTTGATGAAGCAAATGAAAAATTAAACAGCATTAATGACCGATTAGATGAAATGTACGAACTAATCGAGCTTGAAGTTAAAGCTAAAAATGATGTTGAAGAAACAAAAGAAGTTATTACAGATAATTTATTTAGAGCAAAAGAAATGAACTATACATTACAAACTGAAATTGAATATGTGCGCGAAAATTATTATATAAATGAAAGTGACGTACAAAATGTAAGACAGTTTGAAAATGAAATTCAAAATATGATTTCAGTATATGATGAAATTTTACGTGAAATGGCGAAATCTGCAGTGCGTTATAGTGAAGTGCAAGACAACTTGAAATATATCGAAGAACATGTAGCTGTTATTAATGAAAAACAAGAAAAATTACAAAATCATTTAATTCAATTGCGTGAAGATGAGGCAGAAGCTGAAGAAAATATTTTACGAGTACAAAGTAAAAAAGAAGAAGTATATAGAAAATTACTTGCTTCTAATTTACCAAGTGTACCGGAACGTTTTATCATTATGAAAAATGAAATTGATTATGAAGTAAGAGAAGTTAACAAGAAATTTAGTGTACGTCCAATTCATGTCAAACAGTTAAAAGATAAAGTATCTAAAGTCGTCCTACAAATGAATAAATTTGATGATGAAGCTACAGATGTACTTGTTAATGCAGTTTATGCAGAAAAACTAATTGAATATGGCAATCGTTATCGTAAAGATAGTTCAAATATTGATAAAAGTCTTAATGAAGCAGAACGCTTATTTAAGAACAATAGGTATAAACGTTCAATTGAAATTTCTGAACAAGCATTGGAAAGCGTTGAGCCTGGTATTACAAAACAAATAGAATCAAAAGTTATTGGTTAATATTAAACACATTACGCATAACTATAGATTAGAAAAGACTCGAGACACTGATTGTCTCGAGTCTTTTTTGCGATCGTTGATTCGAATGAGGATTATTAATTTAAAAAAACGGACAGTCGATACATAGCGTTTTATTTGTAATGCATGTTCATCGATTTGAATACGTGAAGTGTGCATTGAATGTGAATTGATTTTTATTTAATCCCATGATGAACAAGCTAGTATCGTAAATTATTTAACAATTATATGATTTATGGCTCAGTCTCTTTTATTTCTAGTAAAAGCGAGTATAATGCTAACAGTGTAAGTTTTAATCGGATAGTTAAAACATATGAAAATGTATTTAAGTGCGTATATTCAATCTAATTTAGTTATAAAATGTATTAATGTTAAATCATTAAAATCAATAGGTGGAGCGCATGCATATTCTGTTAAGTGAAATGTTTATATGTAGCATATTCCGATTAAGATATAAAATTTTAAAACCCGACGCTTTTCGGAGCTCAAATAAACTACAAGAAAAAATTGGAGTGAAAACATTGATATACCTTGATAACGCTGCAACAACGAAGCCTAATCAAGATGTGTTAGATACTTTTATTAAAGTGAATCAATCACTATATTTTAATCCTAATAGTCCACATCAAGCAGGTTTACAAGCAGAACAATTATTACAACAATCAAAACGACAAATTAAAGACTTATTTAATTTAGATAATACATTTGATATTATTTATACAAGTGGTGCTACTGAATCAAATAATATAGCACTTAAAGGTATTGCTTATAAGAAAAAGAATTTCGCCAATGAAATTATCACTTCATTATTAGAACACCCCTCCGTTTTAGAAGTGGTTCGTTCACTAGAGGACGAAGGATTTATTGTGAAGTATGTCGATGTAACAGATGAAGGTCGAATAGATTTGAATCACCTTCAAACATTAATGTCAGATAATGTAGGACTTGTTACATGTATGCATGTCAACAATATAATGGGTCAAATACAACCGATTGCCGATATAGCAGAAATTGTTCATCAATATCCTAAAGCACATTTACATGTTGATGCAGTACAAGCTATTGGGAAAACACCACTCATATTTGAAGGTGTAGATACACTTAGTCTAAGCGGACATAAATTTAATGGTTTGAAAGGCCAAGGCATTTTATTTGTTCGAAATATACATCAGTTAGAACCAATTGTTCATGGTGGTGGACAAGAATTTGGTGTGAGAAGTGGGACGGTTAACTTACCGATGGATATTGCTATCGTTAAAGCGATGAAATCAGCAGTTAATCATACACAGGATTTAAATAGTCGGTTAAGCGAATTTAATAATGAATTACGCCAATATTTGGTTGCATTTCGTGGTGTTGAGGTTAATTCACCTAAGGGTGCTGCTGCTCATATTTTAAATGTTGGGTTGGCAGGTGTTAAAGGTGAAGTATTGGTGAATGCATTCTCTAAAAATGACATCATGTTATCAACGACGAGTGCTTGTTCTTCGAAAAAAGCAAGTCTTAATGAAGTTTTGTTAGCAATGGGTATTCCAACGAAGCAAATTGAAGGTAGTATCCGTATTTCTATGGATAGCTATACTACTGAAGCAGATATTGAAACATTCAAGGAAAAATTCAAATTAGTATATGAAGAAGTGAAGGAGTTGTTAGTATGATTTATGATCACATATTAGTGAGGTACGGTGAGCTTACTTTAAAAGGCGCCAACCGTAAATTATTTGTGAACAAATTACGTTCTAATGTAAAGCGTGCATTAATGCCGTTACAAGGTTATACAGTAAAGGCAAATAGAGACAGAATGTATATTGAATTAGACGAAGGCGCAGATATTGAAGAAATGTGTAATCGACTAAAAAAAGTCTTCGGTATTTATTCTATCAGTCCCGTATTAAAAATTGAAAAGACAGTAGAAGCGGCTAATGAATTAGCGGTGCGCTTTGCTAAGGAATATGCAGATGGTGATACATTTAAAATTGATGTAAAACGTTCAGATAAAAACTTTCCATATGATACGTATGCATTGCAACGCACGGTCGGTGGCGCTGTTTTAGATGCTATGAACCATTTATCAGTCGATGTGCATAACCCAGATCACAACATTAAAGTTGAAGTACGTTTAGATGCAATCTATATGTACGATCAAGTGATTGAAGGTTCAGGTGGATTACCAGTAGGTACGGGTGGTAAGACATTGCTTATGCTATCCGGCGGTATTGATTCACCTGTTGCAGGTATAGAAGTTATGCGCAGAGGTGTTACAGTAGAAGCGATTCATTTTCATAGTCCGCCATTTACAAGTGAAAAAGCGAAAGAAAAGGTTATTGAATTAACACGCATTTTATCTGGACATGTAGGACCCATAAAATTGCATATTGTTCCTTTTACAGATTTACAAAAACAAGTTAATAAAGTTGTACATGAACGCTATACAATGACTTCAACAAGACGCATGATGATGCGCGTTGCGGATAAAGTTGTTCATGATATTGATGCCCATGCGATAGTAAATGGTGAAAATTTAGGTCAAGTGGCAAGTCAAACGCTAAAAAGTATGTATGCTATAAACCATGTCACTTCTACGCCAGTACTTCGCCCGTTATTAACGTTAGATAAAGAAGATATTGTAAAAAAAGCGAAAGAAATTGGAACGTTTGATGTGTCTATTCAACCTTATGAAGATTGTTGCACAATCTTCACGCCAAAAAATCCTATAACTGAACCAGATATTGAAAAAGTAGAAAAATATGAAATTGGTTATGATTTTGAACCATTAGTACAACAAGCTTTAGATGGTATTGAAACATTGCTTATTACTAGTGATTACCAAAGTGAAAAAGATACAGCAACACAAGCACTAGCTGACGATTTATTTTAATATATTAAAGTATCATGGAATATATATTTTTTAATAAATAAAGGGGTTGGTTAAATGTTAGAGTGGGATGTTTCAATTGTAATCATCATTATTCTTCTTGGATTTTTGGCTGCATTTATTGATGCAGTTGTAGGCGGTGGTGGTTTAATATCAATACCTGCATTGCTTGCAGTTGGTATGCCGCCATCCACAGCATTAGGAACAAATAAATTAGCAAGTGCATTCGGTTCTTTGACAAGTGCATTTCGCTTTTTGCGTTCTGGCAATGTGGATTTGAAAATTGTTGGTAAATTATTTCCATTTGTATTTGTATTCGCTATTGGTGGCGCCAGTATCGCCACATTCTTACCTTCAGAGCTCTTAAAACCAGTTGTTATTGTCATATTAACCATTGTGATGATTTACACGATTATGAAAAAAGATTGGGGTAACGTCCGTACTTTTACCAAATTAACTTTTGGGAAAGCAATACTATTTGCTTTACTCATGTGTTTAATAGGCTTTTATGATGGCTTTTTAGGTGGCGGAACGGGTTCTTTTATGCTCTTTATTTTACTAATGTTTGGTTTTGATTTTTTAGGCGCGGCAGGTAATGCGAAAGTGTTAAACTTTGCCTCCAATTTAGGTGCACTCCTCTTATTTATATGCTTAGGCCAAGTGGATTATTTTTATGGCTTGATTATGGCTGTAAGTATGATATGTGGTTCTTATGTAGGTGCTATGTTTGCTATAAAAAAAGGTGTGGGCTACGTCAAAGTATTATTTATAGTCGTGACTGCAATATTAATCTTGAAAAATGCTTATGATTATTTAATTCAAATCATATAGCTATCAATTAGTACAGTATATAAAATCTGTTATAAATACATAAGTCTCATTTTTGTAGTAGTTTTGAGTCAAACTCGTGATTGGATTTTAACAGAAAGTGTTTATCAATAAGAAACAGTATGGTCTAAAGTAAATGATGAATTGTTGAGAGCATAGTAAGAAATCAAAATGGATTGATTTCTTACTATGCTCTCATTATTAATCTTATTTAAGGTATACATTTAGGATTTAATTGTGTTTAAATGAAGAAGGAATCAATAGAAAATATATGGGAGTGACGATGAATGTCGAAAAAGCGTATTATCGCCTTAATACTTGCAGTTGTGATCGTTCTAGGTGGTATAATAATGAGTTCTATTTCAGCTGTTGTTTCATCTTTATTTAGTGAATCAACTACATCTGATACGAATCCTTTTACAGAGAAAGTAGAAAAAGAAGGTAATTCCAGCAAACGTATCGCTCATCTAACATTAAATGGTGAAATTACTGAAGGTACTGGTGGTGGCCTGTTCGGTGGTGAAGGATATAACCATGAAGCATTTTTAAAACAGTTGGATAATGTGAAAAAAGATGATTCTATAAAAGGTGTGCTGTTAACGGTCAATACACCCGGTGGTGGTACATATCCAAGTGATGAAATTTATGAAAAGATAAAAGAAATTAAACAAAAACATAAAAAGATTTATGTCCATATGGATAGCATGGCTGCGTCAGGTGGATATTATATTTCAGCACCTGCAGATAAGATTTATGCAGGTCCACAAACAATGACTGGTTCAATCGGAGTGATTATGTCTAGTATCGATTACTCAGGATTACAAAAGAATTTAGGTATCAAACAAAACGTAATCAAATCAGGTGAACATAAAGATATTTTAAGCAGTTCAAGAGAAATGACAAGCGAAGAAAGAGATATCTTACAATCTGTTTTAGATGATAGCTTCAATAGATTTGTTAATATTGTAAAAGACGGTCGAGATATGCCAGAAAGTAAAGTTAGAAAGCTGGCAGATGGTCGAATTTATAGCGCGCAACAAGCGAAAAGTAATGGTCTGATTGACGAAATTGGTTACGAAGATCAAACTGTCAAAGCATTGAAAAAAGATATTAATGCTAAGGACGCAGAAGTGTTTGAATATAGCACAGACGGTGGTTGGTTCTCATCAATGTATAATGTGAAATCAAGCATTTCTCAGTTTACAAATGAAATCAAAGATGTGAAATCAATCATTACAAATGATACTAAAACTGAACCTATGTATCTTTACGAAGGTTAGGTGAAATTATGGAAAACATACAAGACAGTGTTTCAGAATATACAAAAGATAGTGCACAAAAAATAGATACAGATACACTGTATCATGAACAAATGTTAAAAGCTTTATATGCTGGTTTTGGTATTAGATTTTGTGCTTTCATAATAGATTTGTTAATCATTTTCGGAGTACATAGTTTGATCTTAAAACCGATTTATCATTTCACAAATTTAGATTCAGTAAAATTATGGATTGATTATTTTAGTGTGGGTCATCTGTTGGATGCATTAGTATTTTATTTGTATTTTGTATTAATGACAAAATATTTTAAACAAACACTTGGTAAAATGATTTGCAATATCAGAGTAGAGCGCATGGACAGACAACAGCTAACGTGGACAGATGTACTGTTTAGAGAATGGATTGGACGTATTATTAGCGGTGTATTTGCAAACTTGCCTTATTTAGTGACAATTTTTACTAAAAAGCATAGAGGTATACATGATTATTTCGCAGATACGGTGGTCATAAAAAATAAATTTGAAAAATTGTTTTATTTAAAGTAGATTAACACTTATTACAGGTAGAATAGTATCATTCATAATTCTAAAGCGTTATAATAATTGAAGTACACATTTATAATTTAGGAGGCGTTCTAATGGCGCAAATTACATTCAAACAAGAACCAATTACTTTATTAGGTTCGCAAGTGAAAACAGGTGAAACAGCTCCAGAATTCACTTTGCTAGATAATGATTTAAATGAAGTAAACTTATCAACTTATGATGGTCAAAAGAAATTAATTAGTGTTGTACCATCTATAGATACAGGTGTTTGCGATCAACAAACGCGTAAATTTAACGAAGAAGCTTCACAAGAAGATGGCGTTGTATTAACTGTTTCAGTTGATTTACCATTCGCACAAAAAAGATGGTGTGCATCGAACGGATTAGATAACGTGATTACATTAAGTGACCATAAAGACTTATCTTTTGGTAAAAACTATGGTGTCGTAATGGAAGAATTACGTTTACTTGCACGTTCCGTTTTTGTATTAGATAAAAATAATAAAGTCGTATATTCAGAGATTGTTTCTGAAGGTACAGATTTCCCAGACTTTGAATCAGCATTAGAAGCATATCGTAATATTTAATTACGTTTTGCAATATATATAATAAGTTAAATATATTGTTGCACAAGCAAACAGTATCATTGACATTATAAAAATTACTGTCCATAATTATTTGGTAAAATAAGTTAGTATAAACTGGCTTGATTTCAATTAAATTATGGGCAGTTTTTTTAGAAAGGACTATTAAATGACACAAGAAGAAACAGTAATGGAGCAGTTATTCAAAACATTAGATGAAAAAGCAAAGGATTTAAATGATGGAAACGGACAAAGTTTTATCGAAAATTTAGGTCTTGCTATGGAGCATATTTATACAAATAAGAGAGAGTTATTAGAACAAGCTACATTGCAAGATAGAAGGAAAGCATTCCAGTTTGCATATCTAAGTCTAATGCAAAAAGAAGATATACAAGCAAATCATCAAATTACACCAGATTCTATTGGCTTAATTTTAGGCTTTTTAGCTGAACGATTCTTAAAAAATAACGAGTCAATGCACATTGCAGATATTGCTAGTGGTGCTGGACATTTAAGTGCTTCGGTACACGAGGTGCTTTCAGATCACACTTTAATGCATCACTTAGTAGAAGTAGATCCAGTACTTTCTAGAGTAAGTGTCCATTTGGCTAACTTTTTAGAAATACCGTTTGATGTTTATCCTCAAGATGCAATTATGCCTTTACCTTTCGAAGACGCAGACGTTGTAATCGGGGATTTACCAATTGGATACTATCCTGTTGATGATAGAAGTAAAGAAATGGCACTTGGTTTCGATGAAGGGCACAGTTATTCTCATTTCTTATTGATAGAGCAAGCTATTACAGCTATGAAAGCATCTGGTTATGCATTTTTAGTTGTTCCAAGCAATATTTTTGAAGGTGAAAATGTGAAACAGTTGCAAAATTTCATTGCTACAGAGACAGAAATGCAAGCATTCTTAAATTTACCATCAACCTTATTTAAAAATGAAAAAGCACGTAAATCTATCCTTGTATTACAGAAAAAAGAAACGAATGTGACGAAACCAGTCGAAGTTTTATTAGCAAATATACCAGATTTCAAGAGCCCACAACAGTTCCAAGCATTTTTACAAGATTTAAATGCATGGATGCAAGAAAATCATCCTGAAAATTAAACTGTAATATTCTTGAATTCATACTGTATTAATGATTAAATGGTAATGGATATAAAACTTATTTGAAAATGGAGGCATTATGCTTATGTCAAAATTGATTTTGGCTATAAATGCTGGTAGTTCATCTTTGAAATTTCAACTTATTGAAATGCCGGAAGAAAAAATTGTAACTAAGGGACTTGTTGAACGTATTGGATTAAAAGATTCAGTATTCACTATTGAAGTAAATGAGGATAAAATTAAAGAAACAAATGATATTGCTGATCACGAAGAAGCAGTTAATATCATGTTAGATAGTTTCAAAAAACATGGTGTCATTGATAGTATTTATGACATTAATGGTACTGGACACCGAGTTGTACATGGTGGCGAATTATTCCCAGAGTCAGTTTACATAACTGATGAAGTAGAAAAGCAAATTGAAAGTTTAAGTGAATTAGCACCTTTACACAACCCAGCTAACTTAATGGGTATCCGCGCTTTCCGTAAATTATTACCGGAAATTCCACATGTCGCATTGTTTGATACATCATTCCATCAAACAATGCCTGAAAAATCGTTCTTGTATAGTTTACCTTATCAATATTATAAAGATTATGGTATTCGTAAATATGGTTTCCACGGTACGAGCCATAAATATGTCTCTCAACGTGCAGCAGATATTTTAGGTAAACCAATTGAAGAATTACGTCTTATTTCTTGTCATATTGGTAATGGTGCCTCTATAGCTGCTATCGATGGTGGAAAATCTGTAGATACATCCATGGGCTTCACACCTTTAGCTGGTGTGACAATGGGAACACGTTCAGGTAACATTGACCCTGCATTAATTCCGTTTATCATGGAAAAAACAGGTAAGAATGCTGAAGAAGTCTTAAATACGTTGAATAAGGAATCAGGATTACTTGGTATTTCTGGTACATCTAGTGATTTAAGAGATATTCAAGGAGAAGCTGAAGAGGGCAAAGATAGAGCTCAATTAGCACTCGATGTCTTCGCTTCACGTATTCACAAATATATCGGTTCTTATGCGACACGTATGCATGGTGTAGATGTTATCGTATTTACAGCAGGCGTTGGTGAAAATTCTGATGTTGTAAGAGCTAAAGTGTTAGAAGGATTAGAATTTATGGGAGTATATTGGGATGCTAAGAAAAATGAAAGCATTCATGGTGAAGAAGCATTTATTAACTACCCACACTCACCAGTTAAAGTTATCGTTATTCCAACAAATGAAGAAGTTATGATTGCGCGTGACGTTATCAATTTTGGTGATTTTAAATAAATTATATTTAAATAAGTAAAGGCATTTTCCAAAATCGGAAAATGCCTTTTTTGTTATTTTGGAATAACTTCAAACGCCATAAATTGTTGCTTTTGAGCCTTATTAAAATTATTGTCAGCAACTATAACAATACTGTCGTGTTCATTTGGTAATTGTTTACCAAATGTAATACCTTCGATATTATCTATGTGACCAATATCTTCTTTATTTAAATCAGCGATGAGTTCTTTTTTTACAGGGTGAATCTTAGTTTGCTTTAATGACTCTTGATTTTTAATATCTGTAGCTTGGTCGGTATTTATTTTATAAATGCGTACATAATTGTGATATGAATTATCAGAAGATTGCACACTTGCGCGTTCCAAAGTTAAAAATTCATGATTGTTAATTGCTAATAATTCAGAAACGCCATTTTCAGCTTCCTTACCCTTACCAGGTGATTTCGGTATAGCATCTAAACGATATGCATATTCGTTTAATAAGCGTCCTTGTCTATCATATTGTGTGATGCGAGATAATCCCTCTGTTGTAGGTGTAGGGGATTTACCATCTTGTATTAAAGGCGCTTCTGTTGCTGTCCAAATAGAATGCCCATCTGCTGAAAATGTACTTCCTTCTAATGCGAGATTATTACGGAAACCATGTTTTGCATGTTGATCCATTTTTTGTGTGTGGCTTATAGGTATTTCTGTAATAAAGTCGCCCTGTAACGAAGCTAAACGGATAAAAGGATTTAGGCCTAAACTACGATCACCTTCACTTGTATACATGATTTGTTTGTATAAAGGGTCGAAGCGAATAGATTCTGGATCAGCAACGATATCTTGTGGATTGTCTTTGTAATGGTTCTTGTTAGTATAGTTTGAACCATTCGGCTGTTTTAGTAAGTGCATAGATTGTAGCTTAATTTTATTAAAATGATTTTGGTTATAGTTTAGTTTTGCTTCGTAGCATCTAGAAGGATTTTGTTCTGAACGATCATCACTTATTAATAACCAACGATGAGTTGTTGGTTGATAGGTAATTCCAGAAATACCGCCAACTTTTGTATGATCGAATTGAGTGTTATATGGCACAGTTTGACTACCTATAAATCTAAGGTCATCTACGGATTGTGTTGCGTGTTCGGATACTTTAGCCTTTGCACTAACTTGATTATTATATGTGTGACTCAAAGTAGTTAATGCTAATAAACTTATTGCGAATGATTTATAAATCATTTTCATATTTACATGCTCCTTAATTTAAAAGTATTAAATTAAGTATAAAGGAAGGGTGTGAAATGAAATTAAAATTTCAATGACTATATTGTAAAGTAGTGAGTGAAATGAAGTTTTTTGAAATTTAAAATGAGGAGAGGGGCTTTACAGCTACTGTTTAATTGAAAAAAGCCTGAGACATCTATTAATGTCTCAAGCTCTTTTCGTAATTATCTTGTTCAATCAGCCCTATAAATTAAAAACTATTTAGTGAGCTTGATATTGAGATCTAAACTCATCAGTGGCAACTTGAGGTTGGAAATCTTCAGGAAGTTCTTCTGTACGAACCACTAACACATCACATGGAGAATGGCGAACAATTGCTTCAGATACTGAACCAACGATAAATCTTTCGACGGCATTTAACCCTGAAGTACCGCACATAATTAAGTCAGCATCTACATCTGTTGCTAGCTTTTTAGGTATAATAGCTTTTGGTGAACCAAATTCTAAACGTGTTTCAACGTTTTTCACACCAGCATTTGTAGCAACTTCTTTATAACCTTTTAATAAATCGTCTGAGAAATTTTTTGACTTCTCAGTAAATTGAGCATCATACACTTCATATGAAGAATATGTTCTTGAATCAATGACATTCACCACTGTTAATTTTGCATCATTACGTTTTGCCACATCCACTGCTTTGTTAAAGGCCCATTCAGCTTCATGTGATCCATCGACGGCTATTAAAATATTTTTATAAGTTAGCATCGTAATTACCTCCTTATTTTTCTTACTTATATTATACCACCGTTTACAGAATATTAACATAATTTAGATGTTGTAAAAGTACTCTAAACTTTGATTGCGCTTTCATAAAATACGCGTTACTATAAATTTGGAGGTGGATGAAATGATTATAGGTATTCCGAAAGAGATTAAAAACAATGAAAATAGAGTGAGTTTGTCACCAAGTGGTGTACATGCATTGGTAGAACAAGGTCATACTGTCATTGTTGAAAAATCTGCAGGCTTAGGTTCGTATTTTGAAGATGTAGACTATACTGAAGCTGGTGCAAGCATCGTTAACGAACAAGCTGAAGTATGGAACGTAGATATGGTTATGAAAGTGAAAGAACCATTAGAAGAAGAGTTTCAATATTTCAAAGAAGGTCTAATTCTATTTACTTATTTACATCTAGCGAATGAAGAAAAATTAACTCGAGCTTTACTAGAAAATAAAGTAGTTGGTATTGCTTACGAAACGGTCCAATTGCCTGATCGTACATTACCATTATTAACACCAATGAGTGAGGTTGCAGGTCGTATGTCTGCACAAATTGGTGCTGAATTTTTACAAAAATATAAAGGTGGCATGGGCATTTTACTTGGTGGTGTACCTGGCGTATCAAAAGGTCGCGTGTCTATCATTGGCGGTGGTCAAGCTGGAACAAATGCTGCTAAAATTGCACTTGGTTTAGGTGCTGATGTTACAATTTTAGATGTTAATCCTAAACGTTTACAAGAATTAGAAGATTTGTTTGATGGACGTGTTCACACAATCATGTCTAACCCTTTAAATATAGAACAAAGTGTGAAAGATAGCGATTTAGTTATTGGTGCTGTATTAATTCCAGGCGCTAAGGCACCAAATCTTGTAACTGAAGATATGGTCAAAGAAATGAGAGATGGAGCCGTTATCGTTGATATTGCAATTGACCAAGGTGGTATTTTTGAAACAACGGATCGAATTTCCACACATGATGACCCAACATATAAAAAACATGGCGTCGTACACTATGCTGTTGCGAATATGCCTGGTGCAGTGCCACGCACATCTACAATTGCTCTAAATAATGCAACGTTACCATATGCCCAACAACTAGCAAGTAAAGGCTATTTAAAGGCTGTACAAGATAACCATGCATTGTCATTAGGACTTAATACAATTAATGGCGAGTTGACGAACAAAGGCGTAGCGGAAGCATTGAACCTATCTTATACAGATATCGAAAGTGCACTTAAATAATATAAGTAATGAATTATTAAATAAAAAACTGGCAAGTCTTGGAGTATTTAACTCAAAAAGACTTGCCAGTTTTTTATTTTGCTATGTCAAAATGATAATGTCATTAAGAAAATATGGGAAGTATTTAAACGATTTTAGTACCGTGGACTTCTTGGAACGGAAAGGCTTCAAGAAGTTCAGGAAGATTGTCTTTATTCAGACCGCCGCCAGGCATGATTTCGATGTGACCGTCTGAATTTACTACAAGTTTACCTAATTGATTTAAGTTATCGAACAGATTTGTATCGCTCGGTCCGCCATGTGTTAATAAACGTGTAAACCCTATATCAATTAATTGGTGTAAAGCCTTAATTTGTCCTTCTAGGTAAATTTCATCAAATGCCATATGACATACAACTGGAGTAGGTGAGGCCAAATTTTTCAAGGTCTTCATTTGCCATTCGTTTAAAGTTGAGTCCTCAGTTAAACAACCAAAGACAAAATAATCTACATTTAATTGTTTCAGTGATTTTATGTCACGTTGCATGATTTCGAAATCATACAAGTTATAAACAAAATGACCACCACGTGGACGAATCATAACAGCAATCTCAACGTGGTTAGCTTTGCATATTTCTGTTGCAATTTCTACCATGCCGAAACTAGGTGTAGTACCACCCACACTTAAATTATCGCAAAGTTCAATTCGATTAGCACCATTGGCAACAGCTTGCTCAACTTGCTGAATTGTTTCTACTACGGCCTCTTTTATCATTTTTCGTAACCAGTTAAACTTTCATTACCATTTTCAGTAACTAAGATGTCATCCTCAATTCTTACACCAGCTACACCTGGTACATAAATACCGGGTTCAACAGTTATAACCATGCCTGCTTTAAATTCATTTGTATTTGTACTTGAAACGTCTTGATATTCATGTTCTTCTAAGCCTAAGCCATGTCCTAGGCGATGAGGAAAGTATTCGCCATAACCCGCTTCAGTAATGATGTTACGTGCAATATCATCTACATCTTTAATCGTTACACCAGGTTTAATAGCTGCTATAGCTTCTTTTTCTGCTTTTAATACAACATCGTAAATTTCTTGTGCTTTAGCATCAGGTGTACCAAATTTAACCGTTCTAGTCATATCACTGCAGTAATTTTCATAAATAACCCCTAAATCAAATAAGACAAACTCGTCTTTTTTCAATTGGCGGTCTCCTGGTGTGCCATGAGGGGAAGCAGCATGGTCTCCAAATAATACCATAGTGTCGAAACTCATTTCATTTACACCATATGCTTTAATTTCATATTCAATATGATTGACAACTTGACGTTCAGTGACACCTTCTTTTAAGAAACTCACACCAATTTCGATACATTTATCGGCAAGTTCACAAGCTTTTTTAATTTTTTCGATTTCCGAGTCACTTTTAATATTACGTAATGTTTTGATTGTTTGATCAATATCCCCAAAGCTTTGTACACCAAAAGCGTCAATAAGTTCACGTTGACGTTGTAATGTTAAATGTGCTGATTCAACAAGTAATTTATTGAATTTAATATCGTATTTATCTAAAGCATTTTCTGTGTCTAAATAACCGATAACTTCACCATTAAATGGAGAGGCGCAAACTTCTTCAACTTCTAATTGCGGGCAAAACAATACTTGTTCACCATTTGATTTAATTAGTAATGCAAGTAAACGTTCATGAGGATCACTTAAATAACCAGTGAAATAAAAAATATTTAAAGGTGTTGTTATCCAAGCAGCATCTGCCTGTTGGGATTTTAATTCTTCGGTAATCTGTTCTAATTTCATTTTAATTCATCCTCCTAAATAGTTAATCATATTTAATTTTATGTTACTTGATGAAGGAATTCAAAAGTTAAATATCATAATAAAACAATATCATAGGAAAATTTTTAAATTTAAGAAGAAAAACACTCAGTAAATTAAATTACCGTGTTATAGCGTGAGGGATTTGTGGTATATAAAGACTAAACATATTTACGGGAGGAATTAATTAATGAAACTTTCATTTCATGGTCAATCAACAATTTATTTTGAAGCAAATGGTAAAAAGGTTATTGTAGATCCGTTTATTACAGGCAATGGACAATCTGATTTAGATGCATCTACACTTAAAGTTGATTATATTATACTAACACATGGTCACGGAGATCATTTTGGAGATACAATAGAATTAGCTAATAGAAATCATGCTACTGTGATTGGTTCAGCAGAATTAGGTGATTATCTCACTACTTATCATAATGTGGAAAATGTTAGACCAATGAATATTGGAGGGAAAGCAGAATTTGATTTTGGTAATGTGAAATTTGTACAAGCATTCCATAGTTCAAGTTTAACTGATGAAAATGGTGTCCCAGTATACCTAGGTATGCCAATGGGTCTTATTTTAGAAATTGAAGGTAAGACGATTTATCACACTGGTGACACAGGATTATTCAGCGATATGAAATTAATTGCAGATCGTCATCCAGTGGATGTATGCTTTATTCCGATTGGTGACAATTTCACTATGGGAATCGATGATGCAAGCTATGCAATTAATTCGTTTATTAAACCGAAAATTTCAGTTCCAATACACTACGATACTTTTGAACTTATTGAACAAGATCCAAATAAGTTTAAAAAAGCAGTATCTGTAGGGGAAGTACAAATATTAAAACCGGGTGAAGACGTTTCATTCTAATCCCTTTATAAACTGTGTATTTAAATATATAATAAAACGCCTGAAGCACTTTAAAGTCCTTCAGGCGTTTTATTATTTTACGATTAATACTGGGATGTGAGCTCTTTTAGCAACTTTATGACTGACACTACCTAAGATAAATTTTTTTTTATCTTCAGCCTTTCGGTTACTGAGGACAACAATTTCATATTTTCCACTATTAGCCTCTTTAACCAATTGTTCTTTCGCATTCCCGCGCACAATAATTTCATCGTATTTAATACCATACTCGTCTAAGCTATTGCGTGTACTTTCTAAACCTTCACTACGTTTTTGTACGAGCTTATCTAAATGAACACCAGATTTGATGGATGCTTGTGCATCTTGCTCGCTAATTGCATTTAATATTGTAACTGTAGTACCTTCACCTGAAATTTTAGAAACCTCTTCAAGTGCTTTCTCATTTTTAAGTGTTGTATCAACACCAAGTAAAATATTTTTGAACATTGTTCATCCCTCCTTAACTTCATTCTAATAAAAGTTTATTGATAAAGCCAACTAAAATGTTGGATTTAACATATTAAATTATTAATAAAGCTGTTTTATATAATTTTAAGGAAATCTTTTTACTTAAATCAATATAAATTATTTTATTTGGTTTGTTACATCGCATTTTCAGTTATAAAAAGTTATAATATGATAGAAACTGTTCAAAATAAATGAGGTTATTGAAATGACAAAGCATGAACAAATTTTATCATATATAGAATCTCTAGCAGTTGGACAAAAGATATCTGTTAGAAAGATTGCAAAAGATTTAAGTGTATCTGAAGGAACGGCATACAGGGCTATTAAGGATGCCGGGCAAATTGGATTGGTAGCTACAATAGATAGAGTAGGCACAGTACGAATAGAAAAGAAATCACGTGAACAGATTGAACAACTAACTTTTGCAGAAATTGTGAAAATTATAGATGGTCAAGTCTTAGGTGGTAGAAATGGTCTGATAAAAACACTTACAAAATTTGCGATTGGTGCAATGGAAATTGAAGATGTCGTAAAATATGTTAGTCCACATACATTATTAATAGTGGGAAATCGTAAGGATGTACAACTAGCAGCGCTTAAAAGAGGAAGTGCGGTATTAATTACTGGAGGATTTAATACATCAGAAGAAATCATTCAATATGCTGATGAGCATGAATTACCAATTCTATCTTCCAATTATGATACATATTTAGTTGCCAATATTATAAACAGGGCGATGTATAACCAAATGATTCGTAAAGAAATTTTGGTTGTAGAAGATATCGTTAAAACCGTGACTGAAGACATGGTTGTATTTGATAATATGAGTCTTAGTGATTATAAAACGAAAGCCCGTGAGACAGGACATTCAAGATTTCCTGTCATAGATGAAAATTGGAGATTAGTAGGTATTGTAACAAGTAAAGAGATTATTAAAATGGAAAACCAAGACACACTTGCACAATTTATGACGAAATCACCTATCAATGTTCAATTGTCAACGACTGTGGCAAACTGTGCGCATATGATGATTTGGGAAGGCATTGAATTGTTACCGGTGACTACTCCGAGTAAAAAGCTCATAGGGGTAATCACTAGAAAAGATGTGTTAACAGCGATGCAATTGTTAAGTAGACAACCACAAGTTGGTGAAACCATAAATGATCAAATTGCAAAACATATTACAATTTCAAATGATGGGATACATGTACAAATCACGCCATTATTAACTAATCAATATGGAACATTAAGTAAATCAGTATTTGTAGCAATTATTGAAGAAACAGTACGTTATGAAATGAGAAAATTAAAGAAATTAGAAGTTATGATAGAAATCTTAAATATTATGTATATTAAAACAGTGCAAATAGAATCCGAAATACATGTACAATATGATATGTTAGATGTAGGACGCAATTTTTCAAAACTAGAAGTAACAATGACAAGTGACGGCCATCGCGTAGCAAAAGCAATGATTATTTGTCAAATGATAGACTAATAAATATATAACGAAAAAGGAAGATAAAGATGACAACAGAATTTAATGAAATCATGAAAGAAATTAATGACTCAGAAACAATTATTATACATCGACATGTAAGACCAGACCCTGATGCATATGGCTCACAATTAGGGTTAAAGAACTATTTGAAACTCAAATTCCCGGATAAAAAGATATTTGCAGTTGGCGAAACAGAACCGTCATTAGATTTTATTGGTACTTTTGATGAAATCTCGGATGATACTTACAATGAAGCGTTAGTTATCGTTTGTGACACAGCTAATTCACCACGTATTAGTGATGAAAGATTTAATCAAGGACGATTATTGGTTAAAATTGATCATCATCCAGCAGTTGATCAATATGGCGATATTAATTATGTAAACGATCAAGCTTCTTCAACAAGTGAAATTATTTTTGATTTCATCAGTCATTTTAATGATATTCCCATCATTGATGCATCTGTGGCGAGGGTACTTTATCTTGGCATTGTGGGAGATACAGGAAGATTCCTATTTAATAACACTACATCACATACAATGGGTGTTGCGGGTCAATTATTGACATTTCCTTTTAATCATAATGAAGAACTTAATAAAATGGGTGAAAAGGATCCAAAATTGTTACCATTCCAAGGTTATGTGCTTCAACATTTTGATTTAAATGAAAAAGGTTTCTGTAAAGTTACCATTACTAAAGAAATTTTAGAACAATTTGACATTGCTGCGAACCAAGCTTCATTATTTGTAAATGCAATTGCTGATATACAAGGGTTGAAGATTTGGGTGTTTGCTGTTGATGAGGGCACAGAAATTAGATGTCGCATTCGTTCTAAAGGTATTGTTATCAACGACATTGCAAGTGATTTTGGTGGCGGCGGTCATCCAAATGCTTCAGGTGTATCGGTAAGAGATTGGGCTCAATTTGAAACGCTCGCTGAAGCATTAAATAATAAACTGTAATAAGATGGGAGGTATTTGCAAATGGTTGCGCATTTAAACATTCATACGACATATGATTTATTAAATTCAAGTATTAGAATTAAGGATGTTGTTGCGAAGGCTGCACAAGAAGGCTATACAGCGCTCGCAATTACTGATACGAATGTTTTGTATGGACTTCCGCAATTCTATGACGCATGTATTGCTGCAAATATTCATCCAATCTTTGGTATGACAATTAATCTTACAGATGGTTTGTCAGAGCTTGAAACAATCGTATTGGCGCAAAATAACTTAGGATTAAAAGATTTATTTAAACTATCATCGGCAATTAAAATGAAAGAGAAAGTGGAAACACCGATAGAATGGTTAAAAAAATATGAAAGTCATTTCGTTATTATTTTTAAAAATGTAACTGAATCTCATGAAGCAATTATTTCAAACTTTTCGGAACATGCGCACGTCTTTGTAAATCATACGAGTAAAGTCACTTTTGACTTACCAATAGTTTGGGCACAAAGCACGCGTTATTTAAATTCCCAAGATTCAGATACGCTTTCTGCCATGGCCGCAATAAAGGAGAATAGTAAATTAGATTTAGTGAGTGAACAAACGGATTACAATGAACATCTATATTCAAATGTTGAATTACAAGGTTTGTCAATCGATGATGCGGTTTGGGAACAAACAAATCAACTCGAAACACTTTGTCAGGCGGAAATGATTTATCATCAATCTTTGTTACCAAAATATAAAACACCAAATCAACAGCAATCGGATGCTTTTTTATGGCAATTACTAGCAGATAATCTTCAGCAATTAAATTTACCACTAAACAAAAAGGAACTTTATCAAACACGTTTAGAGCATGAATATCAAATTATCACTAAAATGGGTTTTGAAGACTACTTTTTAATCGTAAGTGATTTAATTCAGTACGCTAAGAACAATGATGTATTAGTCGGTCCAGGACGTGGATCAGCTGCAGGTTCACTTGTAAGTTATTTATTAAATATAACAACAATCGATCCTATTGAATATAATCTGTTATTTGAACGTTTTTTAAACCCTGAACGTGTAACAATGCCAGATATAGATATTGATTTTGAAGATACACATAGAGATAAAGTCATCCAATATGTTCAAGAGAAATACGGTGAAACCCATGTCGCTGGTATTGTGACTTTTGGTCATTTGCTTGCAAGGGCAGTGGCTAGGGATGTGGGGAGAATTATGGGGTTCGAAGAAATCACACTAAATGAAATTTCTAAATTAATTCCACATAAACTTGGCATAACATTAGACGACGCATATTCACAGGAGCCATTTAAACAGTTTGTTCATCGTAATCATAGGCATGAACGATGGTTTGATATTTGTAAGAAATTAGAAGGGTTACCTAGACATACTTCGACTCATGCAGCAGGTATTATTATTAATGATCATCCATTATATGAATATGCACCATTAACGCTCGGTGATACAGGTCTATTGACTCAATGGACAATGACTGAGTCAGAAAGAATAGGTTTATTAAAAATAGACTTTTTAGGTTTGCGTAATCTCTCAATCATTCATCAAATAGTAAAACAAGTGAAACATGATTTGAATATAGATGTGGATATAGAACAAATTCCATTCGATGACGAAAACGTATTTCACTTGTTGTCACAAGGGGATACAACAGGTATCTTCCAATTAGAATCTGATGGTATTAGAAATGTATTAAAAAAATTACAACCTGAACACTTTGAAGATATAGTCGCTGTCACATCACTTTATAGACCAGGGCCAATGGAAGAAATTCCGACCTATATATCAAGACGACATCATCCAGAGAAGGTGCAATATTTACATCCAGATTTAGAACCTATATTAAAAACGACCTATGGCGTTATTATTTATCAGGAACAAATAATGCAAATTGCGAGTAAATTTGCCAATTTTAGTTATGGTGAAGCGGATATCTTAAGACGTGCAATGAGTAAAAAGAACAGAGCGGTATTAGAAAGTGAAAGGCAACATTTCGTGAATGGCGCTTTGAAAAATGGGTATGACGAGAATTTAAGTAAACAGATTTTTGATTTGATTTTAAAATTTGCGGATTATGGTTTTGCTCGTGCGCATGCCGTGAGTTATTCAAAAATTGCATACATTATGAGTTATTTAAAGGTACATTATGCTAATTATTTTTATGCCAATATTTTAAGTAATGCTATTGGAAGCGAAAAGAAAACAGCGCAAATGATTGATGAGGCTAAACATCAAAAAATTAATATATTACCACCTAATATTAATTACAGTCATTGGTTCTACAAGGCCACAAAAAAAGGTATCTACCTATCTATTGGTGCAATTAAAGGTGTAGGTTATCAAAGTGTTAAATTAATTGTAGAAGAAAGAAAAGCAAATGGTTTCTATAAAGACTTTTTTGATTTCACGCGACGGATACCTAAACGAATTAAAACTAGAAAATTACTTGAATCTCTTATCTTAGTGGGGGCATTTGATACTTTTGGCAAGAATAGAGCGACGCTGTTAAATGCTATAGATCAAGTGCTGGATGATATCTCTGATATTGAACAAGATGGTTTTATTTTTGATGTACTCACACCTAAAGCTTCTTATGAAGAAAAAGAAGAGCTACCAGATTATATGTTAAGTGAATATGAGAAAGAATATTTAGGGTTTTATGTATCTACACATCCAGTAGAAAAAGCATTTGAACAAAAGCAATATTTGGGTATTTATAAGCTTGCTAACGCACAAGATAATAAACCCATTTTTGTTCAAATAGATCAATTTAAGCGTATTAGAACGAAAAATGGGCAAAATATGGCATTTGTAACTTTAAATGATGGTATCAATAATTTGGATGGTGTCGTATTCCCGGATACCTTTAAAAAATATGAAATCGATTTAAATACTTCTAAAATGTTAGTCGTAAGAGGTAAGTTTGAGAATAGAAATAATAAACAACAACTGATATTAAATCAAGTGGATACCATGGATCATTTTGAGCAAACTAAATTTGACGAAGCGCAACAAGTTGTTGTTCGAAAATGGGATAGTGAATCTAAATTGGATCAATTATTAACCAACGATAAAGGGCAAAATCAAATTCCGGTTAACTATTTTGATGAAAGCCAAAACAATATAGAAACAATTGGTTTCATAACACGAGATAATGAAATATTAAGTAAATTAATCCAACGTTTATCACCCCGAGATATTAGAATTATTTAACTTTAACCGCACTATAAACTATGGTATAGTTAACTGATGGTAAAGCATAAACTTGCCATCAGTTTTAATTTTTATAAAAATTAAGAGTGAAAAAATATATAATAGTTTATATATCTATATGTTTTTATTACAAACATTAACGTGCGAATGAAAATAACAATTTGTTAACGATATCATTTGTAATTTGGGTTAGATTGTAATAAAAATGTATATGAATGTTATTTTAAACTAATTGGATGTAAGGGGTGGATTACATGACATTAAGAGACGAAGCATTAGAAATGCATAGAAAAAATAAAGGGAAATTAGAGGTTTCACCTAAAGTAAAGGTGACTAATAAAGAAGAATTGAGCTTGGCATACTCGCCAGGTGTAGCTGAACCTTGTAAAGAAATACATGAGGACCCTCGTAAAGTATTTGAATATACAATGAAAAGCAATACCGTCGCTGTTGTTACTGATGGTACTGCGGTATTAGGACTTGGAAACATAGGGGCTGAGGCAAGTATACCGGTTATGGAAGGTAAAGCAGTGTTGTTTAAAAGTTTTTCCGGTATAGATGGTGTGCCAATTGCACTGAATACGACGGATACCGAAGAAATCATTAATACTGTAAAATTACTTGAACCCAATTATGGTGGTATTAATCTTGAAGATATTTCAGCACCTCGTTGCTTTGAAATTGAAGAAAGATTAAAAAAGGAAACTAAAATCCCTGTGTTTCATGATGATCAACATGGTACTGCCATTGTAACAGTTGCAGGTATGATCAATGCATTGAGAATCGTAGATAAAGACTTATCGGACATTAAAGTCGTATTGAATGGCGCTGGTGCCGCTGGTATTGCGATTATTAAATTACTTTATTCTTATGGTGTAAGAAATATGATTATGTGTGATTCAAAAGGCGCAATTTATGAGGGACGTTCGTTTGGTATGAATGACACGAAAGCTTATGTAGCTAAATGGACGAATAGAGACAAAATAGAGGGCAGTTTGAATGATGTGATTGAAGATGCCGATGTATTTATTGGGGTTTCTGTGGCAGATTTATTGTCTAAAGAAATGGTTGAATCAATGGCTGACGATCCAATTATTTTTGCAATGGCTAATCCAAATCCTGAAATAAAACCGGATGTAGCGAAAGCTGCAGGTGCTAAAGTCATCGGTACAGGACGTTCAGATTTTCCAAACCAAATTAATAATGTCTTAGCATTCCCAGGCATATTTAGAGGGGCATTAGACGTTGAAGCAACACATATCAATGAAGAAATGAAGCAAGCAGCTGTTGAGGCTATTGCTGATTTAATCAAACCAGAAGAGTTAAATCCGGACTATTGTATTCCAGGTCCGTTTGATAAACGTGTTGCACCATCTGTTGCTCGAGAAGTAGCTAAAGCAGCGATGGAATCTGGTGTAGCAAGAGTAGATGTAGATCCAGAAGAGATATATAATAAAACAATGAAATTAACAGACTTAGATAAATAATATTCATTAACGCTGATTACAAAAACCGAATTGGTAGTGAGTAACTAAGCGATGGTTAAGTGGAGGTTTACCAATGTTTAAAGATTTTTTCAATAGAAGCAGTAAAAAGAAAAAGTATGTAACAGTATCTGATTCAAAACAAAGTGATGTACCAGCAGGTATTATGACTAAATGTCCTAAGTGTAAAAAAATTATGTATACAAAAGAACTAGCAGAAAATTTGAATGTTTGCTTTAATTGTGATCATCATATTGCGTTAACTGCACACAATCGTATAGAAGCTATATCAGATGAAGGGACATTTACGGAATTTGATAAAGGAATGACCTCTGCTAATCCATTGGACTTCCCAAGCTATGAAGAAAAAATTCAAAAAGACCAACAAAAAACTGGTTTGAATGAAGCTGTAGTGACTGGCACAGCACAATTAGATGGTATGACATTTGGTGTGGCAGTTATGGATGCGCGATTTAGAATGGGAAGCATGGGCTCTGTATTAGGTGAAAAAATTTGTAGAATCATTGAACACTGTACTGAAAATAGATTGCCATTCATATTGTTTTCAGCAAGTGGTGGTGCAAGAATGCAGGAAGGTATTATCTCTTTAATGCAAATGGGTAAAACAAGTGTGTCTTTAAAAAGACATGCAGATGCTGGATTATTATATATCTCGTATATAACAAATCCTACAACTGGAGGCGTTTCTGCTAGTTTTGCTTCGGTTGGTGATATCAACATAAGTGAACCAAAAGCATTAATTGGTTTTGCAGGTAGACGTGTCATTGAACAAACTATAAATGAAAAATTACCAGATGATTTCCAAACTGCAGAGTTTTTATTAGAACACGGACAATTAGATAAAGTCGTACATAGAAAAGAAATGAAAGCGACATTATCTAATATTCTAAAAATGCACCAAGAGGTGAAAACAAATGCTTGATTTTGAAAAGCCGCTTTTTGAAATAAAAAATAAAATTGAATCCTTGAAAGAATCTCAAGAAAAAAATGATGTAGATTTACAAGAAGAAATTGACATGTTGGAAGCTTCATTAGCAAGAGAAACCGAAAAAGTATATACAAACATGAAACCATGGGATCGTGTGCAATTAGCGCGTTTACAAGAAAGACCAACATCTTTAGACTATATCCCGCACATATTTGATTCATTCATCGAATTACATGGGGATAGAAATTATAGAGATGATCCAGCTATGATTGGTGGTATCGGCTATCTTAATGGACAAGCAGTTACAATAGTGGGTCAACAACGTGGTAAAGATACAAAAGATAACATATATCGCAATTTTGGAATGGCGCATCCAGAAGGTTATAGAAAAGCACTTAGATTGATGAAACAAGCTGAAAAATTCAATAGACCGATTTTTTCATTTATTGATACAAAAGGTGCATATCCGGGTAAAGCGGCAGAAGAACGAGGTCAAAGTGAATCAATAGCCAGAAACTTAGTTGAAATGGCTTCGCTAACTGTACCCGTCATCTCTATTGTTATCGGCGAAGGAGGAAGTGGTGGTGCACTAGGTTTAGGCATTACCAATCGCATCCTAATGTTAGAAAACAGTACATATTCTGTTATTTCTCCAGAAGGTGCATCCGCTTTACTTTGGAAAGATAGTAATCTAGCTAAAATCGCGGCAGAAACAATGAAGATTACTGCCGAAGATTTATATGAATTAAATATAGCGGATGAAGTTATCAAAGAACCTTTAGGTGGCGCACATCATGATGTCGAAACACAAGCACAAAGTATCAAACGCACATTTGAATCGCATTTATCAGAATTGAACCAATTAACGCAAGAAGAATTAGTTGAAGATAGATATCAAAAATTTAGAACAATAGGTTCGTATACAGAATAAAGTGTCTGATGTTTTTGATATTCGTGTTAAATATGTTGAAATCTAAGATAATAATTTCTATTGTCTAAGCTTTTTTGTAATTTTTACAAAATGAAGCAATTGCTATAGATTTATGATTTGTTTACGATAATTCGAATTAAGGTAAATAGTACATAAGTATTCAAGTAATTTTAGGAACTTATAAGGAAACGCTTACTATATGTACAATTATCGAATACTTATATTTAAAACGTTTACATTTGTCACGAAGCCCTATTTTAATGGCAACAGCTTAGATTTTATGGTATTTTTAGAGTAAGAAATACATGTTAGAAAGGTATGTCGTCATGAAAAAAATTGCAGTGTTGACAAGTGGTGGAGATTCTCCAGGCATGAATGCAGCGGTAAGAGCTGTGGTTAGAAAAGCGATTTACAATAATATTGAAGTCTATGGTGTTTATCAAGGCTATCAAGGATTATTAAACGATGATATCGAGAAACTTGAACTCGGTTCAGTAGGTGACACAATTCAACGAGGTGGAACATTTTTATATTCTGCAAGATGTCCAGAATTTAAAGAAGCAGAAGTCCGTAAAAAAGGTATAGAAAATCTACGTAAGAGAGGCATTGAGGGGCTTGTAGTTATTGGTGGAGATGGTAGCTACAGAGGTGCACAGCGTATAAGTGAAGAATGTCCTGAAATACAGACGATTGGAATACCAGGTACGATTGATAATGATATCAATGGTTCGGACTTTACAATTGGATTTGATACGGCATTAAATACTATAATTGAATGTGTAGATAAAATTCGTGATACAGCATCTAGTCATGCAAGAACTTTCATCATTGAAGTTATGGGACGCGATTGTGGTGATTTAGCGCTTTGGGCTGGTTTGTCCGTTGGTGCTGAAACTATTATTGTTCCAGAGGTTGAGACAGACATCAAAGATATAGCAGAAAAGATTGATAATGGAATCAAACGTGGCAAAAAACACTCGATCGTGATGGTCGCAGAAGGTTGCATGTCAGGTGAAGTATGTGCAGAAGAATTGACTAAATATATCAATGTTGATGCACGTGTGTCAGTGCTAGGCCACATTCAACGTGGTGGTAGCCCAAGTGGTGCAGATAGAGTGCTTGCATCACGATTAGGCGGACATGCAGTTGATTTACTGTTAGATGGAAAATCTGCTATTGGTGTTGGAATTCGTAATAATGAATTAACTGATACACCTTTTGAAGAGATATTTAGATCACATGAACATGAGTTTGATTTTGAAACTTATGCGCTAACGAACGAATTATCTATTTAAAATACTGGGAGGAAATAATAATGAGAAAAACTAAAATTGTTTGTACTATTGGACCTGCGTCCGAATCTGAAGAAATGCTTGAAAAACTAATTAAGGCTGGAATGAATGTCGCGCGCTTAAACTTCTCGCATGGTGACCATGCTGAACATAAAGCTAGAATTGACACAATTCGTAAAGTTTCTAAAAGATTAGGCAAAACAGTTGCAATTTTACTTGATACAAAAGGACCAGAAATACGTACACACAACATGAAAGATGGGCTTATTGAACTTGAAAAAGGTTCTGAAGTTACCGTAAGCATGACTGAAGTTGAAGGTACTCCTGAAAAATTCTCAGTAACGTATGAAAACTTAATCAATGATGTTGAAGAAGGTTCATATATTTTATTAGATGATGGTTTAATTGAATTACAAGTTAAATCAATCGATAAAGCAAACGGTGAAGTATTATGTGATGTACTTAATACTGGAGAATTAAAAAACAAAAAAGGCGTAAACTTACCTGGTGTCAAAGTAAGCTTACCTGGTATTACAGATAAAGATGCTGACGACATTAACTTTGGAATTAGTGAAGGCGTTGATTTCATTGCAGCGAGCTTTGTACGTCGTCCAAGTGATGTATTAGATATTCGTAAATTATTAGAAGCGAAGCAAAATAAAAATATCAGCATTATACCTAAGATTGAAAACCAAGAGGGTATTGATAATATTAAAGAAATATTAGAAGTTTCTGATGGTTTAATGGTTGCTCGTGGTGATATGGGTGTTGAAATTCCACCTGAATCAGTACCAATGGTGCAAAAAGATTTAATTAGACAATGTAATAAATTAGGTAAACCAGTTATAACTGCTACACAAATGTTAGACTCTATGCAACGTAATCCACGTGCGACACGCGCAGAAGCAAGTGACGTAGCGAACGCAATTTACGATGGTACAGATGCGGTTATGCTTTCTGGTGAAACAGCTGCAGGTCAATACCCTGAAGAAGCAGTTAAAACAATGCGTAATATAGCTGTATCAGCAGAAGCAGCACAAGATTATAAAAAATTATTATCTGACCGTACAAAATTAGTTGAAACTTCATTAGTCAATGCTATTGGTGTTTCAGTTGCTCATACTGCTTTAAACTTAAATGTCAAAGCAATCGTAGCTGCTACTGAAAGTGGTTCAACTGCCCGTACAATTTCTAAATATCGTCCACAATCTGACATTATTGCAGTTACACCTAATGCAGAAACTGCGCGTCAGTGTGCTTTAGTATGGGGGATTTTCCCAGTCGTTAAAGAAGGACGTAAAACAACTGATGCATTATTAAATAATGCAGTAGCAACAGCCGTTGAAACTGAAAGAGTTCAAAATGGTGATCTAATTATTATTACTGCTGGTGTACCAACTGGTGAAAAAGGTACAACGAATATGATGAAATTACATTTAGTTGGTGATGAACTAGCTAAAGGACAAGGTATCGGTAGAAGTTCTGTAGTAGGTAAAACACTAGTAGTTAAAGATGCTAGTGAACTAGAAGGCAAAGACTTATCAGAATCTATAATTGTAACAAGTTCTGTAGATGAGACGCTTGTACCATATATTGAAAATGCAATCGGACTCATTACTGAAGAAAATGGCATTACATCTCCAAGTGCAATTATAGGATTAGAAAAAGGTATTCCTACCGTAGTAGGCGTTGAGAACGCTACATCTGAAATTCAAAGTGATGTACTCATTACAGTAGATGCAAACCAAGGAAAAATCTTTGAAGGTTATGCAAACGTACTTTAAAAATATAATTTAATTCATATTATAATATGTAGAAAGCCTCGACGTCATGTCGAGGCTTTCTTTTTGATAACAAACTACTATGAATATAGTTTGAATCTATTACTCATTTAAATATCAACACAGATCAATATGTGCAATAAAAATAAAGAGTCTGCGACATTTATTTTTGTCCCAGACTCTTATTCATTTAGAAAATTGGATTTCTGTCCAACTCTCTTAAAATATTTTAATAAAGTTTAAATTTGCTCAGTCATAATCGGTTTTTATTGTTGTGATTTTGATACTTGTTTATAGCGCATATACATTAAACCTAAAATAATAAACCAAATCGGTGTAAGAAATACTGCAATTCTTGTATCCGTATTTACGAATAGTAAGCTAAACACTAATATAAAGAATACTAATATAGCATATCCCATGTATTTACCACCTGGTAATTTAAATGACGCATTTTTGTGTAATTCTGGATTTTTACGGTGATAGTTTATATAAGCCACTGTAATTAACGCCCAAACTACAATGAATAGTACCGTAGAAACAGTGGTAATATATGTGAATACAAGTGTTGCGTTCGGTATAATATAGTTCAATAAAGCAGCAATCATTAGTAATCCACATGAAACGAATATCGCTATATGTGGCACACCGTTTTTATTTGTTTTATTGAAAAACGGTGGCGCTTGTTTTTGTGACGATAATCCAAAGAGCATTCGGCTGTTTGAAAAAATACCACTATTACAAGATGATGCGGCTGCTGTTAATACTACAAAGTTTATAATACCGGCTGCGAATGGTATGCCAATTAGTGCGAAGAGCCTTACAAAAGGACTTTCGTCTGGATTGATTTGATTCCATGGAATAATTGACATGATGACTGCTAAAGCACCAACATAAAATATTAATATACGTGTCGGTACACTGTTAACTGCTTTTGGTAATGTTTTAGTGGGATCTTTAGTTTCGCCCGCGGTTACACCAATAAGTTCAATTCCTACAAATGAGAATAGTGCCATTTGGAATGACATAACAAAACCACTGATACCTTTAGGGAAAATACCATTATTGTACAAGTTAGTTAAAGATGCTTGCCCAAACTGAGTATTGTAAGCCATGATAATCATAATAGCGCCCACTACGATTAAAGCAATGATTGTAACAATTTTTATTATAGAAAACCAAAATTCTAATTCTCCAAATAATTTAGCACTTAATAGATTAAGTGACATTAAGACAAGTACGCAAAATAGAGCACTCATCCAGTTTGGTATGTTTGGAAACCAAAAGCTAACATACTTTGCAACTGCGGTTACTTCGGCCATACCAGTAATGATCCAACATAACCAGTATGTCCAGCCAGTAACAAAGCCAGCAAATGGACCTATGTAATGGTTGGTAACATCTGCAAAGGATTTAAAATTAGTATTAGTAATTAATATTTCTCCCAAGCCACGCATAAACATAAATAACATAAAACCAATTATGATATATGTAAGTAAAATAGACGGGCCAGTTAATGCAATTGTTTGACCAGCACCTAAGAATAATCCAGTTCCGATTGCACCCCCGATTGCAATGAGCTGAATGTGACGATTACTTAGTTCTCTTTGTAACTGTTGTTTTGCCATATATAAGACTCCTTTATTTAGTTATTTATTATTATGCTATGCAATATAAAATAAAACAACTATTTTCTGAAACGATATCATACAGAACACAGTATAATAGTACATTAATAATTTGTTATTAATCATGATAACCAATTGAAAAGGTATAAAAATTGAAGTGTACGTGCTTACATATTAAAATATATCTATAACAACGTATATAGATAGATGCGTGTTTATGGGCATATAGACAAAAACATATTTCTTATTGAATTGGTAAGGAAATTAAAACCTAAATATTCACAAAAGTTCTAAAATTGGATATAATGGTTTATGAAAGCCATTTCATAACGAATAGAAAAGGGGAATTATATATGGCAGAGTTACAAAAAGGTTTAGAAGGGGTAATTGCAGCTGAAACGAAAGTGAGTTCCATCATCGACAGCCAATTAACTTATGCTGGGTATGATATTGATGACTTAGCACAAAATGCTGAATTTGAAGAAGTTATCTATTTACTTTGGCATTATCGATTACCTAATGAAGAAGAATTGAAAGAACTTAAAGAAAAGCTCTTTGAATATATGATATTAAATCCTAGAGTGTATAGTCATTTTAAAGAATACGCTACAGGTAACGTACATCCAATGACAGCATTAAGAACGTCTGTTTCATATATCGCTCATTTTGATGAACATGCTGAAGACGAAGATGAAAGCAGAACAATGGAAAGAGCTATTCGTATTCAAGCTAAAATAGCTTCGCTTGTTACATCATATGCGCGTGTTAGAGAAGGCAAAGAAGCTGTAAAACCAAATAAAGATTTAAACTATGCAGGTAACTTTTTATATATGTTAAGAGGAGAATTACCTAGTGATATCGAAATTGAAGCTTTTAATAAAGCACTTGTATTACACGCGGATCACGAACTAAACGCATCTACGTTTACAGCAAGATGTGCTGTTTCATCTTTATCTGATATGTATTCAGGTATTGTTGCAGCAGTTGGCTCATTAAAAGGTCCATTACATGGTGGGGCAAATGAACGTGTAATGAGCATGTTATCTGAAGTGAAATCCATTGATGAAGTTGATGATTACATTGATAAAAAAATAAAAAATAAAGAAAAAATTATGGGCTTTGGACACCGTGTATATAAAGATGGCGATCCAAGAGCAAAATACTTAAAAGAAATGAGTAGAAAAATCACTGCTGAAACTGGGCAAAGTCAATTGTTTGATATCTCAGTTAAAATTGCAGATAAAATGAAAGCCGAAAAAGGTTTAATTGCAAATGTCGACTTCTTTAGTGCGACTGTTTATCATAGTATGAACATTGAACATGATTTATTTACACCAATTTTTGCAGTAAGCAGAACTTCAGGTTGGATTGCACATATCTTAGAGCAATATAGAGATAATAGAATTATGCGTCCAAGAGCACAATATATTGGTGAAACAAACAGAACATACGAACCGATTGAAGAAAGATAAGTCAGATAGAGGCATCACTACTCATAAATAAGTGAGTTGCTTTATATAAATAAGTATTATTTTAGTTAGCGCAATTAAAATATAATTCAAATACACGGAGGTTTTTATACATGGCAGGCGAAAAAGTAGCAAAAACAAATGAAGGTTTAACAGTACCAAATAATCCAATCATCCCATTTATTATTGGTGATGGTATTGGACCAGATATTTGGAAAGCAGCAAGCAGAGTAATCGATGCTGCAGTAGAGCAAGCTTATAATGGTGAAAAGAAAATTGAATGGAAAGAAGTATTGGCAGGCCAAAAAGCCTATGATGAAACAGGTGAATGGTTACCACAAGCAACGCTTGATACAATTGAAGAATATTTAATTGCTATCAAAGGGCCTTTAACTACACCAATTGGTGGAGGTATTCGTTCACTTAACGTTGCGTTACGACAAGAATTAGATTTATTCACATGCTTACGTCCAGTACGTTGGTTCCAAGGTGTTCCATCACCAGTTAAACGTCCAGAAGATACAGACATGGTTATCTTCCGTGAAAACACTGAAGACATTTATGCTGGTATTGAATTTAAAGAAGGCACACCAGAAGTTAAAAAACTAATCGACTTTTTACAAGATGAAATGGGCGCTAAAAATATTAGATTCCCTGAAACATCAGGTATTGGTGTTAAACCAGTATCAAAAGAAGGTACAGAGCGTTTAGTTCGTGCAGCGATTCAATACGCGTTAGACAATAACCGTAAATCATTAACATTAGTCCACAAAGGTAATATCATGAAATTTACTGAGGGCGCATTTAAACAATGGGGTTATGATGTAGCGCATAACGAATTTGGTGACAAAGTATTTACATGGCAACAATATGATGAAATCGTTGAAAAAGAAGGTAAAGACAAAGCGAATGCGGCTCAAGAACAAGCTGAAAAAAATGGTAAAATTATAGTGAAGGATTCAATTGCTGATATCTTCCTACAACAAATCTTAACGCGTCCGTCAGATCACGATGTTGTTGCTACTATGAATTTAAATGGTGACTATGTATCAGATGCATTAGCAGCACAAGTTGGTGGTATCGGTATAGCTCCAGGAGCAAATATAAATTATGAAACTGGACATGCTATTTTTGAAGCAACACATGGTACTGCGCCTAAATATGCTGACTTAAATAAAGTGAATCCATCATCAGAAATTTTAAGTGCCGTATTAATGTTAGAACATTTAGGATGGCAAGAAGCTGCAGATAAAATTACTGCATCTATCGAAAAAACAATCGCGTCTAAAGTAGTTACTTATGACTTTGCTCGTTTAATGGATGGTGCGAAGGAAGTTTCTACATCTGACTTTGCTGATGAATTAATTAAAAATCTATAATTCAGTTAAAATTAAATCTGAAAGCATACATTTAGCATATATTAAAAAAGACGAAATTCTCACTTATGGAATTTCGTCTTTTTATATCAATTGGCTACTAAAACTCTTTGATAACTAAGGGAGTCTATGTGAGATAGGGTTGGAATAAAATACACAGAGTAAATGAAAACGCTTATTTAGGTGTTCATATTATGTATATAGTGTTAAGATTCTGTTAACGCAATATATTGTTTTCAATAATGACTTCAGTTATAAATAGCGCAATACATTGTTTAAAGCAAAATTACAAAAGTTTCAAAAAATATTTACATAGATTATTATTACTTGCTTTGTAAAGTTTATGTTAAAAAATTTTAAACTATGTTATTTTTATTAAAAATTAAGTTATAATTAATTTGTAAACAAAAATATGGAGGTATACTATGTCACAAAAAGTACTAGTAGTAGATGATGAACAATCAATTGTAACCTTATTAAAATATAATTTAGAACAAGCTGGATACATAGTAGAAGTAGCCTATGATGGTGAAGAGGCATTAGAAAAAGTAAATGCTACAAACCCAGAATTGATTGTCTTGGATGTAATGCTTCCTAAAAAAGATGGAATTGAAGTTTGTAAATCAATACGTTCTGATAAAAATCTTGTACCTATACTTATGCTAACTGCCAAAGATGATGAGTTTGATCGTGTTCTAGGTCTAGAGTTAGGCGCAGATGATTATATGACTAAACCATTTTCACCAAGAGAAGTTGTTGCCAGAGTAAAGGCAATATTAAGAAGGTCTGCAATCGTAAATGAGGCGGTACCAGTTGAAAATGATGAAGATGACATACTCATTGGTTCGATAAGAATTCGACCTGAATATTTTGAAGTATATAGAGAAGATGAATTGCTTGAATTAACACCAAAAGAATTTGAATTATTATTGTATTTAATTGAGCGTCAAGGCAGAGTTATCACACGTGAGCATATGTTGAACTCTGTTTGGAATTATGAATTCGCTGGTGATTCTAGAATTGTGGATGTACATATAAGTCATTTAAGAGATAAATTAGAAGAAAATCCAAAACAACCCAAACTAATTAAGACAGTTCGTGGGTTAGGCTATAAATTGGAGAGACCTAAAGTCTAATGTTAAAGTTTCATCAACGACTTTTATTTTTATTATGTACCATCGTTATTATAAGTTTTTTAGCTTTAGGTGCAATTATTACACATGCAATATATAATACAGCTTCTTCAGCTCAAGAAGGTGATTTGGAACATCAAGCTGATCATCTAGTCAAACTATATAAGAATGACAAAGAAAATGAGATGACTGATATTGCTAAAAGTGAAAAGCTTACAGTTAAAATAGAGGAAAGTAACGATGTCTTGTTTTCCACAAATCAAGGAACACAAATAAATGAGGATATAAAAAATGAAGCAAATCCATCTCGATTAATCTATGATAAAGAAAATGATGATCGCAGATATACATTTAAAACCACTATTGATGATAAAGATGTATACCTTAGTGGAATAAATAATGAGATATTAGAATTACAGATTCAAATGTGGAAATATATTGCACTGATTGGTTTATTTGTGATTATCATCATATTTTTAGTTGTTAGAAGTATTAACCGGACTTATATTAGACCAATTAATGAAGTGACTTATGCAACGAACCTGTTAGCAGAAGGATATTACCATGTGAGAGTACCTGAGAGTAATGTCAAAGAAACCAAAGAGTTATTTGTAACGACGAATGAACTTGCTCGCAGGTTGCAAAGATTAAATCACAAACAAAAACTTCAATCTAATCGATTAAAAACTACGGTAGAAAATATACCAAGTTCCATATTGATGATTGATAAATATGGTGAAATCGTTGTAGCTAACAAATCATTTTATAATGTTTTTACACCTGAAGAAGCTGTAGAGCATAAAAGTTATGTTGACTTTGTAGATTTGACACTGCAAAAACTTATTATCGAAGCATTTAAAGTAGAAAAGCCAATATATGATCAAATTGAATTAACAATTGATCAAGTTCATCAAAAATATTTTGACACATCTTGTGTACCGATTCTTTCTAAAACAAAGAAAAATTTATATGGTATGGTGATTGTGTTACACGATATTACGAATCTTAAAAAACTAGAAAATTTGAGAAGAGAATTTGTTGCTAATGTGTCACATGAACTAAAAACACCAATTACGTCTATCAAAGGTTTTGCAGAAACATTATTAGATGGTGCAAAAAACGATGAACAGACGTTAAATGAATTTTTAAAAATTATTTCTAAAGAATCAGATCGCATAGAAACATTAGTGTTTGATTTATTAGATCTCTCACATGTTGAGCAACAAACAGAAATTGTAACAGAATATGTGAGTCTTTCGGAAATCGCAGAAAGCACAATTAAGAATATGCAAAATATTGCAGAAGAAAAGCAAATCACAATTGTTAATGAAATTAAACCTGACATAGTCATTGATGCAAATAAAGATAAAGTATCACAAGTGGCCTTGAATTTGTTGTCTAACGCCGTGAGTTACTCTAAAGCATCAAGTGAAGTGATTGTACGTGTATATAAAGATGCAAACAAACGTATCATGGAAGTCCAAGATTTTGGTATTGGTATTAGTGCTGAGGATCAGCAGCATATTTTTGAAAGGTTTTATCGCGTAGATAAAGCGAGAAGTAGAGATTCAGGCGGTACTGGTTTAGGACTTTCAATAACCAAACACATTATGGAAGCACATAATGGACGTATTAATGTCTTTAGTCGCCTTAATGAAGGCTCTACTTTTAGAGTCACATTTTTCGAATAACGTTGTGACACATGTTATAATTTTAAAATCAAAGTAGCTTATATGTATATAACGGTCAGATAACCTAAATGGTATTTGACCGGCTTTTTTATTTCGTTAATATTTATTTGAATATCGCAAATATGACGTATCGATACAGTTACGGGAGTTTTTTATGCTAAAATAAATATAAATATGTGTTGGAGGTTAAAATATTGAATAAATTAATCTTAATTGATGGTAACAGTCTGAGCTTTAGAGCTTTTTATGCTTTACCACTTTTACAAAATAAGGCAGGTATACATACCAATGCTGTTTATGGCTTTGCGATGTTACTTGAGAAAATAATTAAAGAAGAACAACCTACACATTTTCTTGTTGCATTTGATGCAGGAAAAACAACATTTAGACATGAACAATATAGTGAATATAAAGGTGGACGTCAAAAAACACCACCGGAACTAAGTGAACAATTTCCATATGTCAGACAATTGTTAGATGCGTATCAAATTAAACGATACGAATTAGACAATTATGAAGCTGACGATATTATAGGAACATTAAGTAAACAGGCAAATGCAGAAAAATTTGAAACAATAATTGTTACAGGTGATCGAGATTTGACGCAGTTAGCTACAGATGATGTAACAATCTATTACACAAAAAAAGGCGTAACAGATGTTGATCATTATACGCCTGAATTTATTGCTGAAAAATATGATGGCTTAGTCCCAAATCAAATCATTGATATGAAAGGATTGATGGGCGATGCATCAGATAATATTCCTGGCGTGGCTGGGGTTGGTGAAAAAACAGCAATCAAGTTATTGAAGCAATTTTCTACTGTTGAAAATGTTTATAATCATATTGAAGAAGTGTCTGGTAAAAAATTAAAAGAAAAACTAGAAAATAGTAAATCTGATGCTTTAATGAGTAAAGAACTTGCTACAATCAACTGTGATAGCCCTATAGAAGTCACTTTAGCAGATACGAAGTTACCTGAAAGTCCTGATTCAACAGCAAAAATTGATATCTTTAAAAAACTTGAATTTAAGCAGCTTTTAGATCAAGTCGATGTAGAGGGCACGCATACTTCTGCTGAAGAATTAGAACTTGAAATTACATCGGATTTTAGTAATGTAGATTTTAATGAATTATCAGAAGCCACTATTCATTTTGAATTAGATGGATCGAATTATTTGAAAGATGATATTTTGAAATTTGCTTTATATGATGGATCAAATCATGTTGTCATTGATGCGGATAAGGTTCATGACTATCCAGAATTGATAGCTTGGTTAGAAAATGATAAGACAGAAAAAATCGTCTATGATGCTAAAAAATCATATATTGTTGCACATCGCTTAGACATAGCTATTAAACATATCGTTTTTGATGTTATGCTCGCGAGTTATATTATCGATCCATCTCGCACAATTGATGATGTGAATTCTGTGGTTTCGTATTTTGATCAACATTATGTGAAAGAAAGTATAGAAGTTTTTGGTAAAGGTAAAAAAAGACATGTACCTGAGGATGATATTTTAGATCATCACGTTGGAACGATTATCGAAGCAATTAACAAAACTAAACCAAAAATGGAAGCGCAGTTAGAAGAATATAATCAAACTAACTTATTAGATGATTTAGAATTACCGTTAGCACGTATTTTAAGTGAAATGGAAGAAACTGGCATTTACACAGTAGCAACCGATTTGCAAGAAATGGAAAAAGAAATTCAAGCGAAACTTGATGTACTAATTGATAATATTTATAACGCGGCAGGCGAACCATTTAATATTAACTCACCAAAACAATTAGGCGTGGTACTATTTGAAACATTAGAATTACCTGTTATTAAAAAAACTAAAACAGGTTATTCTACGGCCGTAGATGTACTAGAGCAACTACAAGGACAACATCCTATTATCGACTATATTTTAGAGTACAGAACATTATCAAAACTACAATCTACTTATGTAGAAGGACTGCAAAAAGTGATTAGTGAAGATAATCGCATTCATACGCGTTTTAATCAAACACTTGCACAAACGGGTAGATTGTCATCTGTAGATCCTAACTTGCAAAATATTCCAATTCGCTTAGAAGAAGGTCGAAGAATTAGAAAGGCATTTAAATCTAGTGACGATAACAATGTCATCTTCTCAGCTGACTATTCGCAAATTGAATTACGTGTACTTGCACATATTACTCAAGATGAGAGCATGAAACAAGCATTCATCAATGATGAAGATATTCATACAGCAACTGCTATGAAAGTATTTAATGTACAGCCAGATGAAGTTGATAGTCTAATGCGTAGACAAGCGAAAGCAGTAAATTTCGGTATCGTATATGGCATAAGCGACTATGGGTTAAGTCAAAGTTTAGGTATTACACGTAAACAAGCAAAGCAGTTTATTGATGATTATCTCGATAGTTTCCCTGGTGTGAAACAATATATGGAAGATATTGTTAAAGATTGTAAAGCGCAAGGTTATGTTGAGACACTATTACATCGCCGTCGTTATATTCCGGACATCACTAGTAGAAACTTTAATTTACGTGGTTTTGCGGAAAGAACGGCTATGAATACACCGATACAAGGCAGTGCCGCAGATATTATCAAATTGGCAATGGTTAATTTTGTAAATGAAGTTAAACATACTGATTTTCATGCGCAATTATTATTACAAGTACACGATGAATTAATTTTTGAATTACCTAAAGATGAAGTAGAGGCTTTTAGTGAATTTATAGAAGAAATAATGGATAATGCATTGGCATTAGACGTACCACTCAAAGTTGAAACAAGTTATGGTAAGACATGGTATGACGCAAAATAGAAAGTAGGTGAACAAGTGCCTGAATTACCTGAAGTAGAACATGTAACAAGAGGCATTAAGCCATTTGTAAAAGGGCAAAAAATAGAATCTATTCTCTTTTCTGATAAAGTACAAGAAGGAAAAGCGAATCATAGAGAAACCATTATTAAAGGTATGGAGCTTGATACTTTTAAACGATTCACTAGGCTTTATACGATTGTTGATATTGAGAGAAGAAGTAAGTATATTGTCTTCTATTTAGAAAAAGATGGAGATAAGCGAATTCTAATAAGTCATTTAGGTATGGCTGGTGGATTTTTTGTCGTAGATAAGCTTGAAGATATTAGTGTGCCAAATTATCGCAAACACTGGCATGTCATATTTAAATTAGATAATGACAAATTACTTGTGTATTCAGATATTAGACGCTTTGGTGAAATTAGAAACGTTGCTTCATTTGAAGCTTACCCATCATTTTTAGAAATTGCCCCAGAACCTTTTGAAAAAGAAGCTATGGCACATTATTTGGCTTGGTTTGATAAAAAGTTATATCAAAATAAACCAATCAAACAAATGATTCTAGACCACCGTGTCATATCAGGATGTGGAAATATATATGCTTGCGAGGCATTATTTAGATCAGGTATTCATCCAGCTAGATTACCAAAAGATTTAAATCATCAGGAACGAGAAATGTTATTCTATTATGTTCGAGAAGTACTGGAAGCGGGTATAAAATATGGTGGAACAAGCATTTCAGATTACCGTCATGCTGATGGTAGTACAGGTACAATGCAGCAACACCTAAACGTATATAAACAAAAAGTTTGTAAAGTTTGTGGCGATGACATTGCAACACAAGTAATTGCAACGAGAAATAGTCATTTTTGTCCAACTTGTCAACAATAAAGGAAGAGTGAGAATATGCCGAAAGTTATAGGACTAACTGGTGGTATCGCATCAGGTAAATCTACGGTATCAGAACTATTAAGTGCACATGGTTTTAAAATCGTAGATGCAGATATTGCATCACGTCAAGCAGTAGAAAAAGGTACAAAAGGCCTAGAACGTGTGAAAGAAGCCTTTGGTGAGCAAGCTATTGATGAAAATGGTGAAATGAATAGAGCTTATGTAGGCGAAGTAGTATTTAATCAACCTGAAAAGAGATTAGAATTAAATGAAATCGTACATCCTATTGTGCGAGAAATTATGGAAAAAGAAAAAGCACAATACTTAAGCGAAGGTTATCATGTCATTATGGATATTCCATTATTATTTGAGAATAATTTACAAGATACTGTCGATGAAGTCTGGTTAGTATATACTTCAGAAAGTATACAAATCGATAGATTGATGGAACGAAATAATATTTCAATGGAAGAAGCGAAAGCACGTGTTTATAGTCAAATTTCTATAGATAAAAAACGTAGAATGGCAGACCGTGAAATAGATAATCGTGATACAAAATTAGAACTAAAACAAAATTTAGAAAATTTATTATTAGAAGAAGGCTATATAGAGAGTCATTCTGAAGATGTACTTTAATAAAAGTGATTACAACCACCCAATTATCTTTGATAATTGGGTGGTTTTTATATAAGAGACGTTCTAATAACTTAAGTGTTTTTATTATTAATATTTAAGGAAATACATAAGTGAGAATAGGATATATACGAAAATCTTACTGATTAATATTAGAAAATATAAAAGCCTTAATGCTAAAGTTTTTAAATTTATTATAGAAAACGCTTTCCTAAATAAATATTTATGTTATACTATTTCCATAAAGTATAACACTAAGACGAGGGGTGCTTCGAATGACGACAAATATAGCAATTAACGGAATGGGTAGAATAGGTAGAATGGTGTTGAGAATCGCACTAAAAAATAAAGATTTAAATGTAGTTGCGATAAATGCGAGTTACCCACCGGAAACAATTGCACATCTAATAAATTATGATACAACACATGGCGTTTATGATTTTAAAGTAGAGCCAATAGAATCGGGAATTAAAGTTGATGATCACGAAATTCAATTAGTTTCTGATAGAAATCCTGAAAATTTACCATGGAAGCAATTAGATATAGATGTTGCAATAGAAGCAACAGGTAAATTTAACCATGGAGATAAAGCGATAGCACATATTAAAGCTGGTGCTAAAAAAGTATTGTTAACAGGTCCATCTAAGGGTGGAGATGTACAAATGATTGTCAAAGGCGTTAATAATGACCAATTAGATATTGAGAAATATGATATTTTTAGCAACGCTTCATGTACTACAAACTGTATCGGTCCGGTTGCAAAGGTGTTAAATGATCAATTTGGTATCCAAAATGGCTTGATGACAACTGTACATGCCATTACCAATGACCAAAATAATATTGATAATCCACATAAAGATTTAAGACGTGCACGTTCATGTAATGAAAGTATTATTCCAACTTCAACTGGTGCTGCTAAAGCATTGAAAGAAGTATTGCCAGAATTAGAAGGGAAATTACATGGAATGGCTTTACGCGTACCTACAAAAAATGTATCACTCGTTGATTTAGTAGTTGATTTAAATGAAAATGTAACAGCAGCACAAGTGAACGAAGCTTTTGAAGCGAATGATTTACAAGGTGTCATTTCTACCGAAGATGCACCACTCGTTTCAATGGACTTTAACACGAATCCACATTCGGCCATTATCGATACACAAAGTACAATGGTAATAGGAGATAATAAAGTTAAAGTAATTGCATGGTATGACAATGAATGGGGCTATTCTAATAGAGTAGTTGATGTTGCCACACAAATTGGACAATTACTTAAAAACGATGTTGCAGCTGTAGCAAATTAATTTTCAAAAATAGCGATTACAAATTTTAAAAATAATTATCTAAAACGTTTCGTAACATAGTTGTTAATTTATAAACTATATTACGAGGCGTTTTTAATTTTATTATTATTTCTTCGTTAATATTAGCTTTAAAGTTAATAAATCTTAATTATACGGTGTTTCTTTTGAATTATGCTATACGATATAGATATAGTGTAATAGCGAATCTTTTGTGACTTGCATATTTATAGTATAATGTAAGGTAATCAAAAAGAGAGGGTGATAATTCGATGAAATGCCCGAAATGTAATTCGACTCATTCTCGTGTTGTGGACTCTAGACATGCAGATGAAGTTAATGCGATTCGACGTAGAAGAGAATGTGAAGAGTGTGAAACAAGGTTCACTACTTTTGAACATATAGAAAAAAGACCACTCATCGTAGTTAAAAAAGACGGTACACGTGAGCAATTTTTACGAGAAAAAATATTAAATGGTTTAGTTCGTTCATGTGAGAAAAGACCAGTACGATATGAACAATTAGAAGACATTACAAATAATGTCGAATGGAAATTACGTGATGAGGGTCGTGCTGAAATTTCATCAAGAGAAATTGGTGAACATGTTATGAATTTATTGATGCATGTAGATCAAGTATCGTATGTAAGATTTGCATCTGTATACAAGGAATTTAAGGATGTAGACCAGTTACTACAATCTATGCAAGGTATTTTAGCTGAAAATAAACGGAGTGATTCTTAATGGGGTTACAATCCTACGATTATGGTTTGAGACCACATGATAATTTCAATGTTGTTCGTGATTTTAATTTAAATAATAACCATTTAGAAATATTAAATAGATTGTTTACGCCCATGATTGGTATGAATGCGATTGGTTTATATCATTACTTGAATCAATTTGCGGAAGTTGGTTCTGATACTGTTTTAACTCACTATATTATAATGAGTGAATTAAAAATAAATTTGTTGGAATTCAGAAAAGAAATGGATTTGTTAGAAGGTACAGGCCTTGTTAAATCATATGTTAATCACAGTGCACAACATTCATCGTTTATTTATGATTTGATTCAACCACCTTCTGCGAAACAATTTTTTAACGACCCTATGTTATCTGTTTATTTATATAGTGAGGTAAGTAAACAACGTTATCAACAACTCAAACGGCATTTCGAGAGTGATCAGCGTATTGATTATAGTCAATATCAAGATGTGACTCGTACGTTCACTGATGTATTTAAAGTGCCAAATAAAACGGTGGAAAATGATGGTATAGAAATAAAAGAAACAGCATATACTGGTTTAAACTTAAGTCAAGTTCAGTTTGATTTTGAGACACTTTACGATTTATTACAAAGCCATTTTATAAGTGCAAAAATAATTGATAAAGATGCTAAAATATTAATCACACAAATTGCTACATTATATGGATTGAAACCTGAAGCAATGAAACGCATCATATTAAAATCCATCACAAGTGCACAAGAATTGTCATTTGAAGAATTGCGTAAACATGCAAGAACGTATTATTTAATGGAGCATGAACAACAATTGCCTACACTAAATGTTAAAACAGAAGCGGATAGTGAAACTAAACTAGAGAATCAACCAGTGGAAACTGAAAGTGAAAATGATAGTTGGCTTAAACAATTGGAGGAAACAAGTCCTATTGATATGCTTGCATCATGGTCGGAGTCTGAACCAACTACCCAACAAAAATATATGATTGAAGAACTGATTGAACGTGAACATTTATCATTTGGCGTTATTAATATTCTATTGCAGTTTGTAATGTTAAAAGAAGATATGAAGCTGCCTAAATCCTATATATTTGAGATTGCATCTAATTGGAAGAAAAAAGGCATTAAAACAGCAGAACAAGCATATCAATACGCCGTGAAAGTAAATCAGCCTAAGAAAGAAAACCAATCTAATAAACGTAATTATAAACAGAAACAATTAGCTTCCAGAGAAATGACACCAAAATGGTTAGAAGAACGCGATAATAAGCAATCGAATGAACCATCCAAAGATGAAGATGATGAGAAATTAAAAAAAGATAGAGAACAATTTCTTAATCAATTAAAAAATAGATGGAAGGAGGACAATAAATGAAATCTTTCAACCATATTATGGGTGAATCAAATGATTTATCAAAACGCATCGAAAAAATCAAAAAAGATGTCGTCAATGATCCAGACGTCAAACAATTTTTAGAGAAACATAAGTCCGAATTGACCAATGCAATGATTGATGAAGATTTAAATATTTTGCAAGAATATAAAGACCAAGAAAAGCATTATGATGGTCATGCTTATAAAGATTGTCCCAATTTTGTTAAAGGACACATACCTGAATTGTACATTGAAAATAATCATATAAAGATTCGCTATTTACCTTGTCCTTGCAAAATCAAGCATGATGAAGAAAAGTTTAATGCACATTTGATTACATCCCATCACATGCAACGCGACACACTAGATGCTAAGTTGGAAGATATTTATATGGACAGAAGAGATAGATTAGATGTTGCTATGGCTGCAAACCAAATCTGCGACAAAATTACAAATCACGAATCGCAAGTGAAAGGTTTATATCTACACGGGCCATTTGGAACGGGGAAATCTTTTATATTAGGTGCTATAGCGAATCAATTGAAAACTGAAAAAATACCATCGACCATTGTTTATTTACCAGAGTTTATTCGTTCGTTAAAAGGGGGATTTAAAGACGGTAGTTTTGAGTCTAAACTTCAAAGAGTCAGAGAAGCGAATATACTCATGTTGGATGATATTGGTGCTGAAGAAATTACACCATGGGCAAGAGACGAAGTCATTGGCCCGCTCTTACATTATAGAATGGTTCAAGAACTGCCAACTTTCTTCAGTTCAAATTTAAGTTTCGAAGAATTAGAATATCATCTTTCAGTTACGAGAGACGGCACTGAAAAGACAAAAGCTGCCAGAATTATGGAGCGAATTAAAACACTTTCTATACCGTATTATCTAGAAGGAAAAAATTACCGGAATGATTGAAATTTGAAATAAATGTTGTATAATATAATTAAATCTAAATCTTACGAAATAATACGGAGACAAGATGAATAAATGGATACCTCACAGAGAACCAATGTTTGTTGAGAATTGGTAGGTATATTTATTGATTACTACTTCGTCAATGATGTTGTAATAAACATCCGGCTCAAGACCGTTATCTTATGTAGAGTAAAGTTATTATGCAATATTTTTGTTGAATAACTTTAATTTAGGGTGGTACCACGAAGACCTCGTCCCTTTTTTTGGGATGAGGTCTTTTTGTGTTTTTGAGTAGTAACATAGGGTGATTCGTAAAGATTTAAGAGCTTGAAAAAAATAGGAGGAATGTGACATGGATCAAATTAAAATTAAATTTCCAGACGGTAATACAAAGGAATTTGACAAAGGAACAACAACTGAAGATATCGCACAATCCATCAGCCCAGGATTAAGAAAAAAAGCTGTGGCAGGCAAGTTGAATGGAAAATTAATTGATTTAACTAGACCTATTGAAAGTGATGGAGATATTGAAATCGTGACACCTGGTTCAGATGAAGCGTTGGAAGTTTTACGTCATTCTACAGCACATTTAATGGCGCAAGCATTAAAACGTTTGTATGGTGAGGTTCATTTTGGTGTTGGACCTGTTATTGAAGGTGGTTTCTACTATGACTTTGATATGGAAGAAAGTATCTCATCGGATGATTTTGAAAAAATTGAAAAAACAATGAAACAAATTGTGAACGAAAATTATCCAATTGAGCGAAAAGTTGTGTCACGTAATGAAGCAAAAGCTTTTTTCTCAGATGATCCGTATAAACAAGAATTAATTGATGCGATTCCAGAAGATGAAAATGTGACATTGTATACACAAGGAGAATTTACTGATTTATGTCGTGGGGTCCATGTACCATCAACTTCAAAAATTAAAGAATTCAAATTGTTATCAACTGCGGGTGCTTATTGGCGTGGCGATAGCAATAATAAAATGTTGCAACGTATCTATGGTACAGCTTTCTTTGATAAAAAAGATTTAAAAGCCCATTTGCAAATGCTTGAAGAAAGAAAAGAACGTGACCATCGTAAAATTGGTAAAGAGTTAGAACTCTTTTCTAATAATCCGTTAGTAGGCGCAGGTTTACCACTATGGTTGCCTAATGGTGCAACAATCCGTCGTGAAATTGAACGTTATATCGTAGATAAAGAAGTGAGTATGGGTTACGATCACGTTTATACACCAGTAATGGCAAACGTTGATTTATATAAAACATCTGGACACTGGGATCATTATCAAGAAGATATGTTCCCAACAATGAAATTAGATGAATATGAAGAAATGGTATTAAGACCGATGAACTGTCCACACCATATGATGATTTATGCTAATAAACCTCATTCATATCGTGAACTACCAATTAGAATTGCTGAACTTGGTACAATGCACCGTTATGAAGCGAGTGGTGCGGTTTCAGGATTGCAACGTGTTCGTGGTATGACTTTAAATGATGCGCATATTTTTGTTCGTCCAGATCAAATCAAAGAAGAGTTTAAACGCGTAGTTAATTTAATTATAGATGTTTATAATGACTTTAATTTTGAGAATTATAGCTTCCGTTTAAGTTATAGAGATCCAGAAGATAAAGAGAAATACTTTGATGACGATGATATGTGGATTAAAGCTGAAAGCATGTTAAAAGAAGCGGTTGATGAACTAGGATTAGACTATGAAGAAGCCATCGGTGAAGCGGCATTCTATGGTCCTAAACTAGATGTACAAGTTCAAACAGCGATGGGTAAAGAAGAAACTTTATCTACAGCGCAACTTGATTTCTTATTACCACAAAAATTTGAATTGACTTATATAGGTAATGACGGCGAACAGCATAGACCAGTAGTTATTCACCGTGGTGTTGTATCAACTATGGAACGTTTCGTAGCGTTCTTAACGGAAGAAACTAAAGGTGCCTTTCCAACTTGGTTAGCACCAAAACAAGTAGAAATTATTCCAGTTAATGTTGACTTACATTATGATTATGCAAGACTTATTCAAGATGAACTAAAATCTCAAGGTGTACGTGTAGAGATTGATGATCGTAATGAAAAGATGGGTTATAAAATTAGAGAAGCACAAATGCAAAAAATCCCATATCAACTAGTCGTTGGTGACAAAGAAGTTGAAAACAAAGAAGTAAATGTTAGAAAATATGGTTCCCAAGATCAAGAAACGCTTGAAAAAGATGAATTCATTTGGAACTTAGTTGATGAAATCAGATTGAAAAAACAAAGATAGTCTTGAAACTATTGTTAAAATCATGTATATTACAGTTTAGTGAGTAATAAAAAATTAAATTTGAGTTAGAGGTTGCGTTTTTAAAGAGTAATGATTCAGAAGCCAGATGGGGCGTATGTTGAATGCATGAAAGGTGAAAATGCCGAAACCTGTATTGACCATTTACAATACAGGTTGGGACAGTTATCGAAAGAAACTGGACTGTCACATATGTGATGTGCTACCTATATAAATGCTATTATTAAAATGGTTGCATATCTAATGGGTATGCAACCATTTTGTTTTGGTTGAATGATTATTGAAAATACATTAACGGGATAGAGCGAAAATATAAAGTCATGTGTAATGGATGTACTGAACACAGATGACAATGTTTTACTATAAACGTATTGGATTAATCATATAGAAAGTTAGCCTCTAAATTTAAAGAAAGGGAGCTTCTATGACAAATCAAGAAAATCAAAACACTGGGATTAAAAGAGGGTTGAAAGATCGTCATATTTCCATGATTGCTATTGGGGGTTGTATTGGAACAGGACTATTCATGACTTCCGGTGGTGCGATTCACGATGCTGGTGCACTTGGTGCACTTTTAGCATATGCAATCATTGGAGCAATGGTCTTCTTCCTTATGACTTCATTAGGAGAGATGGCGACATACTTACCTGTATCTGGATCGTTTAGTACATATGCTACACGCTTTGTAGATCCTTCATTAGGATTTGCGTTGGGATGGAACTACTGGTTTAACTGGGTCATTACTGTTGCTGCCGATGTTACAATAGCTGCGCAAGTTATTCAATATTGGACGCCGTTATCTGGTATTCCAGCTTGGAGTTGGAGTTGTCTCTTTTTAATTATTATTTTTGGACTTAATGCATTATCTGTAAGAGTTTATGGCGAAAGTGAATATTGGTTCGCGTTAATTAAAGTAGTTACTGTGATTATTTTCATTGCAATTGGTCTATTAACGATTCTAGGTATTATGGGAGGAGAATTTGTAGGCTTTGATACATTTACTAAAGGCGGTGGACCTATTTTAGGTGACGGTCTTGGAGGTAGTTTACTTACTATTTTAGGTGTGTTCTTAGTGGCAGGTTTCTCATTCCAAGGTACAGAATTAATTGGTATTACTGCTGGTGAATCTGAAAATCCAGAACGCGCAGTTCCAAAAGCAATTAAACAAGTATTTTGGAGAATATTAATCTTTTATATACTTGCTATATTTGTAATCGGTATGCTAATACCTTACGATAGTTCAGCGTTAATGGGCGGCGGAGATGATATTTCTACTTCACCATTTACATTAGTATTCCAAAATGCAGGCTTAGCATTTGCTGCATCATTCATGAATGCAGTCATTTTAACTTCAGTGCTTTCTGCAGGTAACTCAGGTATGTATGCTTCAACTAGAATGCTTTATTCAATGAGTAAAGATAAACTGGCATACCCTATATTTGGTAAAACAAATAAAAGCGGTGTTCCTTATGTATCTTTAATCGTTACAGCAATTATAGTTATAGGCATATTTATATTGCAACACTTGAGTGGTGATGCATATGAATATATCGTAGCTGCGAGTGGTATGACTGGTTTCATTGCATGGGTAGGTATAGCTGTGAGTCATTATAGATTTAGAAAAGCATTTGATAAACAAGATTATGATAAATCTAAATTGAAATACAAAGCGAAATTATTCCCATTTGGACCTATATTTGCTGGTATCTTGTGTGTGTTAGTCATTATTGGACAAGATGTAGATTTTATTAAAACAGGTGACTTTGACCTTAACAGGTTTGTTATCACTTATATGGGAATTCCAGTATTCTTGGCGTTCTTCATTTATCATAAAGTGAGATATAAAACGAAAATGGTCCCATTAGAAAAAGTGAACTTACGACAAGATGTTGATATGGAAGAAATTAATAAATAATAAAAAAGCTATTGACTTGTATATGTATTATTGATAAGATAGGTAACGTTGAATACGAAACGAACCAAGTAGAAGCTCCCGCTTCTCACCTGTTGCGACGCAAAAGCTGTTGGCAGGTCTTATATACACACGATTAAGTCATGTGTAGAGAAGAGCGGGTATATTGTATACTCGCTCTTTTTGCTTGGGATAATTTCGTAAAAATCTTGGAGGTGTCAACCATAGCAAAAGATCAGACTCAAGTTAACGAAAAGATTCGTGCAAAAGAATTACGCTTAATCGGTCAAGACGGAGAACAAATTGGTGTTAAAACTAAAAATGAAGCTCTAGAAATGGCAGAACGCGTTGGTTTAGATGTAGTCATTATGGCTCCAAACGCTAAACCACCTGTTGCTAGAATTATGGATTACGGTAAATACAAATTTGAACAACAGAAAAAAGAAAAAGAAATGAAAAAGAAACAAAAAACAATCAACCTTAAAGAAATTCGTTTAAGTCCAACAATTGAGGAACACGATTTCCAAACGAAATTGAAAAATGGACGTAAGTTCTTAGAAAAAGGCGATAAATGTAAAGTTTCAATTCGTTTCAGAGGTCGTGCAATTACGCATAAAGAAATTGGTCAACGTGTATTAGAAAAATTTGCAGAACAATGCAAAGACATCGCTACAGTTGAACAAAGACCTAAAATGGATGGACGTCAAATGTTCATCATGTTAAGTCCAATTAACGAAAAATAATAATCGATATTACAGGAGGAAATGAATCATGCCTAAAATGAAAACACACCGTGGAGCAGCTAAACGTGTTAAAAGAACTGGTTCAGGTAAATTAAAACGTTCTAGAGCTTTCACATCTCACTTATTTGCAAACAAGAGTACTAAACAAAAACGTAAATTACGTAAAGCTTCATTAGTAAGCAAATCAGATATGAAACGTGTAAAACAATTATTAGCTTATAAAAAATAATTAACGATATAAAAAAGATAAGATCGAACATATTTAGAGGAGGAATTTATTATGCCACGAGTTAAAGGTGGAACAGTAACAAGAGCGCGTCGTAAAAAGACGATTAAATTAGCTAAAGGTTACTTCGGTTCAAAACGTACATTATATAAAGTTGCAAAACAACAAGTTATGAAATCAGGTCAATATGCATTCCGTGACCGTCGTCAAAGAAAACGTGATTTCCGTAAATTATGGATTACACGTATCAATGCAGCAGCTCGTCAACATGACATGAGCTATTCAAGATTAATGAATGGTTTGAAAAAAGCTGAAATTGATATCAACCGTAAAATGCTTTCTGAAATTGCAATTTCAGATGAAAAAGCTTTTGGTGAATTAGTAGCTAAAGCAAAAGATGCTTTAAAATAATAATCAAGTAGAGTCTGGGACATGAATTATTGTCTCAGACTCTTTGTCATATAGGACAAAAGATGGTTGAAATGCAATCTCTATATTGGAGATCATTTATGTTTATCGATTCGTTTCAATTTAATTCTAGAAAAGTTAAACAATGAAAATTCAACTTTTCTCTTGTTGTCTTAAATTTAATGAATGAGATTAAAATACATAGCAAATTAATTTTTGTAATTTCTAAAGTTATATTAATAATCTACAATATGATTTTGAATAATCATTTTGATAAATAACTACGGTTTGATAAAATAATGAAGAAGTCATATATGAAGGAGAAACTAATGTCTAAATTTGATGAAATGATAACAGTAGTTCCAAGAACAATTTTATTTGATAATGAAAAAAATAAATTTAATGGTTTCTTAGATAAAAATACTACAAAAGGTCAAGATATTTTTGACACACTTTCAAAATATGAGATAAAACGACGCGGTGATATGGAAGAAGACCCATCATACAAACAATTAATTTCATATTGTATATTAGAAAATGAACATGATGAAATTTTAGTTTATGAACGTTTGTCTGGTGGTGGAGAGGCACGTTTACATGGTCAGTCGTCAATCGGTGTTGGTGGTCATATGAATGATGTTAAGGGTGCTGAATCTATAAATGAAGTGTTGAGAGTTAACGCTCAAAGAGAATTAGAAGAAGAAGTTGGTTTATCGGATAGTAAGTCTCAGAATTTAGCTTACATCGGTTTCATCAATGATGACACGAATGAGGTAGGCGAAGTACATCTAGGTGTTGTCTTTAAAATCAATGTAAATAGCAATGATGTAGAATCAAAAGAAACCGACACATTGAGAATAAAATGGGTAGATCAAAGTAAAATTGATAACTATGATGAATTTGAATCATGGAGCGCTTTAATATTACAAGCTAAACAGTAGGGGTGTATAAAGATGTCCGATGTCATTCCTTTTCCTCGATCAAAAGAAAAACTGATTAGAGAAATTAAGCAATCGTTTAATAGCAATGATTTAGAGCAAATGTATCAATTGTTTGAAGACTTTGAAGAACACTTCGAATTAGATGAACAAATGGCTTTATTAAAATGTTCGATGTTATATAATATGCAGTATTTTCTAGAATTACGTGAAGAGGCCATTATTTTACTTAAACAAGGAACGACAAAGTATGATGATTTAATGGTTTATTATGTGAAAAGTTTAAACGGCTTGGGACAGTATTTTGAAGTAGTAGAAGTCATCAATCAAATTATAGATGAAGTTAATGACCATAGAACTAGAATGGAATTGTTCCCGATTAAAGAATATGCAATGAGTCAAATAGATAGTCATAATGAACATGCTACCAAAATGCTACAAAATTTCGACTCAATTTCACTTCGTGATCAAATTAATACGATACTTACATTAATTGATTATAGTCAGTTCAGCTATAAAAATACGGTTGTGAATATTATTGAGCATGTTACTCTCGCACCTAATGTGTTAAGTATCATGCTTGAATATTTACGTTTTGCAGAATATGATCAAGAGATAGATATAATAAAATACAATTTTGACATGTCTGTTATGCCTAGCAAATTACCAGGATTAGAGCATACGGAATTTAAACTTAACATCATTCCAAATGTGATTCAGCACATTGAAGAAGATGCTGCGCAATTGATAGAAGAAGCGCTTCATTTAATGAATAATCATGCCATTTTATTTTATCCATTGGATATTGAGCGAATCGCTCATATAGATGTTTGGGTTGAGGCATATACGAATTACTTTAAAGCGATGATAGGTTTAGAATCTTTAGATGAGTCTAATGCGGCCATTCAATTTATTACTGAAATAGATAAATTGAATAATTAATCATTTGTATTTCGGGTAATTGTAAAAAATAGTGTTATAATAAAGCAAATAATTTCAATTTCACAGGAAAATAAAATGTCATAAGCACAGGGTTTGTGTAGTGAATAGTCCTATGCTATAATAGTGAAGTTGAAAAAATAAAATAGGATAATCATGGAGGTTTTTATACATGACAGCAACTTGGGAAAAAAAGGAAGGTAACGAAGGCGTTTTAACCGTTACAGTTCCAGCAGAAAAAGTAGACAAAGCAATTGATCAAGCTTTCAAAAAAGTAGTTAAACAAATCAATGTACCTGGCTTTCGTAAAGGGAAAGTTCCACGTCCAATTTTTGAACAACGCTTTGGTGTAGAAGCTTTATATCAAGATGCAGTTGATATCTTATTACCAGAAGCTTATGGTGAAGCTATTGACGAAACTGGAATTAAACCAGTTGATCAACCAGAAATCAATGTAACATCAATTGAAAAAGGTAAAGAAATGACATTTGAAGCTAATGTTGTTGTAGAACCAGAAGTTCAATTAGGTGACTACAAAGGTTTAGAAGTTGAAAAACAAGATGTTGAATTAACTGATGAAGAATTACAAGAATCAATTGATCATCAATTAGGTCATTTAGCAGAAATGGTTGTTAAAGAAGATGGCGCTATTGAAAATGGCGACACAGTTAACATTGACTTTGATGGCTATGTTGATGGAGAACAATTTGAAGGTGGACAAGCTGAAGGCTACGATCTTGAAATTGGTTCAGGTTCATTTATTCCAGGATTCGAAGAACAATTAGTAGGTGTTAAAACTGGCGAAGAAAAAGATGTTAACGTTACATTCCCAGAAGAATACCATGCTGAAGAATTAGCTGGTAAAGAAGCTACATTCAAAACAAAAGTTAATGAAATTAAATATAAAGATGTTCCAGAATTAACAGATGAAATTGCTAACGAATTAGATTCAGAAGCAAACACTGTTGATGAATATAAAGAAAACTTACGTAAACGTCTAACTGAACAAAAAGAAACAGATGCTGAAAACAATCAAAAAGAAGAAGCAATTAACAAAGCAGCAAACAATGCTTCAATTGATGTTCCAGATGCAATGATTAATACTGAGTTAGATCGTATGGTTCAAGAATTTGGACAACGTATGCAACAACAAGGTCTTAATTTAGAAACTTATTTCCAAATTTCTGGTCAAGATGAATCACAATTAAGAGAACAAATGAAAGACGATGCAGAAGAACGTGTTAAAACAAACTTAACATTAACTGCTATCGCTGATGCAGAAGATATTGAAGTTTCAGATGATGATATCGATAAAGAATTAGAAAAAATGAGTGAACAATTTAATATTTCAGTAGAAGATATTAAACAAACACTAGGTAATACGGATATCGTTAAAAATGATGTACGTATTCAAAAAGTTATCGACTTATTAGTTGATGAAGCTAAATTAGTAGAACCATCTAAAGATGACTCAGAAGCGTAACTAAATATAGATAGAGCAAATTGTTTTGTGAATTATATGTTAGTCGTTTAATATAGTAAACTAGTAGCAGATGCATTCAAAGATGTATCTGCTACACTACTTTGTGCAAATAACTTGTGAAAGGTGCAAGTTGCATATTAAAATACTATCTAGTATAGTCTTTAGGGAATAGGGGTGTAAATAGAATGTTCAAATTCAATGAAGGTGAAGAAAATTTAAAATGCTCTTTCTGTGGTAAAGATCAAGACCAAGTTAAAAAACTAGTAGCAGGAAGTGGCGTGTATATTTGTAATGAGTGTATAGAGCTATGTTCAGAAATAGTTGAAGAAGAATTAGCTCAATCAGAGCCTGAAGGGCTAACTGAATTACCAACACCTAAAGAAATTATGGACAAATTAAATGATTATGTTATTGGACAAGAAAAAGCTAAAAAATCATTAGCTGTTGCTGTTTATAATCATTATAAACGTGTTCAACAATTAGGACCTAACGAAGACGAAGTGGAATTACAAAAAAGTAATGTTGCTTTAATCGGTCCAACTGGTAGTGGTAAAACACTTCTAGCACAAACATTAGCTAAAACATTAAATGTACCATTTGCAATTGCTGATGCTACAAGTTTAACAGAAGCTGGTTATGTCGGTGATGATGTTGAAAATATATTACTACGTTTAATCCAAGCTGCTGATTTTGATATAGATAAAGCTGAAAAAGGTATTATTTATGTCGATGAAATTGATAAAATTGCAAGAAAATCAGAAAACACGTCAATTACACGTGATGTATCTGGTGAAGGTGTCCAACAAGCATTGCTTAAAATTTTAGAGGGCACAACAGCAAGTGTTCCACCACAAGGCGGACGTAAGCATCCAAACCAAGAGTTAATTCAAATTGATACGACTAACATCTTATTTGTACTTGGTGGTGCCTTTGATGGTATTGATGAAGTAATCAAACGTAGATTAGGTGAAAAAGTAATTGGTTTCTCTAGTAGCGAAGCATCTAAGTATGATGAAGATGCGATTCTTGAACAAATTAGACCAGAAGATTTACAATCATATGGTTTAATTCCAGAATTTATTGGACGTGTGCCAATTGTAGCGAACCTTGAGACATTAGATGTAGACGCATTAAAAAACATCTTAACGCAACCGAAAAATGCGTTAGTTAAACAATATACTAAAATGCTTGAACTTGATGATGTCACATTAGAATTTACAGATGAAGCATTGTCAGCAATTAGTAATAAAGCAATAGAACGTAAAACAGGTGCGCGTGGATTACGCTCAATTATCGAAGAAGCATTAATTGATATTATGTACGATGTACCATCTTCTGATGGCGTTGTTAAAGTAGTAATTACTGCAGAAACGATTAATGATGAAAAAGAACCTGAACTTTACGATAAAGATGGAAATCTTGTGAATAAAGAACAAACATCTGCTTAATATATTTTAAGAAGTAAACTGGGAGTGGGACTAAGCAATCAAAGTTAATTGAGATTGCTAACCCACTCCTATTTTTATTCAAAATAACCACTTTATAGTGAGAATACATATTCATTTAATAATTTGTGTAATATAATGAAACAGAGAGTTTAACAGAAAGGAGGGGCGAAAATGAAAGTTAATCCTAACGAAATTGAATTATTGATAAGTGCGGTGAAACCAGAACAATATCCTGAAACAGGTCTAAGTGAAGTCGGTTTAAGTGGAAGATCTAATGTAGGTAAATCTACGTTTATTAATAGCATGATTGGTAGAAAAAATATGGCACGTACGTCACAACAACCTGGGAAAACACAAACACTTAATTTTTATAATATTGATAATCAACTTGTATTTGTCGATGTACCAGGATACGGATACGCTAAAGTGAGCAAAAAACAACGTGAAGCTTTTGGCAAAATGATTGAAAAATATATTTCACAGCGAGAAGAATTAAAATTAGTCATTCAACTTGTAGATTTAAGACATAACCCAACTGAGGATGACATTTTAATGTATAACTACTTAAAATATTATGAAATCCCTACATTTGTGGTAGCAACTAAAGAAGACAAAATTGCAAAAGGTAAAGTACAAAAACACTTAGCAAATATTCAACAAAAATTAGAAATGGAACCGGAAGATGAAATTATAAGTTATTCATCTGTGAAAAATAATAAACAACAACAAATTTGGAATGTTATAGAAGAGTATTTGTAATTATTATAAAGAACAGGCTTTTTATCATTACATATAATAGAAAATTAAGTATAATTATGACAACAATATGACTACAGATTATAATTCTTCTAATTTACAGGACGAGTTACTTAACGCATGTCATAATTGTGTTATAATAAACTTATTGTAATATGTATGGAGGGCGTTATAAATGCATTTAATTGCGGTAAGCATTAATCATCGTACTGCAGATGTAGCACTTAGAGAAAAAGTTGCTTTCAAAGATGATGCCATGCGTTCAGCCAATGTTGATTTATATGAAACGAAATCTATTTTAGAAAACGTTATACTATCAACTTGTAACCGAACAGAAGTATATGCTGTTGCAGATCAAATTCATACGGGTCGCTATTATATACAGAGATTTTTAGCGAGATCATTTGGATTTGATGTTGAGGATATTAAAGATATGACTGAAGTAAAAGTGGGGGACGAAGCAGTAAAACATTTATTGCAAGTCACTTCAGGTTTAGATTCTGTTGTACTAGGTGAGACACAAATTCTAGGGCAAATTAGAAACGCATTCTTTTTAGCTCAAGAAGAAGATACAACAGGCACTATCTTTAATCATCTATTTAAACAAGCAATTACTTTTGCGAAGAAAGCACATAATGAGACTGATATTGCTGATAATGCAGTAAGTGTTTCGTATGCGGCTGTTGAACTAAGTAAAAAAGTGTTTGGCAAAGTCAATAATAAGCAAGCTTTAATTATAGGTGCAGGGGATATGAGTGAATTATCACTCTTAAATTTAATTGGTTCAGGTGTAACTGATATCACAATTGTAAATAGAACATTGAGTAAAGCTCAAGATTTAGCAATGAAACATCATGTTAAATTTGAACCAATGGAATCATTACCAAGACTTTTAGCAGACGTAGATATAGTAATAAGTTCAACAAGTTCAGAAAATTATATTGTGACAAATGAAATGTTGCAATCTATTAGCACTGAACGTAAACACGATTCATTAGTAATGATTGATATTGCGGTTCCTAGGGACATTGAACCGAATATAGATACAATCCACGATATGTTTAGCTATGATGTTGATGATTTGAAAGGTTTAGTAGATGCTAATCTGAGAGAACGACAACTAGCAGCAGAACAAATTATACAAAACATTCCAAATGAAATTGAAGCACATAATGAATGGGTTAATATGTTAGGCGTTGTGCCAGTTATTCGCGCACTTAGAGAAAAAGCCATGTCAATTCAAGAGGATACAATGGATAGTATAGACAGAAAATTACCTGGATTATCTGAAAGAGAACGCAAAATCATTTCAAAACATACAAAAAGCATTATAAACCAAATGTTGAAAGATCCTATAAAACAAGCTAAAGAATTGAGTAGTGATAAGAAAAGTAACGAAAAATTAGAGCTATTTCAAAACATATTTGATATTGAAGCTGAAAATGCATATGAAGCTAAAAAGCAAAAGAACAATATGAAAACAGGTCAAATCTTAAGTTTTGAATAAGCATTAGCAAATGGTGATAATATGCAAGAACTATTATTCATAAGGTTAAATGAACTAATATTATTAATTTATCTATTTAGTATTGCTTGTTATTTTTTTGATTTTATTAAAAGGTTTTATAAGATTAGAAACATTGGATTTGTTACATTGGGGATTGTTTGGGTGTTACAAACAATCTCCTTATCTTTTTACGTAACCGCAACAAATCAAGTGCCATTGGGCAATGTTTTTGATGTATTATTTGCACTTGCGTGGTTGATTATTTCGATATCAATCGTGATTAGTGTGATTAAACAAGTCAATATATCCATTTTCTTATTTAATATAATTGGCTTCGTTTTTATCGCAATTAGTACATTTCAACCTATGCACTATCAAGGTGCTGGTGAAAAATTGAATGTAATCAATGAATTACTTATTGTACACGTAACGTTTGCGATAATAAGTTATGCTGTTTTTGCCTTTGCATTTGTGAATAGCATTTTATACTTAATTCAATTTAAAAATTTGAAACAAAAGCGATTTACTCAAAAATACTTTAGAATTAGTAGTGTAGCTACACTTGAAAAAGTTGTATTTTATAATAGTTTAGTGGGTTTTTTATTTATCATATTAAGCATTATTTTAGGTGCTCAATGGGGCATCAATACGATTGGGATGGATATTTTTGTAGATCCGAAAGTAATTATGTCTGTAATTATTACGATATTGTATGGTTTATACTTATTATTAAGAGTAAGGCAGTCGATATCAAAACATAAGTTGATTTATATTAATATCATTCTATTTTGTTTAAACATGATTAATTTATTATTCACTTCCCATGTTTCTGATTTTCATCAATGGACTGGGATTTAAAGAGATACTAAATATAAATGATGAAACGCTAAATTGCTAGGAGGTTACGCAAAATGCGTAAGTTAGTCGTTGGTTCAAGAAGAAGTAAATTGGCTTTAACACAAAGTCGACAATTTATAGATAAATTAAAAGCTATTGACCCAAGTTTAGAAATAGAAATTAAAGAAATAGTGACAAAGGGTGACCTCATCGTAGATAAACAATTATCGAAAGTAGGCGGAAAAGGCCTTTTTGTGAAAGAAATTCAAAATGAATTATTTAATCATGGCATCGATATGGCGATACATTCTTTGAAAGATGTACCTAGCGTCATTCCTGATGGGTTAACTTTAGGGTGTATCCCTGACCGTGAAAATCCATACGATGCATATATTGCAAAAAATCATGTTCCTTTAAATGAACTTCCTGATAATAGCATTGTGGGAACAAGTTCGTTACGCAGAGGTGCACAAATTCTTGCAAAATATCCTAAGTTACAAATTAAATGGATACGAGGAAATATTGATACTCGTTTAAATAAACTTGAAACAGAAGATTATGATGCAATCATTCTAGCTGCTGCCGGATTAAAACGTATGGGTTGGTCTGATGATATCGTCACGAGCTATTTAGACAAAGAAACATTAATTCCAGCAATAGGTCAAGGTGCATTAGGCATTGAATGTCGTTCAGATGATGAGACCCTTTTATCACTATTGAGCAAAGTTCATAATCAAGATGTTGCTGATTGTGTCACTGCTGAACGTACGTTCTTAACTCGAATGAATGGTAGTTGTCAGGTGCCAATCGGTGGCTATGCAACAAAAGAAGCTGATGGCACAATCGAATTTACAGGGTTAATCATGTCTCCAGATGGTAAAGAACGATATCAGCACACTGTACGTGGCATAGATCCCGTTGCATTAGGTGAAGAAGTGACTAAAGTATTAAATGAACAAGGCGCGTATGAAATAATTAAAGCACTAAACGAAGAACAATAATACTTCGAGGTGAAAATAAATGAGACCAGTTATAGTAATGACTCAAACGAGTGAATTTTATAAATCAGATGTATGTATACTACATAAACCTTTCATAAATGTAGAACCGTTATCATTTAATCTGAATTTACTCGATGTTAATTATGACTGGCTTATTTTTTCGTCCAAAAAAGCTGTGGAATACTTCAAACCCTACTTATCTAAACTGAATTACAAAAAAATTGCTGTGATTGGTGAAAAAACTGCAGATTATTGTACTTCAATTGGATTGAAAGTATCATTTTGTCCTAAAGACTATTCGCAAGAAGGATTTCTGAAAGCATTTAAAACACATGAACAAAGCAATATTTTATTACCTTCTAGCGCAGCTGCTAGGTCCACGCTTGAAGAAGGATTGAAACAACAAAATTATAATGTTCAAAAGATTGATTTATATGAGCCTGTGCCACATACAAAGCATATTAAGCATGTTAAAATGTTGATTGAGCAAGGCAAAGTGGATGCAATTACATTCGCAAGTTCATCCGCAGTGCGTTATTTTTTTGAAGATAATCAAAACGTATCATTTAATAATTATTTTGTGATAGGGCAACAAACGCTGGATACATTGAATCATTATCAAAAACAAGGTATCGTTGCTGATATACAGACATTAGATGCTTTAGTTAATAAAATTTTAGAAAGTTGGGAAGAAAATGCAATTTGATAGACATAGACGTTTACGTAGTAGTAAATCAATGAGAAATTTAGTTAGAGAAACACATGTGAACAAAGAAGATTTAATTTATCCAATCTTTGTAGTAGAACGTGATAATGTTAAAGAAGAAATTAAATCATTGCCTGGCGTTTACCAATTAAGCTTAAATGTATTAGACGAAGAAATTAAAGAAGCATATGATTTAGGCATTAGAGGTGTTATGTTTTTCGGCGTTCCAAATGAAAAAGATGCTATAGGAACAGGTGCATATGATCATAATGGGATTGTTCAAGAAGCTACAAGAAAAGCAAAGGCTATGTATGATGACTTATTAGTTGTTGCAGATACATGCTTATGTGAATATACAGACCACGGTCATTGTGGTGTCATTAATGAACAAACGAAAGATGTAGATAACGATAAATCACTACCATTATTAGTGAAAACAGCTATATCACAAGTTGAAGCTGGTGCGGATATCATTGCACCTAGTAATATGATGGACGGCTTTGTTGCTGAAATCAGAGCAGGTCTAGATGACGCTGGATATTATAATGTCCCAATTATGAGTTACGGAATTAAATATGCATCAAGTTTCTTTGGTCCTTTCCGTGATGCTGCAGAATCAACACCACAGTTTGGAGATCGTAAGACTTATCAAATGGATCCAGCTAATCGTAGAGAAGCATTGAGAGAACTAGATAGTGATTTACGTGAGGGCGCAGATATGATGATTGTTAAGCCAGCCCTTAGCTTCTTAGATATTATTAGAGATGTTAGAAATACTACGAACGTTCCAGTTGTTGCATATAATGTAAGTGGTGAGTACAGTATGACTAAAGCCGCATCATTGAATGGTTGGATAGACGAAAAAGCAGTTGTTATGGAACAAATGACTTCCATGAAACGTGCTGGTGCGGATATGATTATTACGTATTTTTCAAAAGATATTTGTCGTTATTTAGACGAACAATAGTGATTAGGAGGTTATGTGAATGCGTTACAGTAACTCAGAAAAAGCAATGGCTAAAGCCGAAGAATTAATGCCTGGTGGTGTAAACAGTCCAGTAAGAGCATTTAAATCTGTTGATACACCAGCCATATTTATGGATCATGGTGAAGGTTCAAGAATTTATGATATTGATGGTAATGAATACATCGATTATGTATTAAGTTGGGGTCCTTTAATTTTAGGACACAAAAATAAACAAGTCATTGAAAAGATACATGAAGCGGTGGACAAAGGAACAAGTTTTGGTGCTTCAACATTACAGGAGAATAAATTAGCTGAACTTGTTATCGAACGTGTACCATCTATAGAAAAAGTGCGTATGGTATCTTCAGGTACTGAGGCGACGTTAGATACATTACGCTTGGCTCGTGGTTATACAGGTAGAAATAAAATTGTGAAATTTGTAGGTTGTTACCATGGTCATAGTGACTCACTATTAATAAAAGCTGGTTCTGGTGTAGCAACACTTGGATTACCTGATTCACCGGGTGTGCCAGAAGGTATTGCAAAAAACACAATTACAGTACCTTATAATGATTTAGATGCAATCAAAGTTGCGTTTGAAGAATTCGGTGACGATATCGCAGGCGTAATTGTTGAGCCTGTAGCTGGTAACATGGGTGTGGTACCTCCAGTTGAAGGTTTTTTACAAGGCTTAAGAGATATCACAACAGCGTATGGTTCGTTATTGATTTTCGATGAGGTAATGACTGGATTCCGTGTAGGATATAACTGTGCACAAGGATACTTCGATGTCACTCCTGATTTAACTTGCTTAGGTAAAGTAATCGGTGGTGGATTGCCAGTAGGTGCATTCGGAGGTAAAAAAGAAATTATGGATCAAATTGCCCCAACAGGTGATATTTATCAAGCTGGTACATTATCCGGTAATCCATTAGCCATGACGAGCGGCTACGAAACATTAAGTCAATTAACACCTGAAACGTATGACTATTTCAATAAATTAGGTGATTTACTAGAGCAAGGCTTAAAAGATGTTTTTGCCAAACATAATGTGCCAATCACTGTAAATCGTGCTGGTTCTATGATAGGATATTTCTTAAATGCAGGGCCAGTAACGAATTTTGAACAAGCTAACAATAGCGATTTAGAAATGTTTAGCCAAATGTATAGAGAAATGGCAAAAGAGGGCGTATTTTTACCACCTTCACAATTTGAAGGAACGTTCCTTTCTACTTCACATACTGAAGAAGATATTAACAAAACCATACAAGCATTTGATACAGCATTAAGTCGAATTGTATAAAGTTTAAATGATGCCCGAGCAACCAATGTGTTGAGCGGGCATTTTATTTGGATTTACTGTGATTGACGATAATGATGAAAGTTGTGAGAACATGAATAAGCAATTAAGAAATAATATGATCGTATTACTGTTCGCCGTGATATTAAGTTTGATATTAAACGCAGCGCATATATTGTTGCCATTCATGTTTGGTCCTATTATTGCAAGTGTGATTTGTGTGAGGGTCTTTCGTCTAGAGATTGAATGGCCATTTTGGCTTAGTCAGATAGGTTTGGTTTTGCTAGGTGTTCAAATTGGTTCAACTTTCACTAAAAATGTAATATTAGATATTAAAGATGATTGGTTAACGATTATTTTGATTACTGTCATGTTGTTAGCCCTAGCATTAGTGATAGCATTCTTTTTCAAAAAAATTGCCAAAGTTAATACGGAAACTGCTATTCTTAGTGTGATTCCAGGGGCTTTAAGTCAAATGTTAATCATGGCGGAAGAAAATAAAAGAGCAAATATTATGGTAGTCAGTTTGACACAAACTTCAAGGATTATTTTTGTAGTTATTCTAGTACCATTTATTTCTTACTTTTTCAGAGATAATGGTAGTAATGGTAGCCCTGAAAAGGCGACAACGAAGGTACTGACAGATGCAGTATCAATTCCCCAAATATTACTTTTAGCATTAGCAGTTTTTATTGTTTATATCATAATGAGTAAGATTAATTTTCCAACGAAACAGTTACTAGCACCGATTATAGTACTTATTAGTTGGAATTTAATTACAGGTGTAACATTTACTCTAGATAATTATATTATTGCGTCGGCCCAGGTGATCTATATGATTCGCATTGGTCTACAAATAGCTAAGTTGCTAGATCAAATGAAAGGGAGAATTGCAGTTGCGATTGCATTTCAAAATGTACTTTTGATATTACTTGCCTTTATCATGGTGTTGCTAATTTCGATGGTGTCTAATCATTCTGTAAATGAATTGTTCCTTGGTGCTGCACCTGGTGGCATGAGCCAAATCGTATTAGTAGCAATTGAAACAGGTGCCGATGTGGCGCTGATATCGAGTTATCATATTTTTAGGATATTCTTTATTTTATTCTTAATTGCACCTTTATTAGGTCATTTACTCATATATATAGATAGATCACATTCTTAGAGCTATTAGAATTTATTGATTTACTATTGAGTTTGATTAGGTATTTTAAAATGAAATATGTTCACAAATAACCTTCTATGAATAGAAGGTTATTTTTTAATGAAAACAAAATGCATAAAATAATAATCAGACATTTTAAGGGGATTATCATTAATTTCATTCCAATTTTTAAATATGGGTAACTTAATATTCTTATTTATAGGTCTACTAATGATCGGTATCGTATTATCAGTCTACGAAGGCACAATGCCAGGCACACTACCGACACTATTCTTTTCAAATGTTCGTTATAGAACACTGTCTTGGACATTTAACATTTCAGTGTCTGTGTTTGGTGGTACGACACCTTTAGTAGCGACATGGTTGGTACATGAAACTGGAAACAACATTGCCCCAGGCTTTTATTGGTTAATAGTGAGTATTATTGGCCTTATAGTTGTCGTGTTTTTATTTAAAGACACTTCAAAACAGTCTTTAAAAGGCTCTTATCCAACTGTTTCTAATGAAAAAGAATTTAAAATAGCTGTTGAAAACCCTAAAGATTCATTATGGTGGCATTCAGAAAGCCAACAAAATAAATAATCTATTAATTACATTATGAAACAGCGATGTACTTTTTAATGATTTCATTTTACTTATAACAAATGAAATCATTGAAAAGTATTTTTTTATTTAAAAATAAGCATATAGGTTATGAATATATACGAGTCATTTTTACAAGTAATTTAGTTTAACAAATTTTAATCATCTAATTATTTAGTTATGGTTATAAATCGGATTGTTTGGACAAGACTGCAAATGCGCATTATACAATCCAGCAGCCTCTAAAAATGAAAAAACTGTTACTGGACCTAAAAATTTGAACCCATAACTTTTTAAAGATTTTGAAAGTTTTGTTGCACGTTCATCTACAGTAATTCGGTCACTAGGTTGTTTGTAACCACAATTAATGGGTTCATAATCAACAGTTGACCATAAATAATCACTGAAACTACCGTAGTCTTTTTCAATTTCAAAGTAACCTTTTGCTTGACTTACAATTGCTTCTAATTTTTTTCTGTTATGTACGATATTAGGGAAAGTCATTAATTGATCAATATCCTTATCTGTCATTTTTACAATTTGATGAGGATCGAAATCATAAAATGCTTGTTCATAGGATTCTTTTTTCTTTAATATTGTTAACCATGAAAGACCAGCATGTTGAGATTCTAGTGCTAAGAGTTTAAACAATTTGAGACTATCATATAGTGGTTGCCCCCATACTTCGTCATGATATTTTAAATAGATTGGATCTTTGGTACCAAATGCACAGTCGTTCATAAATTTCACTCCATTTTATTGACTTATTTTAACATCCATTATACTATAATTAAGTAAATAAATATTGTCTACTGGGAAGAGTAAATAGGCTTGAATTTAACAGAGAGTACAAGAATGCTGAAAATGTACAATTTAACTTATTGAAGGTAGCCCACATTGAACTTTAACTGAACACTAATCATATGAAGATATCTGTTTAATAGGTTAAAGCGTGCTTGAGCGTTAATCATGTAATTAAGTGCTTGAAATTAGTTTGTAATTTCTTGAATTTAGGTGGTACCACGGAATATCCGTCCTATTTTGATAGGGCGGATATTTTTATTTTTAAGGAGGATTTTAACACATGGAAATGAAACCAAAATATAATCCAAGGGAAGTTGAGTCTGGACGTTATGACCAATGGGTAAACAGTGGATATTTTAAAGCAAAAGATGATCAATCTAAAGAAACATATACAATCGTTATTCCGCCTCCAAATGTAACTGGTAAATTACATCTTGGTCATGCTTGGGATACAACATTACAAGATATATTGACACGTATGAAACGCATGCAGGGTTACGATACCTTATATCTGCCAGGCATGGATCATGCAGGCATTGCGACACAAGCTAAAGTAGAAGCAAAATTAAATGAACAAGGTTTATCTCGACATGATTTAGGAAGAGAAAAATTCTTGGAGCAAGCATGGGACTGGAAAGAGGAATATGCAAACTTTATCAGACAACAATGGGCTAAACTTGGTCTTGGTCTAGATTATAGTAGAGAAAGATTCACATTGGATGAAGGTTTAAGTAAAGCAGTTAAAAAAGTATTCGTTGATATGTACAATAAAGGCTTGATTTATCGTGGCGAATATATTATTAATTGGGATCCTATTGCGCGCACGGCTTTATCTGATATTGAAGTTATACATGAAGATGTGCAAGGCAAATTTTACCATTTTAAATATCCTTATGCAGATGGTAATGGTTATATTGAAATTGCAACGACGCGTCCAGAAACGATGTTAGGTGACACTGCAATTGTGGTTAACCCGAATGATGAACGTTATAAAGACGTAATAGGTAAAACAGTTATTTTACCTATTGTAGGTAGAGAATTACCAATATTGGCTGATGAATATGTAGATATTGAATTTGGTAGTGGTGCGATGAAAGTTACACCTGCGCATGACCCAAATGATTTTGAAATAGGTAATCGACATGATTTAGAGCGTATTATTGTCATGGATGAATCAGGTAAGATGAATGACAAAGCTGATAAATACCAAGGCATGGATCGTTTTGATTGTCGTGAACAATTAGTAAAAGATTTAGAAGCGGAAAACCTAGTCATTAAAATTGAAGAGCATGAACATTCAGTTGGTCATTCTGAGCGTTCTGGTGCAGTCGTAGAACCTTATTTATCTACGCAATGGTTCGTTAAGATGAAACCACTTGCTGAACAAGCATTAAATAACCAAAAAACAGACGACAGAATCGATTTTGTTCCAGCCCGCTTTGAAAAAACATTTAATCGATGGATGGAAGAAATTCGAGATTGGACAATATCTAGACAACTTTGGTGGGGGCATCAAATTCCAGCATGGTACCATAAGGAAACTGGTGAAATATTTGTAGGTGAGCATGAACCAGAAGATATTGAAAACTGGGTACAAGATGAAGATGTCTTGGATACTTGGTTCTCCAGTGCTTTATGGCCGTTTTCTACACTAGGCTGGCCTGATGTCGAAGCAGATGACTTCCAACGTTATTTCCCAACAAATGCTTTAGTGACTGGTTATGATATTATCTTTTTCTGGGTAGCTAGAATGATTTTCCAAGGATTAGAATTTACTGGAAAACGTCCGTTCAATGATGTATTATTACATGGATTGGTTCGTGCGGAAGATGGCCGTAAGATGAGTAAATCGCTCGGTAATGGTGTTGACCCAATGGATGTTATTGATGAATATGGCGCTGATAGTTTACGCTATTTCTTAGCCACAGGATCGTCACCAGGTCATGATTTACGTTATTCTACTGAAAAAGTGGAGTCTATATGGAATTTTATTAACAAAATTTGGAATGCTGCGAGATTCAGTATTATGAATATTGGTGAAGACTTTACGGTAGAACAAGTTGACTTATCAGGTGATTTATCACTTGCTGACAAGTGGATTTTAACTCGCTTAAACGAAACAATTGAGAATGTAACGGAATTAAGTGATAAATATGAGTTTGGTGAAGTAGGCAGAACGTTATATAATTTCATATGGGATGAATTCTGTGATTGGTATATTGAAATGAGTAAGATACCAATGAATGGTGAAGACGAAGCACAGAAACAAATCACGCGCTCTGTACTTACTTATGTACTAGATAATACGATGAGAATGCTACACCCATTCATGCCATTTGTGACTGAACAAATTTGGCAAAATTTACCTCACGAAGGTGAAACAATTGTTAAAGCTGCTTGGCCAAAAGTAAACGAAGCGCTTGTTTTTGATGACAGTAAAGAAACAATGCAGCAACTCGTTGAAATTATAAAATCTGTGAGACAGTCACGCTTAGAAGTGGATACACCTTTATCTAAGGCGATTCCAATTTTCATTAAAGCAAAAGATGAAAATATTAAAGAAACATTGTTGAATAATTCAAATTATATAGATAGATTTTGTCATCCAAGTGAATTAACGATTGATACAACAATTGAAATTCCTGAAAAAGCAATGACATCTGTAACGACAGCCGGTGAAGTTGTACTTCCATTAGAAGGTTTGATTGATATGGATAAAGAGATTGCACGTTTAGAAAATGAACTTTTAAAATGGGAAAAAGAGCTAGATCGAGTAAATAAAAAATTAGCAAATGAAAACTTCGTCAATAAAGCACCTGAAAAAGTGATTAATGAAGAACGTGAGAAAAAGCAAACCTATCAAGAGAAATATGATGGTGTTAAATTACGAATTAATCAATTAAAAGCATAGGAGTCCTTAAGATGAATTACCTAGATAGCTTATATTGGATACACGAGCGAACTAAGTTTGGTATAAAGCCAGGCGTCAAACGCATGGAATGGATGCTAGAGCGCTTGAATAATCCACAATTTAATATAAATGGTATTCATGTAGGTGGTACAAATGGTAAAGGATCGACCGTTTCATATTTGAGATCAGCACTTGTTGATAACGGATATGAAGTGGGCACATTCACTTCACCATTTATCGAGACCTTCAATGAACGCATTAGTTTAAATGGGAATCCAATAAGTGATGATGAGATTGTTGCACTCGTTCAACACGTCAAACCCGTCAGTGAAGCATTAGAAATAGAAACAGAACTTGGCACTGCTACCGAATTTGAAATTATAACAACAATGATGTTTTTATATTTTGGAGAAATTCATCCAGTAGATTTTGTTATAGTCGAAGCAGGATTAGGTATTAAAAATGATTCGACTAATGTATTTAAACCAATATTATCAATCCTTACAAGTATTGGGTTAGATCATACAGACCTTTTAGGTGATACTTATGTAGATATCGCGAAAGACAAAGGCGCTATCGTTAAACCTAATACACCTGTTATTTATGCCGTGAAAAACGATGAAGCACTTAAAGTGATTAGAGATTATGTTGAGCAACAAGAGGCTGAAGGCATCGAATTAGATCGCGATATTAGTATTATTTCAGAAGATGAAGAATTTACTTATCGCTATAAAGATTATGAATTAGAAACACTACTTCTGAATATGGTCGGTGAACATCAAAAAGAAAATGCAGCTCTAGCGATTACGGCATTAATTGAATTAAATGAAGATGGTATCGTTGATTTAGATTTCAATAAAATGATAGATGGTATAGAATCCGTAAGTTGGACTGGTAGAATTGAACAAGTAAAAGATCAGCCTTTAATGATTATGGATGGAGCGCATAATGTAGAAAGCGTAGAAGCGTTAATTAGCACAATTAAGCAATATTACAACATAGAAAATATAGATATCTTGTTTTCAGCAATTAAAGGAAAGCCCATCAATGCCATGGTAGATCAACTTAAAACGATTGCATCGACATTCTATATTACTGATTTTGATTTCCCGAAAGCCTTAACAAAAGAAGAGATTTTTGAAGACGTCAGATACGATCAAAAAGCACTTGTTGATGATTATGTTAAGTTTATAGAAACTTATGAGGGTGAAGGTTTAATCATTACTGGCAGTTTATACTTTATTAGCGAAGTAAAATCTAAAGTGAATTTTAATGAGAGCAATTAGGACATAAATGATGCATATATTAAAGTATAGCAATATGTCTAGTTATATGAGCTTGAGTTTAATACTACCTAAACTGAAACTTATTCGTAAGTGCTACTAAAATTCTATATGGTTTACTAATGTTAAAGTTCTTTAGTGAAGCGTAACTTTAAGATTAACAGGCTGAGACATCATTGATGTTTCAGCCTGTTGTTGTTTTAGTTTCAATGATATACGTGTGAGGTAATATATTATTATGAAGAAAATATGTATTTATGATAGAAATTCAACGTAGTAAACGGGCGCTAAGCGTATTGAATTTCGTCTAAAAATGAAACATATATTTCCTATTTAAATTTGGTGTTATATGATAGTATTTACAAAGGGGAGGTATGAGAATAAAATGGCAGACAAGAAATTCCCAAAAGATGCAATGCGAGTTTTAAAAGAGACAAGCCGAACTTTTTATATACCGATTACTTTTTTAGAAAAAGAATTAAAGCATACGGTAGCTTCTGCGTATCTCGTATTACGAGCAATAGATGAAATTGAAGACCATGAAGCATTAAGTAACGATATGAAATACAATATGCTCATGCAAATAAGTGAATTATTTAAGGAAACATTCGACGAGGATAAATATTTACAAATTTTAGCGCCTGTTAAAAATGACATGCCTGAAGTTACAATACGATTAGGCGAATGGATAGATGCTTGTCCAGAACATACGAGAGCTGTTGTATTAGAGGCTTCAAGTGAGATGGCGTATGGTATGGCAAAATGGGCGAAAGTCAATTGGGATATCCATACTAAAGCGGATTTAGATGACTATACATATTATGTTGCAGGACTTGTTGGTGTGATGCTTTCACAACTTTGGGATCTTTGCGCTGGCGTTAAAACAGACCGAGATTTAGCTATAGGATATGGTCGAGGTTTACAAGCTGTAAATATTCTGAGAAATCAACATGAAGATTATGAAGAACGAGGCGTAAGTTTTGTTCCAGATGATTGGGACAGAGATGACTTGTTCGAATATGCTGAAGATAATTTAGCTAAAGCTGATGCTTATATGAAAGACATTAATAAAAAGACAATATTATTATTTTGTCGCTTACCATTGGCACTTGCACATAAATCGCTTAAAGCGATGAAAAATGGACGTGAAAAAATATCACGTTCTGAAGTAGAAGAAACAGTTGAAGAAATACAAAAAGATTAATGATGCATTAAAAATGTCTCAGTTAGAATTAATAAAGAAACAGCAATCAAATTTATATTTGATTGCTGTTTCTTTATTTTAGTGAGTATATACAAACTATTGCTAATTATAACTTTCATTTCAGAACAAAAAATAAATTTAAATTTAAGATTATATTAATATTATCTGTTTTTGTTAATTTTGTTATTTAATAAATAAATTATGTTATAATGAGTGATAGGAGGTGCTTAAGTGTTTCTATTGTTTTTAATTTGCCCTATTTTATTTAGTTATTTATATCAGTTAAGTTTTGTAGAGAAGCTTGATTTGACTTACTTTAAATTACGTTCGCATTGCGATTATTGTTATCGACAACTTCGAATTTATGAAATGATCCCGATATTTAGCTTTTTATTTCAAAGAGGTAAAACGACATGTTGTAATAAACAACTCAATCGTTGTTATTTCGTTGGTGAAAGTCTTGCTTTATTACCAGTATTTTTTGTACTACAATATAACACTTTATTAAACATAGATTATTCCACTTTTTTACTCATTTATTTATTCTTACTTGTGCTTGCACTTTATGATATTGCTACTTTTTCAATCCCCTTACATATGCTGTTTGTTTTTACATTTTGTATTTGTGTTATAGTACCGATACATTTCATTTCTTTTTTACTCGTAAGTAGTTTACTTCATTTAATATATTTCTTTTGTAATAAATCAATTGGATACGGAGACATTCTTGTCTTCTCTGTATTAGCATTAGCACTGCCGTTTTCTTTATTTAGATACCTTTTTTTATTTACTTTTATTATCGGTGGCGTATTTGCGTTATTTCATTTCATATTTTTTAGAAATACCAAACAGTGTGTACCACTGATTCCTTTTATCTTTCTTGCATTTAATCTCACAATCATATTCCAACAAAGTATAAGCTACGGAGTGAAGTTCTTATGAAAATAAATGATCTTGCAAATCATCAAAAACCCAGGGAGCGTATGTTAAATTATGGTGCCTCTCATCTATCACATGCTGAATTACTAGCAATTTTAATTAATACTGGTAGAAAAGGATATTCTAGTTTAGATATTGCGAATGAATTACTTAAATCTATTGTGAATTTAAAAGAATTAAAGCATCTATCAATTAATGATTTAAATAAAATCAAAGGCGTTGGACTATACAAAGCACTCACTTTAAAAGCTGCTTTTGAATTAGGTGAACGAATGCATTCTGGAAGTGTTGATGATAAAATTCAAATCAATAGCCCTAAAGATGTAGCAGACTTTATGATGGGGAAAATGGAACATTTAACTCAAGAAAAATTTATAGCGTTATTTTTAAATTCTAAGAATATCATTATCAAGCAAAAAACAATTTTTATGGGGACATTGAATAGTGCTATTGTGCATCCTCGAGAAATCTACAGTGAAGCAGTTAAATGTGCAAGTAATGCAATTATTGTCCTTCATAACCATCCTTCAGGCGATACTACACCATCACTAGAGGATATTAAAACTACAGATAGATTACGAGAATGTGGAGATATATTAGGCATACAATTATTAGATCATGTCATTATTGGTGATCATACATATTTAAGTATGGTTGAAGAAGGTTACTTTGACATATAATAGAATGTCTAATTTCAATTTTTTGTTATAAAATAGATGAGGTATAATGAAATAGTTAACTAAGGAGGGAGAATGTTTGGGGATTTTATTTTTAATTGGGCTATTAATTCCAGTTGTATATTTAATGCAACTGACAAAAAAGAAAGTAGCTATTAATTTGAAACGGACAATAAATACAATTGTCATCTCGATCATTAGTGTTTTAATAGTAACCATTTTATTTATTGTCTTTAATCATGCGAAAATTGAGATATGGCATACTGTTATCAGTGCAATCATTGTATCAATCGTATGGGCATTATTATTAAGCGCGTGTTATTATGTTTATCAAATACTTTCTAATAATGTAAAAAAATAAGTTGTTTCTTTTAAATATAGTAATAGTTGATGTACGACTGAATTAAGTATGATTAAATTTTAACCATGAATGCATTATAAAAATAATTTGATGTAGAAAGCTAAAATCAAAATTTCGATTAATCATTTCATGCTCCAATTCAAGAATGAATGACAATGTTACGGTTCATCTATAAAATAAAGCGCATGCAAAACCATCGCTAATTTTGAGTTAAAAACAGTTTTATAACGTAGAGATGTTTATCACTATGCATTAAAAAAGCCTGAGGCATCTATTCATGCCTCAGGCTCAGATTATTCACATGCATCTTACTCAAATGAATCTATTCACTGTTTTCCAATTTCATAAATATTAATTTAATTTATAAAGTTGAAATAGTAGTTAAAATGATCCATGATCCAAAGAATTCCTTGATATCCTAAGTAGATACATAATACAATGATTCCAATATATATTAAAACTCTTAATAAAGATAAACCTACTCTAAATAATAGTATAACCAAGAGGGCAAGCAGGATTATAGATAAAATATTCATTCTATGTTCACTCCCTTTGCTTTTAATTGTACTATGAATTGAATGACTATTCATCAATCTATGGGGAACTTTTTAAATACTACTTCAGACTGATGATTTTTTATGGGTAAAATTTTATAATTTAACATGACTTAATAGGAGGATGGTTCATGCGTTTTATATTTAGCATCATTAAAAATATTGTAGCAATTATAGCAATCGTTATTATTGTATTCTTTGCGCTTAAATATGCACCTTTTTTAAAAGACCAACAATGGAATCCAGTTAGTAACGATGAACCATCTGTAAACCATACGCAAACGAAAAAAGATTTAGCTGGAGGTCAACGTTATACTGTTAAAGATAATGATATATTGAATAACGTGCCACTCAGCCAAACTAAAAATGTTTTTGATTGGATAGATAAAAAAGAATTCATGTCTGTATCTGGCATATACAGGATGGGATACAGTGATGATTATTTAGCTGGTCAGCGCGGAGATGAATTTATTATTTATAAATTTGGCTCAGATTCAATCAGAGTATATAGAACAGAAATAGAGATGGAGCAAGATTTAAACCAACTGGGTGAACATATAGAACTATTACCACCTTCAAGCTACGAGTAAGGCGTTTGAATTCTATGCTAAAATGCGTTAGCCTTATATAAGTAAAAACGTTAAAGGTTGGTGTCTAATTATGAGTGAAGAAAAATCTAATGATAAAAAAGTAGATGAGCAAGCTAAAGCACAAAATCTATTTGCACGTTGGAGAAAAGAAGAAACATTATATAAAGAAGATGAAAAAGAAGCCGAAAAGAACGCTAACACTGAAACTTCAGAAGAAGATAAATCATAATATTTAGTTCATAGGTAATTAAGTCTGAAACCAAAACGTTTCAGGCTTATTTTATTATAATGTAACGACTTTTATTTGTTTGAATTGTAGTTTCAGATTTGAACAATGAGTGGGTAACTATACTATGTTTTATATAGATAATACGTCTTAGCACTTTATTTATTTAATATCGATCATTTTAATACACTATTCACGTTGAAAATTGTTATAATACAATGTATCGTTCTCTTATATATTAATTAAAAGTAGTTTGTTAAAGTTTGTATTAATAGAATACCTAAACAAAAAGAACTGATTTGAAAATTATTGAGGTTCGTGCTTTATTTCAAACTATGAGTAATATAAAATGATAGAAGAACATAAAATAGTCGTGTAATAGAGGTGTTTAGGTTGTCAAAGTTTTTTAAAAACAACAAATTGATTGTTATTTTGTGTGCAATCATTGTGTTTATTGCCTTAATAGGCGTGTCTTTACGTTCGCAATCGCAATCACCGGTAGAACAATACGTAGGGGATTCTGTAGCGTTTGGACAAAAAGCGGTAAGTTATCCTGTGCAATTTGTGACTGGATCAATTAATAATCTATTTTCAAACGATGGTTCAAAAGAGCAATCGAAAAAATTGAAGCAATTAGAAGCTGAAAATGAAAGATTAGAAAGTGAAAATAAAAAGTATAAAAAAGAATTGGATATTGAAGATATATCTAAGTTTGAACCCATCTCTAGTACGGTTTTATCTAGGAATCCAGATCAGTGGATGAATACATTAATCATTAATCAAGGGTCTAAAGATGGCATTCAAGATAATATGGCTGTCATGACATCAGAAGGCTTAGTTGGTCGTATTTCTAAAGTTAATCAATTTTCATCTCAGGTTGATTTGATTTCAACCAATACACGTGCCAATCGATTATCAGTAAATATCCAACACGATAGTAAAAATGTCTTTGGTTTAATTGATCATTATGATTCGAAAAGTGAAGAATTAGTAATTACTGATATTAATAACAAAGATAGCATTAAAAAAGGAGATAAAGTTGTTACGAGTGGTTTAGCGGATCAACTACCTAGCAGTATTTACATAGGAGAAGTATCTAAAGTTGAAAATGATGAGTATGGGCTATCGAAAGAGGTTCGAGTTAAAACGGCAGCTAATTTATCAGACTTAAACCATGTTTATGTAGCTAAAAGAGATCCTAAGACGATACCTGACGATGGAAGTGGGGATAATTAATGCGAGCTTTATACTACTTTCTAATCGGTATAGTTTTATTCTATATTGACACAGTTATTGGGTTAGTCATTCCAATGCAAATAGGGGATAAGGACATTGTTTTTGTACCTCATTTGACGCTTATGTATTTACTATTAATTTGTGTTTACAGAAGCTTTGGTGTTGCTATGATTTTAGCTGCTGTATTTGGAATAGTAACGGACCTTTATTTCGGTAGTTTTTACGGATTATATTTATTTGGCTTCATTTTATTTGTTGTCATCATGGACTTTTTCTTTAAAACGTTTTATAGAGATAACACGATGCTATTTATTACGGTTTGGTTAAGTACGATATTCTTAGAAATATACGTTGCAATCATTTATAGTATATTAGGTTTAATTGCATTTAATTTTATAGACTTTATTGTTTTCAGACTAATACCAACACTAATATTAAATTTCATTTTATTAGTGATACTATATCCAATTATTACTAAATTCTTCAGAAAAGTACAAATGAAGATTGACAGTAAGTAATCGTAATGCTAAAATGCAGTAGTTGAGTAGTTTTTAGCTACATACAACCGCTCGGATTCAGGTTAAAGTACATGTATGTCACCTGAGTTTGGCGTGACTTAAATTATTAGGAGGTGCAAAGTATGTTTGCTATTATTGAAACAGGTGGAAAACAAGTTAAAGTAGAAGAAGGACAAGAAATCTTTGTTGAGAAATTAGATGTTAACGAAGGTGACTCTTTCACATTTGACAAAGTATTATTCGTAGGTGGAGACGCAGTTAAAGTTGGTGCGCCAACTGTTGAAGGTGCTTCAGTTACTGCTACTGTTAAGAAACAAGGTCGCGGTAAGAAGATCACTGTATTCACATATAAACGTCGTAAAGACTCAAAACGTAAAAAAGGTCATCGTCAACCTTACACTAAATTAACAATCGACAACATCAACGCGTAATCATGATTACTGTTGATGTTACATTGAACGATGCCGGTCAAGTAACTGATGTTATCATGGATGGTCATGCAGAACATGGCGAATATGGACATGATATAGTTTGTGCAGGTGCATCCGCAGTTCTCTTCGGAAGTGTTAATGCTATAATGGGATTAACAAGCGAGAAGCCCGACATTGATTACAATGATGACGGTGGACATTTCCACGTTAGAAGTGTAGACACTACAAATGAACAAGCGCAATTAATTCTTCAAGCAATGCTCGTATCATTGCAAACAATTGAAGAGGAATATAAAGAAAATATTAGACTAAATTATAAGTGAGGTGCAAGCATATGTTAAAATTAAACTTACAATTTTTCTCATCTAAAAAAGGACTTGGTTCTACAAAAAACGGTCGTGACTCAGAATCAAAACGTTTAGGAGCTAAACGTGCTGATGGTCAATACGTTACAGGTGGTTCTATTTTATTCCGCCAACGTGGTACTAAAATTTATCCTGGTGAAAATGTAGGTCGTGGTGGCGACGATACATTATTCGCTAAAATCGACGGCGTGGTTAAATTTGAACGCAAAGGTCGCGACAAAAAACAAGTTTCTGTTTACGCAGCAGCTGAGTAATTTGTCATCGTTAACACCAGAAGTGATCACTTCTGGTGTTTATTTTTTGTCTTTATTTTCTAGTTAATGAGATAAAGATATAATAAAAAAGATATAGAAGTTTAAAATTTGAAAAAAAGAGGTGAAATCATGTTTGTTGATCAAGTTAAAATATCGCTTAAAGCAGGCGATGGTGGTAATGGTATTACAGCTTATCGCAGAGAAAAATATGTACCATTTGGTGGGCCAGCCGGTGGTGACGGTGGAGATGGCGCGTCTATTATATTTGAAGTTGATGAAGGCTTACGAACTTTATTAGATTTTAGATACCAAACACATTTCAAAGCTAAAAGAGGTGACGCTGGTCAAAGCAGCAATATGCACGGTAAAAACGCTGAACACCTTGTCTTGAAGGTACCACCAGGCACTATTATTAAAAGTGCAGATTCTGAAGAAGTATTAGCAGATTTAGTTGAAAATGGCCAACGTGCCGTTGTAGCTAAGGGGGGACGTGGAGGACGCGGAAACTCTCGATTTGCGTCACCAAGAAACCCTGCGCCTGATTTTAGTGAAAACGGAGAACCTGGCGAGGAAATTGAAGTAACCTTAGAGTTGAAATTACTTGCGGATGTTGGACTAGTAGGTTTTCCGAGTGTCGGTAAATCAACATTGTTATCTATCGTTTCTAAAGCTAAACCTAAAATTGGAGCATACCACTTTACTACAATTAAACCAAATTTAGGTGTAGTATCTACTAAAGATCAAAGAAGCTTTGTTATGGCTGACTTACCAGGTCTGATTGAAGGTGCTTCCGAAGGTGTTGGATTAGGGCATCAATTTTTAAAACATGTTGAACGTACTAAAGTAATCGTACATATGATAGATATGAGTGGTTCTGAAGGACGAGATCCCTATGAAGATTATAAAGTAATTAACGAAGAATTAAGCGCATATGAACATCGTTTAGAAGAAAGACCACAAATAGTGGTAGCAAATAAGATGGATATGCCGAATGCAGAAGATAATTTAGCTTTATTCAAAGAAGAAATAAACGACGATTCAGTACACATTATACCGCTTTCTACATTTAAGCATGACCACATAGATGAATTACTTTATGCGATTGCTGATAAATTAGAAGCAGTTAAAGACATTGACTTCAGTAAAGATGAGGAAGAAGATTTAGGTGTGAATAGAGTTGTTTATAAACATACGCCTAGTCAAGATAAATTCACTATTACTAGAGATGATGATGCTGCATACGTTGTTAGTGGTAAGGCAATTGAAAGAATATTCAAGATGACTGATTTCAATAGTGATCCAGCAGTACGTCGTTTCGCACGTCAAATGCGCTCAATGGGTATTGATGATGCTTTAAGAGCACGTGGTTGTAGAAATGGTGATATCGTGAGAATTTTAGGTGGAGAATTTGAATTTGTTGAATAGGAGTGCATAATATGGACAAAAAAGATTACAAAAAGTTTTACTTAATTCGTGAGGATGTATTACCTGAATCTGTTGTGAAAACTTTAAAGATAAAAGAAGTCTTAAAAAATGATCCATCACTGTCCATATTTGAAGCTGTTAAGCAATTTGATTTATCAAGAAGTGCATTCTATAAATACAGAGATACGATATTTTCAATTGATGAAAAAATCGAATCAACAAGAGAGTTTACGTTGATATTATACGTAAATGATATTGTAGGCATGTTAGCAGAAGTACTGAATACATTATCGAATTTAGATTTATCTGTCTTGACAATTCATCAAAGTATACCGATGGAAGGTAGAGCAACCATCACACTTTCATTGGATGCTACAAGTACCGATTTAGAGATTGATGATGTAATGGAAGCATTAAGAATCGTTGATCATGTTTCTAAAGTGGAATTAATTAGTATGACTATATAAGGAAGTGTATTCATGTACGCATATATTAAAGGCACATTAACTGAATTAAACCCTACACACGTAGTTGTTGAGGCTTCAGGTGTTGGTTATGAAATACAAACGCCAAATTCTTATCGTTTTCAGAAATACATGGACCATGAAGTGGTTGTACATACATCACTTATCGTGCGAGAAGATGCACAATTGCTTTACGGTTTTATAAATCAAGAAGAAAAAGATATGTTTTTAAGCCTAATTAAGGTAACTGGCATCGGACCTAAATCAGCATTGGCTATACTCGCAAGTAGTTCACCAAACGATGTCAAAATAGCAATTGAAAATGAAAATGATGCTTACTTAACAAAATTTCCTGGCATAGGCAAAAAAACAGCGAGACAAATTGTATTGGATCTTAAAGGCAAGGTCCAAATTAATGATGTAGACAGTAGCCAAATTTTAAATATGGATACTCAGGACCACGCTAATGCACCGATTATTAAAGAAGCTTTGCTTGCTCTAGAAGCTTTAGGGTACTCTAAGCGAGAATTAACAAAAGTTGAAAAATCATTGAGTAAAGAAACATTTGACTCAGTAGACGATGCGGTTAAACGAGGCTTACAATTACTTATAGCATAAATATACAATTATATTTAAAAAGGGGGTAAAAAAATGGATGATAGAATGGTTGATCAATCTATGCATGATGAAGAATCTTCATTTGAGTTATCTTTAAGACCAACGAAACTACGCCAATATATTGGACAATCTACGATTAAGTCAAATTTAGAAGTGTTTATTAAAGCTGCCAAAATGCGACAAGAACCGTTAGATCATGTTTTATTATTTGGTCCCCCTGGTTTAGGTAAAACAACATTATCAAATATTATAGCCAATGAAATGGAAGTAAATATCAGAATCATTTCAGGCCCTTCTATAGAACGGCCGGGTGATTTGGCTGCAATTCTTTCAAGTTTACAACCTGGAGATGTGCTATTTATAGATGAAATTCATAGATTGAGTAGCGTTGTTGAAGAAGTATTGTATCCGGCGATGGAGGATTTCTTTTTAGATATTGTTATTGGTAAAGGTGAGGAAGCACGGAGTATTAGAATTGACTTACCGCCTTTCACGCTAATTGGTGCCACAACAAGAGCTGGTAGCTTAACTGCACCATTACGAGATAGATTTGGTGTACATTTAAGACTTGAGTATTACCAAGAGCTTGAATTAAAAGAAATCATCGTACGTACGGCAGAAGTTTTAGGCACTTCCATTGACGACGAAAGTGCAATTGAGTTAGCGAAACGTAGTCGTGGTACACCAAGAGTAGCAAATAGGTTGTTGAAACGCGTGCGTGATTTCCAACAAGTCAACGAAGATGAATTAATAAGTATTGCCACAACAAGAGCTTCATTACAATTACTTCAAGTTGATGATGAAGGTTTAGATTATATTGATCATAAAATGATGAATTGTATTTTAGAACAATATAAAGGTGGCCCTGTTGGCTTAGATACGATTGCAGTTTCGATTGGTGAAGAACGTGTAACTATCGAAGATGTTTACGAGCCATTTTTAATTCAAAAAGGATTTATAGAACGTACACCAAGAGGTAGAAAAGCGACACCTTATGCATTTGAACATTTTAGCAAGAAGAATGGAAAGAAGGAATAAGTTTGGATATTGAAGCATTTGATTATCACTTGCCTGAAGCATTAATTGCACAAACACCTCTGAAGAACAGAGATGAAAGTAGATTGCTAATTCTTGGCAGACAATCTGGTAATATTGAACATAAACATTTTAAAGATGTCACAGATTACCTTAATGAAGGGGATACACTTGTATTAAATGATACAAGGGTTATGCCAGCACGTTTATTTGGAATGAAAGAAGAAACAGGTGCTAAGGTAGAAATGTTAATGCTTACTCAAATCGAAGGCAATGATTGGGAAGTATTATTAAAACCAGCTAAAAGAATTAAGGTTGGTAACAAATTGACCTTTGGTGAAGGGAAAATCATAGCCGAATGCATTGAAGAATTGGATCAAGGTGGTCGTATCATGCGATTGCACTATGATGGTATCCTTCAAGAGCGTTTGGATGAGCTAGGTGAAATGCCATTGCCACCATATATTAAAGAACGGTTAGATGATCAAGAACGTTATCAAACTGTATATGCTAAAGCATCAGGGTCGGCAGCAGCACCCACTGCAGGATTGCATTTCACAGATGAATTGTTAGAACGTATTAAAGCTCAAGGTGTAAATATAGCTTTTATTACATTACATGTAGGTCTAGGAACATTTAGACCAGTTAGTGTAGATAATATCGATGATCATGAAATGCATAGTGAATATTATCAAATGGATGAAGCTACAGCAAACCTTTTAAATAGTACAAGAGACAATGGTAATCGAATTATTTCTGTTGGTACGACTTCTACAAGAACTTTAGAAACAATTATGCAATCAAGTGATAGATTTGTCGCTAAAAGTGGATGGACAGATATTTTTATCTTCCCTGGATTCAATTTTAAAGCAATTGACGGATTAATTACCAATTTCCACTTACCAAAATCAACACTCGTTATGCTTGTGTCTGCTTTTAGTTCTAGAGATTATATCATTAATGCTTACAATCAAGCTGTAGCTTCAGAATATAGATTTTTTAGTTTTGGAGATGCAATGTTAATTATTTAGGGAATGAAAGGGGATTTTATATGCCAACGCCAGCTGTTACATATGAGCATATTAAAACTTGTAAACAATCAGGTGCAAGACTAGGTATCGTTCATACACCTCATGGTTCGTTTGAAACACCAATGTTTATGCCTGTTGGAACGAAAGCAACCGTAAAAACAATGAGTCCAGAAGAATTACATCAAATGGAAACTAAGATTATACTAGGTAATACATATCATTTGTGGTTACAACCGGGAAATGATATTATCAGAAAGAGTGGGGGATTACATCAGTTCATGAACTGGAATGGTCCAATACTGACAGATTCTGGTGGTTTCCAAGTATTTAGTTTAAGTAATTTAAGAAAGATTACTGAGGAAGGTGTAGAATTTCGCCATCACACAAATGGATCTAAACTATTTTTAAGTCCTGAAAAATCTATGCAGATTCAAAATGACTTAGGTTCAGATATCATGATGGCATTTGATGAATGTCCACCTATGCCAGCTGAATATAAATATGTTAAAGACTCCATTGAAAGAACAACAAGATGGGCAGAACGCTGTCTTAAAGCACATTCGAGACCAGAGGATCAAGCCTTGTTTGGTATCATACAAGGTGGAGAATATAAAGATCTTAGAAAGCAAAGCGCTGAGGAGTTAGTAGCTTTAGATTTTCCTGGATATGCGATTGGCGGATTGTCTGTAGGAGAACCTAAACCAGTGATGTACGATATGGTACACCATACGGAACAATTCATGCCCAAAGATAAACCACGTTATTTAATGGGTGTTGGCTCGCCTGACGCATTAATTGAATGTAGTATTAGAGGCATGGATATGTTTGACTGTGTATTACCAACACGTATAGCGCGTAATGGTACTTGTATGACTTCTCATGGTCGTGTAATCATTAAAAATGCCAAATACGCTGAAGATTTGGGACCACTTGATGATAATTGCGATTGCTATACTTGTAAAAATTATAGTAGGGCATACATAAGACATTTAATAAAAGCAGAAGAAACTTTTGGAATACGTCTTACTACTTATCATAATTTACATTTCTTGCTGAAATTAATGGAAAATATCCGACAAGCAATTCGTGAAGATCGCCTTCTAGATTTTAAAGAAGAATTCTTTGAACAGTATGGACTTAATGTTGAAAACCCAAAAAACTTTTAAGAGGGAGAAAAAATAATGCAATTTACTTCATTGATATTACCAATATTATTATTAGTATTAATGTGGTTCTTCTTAATTAGACCACAACAAAAAAAGGCTAAAGAGCATCGTGAAATGATTAGTCAAGTAAGCTCAGGTCAACGTGTTACAACAATCGGCGGTATCAAAGGTACGGTTCGTAGTGTTGACGAAACAACAGTTGTATTAACTTTAAATGGTAATGGTACTGAAATCACTTTAGAAAAACCAGCTATTAAACAAGTTGATCCTTCATAATAAATGTTAGAACTGATATGTTTATATCAGTTCTTTTTTATATCTTTTAATCAAATTGATCTAATATATAATAAGATGATGTTGGTTGTTAGGTTACCTTCAGCTAGTTATAATGACAAGTAAGACCTTTAACGCTATAGAGTGTTATAATTTAATGTAATACCATATATTTAACTTTATACGAATGTTAGTCAAAACTGAGCTTTGCTATCGTCACAATGAAATATACAAGGTTAAATTAGTTGAGTTAGTTTTTACACTCGTTGTAATATGTTAAGATATATAAGGTTGTTGAGTAAAATTTTCTAGTTTTATTAAACTTGCATTAATATAATTTAATCGAGTATTCTTAAAACATAAGCTTACAATGAGGTGTTCAAGTGAAGAAAAGTAGTAGAATAGTTGGGTTCATATTACTTGTAGTTCTGTTGTTTGCAGGCATGGGACTTACATATAAGAACGTAGTTAAAGATGTCAATCTTGGATTAGATCTACAAGGTGGATTTGAAGTCTTGTATCAAGTTGATCCTTTACAAAAAGGCGATAAGATAGATGATAAAGCGGTAAAAGCGACAGCTAAGACGCTTGAAAACCGTGTCAATGTCTTAGGGGTTTCAGAGCCTAAAATACAAGTCGAAGATAATAATAGAATTCGTGTGCAGCTAGCAGGTGTGAAAAATCAATCTCAAGCCCGCGATATCTTATCTTCACAAGCGAATTTAACGATTCGTGATGCTGATGACAATGTCAAACTGACAGGTAAAGATATTCAACAAGGGTCGGCTAAACAAGAATTTAAGCAAAATACAAACCAACCAGCAGTTACTTTTAAATTAAAAGATAGCGATAAATTTAAAAAAGTAACTGAAGAAATTTCTAAAAAAGATGAAAATGTCATGGTTGTATGGTTAGATCATGAAAAAGGTGATACTTACCATAAAGAAATGGATAAAAAAGATCCTAAATACGTTTCTGCAGCGTCTGTAGACAAACCGATTAACTCAGATAGTGTGGAAATTTCTGGTGGTTTCAATGGTGAAGAAGGCGTAGAGAAAGCAAAACAAATCGCTGATTTATTAAATTCTGGTTCATTACCAGTAGACCTTAAAGAAATATACTCAAATTCTGTAGGTGCACAATTTGGTCAAGACGCTTTAGATAAAACTGTATTAGCGGCTGCAATTGGTATTGCTGTTATTTACCTATTTATGTTAGGTTTCTATCGTTTACCGGGATTAGTTGCAGTTATCGCTTTAACAACTTACATTTATTTAACATTAGTAGCGTTTAACTTTATTTCTGGTGTATTAACATTGCCAGGATTAGCTGCGTTAGTACTTGGTGTAGGTATGGCAGTCGATGCTAATATTATAATGTATGAGCGGATCAAAGATGAATTGAAGATTGGGCGAACGCTTAAACAAGCCTATAAAAAAGCTAATAAGAGCTCTTTCTTAACTATTGTCGATGCACAGCTGACTACAGTCATTGCAGCAGCAGTGTTATTCTTCTTTGGTGAAAGTTCTGTTAAAGGTTTCGCAACGATGTTATTATTAGGTATCCTAATGATTTTCGTAACGGCAGTATTCTTATCAAGATGGTTATTATCGTTATTAATATCATCTAATTTCTTTAAGAAATCCAATTGGCTATTTGGTGTTAGTAAGAAAAATATCCATAACGCTAATGAAGAAAAAGAAATACATGACTTGAAAACACCATACGAGCGCATTGATTTTATGAAATTAGCAAAACCTTTATTAGGTTTAAGCGTGCTTATTATTGTTGTGGGTGCTATCATATTATTTATTTTCAGATTAAATTTAGGTATTGATTTTACAAGTGGTACTCGAGTTGATTTTGAATCTAATAATAAAGTCGACGAGAATAAAGTTACAAATACTTTAGAAAGTAAAGGCTTTAAACCAGATCAAGTTTCTCTTGGTGAAAATGATAAAAACGCAACAGTACAATTTAAGCATGACTTGTCTAAAGACGAAGTTTCTAAAATTCAAGATACGGTAGACCAATCATTTGGTAATAAACCGACTGTGAACACTGTATCACCAGTTATAGGACAGGAATTAGCTAAAAATGCAATGTTAGCACTCATTTACGCAGCAATTGGTATCATCATTTATATTACATTTAGATTCGAATGGCGAATGGGTCTGTCATCTGTACTTGCATTGCTACATGATGCCTTTATGATAGTTGCCGTCTTCAGTCTATTTAGAATAGAAATCGATATTACGTTTATCGCAGCAGTTCTTACAATAATTGGTTATTCTATCAATGATACGATTGTTACATTCGATAGGGTACGGGAAAACTTACACAAAGTAAAAGTGATTACTAAAAATGAACAAATTGATGATATTGTTAATAGATCTATACGTCAAACAATGACACGTTCTATTAATACTGTACTAACTGTAGTTATTGTTGTAATCGCATTGTTGATTTTCGGTGCGCCAAGTATCTTTAACTTCTCATTAGCTTTATTAATTGGATTAATTTCTGGCGTATTCTCATCTGTATTTATTGCAGTACCGCTATGGGGTATTATGAAGAAACGACAGCTTAAGAAATCAGACAATAACAAAATCATTGTTCATAAAGAGAAAAAATCAAATGATGAAAAGATTTTAGTATAAACAACAGTCATTGAAATTATAGTGAAACGGCTTTCTGCATAAATTGTAGAAGGTCGTTTTTTTTTTATCAAGGTAGTAAGTATATCTTTGTTCAGGCATTTGATTTTTATTTTTAAATGGAACCACTTTTTATTTTTGGATTTCTTTTGTATAATGACTTGTGGAAATGAGGGAGAATAGTATGATTAAATCAAAATATACTTGGGACGTTAAATCACCAGAAAATGAAATTACAGAGGATGTTTCATTAGATTTAAAACTAACTCCTATTGTAAAAAAAATATTAGAGAGTAAAGAAATTACCGATAAAGCAGCGATAGATCAATTATTAAAAAATAAACAAGTTATGCATGATGCTTGGTTGATGAGCGATATGGAAAAAGCCATAGAACGTATTAATTTAGCCATCGATCAAAATCAAAAAATATTAGTTTATGGTGATTACGATGCAGATGGTGTAACATCAACAACAATATTAGTAGAAACATTAAAAGCGCTAGGTGCGCATGTTGGCTGGTATATACCCAATCGATTTTCAGAAGGGTACGGCCCCAATGAAATGGCTTTTAAAAATGCGCATGAGGAAGGTATATCTTTAATAATAACTGTAGATAACGGTATACAAGGACATGATGAAATACAGATGATTCAAGATTTAGGTGTCGATGTTATTGTTACAGATCATCATGAAATTGGTAGAACAATGCCTAGTGCGTTTGCTATTGTCCATCCAATGCATCCTGAGTTTGACTATCCCTTTAAATATTTATGTGGTGCTGGTGTTGCATATAAATTAGCGCAAAATTTATTAGATGAACCGCCAGCTTATTTTCTTGGATTAGTTGCTATTGGAACAGTTGCCGATTTGGTATCATTAACTGATGAAAACAGAGCTTTAGTCCAAAAAGGTTTAGAAATACTAAACGATCATTGTCCAGCATCAATTAAGGCAATACTTAAACAAGCGGGTTATAATGATGTAATTACGGAAGAAACGATCGGATTTATTATTGGCCCAAGATTGAATGCGGTAGGTAGACTCGAAGATGCAGCATTAGCTGCTGAGTTATTGATGACTGATAATGATGAAGAAGCAGAATTTTTAGCAGAACAAGTTGAATTCTTTAATCAAGAACGAAAAGATATCGTTGCCCAAATTACAGAAGAAGCATTAGTTGCTGCTGAGGATCAAGTCAAACAAGGGACAAAGTTTTTACTTTTAGCACAGGCAGATTGGCATGAAGGTGTACTTGGCATTGTTGCATCTAAGATAGTAGAAACATATAGCTTACCAACATTGATTTTAAATATTGATGAAGCACAAGATCATGCGAAAGGTTCTGCACGCAGTATAGAACAAGTCTCAATGTTTGAAATTTTAAATGCACATTCAGATTTAATTTCAAAATTTGGTGGGCATCATATGGCTGCTGGAATCACAATGCCAATTGAAAATATCGAAAGTTTAAGACAAGGCTTAAATGATTGGATGGCACAATTAGCATCAACAACATCACTAGAACCGCGTAAAAAAGTGGATGTTAAAGTAGCAGAAACAGATATAACAATCAAGAATATTCAAGATATTCAAAGACTTAGACCATTTGGTACTGACTTTTCAAGCCCATGTTTTGAATTAGAAGGCGTCATAGTCAATCAAGCTAAAGCCATTGGTCAAGATAAAAAACATTTGAAAATGGTATTAGGTGATAGCCAATTGCAAGCTATTTTTTGGCAGAATGGTCATCTTGTGAAAGAACTAGGAGAACAGCAACCTATAAATGTAATAGGTACACTTCAAATAAATGAATGGAACGGATTTCAATCTCCACAATTTATGATTCAAGATTTAGCAAGTAATAATTTACAAATTTTAGATTATAGAAGCAAAAGTAAAGTGAGTGGATTTGAAAAAGACTCAAGTAACGTTGCATATCTCATTCATAACAAGAGTGAAAAATTAGATGATAATTATTACTACTATGGTGATACAATTGACCAATCATATGATAAATATGTATTTAGAGATTTACCACCTTCAATTCAAGCTATAAAAACAACACTTAAAACAGTTGATGTTTCTCAAATATACTTGGTGCTTAATCACGAACGCTCAATTTATTTTGAAGGTATGCCCAAAATGGAAACATTTAAAAAATGCTTTAAAGCATTGGCAACTAAAAAAGAAACAGATTTAGCTAAAGAAGGCATGCAATTATGCCAATTTTTAAATATACAACCAAGTATGCTTAAATTCATTCTAAAAGTTTTTCTTGATTTAGAGTTTATAAAAGATGAAAATGGTATAATTAAAATGAATAGTGTTTCAACAAAGAGAGAAATAGAATCTAGTAAATACTATCAAGGCAGACTAGATAGAATAGAAGTTGAAAAAGTGCTTCTCTATGATGATTTCGCTAATTTAAAAAAATGGATTAAAACTGAACTGGTAGATAAATAGGAGGAAGTTTGAATGGATTTAAAACAATATGTATCTGAAGTTGAAGATTGGCCAAAACCGGGTGTGAATTTTAAAGATATAACGACAATTATGGATAATGGAGAAGCGTATGGTTACGCTACTGATCAAATTGTTGAATATGCGAAACTTAGAGACGTAGATATTATTGTTGGACCTGAAGCGCGTGGTTTCATCATTGGATGTCCAGTGGCATATTCAATGGGCATTGGTTTTGCACCAGTGCGTAAAGAAGGCAAACTTCCACGCGAAGTTATCCGTTATGAATATGATTTAGAATATGGCACGAATGTGTTAACAATGCACAAAGATGCTATAAAACCAGGGCAACGTGTATTAATCACGGATGATTTACTTGCTACAGGTGGAACAATTGAAGCTGCTATTAAACTTGTTGAAAAATTAGGTGGCATTGTTGTTGGCATCGCATTCATAATAGAATTAAAATACTTAAACGGTATTGAAAAAATTAAAGACTATGATGTAATGAGTTTAATTTCATATGAAGATTAAATTAATCTAGTAAAAGAAGTCAGATATGCACATTTTAAGGCATGTGCTATCTGGCTTTTTTATTTATTCAAATATAGACTGTTCTAAATGATACTTTGAAATGAAAATTAGAATAATTTTAAACTGGATTTTATTATTCGTATGGCCTACGCATTTATTTATTTAATAACATGTAGTATTATATAACTATTATACAAAATTTGGCCTAATAACGTAAAAAAACGTTATAATCGAAAATAATACAATGAATAGAAGCTATTGAAGCTAACGAAATATAATACTGGGTATCTAATAGCGATTAATATTTAGTATAGGGGTGTCTTAAGTGAACAATGAATATCCATATAGTGCAGATGAAGTACTATCTAAAGCAAAATCATATTTATCAAAAGAGGACTATGAATTTGTATTAAAAAGTTATCATATAGCCTACGAAGCACATGAAGGCCAATTTAGAAAAAATGGATTACCTTATATTATGCATCCAATTCAAGTTGCAGGTATCTTAACGGAAATGCATTTAGATGGTCCAACGATTGTTGCAGGTTTCTTACACGATGTAATTGAAGATACACCTTATACATTTGATGATGTGAAAGGCATGTTCAATGAAGAAATTGCAGTAATTGTTGAAGGCGTAACAAAATTAAAAAAAGTGAAATATCGATCTAAAGAAGAACAACAAGCAGAGAATCATAGAAAATTATTTATTGCTATTGCTAAAGATGTTCGAGTTATCTTAGTTAAATTAGCAGACCGATTACATAATATGAGAACATTAAAAGCAATGCCAAGGGAAAAACAAATTAGAATTTCTAAAGAAACATTAGAAATTTATGCACCATTAGCACATCGATTAGGGATTAATACGATTAAATGGGAATTAGAAGATACGGCTTTAAGATATACAGATTCTGTACAATATTTTAGAATCGTGAATCTCATGAAAAAGAAACGCAGTGAAAGAGAAGAGTATATTCAAAACGCGATTAATCAAATTCAGTCTGATTTAACTAGTATGAATATTGTAGGGGATATTAATGGTCGTCCTAAACATATCTATAGCATTTATAGAAAAATGGTTAAACAGAAGAAACAATTTGATCAAATCTTTGATCTATTAGCAATACGTATCATCGTCAATTCAATTAATGATTGTTATGCTGTGTTAGGTTTAGTGCATACATTATGGAAACCAATGCCAGGCAGATTTAAAGACTATATTGCTATGCCGAAGCAGAATATGTACCAGTCATTACATACTACAGTCGTGGGCCCTAATGGCGATCCATTAGAAATTCAAATAAGAACCTTTGAAATGCATGAAATTGCAGAGCACGGTGTTGCAGCACATTGGGCATACAAAGAAGGTAAGAAAGTAACTGAGAAGTCACAAAATTTTAATAATAAATTGAATTGGATTAAGGAATTAGCTGAAACAAATAATACAACTTCTGATGCTGAAGAGTTTATGGAAACTCTTAAATTTGACTTGCAAAGTGATAAAGTCTACGCATTTACGCCAGAAAGTGATGTAATTGAATTGCCATATGGTGCGGTTCCTATCGATTTTGCCTATGCGGTACATAGTGAAGTAGGTAATAAGATGATTGGTTCAAAAGTAAATGGTAAAATTGAGCCGATAGATTATGTGTTACAAACTGGTGATATAGTAGAAATCAGAACGAGTAAACATTCTTATGGTCCTAGTAGAGATTGGTTGAAAATAGTAAAATCATCTAGTGCTAAAAGTAAAATACGTAGTTTCTTTAAAAAGCAAGACCGTTCTTCAAATATTGAAAAGGGTAAATTCATGATTGAAGCGGAAATTAAAGACCAAGGCTTTAGAGTTGATACCGTGCTAACGGATGATAATATCGCTGTCGTTAATGATAAATATAATTTTGCAAATGAAGATGATTTATTTGCAGCTGTAGGCTTTGGTGGCGTAACTGCACTACAAATAGTCAATAAATTAACTGAAAAACAACGTATTATCGATAAACAAAAAGCCTTGAATGAAGCACAAGAAATTACTAAATCTGTACCAATTAAAGATGATATTACAACCGATAGTGGTGTATATGTAGAAGGTATTGAAAATGTATTAATTAGATTATCAAAATGTTGTAATCCTATACCCGGAGATGATATCGTTGGATATATCACTAAAGGTCATGGCATAAAAGTTCACCGAACGGACTGTCCAAATATCAAGAATGAAAAAGAAAGATTGATACATGTTGAATGGGTACGCTCAAAGGATTCAACGCAACGCTATCAAGTGGATTTAGAAGTTTCTGCTTACGATAGAAACGGCCTTTTAAATGAAGTATTACAAGCTGTCAATTCAACACAAAGCAACTTAGTCAAAGTTTCAGGCCGTTCAGATATTGACAAAAATGCAGTGATTAATATTAGTGTTATGGTAAAAAATGTAAATGAAGTTTACCAAGTTGTAGATAAAATTAAACAGCTCGGCGATGTATACACAGTCACTAGAGTATGGAATTAGAGGTGCAACCAAATGAGAATCGTAGTTCAAAGAGTGAAACACGCTTCAGTCACAAATGACTCAGTAGATAATAAAATAAATAAAGGCTACTGTTTATTAGTTGGTGTAGGAAAATCATCAACTGAAGCAGATATTGCTACATTAGCGAAAAAAATTGTTAATGCACGTTTATTTGAGGATGCAGATGGTAAATTAAATTTAAACTTACAACAAGTTGAAGGAGAAATATTGTCTATTTCACAATTCACTTTGTATGCAGATGTTAGAAAAGGAAATAGACCAGGATTCACACAATCGATGTCACCTGATCGCGCTAATGAATTATATGAACAATTCAATGATACTTTACGCTCATATGGTATTAATGTATTAACCGGTGAATTTGGTACAGACATGCTTGTTGATATTGCCAATGATGGTCCTGTAACGATTATTTATGAAAGTCAGGATGGCAAAATCTTATGAAGAAGTTCAATGATTGGTTAGAAAAACATAATCTTAGAAACATCCCCACACTTATTGTCGTTGTTGCATTTGTACTCTTTGTTTTTATGGCCATTGCTTTCTTAAATCATAATGACGAAGACAGTAGTACGATTTATATTACTGAAGATGCTGAATTGAGAACAGGACCTAGCGCTGCTTATCCTGAAATACATTCAATTGACAAAGGACAAAATTTCCATAAAATAGGCAAAACTGGTAAATGGATAGAAGTTGTATCCAGTAATAACAAAGAAAAAGGTTGGGTAGCAGGTTGGCATACCAATTTGAATATTCAAGCAGATAAGAATCCCAATGCTAAACCATTAAAAGATAAAACAATTGTACTTGATCCTGGTCACGGTGGTAGTGATCAGGGTGCATCAAGTAATACCCACAAAAAAAGCAAAGAGAAAGTATATACTTTAAAAACGGCTAAAGAATTAAGAGCACTTCTTGAGAAAGACGGCGCAACAGTAAGTATGACGCGTGAGTCTGATACTTATGTAACACTTGATGACCGTAATATTAAAGGTGATGCTTATATTAGTATACATAATGATTCACTTAAATCTTCCAAAGCAAATGGAAGTACAGTCTATTGGTTTAAAGACAATCAAAAAGCATTAGCTGAAACCTTAAGTGCCAGCTTGCAGAAGAAAGCGTTATTAACCAATAAAGGCGCAAGACAGGAAAACTTCCAAGTATTGAGACAAACAAACGTACCTGCTGTCTTATTAGAGCTAGGTTATATTAGTAATCCAACAGATGAAGATATGATTACAGAAAAATTACATCGTCATATTGTAGAACAAGCAATTGTTGAAGGACTACGGGCGTATTTTTCAGAATAAAAAGGTTGCATATTTTTAACAAAGTCGTTATCATTGAATATGAATTCTATATTAAAACCGATATGATTCTTGAAATTTCTAATTGAAATGGTAGCATTTTACGTGTGTAGAGACATAATTCATGGCTGAAAAATTATGCAAATTAAGTTAGAAATATATAACACAAGAACAGGTGCTTTTTAAAAGGCCGCGTAACGAGCGTTAATCGTAAGAAGTGGGTTATAAATTACAACTTATAACCAATTAGGGTGGCAACACGGAAATTCGTCCCTTGTATGACTTATTAGTCATGCAAGGGTTTTTTTATTGCATAAAAGGAGAGATTCTATGATCAATATACCTAGAGGGACGCAAGATATTTTACCAAATGAAACTAAAAAATGGCGTTTTATAGAAGCAAGATTAGATGAATTAATGGAAGTATATAATTATCAAGAAATTCGTACACCTATTTTTGAGAGTACTGAATTGTTTGCACGTGGTGTAGGAGATTCTACAGATGTTGTACAAAAAGAAATGTATACTTTTAAAGATAAAGGTGATAGAAGCATTACGTTACGTCCAGAAGGGACTGCTGCAGTAGTTCGTTCATACATTGAAAATAAAATGCAAGGTTTACCAAATCAACCTATTAAGCTTTATTATAATGGTCCGATGTTTAGATATGAACGCAAACAAAAAGGACGTTACCGCCAATTTACACAATTTGGAGTTGAAGCAATTGGTGCTGAAAACCCTGGTGTTGATGCTGAAGTATTAGCTATGGCAATGCACATTTATCAATCATTTGGGTTAAAACATTTAAAATTAGTGATTAATAGTATTGGTGATATCGATTCACGTCAAGAATATAACGAAGCTTTAGTTAAACATTTCGAACCAGTTATTGGCGACTTTTGTAGTGATTGTCAATCAAGATTGCACACGAATCCAATGAGAATATTGGATTGTAAAATAGATAAAGATAAAGAAGCAGTGAAAAATGCGCCTAGAATTACAGAATTTTTAAATGAAACATCTAAGCAGTATTATGCAGATGTCAAACAACATTTAGATGACTTAGGTGTACCTTATGTTGAAGATCCTAATTTGGTACGAGGCCTAGACTATTATACGCACACTGCATTTGAATTAATGATTGATAATCCTAACTATGATGGTGCGATAACAACTTTATGTGGTGGCGGTCGTTATAATGGATTATTAGAGTTATTAGATGGACCTCACCAAACAGGTATAGGTTTTGCTTTAAGTATTGAAAGGTTACTGTTAGCACTTGATGAAGAAAACATTGAACTAGATACTGAACATGACTTTGATTTATTCATTGTTACGATGGGTGAAGAAGCAGATCGATATGCAGTTAAACTACTTAATGATTTACGTCGAAATGGTGTTAAGGCAGATAAAGATTACTTACAACGTAAAGTTAAGGGTCAAATGAAACAAGCAGATAGATTAAATGCTAATTACACAATTGTTATTGGTGAGCAAGAATTACAAGAAAATAAAATTAATGTTAAAAATATGCAAACAGGTGAAAGTGAAAGCGTTGATTTAGATAAATTAGTTAATTATTTTAAAAATAAGGAGAAGATAAAATGAGTAAACGTACAACATATTGTGGTTTAGTAACGGAATCTTTATTAGATCAAGAAGTTACATTAAAGGGTTGGGTACACAACCGTAGAGATTTGGGAGGATTAATTTTTGTTGATTTACGTGACCGTGAAGGTTATGTACAAATCGTGTTTAATCCAGATTTTTCTGAAGAAGCATTGAAAACTGCTGAAACCGTAAGATCGGAATATGTTGTAGAGGTTAAAGGTCTAGTTAAAAAACGTGACCCTCAAACAGTCAATCCTAAAATTGCAACGGGTCAAGTAGAGGTGCAAGTATCAGAAATCAATATCATTAATAAATCAGAAACGCCACCTTTTGCTATTAATGAAGAAAATCAAAATGTTGATGAAAACATTCGATTGAAATATAGATATCTTGATTTAAGACGACAAGAATTAGCACAAACTTTTAAAATGAGACATCAAACAACACGTTCAATAAGACAATATTTAGATAAAGAAGGCTTTTTTGATATCGAAACGCCAGTATTAACTAAATCAACGCCTGAAGGTGCGCGTGATTATCTTGTACCTTCTCGTGTACATGATGGAGAGTTTTATGCATTACCACAATCACCTCAAATTTTTAAGCAGTTATTAATGATTAGTGGTTTTGATAAATACTATCAAATCGTCAAATGTTTCCGTGACGAAGATTTACGTGCCGACCGTCAACCAGAATTCACTCAAGTCGATATCGAAATGAGCTTTGTTGATCAAGAAGATGTCATGGATATGGGTGAAGAAATGTTGCAAAATGTCGTAAGAGATGTCAAACATGTTGAAATTCCACGTCCATTCCCAAGAATGACATATAATGAAGCAATGGAACGTTATGGGTCAGATAAACCAGATACACGTTTTGAAATGGAGTTAATTAATGTATCTGAACTTGGCGAAGAGATGGACTTCAAAGTATTTAAAGATGCCGTTAATAATGATGGCCAAGTTAAAGCAATCGTTGCAAAAGGGGCAGCTGATCAATATACTAGAAAAGATATTGATGCATTAACTGAATTTGTAAATATTTATGGCGCTAAAGGATTGGCTTGGGTCAAAGTGGTTGATGACGGTTTAAGTGGTCCAATCGCTAGATTCTTTGAAACAACACATATTGAAAAATTACAATCATTAACAAATGCAGAATCTGGAGATTTAGTATTATTTGTTGCTGATAAACCCAATGTTGTTGCTCAAAGTTTAGGTGCACTTAGACTTAAACTTGCAAGAGAGTTAGACTTAATAGACGAATCTAAATTGAATTTCTTGTGGGTAACAGATTGGCCATTATTAGAATATGATGAAGATCTCAAACGCTATACTGCAGCACATCATCCATTCACAGCACCAAAACAAGAAGATATTGAAAAATTAGATAGCGAACCTGAAAATGCACAAGCTAATGCATACGATGTTGTGTTAAATGGTTACGAATTAGGTGGCGGATCAATCAGAATCCATAACGGAGAGCTGCAAGCTAAAATGTTTGAAGTCTTAGGCTTTACTGAAGAACAAGCACAGGAACAATTTGGTTTCTTACTTGATGCATTCAAATATGGTGCACCACCACATGGTGGTATTGCGTTAGGACTTGACCGTTTAGTTATGCTATTAACAGGTCGTACGAATTTACGTGATACGATTGCATTCCCTAAAACGGCTTCAGCAACGTGTCTATTAACAGATGCACCAAGTGAAGTTTCTGAAAATCAATTAGAAGAACTATCATTACGTATACGTCATTAATATGTTCACGAAGTTTTAATTCTTGCTATATTTTAATATTGTGTTATGATTATTCCATAAGATAGTCATCTGTAGTGTTCGTAAGTTTGCTTCATATTTGGGCCTAACACTCTTTGATCCGGGAGCCCAATGGGTTTTCTTGCAGCGCACACGCCTCATTTAGAAGGACTTGCAAAACAAGAAACAGGGCACCCACCTGTTATAAGCAGGCCGAATGATCAAGCATTTTATAACTACGGCACTAACGGACTCTATCGGTACGCAAGACTTCGGTCTTGCGTATTTTTTTGATATTAAACGATAAACTATACTTTTAAAATACATGAACGACGAAAATATAATTTTGACAATATGATTTTTTAAAATAAATAATTTTTTATGAATAAGGAGTATGACATGAAACACCAATTTTCTAGAAATGAATTAGCATACGGTCAGGAAGGCCTGGCGCTTTTAAAACAAAAGACTGTTGTTATCTTAGGTGTAGGGGGCGTAGGTTCATTCGCAGCTGAGGCGCTTGCAAGAACTAATATTGGACATATTATTCTTATAGATAAAGATGATGTTGATATTACTAACGTCAACAGACAACTCCACGCTTTGACAACAACCATTGGGCAAAGTAAAGTAACATTGATGGAGGAACGCATTAAACTTATTAATCCTGATTGTAAGTTGACACCTCTGCATATGTTTTATACTGAGGATACATATGAGGAATTATTTAATAATTATGATATCGATTATTTTGTCGATGCAAGTGATACAATTATGTATAAAGTTCATCTTATGAAAGAGTGTTTGGATAGAGGGATTTCTGTGATTTCGAGCATGGGTGCGGCAAATAAAACAGATCCTACAAAATTCCAAATTGCCGATATCTCAGAAACATATATGGATCCAATGGCTAAAATCATTCGTAGAAAATTAAAAAAATTAGGTATAACCAAAGGGGTACCAGTGGTTTTTTCTGATGAAAGTCCAATCGTCATTAGAGAAGATGTTAAAGAAACTGTTGGAGACGCAAATGCTTCAACAAGAAAGGCACAAATTCCACCTTCATCTAATGCCTTTGTACCGAGTGTAGTGGGTTTAATTAGTGCTAGTTACGTTGTTAATGACATTTTAAAAGATATACCTGTAACTAGAATTAAGGATAAAAAATAATAAGTGCTACAAAAGACTATTTTTGTGCGATATTTAATTCAAACAATTAAAAGTAATAATAAAGCCTAAATTAAAAAGCGCTAATCCATCTTCATTGGGTTAGCGCTTTTTATATTTGTAAGGCTTAAAATAGAAAGTGATTTCATCGTATTTGAGGTAATGTGGTTTTAGCCTTTATTTTTTTGCTGCGATTGATTAATATGATCGAACACAGCTTTAAATTGTTGCTCACTTTTTGAAGTTATTTTTGGTTCATAGTATATTCTATTTTTCAATTTATCTGGTAGATATTGTTGTGTGACAAAACCATTTTCATAGTTATGTGGATATTTATAACCGATAGAACGACCAAGTTCTTTTGCACCAGCATAATGACCGTCTTTTAGATGATCTGGTATTTGACCAACATGACCTTTTCTAATATCGGAAAGGGCTGCATCAATCGCACTGATACCTGAATTTGATTTTGGAGATAAACAAAGTTCTATGACTGCTTGACTTAATGGGATTCTAGCTTCAGGAAAACCTAATCTTTCAGCTGATTCAATTGCAGCTAGTGTACGTTGACCTGCACTTGGAGAAGCTAGTCCAACATCTTCAAAACTGATTACCAGTAATCTTCTAACTATTGTGGGTAAATCCCCAGCTTCAATTAAACGGGCAAGATAGTGTAACGCAGCGTTAACATCACTACCGCGGATTGATTTTTGGAATGCACTCATCACATCATAATGCATGTCGCCATCTTTATCACTTACAAAAGCCCCTTTTTGTAGGCAATCTTTTGCATCTTGCAAAGTAATATGTCGTTGTTGATCAATATTTTCCGAACTCAATACGGCTAGTTCCAAGGCATTTAATGCACTCCTAACGTCACCTTGACTTTGGGTTGTAAAATAAGCCATAGCGTCTTCATCGACCATTGGATTGTAGCTAGCTAAACCTCTTTCAGAATCATTTAATGCTCTATCCAATGATACCCTGACATCGTTTTCGTCAAGTGGATATAACTCGAAAATTTGAGCACGAGATCGAATCGCAGGATTTATCGCATGATAGGGATTTGACGTCGTAGCACCGATTAACACAATTTTTCCATTTTCTAAATGTGGTAATAAAAAATCCTGTTTCGCTTTATCTAAACGGTGGATTTCATCTAGTAATAAAATAACTTGTCCAGACATTTTTGCTTCTTCTACAATGAGTTGCATATCTTTTTTAGTATTTGTAACAGCGTTTAACTGTCTGAATTTAAATTGAGTACTTCCTGATATGGCTTTCGCGATACTCGTCTTACCAATACCAGGAGGTCCATAAAATATCATTGAAGAAAGTCTTTTAGTTTCAACCATTCTTCGAATAATTCCTTTTGGTCCAACTAAGTGTTCTTGAGAAATGATTTCATCGATATTATTTGGACGCATTCTTGAAGCTAATGGTTCATTTGTCAAAATCTTTCACACCTTTCTTATTCTATATTAACTTAAAAAATGATAGAATGTTAATATATAGTATTCGAATTAAGTGAGGTAATATAATGAAAATTTCAACAAAAGGAAGATATGGGTTAACATTAATGATATCGCTTGCCAAAAAAGAAGGTCAAGGATGTGTGTCATTAAAATCGATAGCAGAAGAAAACAACTTAAGTGATCTGTATCTAGAGCAATTAGTAGGTACATTAAGAAATGCCGGATTAATTCGAAGTGTTCGTGGTGCAAAAGGTGGCTATCAATTAAGAATACCAGCGGATGAAATTACTGCTGGTGATATTATACGCTTACTTGAAGGACCAATTACCTTTGTCGAAAGCATAGAGTCTGAACCACCTGCACAGAAACAGCTTTGGATCAGAATGAGAGATGCGGTAAGAGATGTACTTGATAATACATCTTTAAAATATTTAGCTGAGTATAAAGAAACTAATAACTTAGACGGTTATATGTTTTATATTTAATGTGTAAGCCATCATTTTTTATTAGTTTATATATCTATGTTAGTAAAAAACAAAAATTTTTTATTTGTATGTTTAATTAGTCTACTGAGTGGTATGTATATTATATATCGCAAGGAGGTAATTATTATGGCAGATGAAAATAAATTTGAACAAGCAAAAGGTAATGTGAAAGAAACAGTTGGAAACGTTACTGATAATAAAGAATTAGAAAACGAAGGTAAAGAAGATAAAACTTCAGGTAAAGCTAAAGAGTTTGTAGAAAATGCAAAAGATAAAGCTAATGAAGTTATCGATAAATTCAAAAAATAATTTACACTAATTCAATTAATTAAAAGGAGCGATTCATATGGCTGAAAATTTCTTTGAAAAAGCAAAAGAAACTGCAAAAACAGTATCAGATAAATTAAAAGATACAGATAATGAAAAAGCTAAACAAGCATCTGAACAAATCGATAAATTCACTGGTGGCAGTGACAACAATAATAAAGATGGTAAAAAAGAAAAAGACGAAAAATAATAGTTTATTCGATTAAATAAAAAGCACAACTTACTTTTATAAAGTAAGTTGTGCTTTTTTATCATTACTTGAGTTGATATTCCAATGTATAGTACACATACGCGCTCTAGTGCATTGAATTTTATCAGTGTTGTATATACATACTGTTATAGAGATTCAATCACATGTTTTAATTTACGGTAAGATTCTACCTGTGCATCTTGATCGTAAATGTAGCTTATTGCCATTAGTTCGTCTATCTCGCCATGTTCTTCAATAAATGAAGTTAATTTAGCTTTTACAGTTTCTTCTGATCCTATTAATGATTGAGCCATTCTCTGTTTCGCTAATTCAAATTCAGTAGGCGTTAATAAACCTCTTAAATCGTCTGTTGGCGGTTGAACTGGTTGCATTCTTCCTCTAGTTATACTGACCATTACTTGCGCTTGTGTCGTTGATAAGTATTCAGCTTGTTCATCTGTATCTGCGACGATTGCATTTAAACAAACGATAACGTAAGGTTCACTTAATACCTCTGATGGTTCAAACAATTCTTTGTATATTTGTATAGCATCTTTCATCTGTTGAGGAGCAAAGTGACCCGCAAATACATAAGGAAGGCCTTTACGCGCAGCTAAATGAGCCGAGTCAGTGGAAGAACCAAGTATATAAAGTGGAACGTTTTTGTTTACTGCAGGATACGCGCGAACATAAGCCTGTTTATTTGCTGGTCCGAAATAAGTTGCCAATTGTTCAACTTCTTCAGGGAATTCATAAACGCCATTATGCTGGTCTCTTCTTAACGCGCTAGCCGTCATCATATCTGTTCCTGGTGCACGACCTAAACCTAAATCTACACGATTTGGAAACACTGTTTCCATTGTACCGAATTGTTCAGCGACAACCAGAGGTGCATGATTAGGTAACATGATTCCTCCAGATCCAACACGTATTTTTGAAGTATGTTCTAGAGTGTGTTGGATCAACAATGCGGTCGCTGAACTGACTAGATTAGGCGCGTTATGATGTTCGGCAATCCAATAACGCTCATAATCTAAGGATTCTAATTGTTGTGCTAACGTCACCATATCTTCTATGGCATTCTGGTCATTTTGACCTTCACGAATTGGCACTAAGTTAAGTGCCGATAACTTTAAGTCTTTCATAATTAACGTAATCCTCCTTTAAATAACTAATATAAAGAAGTATAACAGTGGTTTTTAAACTTGCGTAAGAAATTGCTCACTGTTATAATTAATGAAATTAAAATGAGAGGTGGCTCAAGAAAAATACTATGGATAATGCTCATAAGGTAAATAACAACGATGTACAAGAAAATAAAACTATTATGGGATAGGCATTGTCTGGTTAGTATTTTTATGTGAAAGCACCTTATAATCTTTTACAGTTATAATATTTAAAGATGTGTCATGTCCTTATTGAGAGCGAGGAAGATGATATGTCTTTTTATTTTTCAGAAAAACCATTTGAACAGTTTGGTAAAATATTGATAGAAGACGTAAATATTGATATTGAACTAGGTAAGCATGTTGCAATGATTGGTGATAATGGTGTCGGCAAGTCAACATTGTTAAATGCTTTAAATTTAAAATATGAAACGCAATCATATTTAATGAAGCAAGACTTGACGCAAGTATTTGATTTAACCGCGATGACCTTTATCATTTCAATATTTCCTGAGGTTGCAACTTTGAAAACGCAAATTGTAACCGATCATGACAAGATAAGTGATTATATCGCTTTAAATGGTTATGAGATAGAACAAAAAATAATTACTACCGCAAAGCGGTTTAATATAAGTGAACAAGATTTAGATAAGCCAATACGATTATTAAGTGGCGGACAACAAACAAGCGTTGCATTAATCAGAGCGTTTATATCTGAAAAACCGCTAATTATATTAGATGAACCTACAAATCATCTTGATCAAGCAATGCTAGATAATTTAATTTTAGAAATAAATAAGTCTAAGCAAACGATACTCTACGTTTCACATCACCGTGGTTTTATAAATCAGACTGCGAGTCATGTTTATGAAATCACTAAAAAAACAACGAGAAAATTTCAAGGTGATTATAATCAATACCATTCAGTCAAACAATTAGAATTTCAATCTCATAAAAATGCATATGATAAGCAACAAAAAGAAATCAAAGCGCTGGAAGAATCAATTGCACGCGTGAATGAATGGCATTCAACTGCCAAAGCTACGACAAGTGTGCGTGATCCTAAACAACAAAAGCGTCTTAGCAAACTAGCTAAAAAAGCAAAAGTAAAAATATGCTCAGTTAACACATAAATTAAATGAAAAGCAGTTAGAGTCTCTGGATAAACAAGATAGAAAGTTTCATTTTAATGATGAACAATCTGTGCATAATCGAGAATTAGTGAAATTAGAAGATATATGTATAGGTATTGGACAAAAAATAATTTATAACAAAGCAAATTTTGAAATTAAAAAAGATGAACATATTTTATTAACTGGTCCGAATGGTAGTGGTAAATCATTACTAATTGCGCTTATAAGACAACAAGTGAAACCGGATAAAGGTACAGTTTATGTAACGCCTTCAGTAAAAATTGCGTATTTTGATCAACAAAATAATAATTTGAATTACAGACAAACACCATTAGATATGGTCATGTCAATAGATCATATGACACGTAGTTATGCTCAAACAATCTTGGCTTCGTTCGGTTTTGATAAAGATAAAATACAACAAACGATTCGTTCTTTATCTATGGGTGAAAAAAGTAGATTGCAATTTGTACTATTGTTTTTTTCAAATGCTAATTTACTCATTTTAGATGAACCAACGAATTACTTTGATATTACAACGCAAGACTTAATTTTAAATATGATCAAACAGTTCAAAGGACAAGTTTTGATTGTTACACATGATTTATATTTACAAAAACATTTTGATGCGACACATTGGATTGTAAAAAACAAACAATTACTTAATGTTACAATGAATAGTGAACAAAAAATTAATACGCAAAATACGTTGAATTTATTAAATGATTTCAGAGATATAGATGAAAATGGCCATTTTGAAACAGACGACTAGAAAAATAAATTATATGGTGCTATTATTGGAACATTGATAAAAATTTAAGGAGTGTCAAACATGGAAGTATATGCAGATTATGCTGCAACAACACCCGTCAAACAAGAAGTTATTGATAAAATGATGGAAGTCTATTCAGTACATTTTGGTAATCCGTCATCAATTCACAGCATGGGTAGGGATGCCAGAAAATACTTAGATGATGCGCGTCGTACAATTGCTAAATCGTTTAATGCTAAGCCAAGTGAAATCATCTTTACTAGTGGCGCAACTGAATCAAATAACACTGCAATTAAAGGTATTGCTTATGAGCACATGCACAAAGGTAAACACATCATTACTACTAAGATTGAGCATCATTCTGTACTTCATGTATTTGAACAACTCGAAAAAGAAGGTTTCGAAGTTACTTATTTAGAAGTGGATAAAGAAGGATTGATTAACCTTAATCAATTAAGAAATGCACTTACTGAAGAAACCATTTTAGTTTCAATTATGTTTGTTAATAATGAAATTGGGACTGTTGAACCTATGTATGATATTGAAGAAATTGTTTCAGAATCGAAGGCATTATTCCATGTTGATGCAGTTCAGGCTATTGGACACTTAGAAATTGATTTCCATGATTTTAATATGGATGCTATGAGTATTACTGCACATAAATTTGGTGGTCCAAAAGGTGTCGGCGTACTTTTGCTAAAAGAAGAAACTAAATTGAAGTATCAACAATTAGGTGGAGAACAAGAAGCAAAACGTAGAGCTGGTACTGAAAATGTGCCACAAATTGTAGGTTTAGCTGAAGCAATCAAATTAGCTAATGAGCATAGAGATGAAAATAATGTGCACCTTATGAATTTAAAGAATTTGTTTCTAGTGTCGTTACAAGAGCGTTCAGTTCCTTTTGAACTCAATGGATCCATGACAGATTCAACAGGACATATCATTAATTTATATTTACCGTTTGTAGATGTTGAAACAATGCTCACATTATTAGATTTATCAAATATTTATGTATCATCAGGCTCGGCATGTACAGCAGGAACAACGACGCCATCACACGTGTTACAAGCAATGTATAGTGATGATGAGCGAGCGAAGCACTCAGTTAGATTTAGCTTTAATGAACAGACAACAGAACAAGAAGTTAAATATATAGTTTCAGAAATTCACAAAATATACCATAAATTTAGGGAGGAAATGTAGTTGTCAAATAAAGATACACGCGTAGTAGTTGGCATGTCAGGCGGCGTTGATAGTTCAGTTACAGCACATATTTTAAAAGAACAAGGATATGATGTAATTGGCATTTTTATGAAAAATTGGGATGATACAGATGAAAATGGATTTTGTACTGCAACAGAGGATTATAATGATGTTATCGCTGTATGTAATCAAATAGGTATTCCATATTATGCAGTTAATTTTGAAAAAGAATATTGGGATAAAGTGTTTACTTATTTCTTGGACGAATATAAAAAAGGACGTACACCAAATCCAGATGTTATGTGCAATAAAGAAATTAAATTTAAAGCATTTTTAGAACATGCGTTAAAACTCGGTGCAGATTATGTTGCAACTGGACATTATGCACGTGTACGTCGTCATGAAGATGGTCATGTTGAAATGCTAAGAGGTGTTGATAATAATAAAGATCAAACATATTTCTTGAATCAGTTATCTCAATCCCAGTTGTCACGTGTGATGTTCCCGATTGGAGATATAGAGAAAAAAGAAGTACGCAGAATAGCAGAAGAACAAGACCTAGCTACAGCTAAAAAGAAAGATTCAACAGGAATCTGTTTTATTGGCGAACGTAATTTCAAAGAATTCTTATCACAATATTTACCAGCACAATCTGGAGAAATGAGAACACTAAAAGGTAAAAAAATCGGCACTCATGCTGGCTTGATGTATTATACAATTGGTCAACGTCACGGATTAGGTATTGGTGGCGATGGTGATCCATGGTTTGTTGTAGGTAAAAATTTAGATGACAATATTTTATATGTGGAACAAGGATTCCATCATGACGCATTATACAGCGATTACCTTATAGCATCTGATATCTCTTTCGTAAATGATGTAAATCTAGAAAATGGTTTCGAATGTACAGCTAAATTTAGATATCGTCAAAAAGATACGAAAGTATTTGTAAAAAAAGAAAACGAAAATGCTATACGCGTGATATTTAATGAACCAGTTCGCGCTATTACACCTGGCCAATCTGTTGTTTTATACGATGGTGATGTATGTTTAGGTGGCGCTACGATAGATGACGTTTATAAAGAATCTGGTCAACTAAGTTACGTTGTATAAATATTAATTTTGAATTTTATTCGAAATCGTTAGAAAGCTATTCAATATAGTAACTAGCGATTTCTTTTTTTGAAATTATCATTTCAAATACCGTGGTAAATGTTATAATAAGTAGTCAGAAATGAGGGTTAGAAATGAATCAAGAACAGATATATAATTTAATTAAACAGGGCAATTTTGAAGAAGCATTAAAAGCATTATTTGAAAACATAGAAGCAAATCCAAAAGAAGTAGAAAATTACATAAATGCAGGGATTTTATTAGCTGAAGCGAACGAAGTAGATAAAGCAGAAAAATTCTTTCAACGTGCAATTACTTTAGATCCGCAAAATGGCGCAATCTATTATAATCTCGGGAATGTATATTACAATGAAGGCCGTTTTAATGAAGCGATTAAATTGTATCAACAAGCGTTGAAATTTAACGTTGATCAAGTCGATACTAACTATATGATTGGCATGTCATTTAATCAATTAGAAGCATTTAAAGAGGCTTTACCTTTTTTAATGACTGCAGCAGAACAAGATGACCGTCATGATGTTGAGGTTCAATTTCAGTATGGACTTGTACTTTGTCATTTAGAAATGTTTGATCAAGCGATAAAGCAACTTAAGTCGGTGTTAGAAATGGATAATAAACATTCAGATGCATTATATAATTTAGGTTTGGCAACTTATATGCAGACTGAAGATACAGCACAAGCAATTGAATATTTTGAAGCTGCTGTAGACGCAAATCCAGAACATGTTATGAGTCAGCATGCTATAAAAACATTTAAATCTATCGCAGAGGAGGAATAACTGATGGGAGACCCTACACTATTTAATAATTCAATGATTAAAGGAACCGTTGATGCGATTTTATTTCAAAATAAAGAAAATTTTTATACGGTTTTAAAAGTTGATACAATTGAGTCAAGTGAAACATTTGATTCAATGCCTACGATTGTAGGGTTTTTCCCAGAAATTGCTGAAGGTGATGTTTATACATTCAAAGGCCAAGTTGTTACACATCCGAAGTATGGTAAACAACTTAAAGCTGAAACGTTTGAAAAAGAATTACCACAAACTAAAGAGGCAATTATTAGTTATTTATCAAGTGATTTATTTAAAGGTATTGGTAAAAAAACTGCGCAAAGTATTGTTAATAAACTAGGTGAAAATGCTATAAACGATATCTTGAATGACCCGTCGGTATTAGAGCAAGTACCTGGTTTACCTAAGAAAAAGCAAAAACAAATTGCTGAACAAATTGCTAGTAATCAAGAGACGGAGCAAATTATCATACGCTTACATGATTTAGGGTTTGGACCAAAACTAGCTATGGCGATTTACCAAGCGTATTTAGGAGAAACACTTAATGTTGTTGAAAATAAACCCTACCAACTCGTATATGATGTAAAAGGAATTGGATTTAATAAAGCTGATACCTTAGCACGAAATGTTGGAATCCAGTTCAATGATACAGAAAGACTAAAAGCGGGTTTGTTATATGTACTTGAAGAGGAATGTATTAAGCAAGGACATACATATTTACCTACTCAAAATGTATTAGAAATGACTCAAGATATGCTTTCTCAAGCACCTAGTGAAATAATAGAAATGCAACAATTGAATCATGTATTACAAGAATTGGTAAATGATACCAAACTCATTCAACAAGAAAATGAAGTTGCAATTCCGAGTTTATATTATTCAGAATTAAAAAGTGTGCAGAATCTTTATCGCAATTATGCGTATACGAATAAACTCAAACAAATAGAACAGTCTGATCTTTTAATGAAGATTGGAGAAATTGAAGAGCGCAATCAAGTTAATTATGCAAATTCACAAAAAGATGCGTTACAGACTGCTATTAATTCTAAAATTATGTTACTCACAGGTGGTCCTGGTACAGGTAAAACAACTGTGATAAAAGGTATTGTAGAATTATATGCAGAAATTCATGGTCTCTCATTAAATTATGATGATTATCAAAATGATAATTATCCAGTCGTATTAGGTGCGCCTACAGGAAGAGCTTCAAAGCGTTTGGCAGAGTCGACAGGTTTAGAAGCCATGACAATTCATCGCTTAATCGGATGGAATCAGGATACACAACCGGAAGATATTTTAGATAATGAAATATCAGCAAAATTAATTATCATTGATGAGATGTCTATGGTTGATACATGGCTGTTCCACCAATTTTTAAGTGCAGTTCCAATAGATGCACAAATCATTTTAGTAGGTGATGAAGATCAATTGCCTTCTGTAGGTCCTGGTCAAGTATTTAAAGATTTAATTGATTCAAAAGTGATTCCTCGTGTTAATTTAACAGAAGTTTATAGACAACAAGATGGTTCTAGTATTATTGAATTAGCGCATCGGATGAAACTAGGTGAACCGATTGATATAACCCAACGTTTTCATGATCGAAATTTTATAAATTGTAATACAGATCAGATTCCGACAGTTGTGGAAAAAGTTGTTTCAAGCGCTGTGAATAAAGGCTATGATATGAGTGATATTCAAGTGCTTGCACCAATGTATAAAGGGTCAGCAGGCATAAAAAAACTTAATATGGTATTACAAGATATTTTAAATCCTAAGGATAAAGATACACGTGAAATAGAATTTGGTGATGTGCTTTTTAAAAAAGGTGACAAAGTCTTGCAACTTGTAAATAGGCCTAATGATAATATTTTCAACGGTGATATTGGTGTAATCGTGGGTGTTTTTTGGGCAAAAGAAAATGCGTTGAACAAAGATGTATTAGTCGTTGATTTTGAAGGTAATGAAATTACTTTTGTTCGTCAAGATTTAATAGAATTAACTCATGCTTATTGTACGTCGATCCATAAATCACAAGGTTCTGAATTCCCAATAGTCATCATGCCTATGGTAAAACAATACTTTAGAATGCTACAAAAGCCCATATTATATACTGGCTTAACAAGGGCTAAACAATCCCTTGTCTTTTTAGGTGATCCGCAAGCCTTTGATATTGGTTTAAAAACGCATGGACAAGTGAGAATGACACAGTTATGCACATTTTTAAAAGCCTACTTTAATAGCGATGCATCTACTGAAGAAGAAATCAGCGACACATTTGATGCTGATATCATTCTAACTGAAGACAATATTTTTAAAATTAACCCAATGATTAATATGGGAGATATTTCCCCATATGACTTCGTTGAAGATTGACATGTGACAAGAAAATAAATACAATATAATTAACTTCACATAAAGATGAGTAAATTATACTGAGCGAAAAGAGATGTACTGGTTGGTGAAAAGTACAGTCGGTATAGTTGAATGCTACTTTGTGTCAGCAAGCATAATAACTAATTAAGTGATAAGTGTATGTTAGGGAATTAAAGTCAGTCGTTTGATTTGTATGATACTTACAATTAAGATTGAATTAATTTGTTAACACTTATAACTAGGGTGGTACCGCGAAACGTTCGTCCCTTTTATGAGGATGGGCGTTTTTTATTTTCTTTTTTAATTATTTAAAGAACTAACATGAGTTGAGATGGAGGAATTTTAAGTATGAAAAACTTAAAAGCAAGTGAAATTAGACAAAATTTTATTGATTATTTCGTAGAAAAAGGCCATATGGTAGAACCTTCTGCACCATTAGTCCCTATTGACGATGATTCACTATTATGGATTAATTCTGGTGTAGCTACATTGAAAAAATATTTTGATGGTAGAGAAACACCTAGAAAACCAAGAATAGTTAATTCTCAAAAGGCAATTCGTACAAATGATATAGAAAATGTTGGCTTCACAGCACGTCATCATACATTTTTTGAAATGTTAGGTAACTTTTCAATTGGGGATTATTTTAAGCAACAAGCTATAGAATTTGCATGGGAATTTTTAACAAGTGAAAAGTGGATGGCAATGGACCCTAAACTTTTATATGTAACAATACATCCAGAGGATAAAGAAGCGTATAGAATTTGGAATGAAGACATTGGACTTGAGGAAAGTCGTATTATTCGCATTGAAGGCAACTTCTGGGATATTGGTGAAGGTCCATCAGGTCCGAATACGGAAATTTTCTATGATCGTGGAGAAGATTTTGGACAAGATGATCCTGCAGAAGAAATGTATCCAGGGGGAGAAAATGAACGTTTCCTTGAAGTATGGAATTTAGTGTTTAGTGAGTTCAATCACAATAAAGATCACACTTATACACCACTGCCCAATAAAAATATTGATACCGGCATGGGTCTTGAAAGAATGGCATCACTTGCTCAAAATGTGCGTACAAATTATGAAACAGACTTATTTATGCCTATCATTCATGAAGTAGAAAAAGTATCAGGTAAAACATACTTGGAAAATGATAACTATGATGTGGCATTTAAAGTGATTGCCGACCATATTCGTACAATTGCATTTGCCATTGCAGATGGTGCACTACCAGCTAATGAAGGAAGAGGATATGTTTTACGTCGTTTATTACGTAGAGCAGTAAGATTCAGTCAATCATTAGATATTAATGACCCATTTATGTATCGTCTAGTTGATATTGTAGCTGACATTATGGAACCATATTATCCTAATGTTAAAGAAAAAGCAGACTTTATTAAGCGCGTCATTAAATCAGAAGAAGAACGCTTCCATGAAACATTAGAAGAAGGTCTAGCTATTCTAAATAACTTAGTTGCACAAGCGAAAACATCTACCCATGAAATCAGTGGTAAAGACGCTTTTAAATTATATGACACTTACGGCTTTCCAGTTGAGTTAACAGAAGAAATTGCGACACAAGAAAATTTATCAATAGATATGCAAACATTCGAAGAAGAAATGCAACAGCAACGAGACAGAGCAAGACAAGCAAGACAAAATTCACAATCTATGCAAGTTCAAAGTGAAGTATTGAAAAAGATTACCACAGATAGCACATTTGTTGGGTATGATGTTATGGACAAAGCCTCTGTCATCACAGATATTATCCAAAATGGTGAACTTGTAGAATCTGCAGAAGCAGGAGAGACGATTTACTTTATTTTACGTGAGACACCATTTTATGCTGTTAGTGGTGGTCAAGTGGCAGACCAAGGTACAATTAGTAATGAAAACTTTGAAATCGTAGTTACTGAAGTGACTAAAGCACCAAATGGTCAGAATTTGCACAAAGGTGAGATTCAGTTTGGTACTGTTAAGAAGAATGCTGAAGTTTCAGCGAGTGTGAATCACAAAGAACGTCGTTCAATCAAGAAAAACCATAGTGCAACACATTTATTACACGCTGCATTAAAAGAAGTCCTTGGAGATCACGTTAATCAAGCAGGTTCACTTGTTGAAGCAGATCGTCTAAGATTTGACTTTTCACACTTTGGCCCAATGACACAAGAGGAAATTGACACGGTTGAGCGTCGTGTTAATGAAGAAATTTGGAACAGTATTGAAGTAGATATTCAAGAAATGCCAATTTCTGAAGCAAAACAACTAGGTGCTATGGCACTTTTCGGTGAAAAATATGGCGAAATTGTAAGAGTTGTAAATATGGCCCCATTTTCAATTGAATTATGTGGTGGTATTCACGTGAACAACACATCAGAAATCGGTTTATTTAAAATAGTAAGTGAGTCTGGTACAGGTGCTGGAGTGCGTCGAATAGAAGCATTGACTGGTAAATCAGCTTTCTTATACTTAGATACGATTCAATCTCAATTTAACGCAGTTAAATCGCAAGTAAAAGTAAAATCAGATGACCAAGTATTAGAGAAAATCGTTCATATGCAAGACGAAGAAAAAGAGCTTAGAAAACAACTTGAACAAAAGAATAAAGAAGTGACATCATTAAAAATGGGTGACATCACTAATCAAGTAGAAGAAATTAATGGATTGAAAGTCTTAGCAACGGAAGTAGAAGTTCCTAATGCTAAAGCAATACGTGAAACTATGGATGATTTTAAATCAAAATTACAAGATACTGTTATTGTACTTATTAGTAATATAGATGGTAAGGTGTCATTAGTAGCTACCGTACCAAAAGCATTAACTGATAAAGTGAAAGCAGGAGATATCATTAAAAACATGGCTCCTGTAGTAGGCGGTAAAGGTGGCGGACGCCCTGATATGGCTCAAGGCGGCGGTACTGAACCAGAGAACATAACAGAATCATTACGTTTCATTAAAGATTACATTAAATCTCTATAAGTTGATTCGATTCTAATGTAGAATATAAGTAAGAACTTTTTTTACTCGATACAAAGGAGTGTAAGAACAATGGAAAATTTTGATAAAACAATGAAATTTAATTATGATGAAATTCCAAAAGAAGATGTCAAAACAGTATTACAAAATGTCTATCATACCTTAGAAGAAAGAGGATATAATCCTGTGAACCAAATTGTTGGTTACTTATTATCAGGAGATCCTGCGTATATTCCACGCAATAACGAAGCTAGAAATCAAATTCGTCGTATTGATCGCGATGATATCATGGAAGAATTAGTTTCAAACTATTTGCAAGAGAAATCGAATTAGTTTATGTTAAAGCATAAAATTATAGGATTAGATGTAGGAAGTAAGACTGTTGGCATTGCAATAAGTGATCTGATGGGTTGGACAGCCCAAGGATTAGACACACTCCGTATAGACGAAGAGAACAATGAATTAGGTATTGAAGCATTAGTAAAAATTATAAAAAGAGATAACGTTGGTACTGTAGTTATTGGATTACCAAAAAACATGAACAATTCTATTGGATTTCGAGGCGAGGCTTCGTTACAATACAAGGAGCAACTTCAAGAAGCACTGCCATCATTAGAAATAATTATGTGGGATGAACGTCTAAGCACTATGGCTGCGGAGCGTTCATTACTTGAAGCGGATGTTTCTAGACAGAAACGAAAAAAAGTAATAGATAAAATGGCAGCAGTATTTATATTGCAAGGCTATTTAGACTCATTACAATAAAAAGGAGCTTTTAATAATGACGGAGCATAATCATGATTCTCAATTAGAAATTAACAATGAAGAGGAATTACTTACATTATATGATGAAGAAGGTAATGAAGTCTTATATCGTAAAGTATTAGAATTTTTCCACCCAGAATTCAAAAAAGAATACGTTATTCTTGCTGAAGAAGGTGCAGAATCAGATGATGACGATTTAATTGAATTGGTGCCTATGATTAATGAGCCAGATGAAAATGGTGAAGGTGGCAAATTCTTACCAGTGGAGACTGACGAAGAATGGGATATGATTGAAGAAGTCGTTAATACAGAAATGGATGATCATGACCACGATCATGACCACGAATAATTAAAAAATCGTTCTTTAAATATAAGTCACTATGAAGTAAACCATACTGGAAAAGCAGTATGGTTTTTTCTGTAAATAAACGAATAAAAATCGAATGATTAATGATAATTATATATTTAAGAGTTAACTAACTACGGAATTTATGCTTATATTATCGGGGTGTTTATGGTAAAATATATAAAGTTAAATTCAAACACATACGATTTTGAAATTGCATTTATTAATAATGGAATAGACCATATAAATGTTATATGTAAATATATTTTTCATCTTTACTAAAATTAAACTAGCACGAGCACCAATGACTAGTGTGATTGATAGTCTGTGCGGTAACTGATTAAGTTGAAAATACAATGATAATAGATGTTAAAGCATAATTTCTAAAGAAAATATGATGGTCATACATAAATTGACGCATTCTAGCGCAAATCTATAAGTATTTTGAGTTTTTAATTGGCCATTTTTGCCGGGATGGGGCAAGGAACCTTATGTGCAAAAGGCTTCTATACTACTCCCTATTTTATTGTTAAAACTTATGTATTATATTATAACGAAGGAAGTTTTGAAAATGGATAATAATCAATCCTATTTATTAAATTTACATAAACAAACCGATGAAACGATAGAGTCTTTGAGACCATATGCAGAAGCGAATAACGTCCCTATTGTAGACAGACTTACTTTAGAAATGATTAAGCAATTGATTAGGCTGCATAAACCACAAAATATTTTAGAAATTGGTACAGCGATTGGCTATAGTGCAATGCAATTTGCATCTGTATCTAAGGATGTACATATTACGACAATTGAACGTGATTCAGATATGCAACAGCAAGCAAAAGAAAATATTTGGAAATACGATTTTTCAAATCAAGTGACATTGGTTGAGGGTGACGCGTTAGAGCAATTTCATAATGTCGAACAAGAAAGTTTCGATATGATATTTATTGATGCTGCTAAAGCACAGTCTAAGAAATTCTTTGAATTATATACACCTTTATTAAAAGAAGGTGGCGTAGTTATTACGGATAATGTACTCTATCATGGCTTTGTTTCTGATATTTCAGTTGTGCGGACTCGCAATGTGCGCCAAATGGTTAAAAAGGTGATTGAATATAACGAATGGCTTATGAATAACGAAGCTTATACGACTAACTTTTTAAATATTGATGATGGATTAGCCATTTCAATTAAAGGAGAATCTAAATGACAGAATTATTAGTGACACCCAAATCGGTTAAACATATCGAAACATTAATTGAAAAAGGTGCTGATGCCTTTGTCATTGGCGAGCAAAAATTTGGTTTGAGATTATCAGGAGAATTTGATAAAGCAGCAATGATTGAAGCAGTGGATATGATTCATCGTAATGGTAAAAAGGCATATGCTGCAGTAAATGGTATATTCCATAACTATCATTTAAGTGCAGTTGAAGCTTATATTGATTTTCTTCATGAAATAAAAGTTGATCGAATTATCTTTGGAGACCCAGCTGTTGTTATGTATGTTAAACAACACACAGATCCAATTCCTTTACATTGGGATGCAGAAGCACTGGTGACTAATTATTTTCAATGTAATTATTGGGGAGCAAAAGGAGCTGCACGTGCACAACTTGCTAGAGAATTGAGTTTGGACGAAATCCTTAATATCAAAGCCCATGCGAATGTTGAAATTGAAGTTCAAGTTCATGGTATGACTTGCATGTTCCAATCTAAGCGTATGTTGTTAGGTAATTATTACACTTTCCAAGAACGTCAAATGAAGATCTCCCGTAACGATGAAACGAATGATTTATTATTATATGACGAAGAACGTGATAATAAATACCCAGTTTATGAAGATTATAATGGAACACATATTATGTCACCAAACGATATTTGCTTAATAGAAGAATTGGAACCATTACTTGAAGCGGGTATAGATTCACTGAAAATAGACGGCATCTTACAGTCAGAAAGTTATATCAATGTTTGTACTGAACAATACAGAGAAGCAATAGATCTGTATAATGAGGACCCAGATGCATATGAAGATGAAAAATTCATGCTTGTCGATCCAATAGAAGCAATACAACCGGAACATCGCCCGTTTGACGAAGGCTTCTTATATAAACAAACAGTATACTAATGGAGGTTAACTCGTGAAAATTTTAGAAGAAATTAATGTTCAAAATAAACCTAAAATGAAAAAGCCTGAACTTCTTGCACCTGCTGGTAATTTAGAGAAACTTAAAATAGCTATACATTATGGTGCAGATGCTGTTTTTCTCGGTGGACAAGAATATGGTTTGAGATCTAATGCAGATAACTTTACAATGCCAGAAATCCAAGAGGGTGTTGCATTTGCAAAGCGTTATGGTGCTAAAATATACGTAACCACTAATATAATTGCTCATGATGAAAATATAGAGGGCTTAGACACCTATTTACGCGATTTAGCATTAACAGGTGCAACTGGTATTATCGTTGCTGATCCGCTTATAATTGAAACTTGTAAAAAAGTAGCGCCAGAATTGGAAATCCACCTTTCAACACAGCAATCACTTTCTAATTACAAAGCAGTTGAGTTTTGGAAAGAAGAAGGTTTAGATAGGGTTGTTTTAGCACGTGAGACAGGTGCTATGGAAATGAAAGAGATGAAAGAAAAAGTTGATATTGAAATTGAATCTTTTATACATGGTGCAATGTGTATTGCTTATTCAGGAAGATGTACATTAAGTAATCATATGACTGCGCGTGACTCAAATCGTGGTGGGTGTTGTCAAAGTTGTCGATGGGATTATGATTTATTACATATTGAATCTGATGGGGAATTAGATTTATATTATGGTGATCATGAGGTTGCACCTTTTGCAATGAGCCCTAAAGATTTGAAATTAATAGAATCGATTCCCAATATGATGGATATTGGTGTAGATTCTTTAAAAATTGAAGGACGCATGAAATCCATACATTATATTGCGACAGTAGTCTCAATTTATAGAAAAGTTATAGACGCATATGCAAGTGATCCAGAGAACTTTAAGATTAAGCCAGAATGGTTGATTGAACTAGACAAATGCGCTAATAGAGATACTGCATCTGCATTTATAGAAGGTACACCAGGTTATGAAGAGCAAATGTTTGGTCAACAAAATAAGAAAAATTCTGCTTATGATTTCTGTGGGTTAGTGTTAGATTATGATAAAGCGACTAAAATTGCTACAGTACAACAACGCAATAAATTTGAACCTGGACAGGAAATTGAATTTTTTGGACCAGAAATTGATACTTTTCGACAAGTTGTGGAAACAATTTATGATGAAGAGGGAAATGAACTTGATGCTGCACGCCATACGTTGCAGATAGTTCAAATTAAAGTCGATCATCCAATTTATGCGAATAACATGATGAGAAAGGAAATTGGATAATGAAAAGTACAACAATAATAGGCATTGCCGGTGGTTCAGGATCGGGGAAAACATCCGTTACAAACGAAATAATGAAAAATTTAGAAGGTCATAGTGTTGCACTATTGGCTCAAGACTATTATTATAAAGACCAATCGCATTTAACTTTTGATGAACGTTTGGAAACCAATTATGACCATCCTTTCGCTTTTGATAATGACTTGTTAATTGAAAATTTAACCGACTTAAGAAATGGTAAGCAGGTTGAAGTGCCAACGTACGATTATACAAATCATACAAGAAGTGAGGAAACGATTGCATTTGAGCCAAAAGATGTTATTATCGTAGAAGGTATATTTGCACTTGAAAACAAAACATTAAGAGATTTAATGGATGTCAAAATTTATGTTGATACAGATGCTGATCTGCGCATATTAAGACGTCTGCTTCGTGATACCGAAGAAAGAGGACGTACAATGGAATCTGTTATTAATCAATATCTGAATGTAGTTCGGCCTATGCATAATCAATTCATAGAACCAACTAAGAGATACGCAGATATTATCATACCAGAAGGCGGAAGTAATAAAGTAGCTATCGATATAATGACGACGAAGATTCAAACTTTAGTTAGTAAACAATAGTATTTATAAGTAAAGGAAGATGACATAATGGAAAACCAAAAGCAATATCCAATGACGCAAGAAGGTTTTGAGAAATTAGAACATGAGCTTGAAGAATTAAAAACTGTTAAACGACCTGAAGTCGTTGAAAAAATTAAAATTGCCCGTTCTTTTGGTGACTTATCAGAGAACTCAGAGTATGATGCGGCAAAAGATGAACAAGGTTTTATTGAGCAAGATATCCAACGTATAGAAAACATGTTACGTAATGCACTTATTATCGAAGATACAGGTAATAATAACGAAGTACAATTAGGTAAAACAGTTACGATTGTTGAATTACCTGGTGAAGAAGAAGAAGAATATCAAATTGTTGGTTCTGCAGAGTCAGACGCATTTAAAGGTAAAATTTCTAACGAATCACCTATGGCCAAAAGTTTAATTGGCAAAAAATTAGACGATGAAGTACGTGTTCCACTACCAAATGGTGGAGAAATAAATGTTAAAATCGTAAATATCAAATAAGTTTTAGTGCAAATCCCCCCACACATGTTAAATGTCTGGGGGGATTTTACACTTTGCTAAAATATTTCTATACTTGCAGACTATATTCTGATAAATTGATAACAATTATAAAATTATTTAGGCTATCTATATTGATTCTTTTCATATAAGCCGAATTCATTATTTATTATAATCTATGATAATTATTTGCTATTAAACAGAAATTTATAATAAATGATATAATAGAAATGTTGAATGTACAACTTAGTTTGTTTTTATAATAAGTTGTGATAATTAACAAAGGGGGCAACGTTTCTGGAATATAAAATCATTAATGAACAAACCATCATGATTTATTTTGATGAACAGATTGATCCTGATACTTTTAAAGAAGTACAGCGAATAGAACAGTATATTAAGGATCAAAGTAATAAAGCTATTTTAGAAATAATACCTTCGTATCGCGCAATTATGTTGACTATCGATATCACTCAAAGCGATGCGACAGAAATCATAAACAGCTTGGACTTAGGCAATGTTGATGTTGATGCAGGACTGACATCAAACTCACAATCTAAAATTTTACATATACCCGTATACTATGGTGGTGACCGTGGCCCAGACATAGAAACAGTCGCGAAACATAATCAATTAACTTCAGAAGAAGTTATTAAATTACATACTGAAAATACCTACCTAATATATATGCTGGGCTTTATGCCAGGTTTCCCATTTTTAGGAGGGTTAAATAAACAATTACATACACCCAGAAGAGAGGAACCGAGGACAAGTATTCCTGCGGGTTCTGTTGGTATTGCAAATAACCAAACAGGATTATATCCAAAATCTTCTCCAGGTGGTTGGCAAATTATCGGACAAACACCTATACAAGTGTTTGATATAAATCGAGATCCAATGTGTTTATACAACTCAGGAGATTATATTAAGTTTTATGCTATTAATGAACAAACCTTAAATCAGATTGAAGAGGAACAAAAAAGTAATCAATTTGATATTGAAAAGTGGGTGACAGTAAGTAATGAGTATTAAAATATTAACGCCCGGTTTGTTTAGTACAATCCAAGACAAAGGGCGAATTGGTTATCAAAATCAAGGGTTTTCAACAGCTGGTGCATTAGACATCTATGCGTATAGACTTGCACAAACATTAATTAATAATGAAGGACCTGCAATAGAAGTTACAATTATCGGCCCGTCCATTCAATTTTTAGCAGATAATACCTTTGTTATAACAGGTGCTCAGTTTGACGCTACTATTAATGATGAACCTATATCTCATCAAACGGTTATTAAAGCACAAAAAGGCGATATATTAAAGTTAAATTCAGCGTTACATGGTGCCAGAGGATACATAGCTTTTGGACAACCTATCAATGTACCTTTGATAGCTAATAGTTATGCCACACACACCCGTAGTCAAATTGGCGGCTATAAAGGACGAGCTTTAAAAAAAGGTGATGTATTGACTATTCAACAAAACGATCACTATTTATCTCAGATAGGTATAAGTGCGCGTATTGAAAATGAAAACGATGAACAACACACGATTCATATTATAGAAGGGCCACAAATAGAGCAGTTTTCAGAAGAAGTAAAAGCAAAATTAACATCTGAATCGTTTAAAATTTCAGAAAAATCTGACCGTATGGGATTCCGCTTACAAGGCGAAAATATTGCGCCAACCAATTCTGCAGATATCATTTCAGAACCAGTAGCACTTGGTAGTATTCAAGTGCCTAACGATGGTAATCCCATTATCTTACTGAATGATAAGCAAACTGTGGGAGGCTATACTAAAATTGCAACAGTTTGTGCAGCTGATTTATCGATACTGGCACAAAAACAGCCAGGTGAAACCATCCGATTCCAATGGATATCAGTCGAAGATGCAATCAAGACACTAAAGCAAAAAGAAAAATGTTTTTCTGAAAAAAGAAAAGAAATAATAAAAAATCCAATTTTTAAAATAAAACAACTTCGACCAACAGCGTCACGAATCAAAAATTTATTAAAAGGGGAATTATAATGAATTTTGAAAAAATAGAACAGTTAATTAAATTAGTTAAAGAGAACGACGTTAAAAAATTTAAATATAAAGACTATGAAAACGAAATCGAACTTGATTTTACTGAGAATGATGCAAATCATATTACATCAAACCAAGCAGAAAAAAATGATAGTAATAAAATAGATAATGCTAAAAATGAAGAGAATGATTCAACAAATGAGCATACATATCAACAAATTAAATCTCAAATGGTAGGCACATTTTTCTTACAAGACGAAAAAGAGTTAACAAACCCTATTATACAAGTGGGTGACGAAATTAAAAAAGGAGATACAGTCGGATATATTGAAGCGATGAAAGTGCTTAATGAAGTAACAAGCGATGTTTCAGGCGTTGTAGAAGAAATTTTAGTTGAGCACGGTTCGAGCGTAGAATACAATCAACTGATTGTTAACGTAAAATAAGTCAAATAAAGGGGTGTTTGCATTGTATCGATGTCTGATAGCAAATAGAGGAGAAATTGCTGTACGTATTATAAGAGCGTGCAGAGAACTAAATATTGAAACTGTTGCAATCTATGCGATAGGTGATGAATCAAGTTTGCATGTAAGTTTAGCAGATCAAGCTGTTTGTATAGGTGAGGCAAATCCACTTGAAAGTTATTTAAACCAAGACAGAATTATTAGCGCAGCCAAAATAACACAAGCTAACGCGATTCATCCAGGGTACGGCTTTTTATCGGAGAGTGCATCGTTTGCCCAAAAAGTTGAAGAGAACGAGATTTATTTTATTGGTCCTACTAAGACAACTATGGAAATGATGGGGGATAAAATCACTGCTAGACAAACAGTTGATAATGTCGGTGTTCCTATTATTCCGGGTTCTACAAGTGCTGTTGATTCGATAAGTGAAGTGAAATCTATTGCTCAAGATACTGGTTATCCACTTGTGTTAAAAGCAGCGAGTGGTGGTGGCGGTAAAGGTATACGTATTGTCAAAGAAGAAGCGTCACTCGAAAAAGCTTTTAAAGAAGCTAAAAGTGAGGGTAAAAAGTATTTTGATGATGACCGTATTTATGTTGAAGCTTTCATCCCTATTGCAAAACATGTGGAAGTTCAAGTTATCGGTGATGGCAAAAATAATTTTATTCACTTAGGTGAAAGAGATTGTTCTGTACAAAGGAAAAATCAAAAGTTAATTGAAGAATCACCATGCGCTGCAATTTCTGAGTCGATGCGAGAAGCAATGTGTAATGATGCTGTTAAAGTGGCGCGTGCATCTCATTATCGCAGTGCAGGCACCATTGAATATTTAGTTACGGATGATGCGTATTACTTTATAGAAATGAATGCACGCATCCAAGTTGAACACACGGTAACAGAGATGAGAGCAAACAGAGACTTATTACAAGCACAATTGTATCTCATGCAACATAATGAACTACCATTCACACAAGAAGACATTACTTTTGATGGTCATGTCATTGAGGCAAGAATCAATGCAGAAAATCCAGAGAAACAATTTCAACCTACACCAGGCACTGTAGAAGCTTTACATCTGCCACAGGGCTTTAATATACGTGTTGATAGTTTGTTATATCACGGATATAAAGTTTCACCATATTATGATTCATTAGTTGCAAAGGTGATTGTGAAGTCTTCCACTAGACAACTTGCTATTAATAAATTAAAAGTAACACTTGATGAAATGGTCATCGATGGTTTTACGACAACTGCTGATTTTCTGTATGCTGTATTATCTTATCCTGAATATGTTGATGGTGACGCAAGCCAAGTAGACATTAAATTTTTAGATAGACATCAAATTTTAAAGGAGGAAGTATAAATGAAAGTAGATTTGAATTGTGATTTAGGAGAAGCGTTTGGTAACTATTCATTTGGTGGTGACAATCAAATTATTCCTTTAATAACATCAGCAAATATTGCATGTGGCTTTCATGCTGGCGATCAACATGTGATGAACGATACCATTAAACTTGCAAAAGACAACGGTATAGGTATCGGCGCACACCCAGGACTTCCTGATTTACAAGGCTTTGGCAGAAGAAATATGGATTTATCTCCTGCAGAAGTTTATGATATTGTTGTTTATCAATTAGGTGCATTGAATGGTTTTTGTAGAATTCATGACGTTAAGATTAATCATGTTAAACCGCATGGTGCACTTTATCAAATGGGAGCAAGAGATAAAGTTATTGCGCATGCTATTGCAAAAGCAGTTTATGACTTTGATCCGACTTTAATCTATGTGGGACTTTCTAATACTTTATTAATTTCAGAAGCACAGGCTTTAGGATTGTCCACAGCTTCTGAGGTTTTTGCCGACAGACGTTATGAAGACGATGGACAGTTAGTAAGCAGAAAAGAAGCTGATGCATTGATTACCAATACAGATGAAGCGATTAAACAAGTGATAAATATGGTTAAATTTCAAAAAGTAATTACAAAAAATAACAATACAATAGATATTAAAGCAGATACTATTTGTGTGCACGGCGATGGGGCACATGCAATTGAATTTGTAACACAAATTAGAGAACAATTAACGAAAGAAGGCATTTCAATTACAAGGCTAGGGGGCTAAGCAATGGGAGAAAAATTAAGGTCAAGCGAGAAAGATTTCCAGTTTACTAAAAATCACAAAAGGTTATTATTAGGTTCTGTGTTTTTAATGGCAACATCCGCGATAGGACCAGCATTTTTAACACAAACTGCTGTATTTACAGCACAATTTACATCTAGTTTTGCATTTGCAATTTTACTATCTATATTAATTGATATTGGTGCACAGATTAATATTTGGCGTGTACTCGTTGTTACAGGTAAACGTGGACAAGAAGTAGCTAATGAAATTTTTAATGGACTGGGTACATTTATATCAATCCTCATTGCAATTGGTGGTCTAGCTTTTAATATTGGTAACATAGCCGGTGCTGGATTAGGTTTGAATGCGATATTTGGGTTAGATGTTAAAATAGGTGCAGCAATTACTGCCGTTCTTTCAATTGCAATATTTATTAGTAAAAGTGGACAAAAGATAATGGACGTCGTAACAATGTTTTTAGGTGTATTGATGATTATCGTTGTCGCTTTTGTTATGTTTAAAGCCAATCCACCCTATGCTGAGGCTGCAAAACATTTAGTGATGCCAGAGCAACCACTAGCGCTTGTTTTACCAATTATCACATTAGTTGGTGGTACGGTTGGCGGATACATTACTTTTGCTGGCGCACATAGAATATTAGATTCTGGAATTAAAGGTAAAGATTATTTACCATTTGTAAATAAGGCTGCGATTTCAGGTATATTAACAACTGGTGTACTAAGAACATTATTATTCTTAGCTGTATTAGGTGTAGTAGTAACGGGCGTTACATTGAATGCTGATAATCCACCTGCTTCTGTATTTGAACATGTGTTAGGACCTATAGGACGAAATATTTTCGGTATTGTACTATTTGCGGCTGCAATGTCTTCAGTTATTGGCTCTGCATATACAAGTGCAACATTCTTAAAAACATTACATAAATCTGTTTATAATAAAACGAATATTATTGTAATTAGTTTCATTGTAGTGTCAACGTTAGTATTTTTATTCTTAGGCAAACCTGTCACGTTACTTATTGTAGCAGGTGCACTAAATGGTTTGATTTTACCTATTACATTAGGTACGATATTAATTGCTAGTAAACGTAAATCAATCGTAGGAGATTACAAACACCCGACATGGATGCTTTGGTTCGGGATTGTTGCAGTAGTCGTAACGATTGTAACTGGTATCTTCTCGCTTCAAGGTTTAACTGAATTATTTGGTAGCTAAATGAAAATAGATAATACCCTGACTTATGGTTACAATACAATAAGTTCAGGGTATTTTTCATGTTAAGTTTTTAAAATAAACGAATTTATGATAGTTAATATAATTAAAAAGTTTAAATAATTTCAATAATTATTATTTTATGCAAAAACATTGAACTATTATCGAGCTATGTGTTCAAATATGGTAGAATAACAAAGGCTAGGATTTTAAGATGAGGTGAAATATAATGATAGGTATTATAGGTGCTATGGAAGAAGAAGTAGCTATCTTAAAAGATAAAATTGTTAACTTAGAAATAATTAATGTTGCTCATGTTGTTTTTTATAAAGGGCGTTTACATGATAAAGAAGTTATCTTGACTCAAAGTGGTATTGGAAAAGTAAATGTTGCAATTTCTACTACTTTATTAATAAATCGTTTTCACCCAGATTTAATTATTAATACAGGTTCGGCGGGTGCATTAGACAAATCACTTGGTGTCGGAGATATTGTAGTAAGTGACATGGTAGCTTATCACGATGCAGATGCAAGAGCATTTGGTTATCAATTGGGTCAAATTCCTCAAATGCCTGCACAATTTGTTGCGGATAGCCATTTAATTGAATTAGCAAAAGAAGCAATAAATGATCAAAAATGGGTTGCTAAATCTGGTTTAATTGTAAGTGGAGATAGTTTTATTGGCACTGCAGAACAACGCGCAGATATCAAAACAAACTTTCCACAAGCCATGGCAGCAGAAATGGAAGCAACAGCGATTGCCCAGACATGTTATCAGTTTAACCTACCATTCATAATTACACGTGCTATTTCTGATTTAGCAGATGGTGATGCAGGTATAACATTCGAAGCATTCTTAGAAAAAGCAGCAATTGCTTCAAGTCAAATTGTTGATCGTTTAATTAAAACTATATAAAAAGGTGAAATAAAACATGGGTATGATAAAGCACTATTTTATGCCAAACGAATATGTACAATCTATTTTTCAAATTGATATAGAAAAACTCGCAAATTCAGGCGTAAAAGGTATAATTACAGATTTAGATAACACACTTGTAGGATGGGATGTAGCTGATCCAACAGAAGCAGTAAAAGAATGGTTCGATAGAGCAAAAGAACTCGGCATAACTGTAACAATTGTTTCAAATAACAACGAACAACGCGTAGGCAATTTTTCAAAATCATTAAATGTGGACTATATATTTAAAGCAAAAAAACCCAGAGGTCGCGCCTTTAATCAAGCATCTAAATTAATGAATTTGAATCCAGAAGAAATAGTTGTCATTGGAGACCAAATGCTAACAGATGTGTTTGGCGGAAATAGACGCGGATTATTCACAATTATGGTTGTCCCAGTGAAAAAAACAGATGGATTTATAACGAAGTTTAATCGCATGATTGAACGTAGATTACTACAGCATTTTAGAGAAAAAGGTTATATTAAATGGGAGGAAAATTGATTGGCAGAAACTGAGATATTAAAATGTATCGGTTGTGGCGCACCCTTACAATCTGAAGATTCAGATGCGCCTGGATATGTTCCAGAAAGTAGTCTTTATAAAGAAGACGTTATTTGTAAAAGATGTTTTAGGTTAAAAAATTACAACGAAGTGCAAGATGTAGGCTTGGATAGTGAAGATTTTTTAAATTTACTTAATGGCTTAGCAGACAAAAAAGGTATTGTTGTAAATGTTGTGGATGTTTTTGACTTTGAAGGATCTTTTATTAATGCAATCAAACGCATTGTTGGAAATAAACAAATCATTTTAGTAGGTAATAAACTAGACTTATTACCGAAACAAATTAATAAACGCCGTGTAAAAGAATGGTTGAAGAAAACAGCGAGAAAATACGGCTTAGATGCAGAAGATGTCATTTTAATTTCTGCTGAAAAAAATGAGGGTATCGAAGATTTATTGAATGCTATTAATACTTTGAGAAATAATGACGATGTCTATATTGTAGGGACTACAAATGTAGGTAAATCTACACTGATTAATAAATTGATAGAGCGCAGTGTGGGTGAAAAGAATGTAGTTACCACTTCTCGATTCCCTGGTACAACTTTAGATATGATTGATATACCACTTGATGACACTTCGTTCATGTATGATACACCTGGTGTGATTCAAGAACATCAAATGACGCATTACGTAACGGAAAAAGAATTAAAAACAATCATGCCTAAAAAAGAGGTTAAACAACGTGTATATCAATTAAATGAAGGACAAACATTATTTTTCGGTGGTTTAGCACGTATTGATTATATAAGTGGTGGTAAACGACCATTAGTATGTTATTTTTCAAATGATCTTAATATCCATAGAACTAAAACGGAAAATGCAAATGAATTGTGGCGTAATCAATTAGGGGATGTATTGTCGCCCCCTAATAACCCAGATCATTTTGATTTGCAAAATGTTAAAGCCGTACGTCTAGAAACAGGTAAAGAAAAGCGTGATGTTATGATTTCTGGATTAGGTTTTATTACCATTGATGAAGGTGCTAAAATCATTGTTCGTGTACCTAAAAATGTCGATGTCGTATTACGAAATTCTATAATGTAAGGCGGGTTTAATGTGAAGTACGCAGTGATAGGCAATCCTATTGATCACTCTTTATCACCAGTTATGCATAATGCAAATTTTGCAGCTTTAAATGATTTATCATCTTATGAAGCGATTAATATTAGAAACGAAGACTTTCATCGTATCAAAGAGATAATTAATGACAAAGCACTTTCTGGATTTAACGTTACAATACCACATAAAGAGCGTATTATACCCTATCTGGATGAAATCGATGAACAATCAAAAACAGTTGGAGCAGTTAATACGGTGAAAATTGTGGACGGTAAATGGATTGGTTACAATACGGATGGTATTGGCTATGTAACAGGTTTAAGACAAGTATATCCAGATTTAGAAGATGCATATATATTAATTTTAGGCGCTGGTGGTGCGAGTAAAGGGCTCGCTAATGAACTAAAAAAATTCGTTAGACCCAAACTTACAGTAGCCAATAGATCTATGGATCGATTTGAAAGTTGGCAATTAGAAGTGAATAAAATTAGTTTACAAGAAGCTGAAGCAGCATTATCAGAATTTGATATTATTATCAATACAACGCCAGCAGGTATGAATCAAAATAAAGAGGTTATTATTAACCTTGATAATTTGGATAGTCACACGTTAGTGAGTGATATCGTTTATGTACCATTTAAGACACCTATTTTAGAAATTGCAGAAGCTAAAGGAAATCCTATTCATAATGGATTAGATATGTTCGTATACCAAGGTGCTGAAAGTTATAGAATTTGGACAGGTGAATTACCACAAATTCAAATAATGAAAGACACTGTTTTAAAATATTTATAAAAGGAGATTGAATTATGTTAACAGGTAAACAAAAAAGATTTTTACGAAGTAAAGCTCATAACGTAGATCCAACTTTTCAAATAGGGAAAGCTGGTATTAATGACAATATGGTAGCGCAAATACAAGATATTCTAGAAAATAGAGAGTTAATTAAAATACATGTATTGCAAAACAACTTTGAAGATAAAAATGACTTAGCACAATCATTAAGTGATGCAACACGTAGTGATATTGTACAAGTAATCGGGTCGATGATTGTACTTTACAAAGAATCACAAGATAATAAACAAATTCAGTTACCATAATGGCTAAATCGATTGTCTTATATGGTGGGCAATTTAACCCGATTCATATCGCCCACATGGTCGTAGCTAGTGAAGTTAACGCATTTATAAAACCGGACGTATTTTATTTTATACCTAGTTTTATATCTCCGCTAAAAGAACATACAGATTATTTGGAAGGTCGATATAGAGTTGATATGATTCAATCTGTTATAGATGATCTGGGTTTTGGTCGTATCTGTTTAAATGAAATAGAAAGACGAGGACAAAGTTATACCTATGATACAGTGATGTATATTTTAGATAAGCATCCTGATGCAAAACTTTATCTTGTGATAGGGACAGACCAATATAATCAACTGCATAAGTGGTATAAGATTAATGAATTAAAATCGTACATTACTTTTGTAATCGTCAATAGAGATAAAACGACACAAGAAGTCGAATCAGATATGCTATCGATAACAATTCCACGTATTGATATAAGCTCAACATTAATTAGAAAAAGAGTGAAGAATAAAGAGAATATTCAAGCACTCGTTTCTCCAAGTGTTGAACAATATATCCGAGAGGAAGGATTATATGAAAGTTAATGAAGCAATAGAAATTGTCAAAGAGAAATTGCCTGAAAAGCGGTTTAACCATTCATTAAGAGTGGCTGAAACTGCGGTTAAATTAGCAGATATTTATGATGGTGATAAAGATAAAGCAGAACTTGCGGGTGTATTACACGATTATTCTAAATATGATGATTTAGGAACGATGTATCAAGTTGTTACGCAACATGATTTAGATAGCAATCTATTAAGTTATGGTTCGGAAATTTTACACGGACCTGTTTGTGCGGTTATTATGAAAGAGAAGTATGGTATCGATGATGAAGAAGTATTATTAGCGATAAAAAACCATACGACAGGTCGTGCTCAAATGACAAAAACAGAGAAACTTGTCTTTATTGCAGACTATATAGAACCTGGGCGTCAAACCCCAGGCGTTGAAGAAATTAGAGATTTAGCATACAATAAAGGTAGCTTAGATAAAACAATATATGAAATATCTAAGCGTACCGTTTTATATTTAATTAATAAAGATATTAATGTCTATGACGCGACGATTGCATGCTTGAATTATTACAATTACAGTGACGAAAGAGTAAAGGATGATTAAATGAAATCAGATCAATTATTAAAATTAGCTGTGGAAGCAACTGAGAATAAAAAAGCAGAAGATATTATTTCTTTAAATATGCAAGGTATTAGTGATATGACAGACTATTTTGTGGTTTGCCACGGAAATAATGAAAAACAAGTTCAGTCTATCGCACGTGCAGTCAAAGATGCAGCTAATGAAGCGGAAATTGAAGTTAAACGAATGGAAGGCTTTAATGATGCGAGATGGATCCTTATTGATTTGGCAAATGTAGTCGTACACGTATTCCATAAAGATGAAAGAGATTATTATAATATTGAAAAACTATATAGAGATGCACCTCTTGAATCATACAGACAGGCTGTTTATTAAAAATGGCACAATATGAAGAAATGAGCTTGTTTTATGATCAGCTAACCTTAGATCAACCGTATGAAGATTGGCTAAGCATTGTTAATCATTTTGCAGGTAAAAAGCATTCTATTTTAGATATTGGTTGTGGAACCGGTAGTTTAACATCGCTGTTCACTGAATTTGAGCAAGTGACAGGAATGGATCTTAGTGTTGATATGTTAGCCATAGCTGCTCAAAAATCTAATGTTGTTAATTGGATTGAAGCAGATATGACTGATTTTGAGCTTGAACAACATTTTGATGTCATTACAATATTTTGTGATTCTTTGAATTATTTACCTGAAAGAGAAAATGTTTCAGATACATTTAAAAATGTTTATCGACATTTATCTCAAGATGGTGTCTTTATGTTTGATGTTCACACAGCTTATAAAATGAATACATTGTTTAATAATCAAAGTTATATTGACGAATCCGAAGATGTTTTCTTAGGGTGGGAAGCTGTCCAAGGCGAAGAACCTCTGAGTGTTTGGCACGATATGTCGTTTTTTATTAAACAAGATAGTACGCATTATACTAGGTTTGATGAATCACATTATCAGCAAACTTATACTGAAAATGAATATACAGCGATGTTAAAAGAAGTAGGTTTTAACCATATACAGACTTTTGTTGACTTTGACATAGACAATCACACTGAAAATGGTTATAGATTATTTTTCATAGCTAAAAAATAAAAGTAAAATCACTCCCTTATACGTGTTAAGTATAAAGGAGTGATTTTTTGCAATTAGACTGGTCAAAATGGAAAGTAATTTTTGAGAAAAATAAATTAGTAATCATAGTTGGATGCGCGTTAGTACTATTGCTTGCTATTTGTTGTTATAAATTTTTAAATGTCAGCAATACAGATGACAACAGCAATGCAAACTTAAGTACAAATGATGATTCCACATTAATTAATGAACAAAATACCAATAGTAAAACAATTGCTACTAATAATGATAATGCAAAATCAGTAAAAAATGATAAAAAGGGTAGCTTTATTTTTGTTGATATTAAAGGTGCTGTACAGCATCCTGATATTTATAAGATGAAAGATACGGATAGGGTTAAGCAATTAGTGGACAAAGCAATTTTATTAAAAGATGCTGATCTTTCAAGTGTGAATTTAGCTGAAAAATTACAAGACCAGAAAGTCATTTATATTCCGAAAATTGGTGACAAAGATCAAAAAGACATTAATATGAATCATTTTGCTTTAAAGAATAACCACACAGAAGATAGTAAAAAAGGTAATAGTACAATAAACTCAGAACAAATAAATATTAATGATGCAACAGAATCTCAGTTATTAACGATAAATGGGATTGGACCGACTAAAGCTAAGGCTATTATAGAATATAGACAACAACATGGCCCTTTTGAGTCTGTAGAGCAATTAAAAGACGTAAAAGGTATTGGAGCTAAGACTTTAGAAAAAATCGGTTCAAAGCTGACTATATAACTTTTAGTTGCATTATGGTTCAATTCAAATTAATCTATAATTAATCAAAAAATATAATACATATATGGAGGTAAATCATCATGGATCGTATCAAATGGGAAGAATACTTTATGGCTCAAAGTCATCTTTTGGCTTTGCGTTCTACGTGTGAACGTTTGTCAGTTGGTGCTACTATAGTGAAAGATAATAGAATCATTGCAGGGGGCTATAACGGTTCGGTTTCAGGTGAAGTTCATTGTATTGATGAAGGGTGTTTATTAGAGGATGGCCATTGTATCAGAACAATACACGCTGAGATGAACGCTTTACTTCAATGTGCTAAACAAGGTGTTTCTACAGATGGCGCTACAATCTATGTTACTCATTTCCCTTGTTTGAACTGTACAAAATCAATCATACAATCTGGTATTGATACAATATATTATGCCGAAGATTATCATAACCATACATATGCATTGGAGTTATTGAAACAAGCAGGTATTGAGTATAAAAAAATTTCATTTGATCAAGAGCATGTAGCACAATACTTATTAAATAAATAGCCACGGTTTATTATGGCATAGCATATTTAGTTGGCATTCTTTGGCTACATCTCAAATTTCTTTCAATACTTCTTTTTATATTCCTTATATTTTTACTTAAAATAAAGCAGTTCAAATGGCAGCAAGTTATTATGATTATAATTGTTCCTTTTATAGCTTTTGGATTATTTTATAGGTATTATCATCAAACGTTAGAATTTCAAAATGATATGTTAAGTAAATCTTTAATTGCTAATGCAAAATTTATCACTAAACCTGTCATTAGCGACAATACTCTAAGTGGTAAACTCCAAATTGATAGCGATTATTATCAATATTATTTTAAGCCGAACAGAAAAGTTAAATCTTCGGATTCGTCTGAATTATACCGACGCGATTGTAAAATCCATGGTGCTTTTAAATATAATGGGGAAGGAATAAGTACAAAATTATATATCAATATAAAAAGCGTCGATTTATCAAGTTGTAAGTCAATATCAATGGGTTGGATGTCTCTGGTCGATTTACATAAGCAATATATTTATAAGCGTCTTGTTACAGAACACAACGATGATCCAGGTAAAATAATTGCATTGATTACGGGAGATACTTCCAGGATAAAAGACCATCAATTAGATCAAGTTAGAGAAATTGGTATTTATCATTTACTAGCAATAAGTGGGACACATATCACAGCTTTAGTTAGTATTATTTTTTATACTTTGACTAAAGTCAGATGTCCCTTATTTTTGATAAAAACTATTATTTTTATTTTGTTACCCATTTATACTATTTACACTGGTATGGCTCCAAGTGCTATTCGTGCAGTGTTAGTTGCGCTTATTCTTCTATTACTTCCGAAAAAGTTGTACAAACATTCTATGAATGTTCTTTTTGGTGTTTTTATTTTAATCACACTAATTTCTCCACAATTAATATATAATATTGGATTTCAGTTTTCATTTTTTATAACTTTTTGTATTCTTTTTGCACTCCCGATTTTAAAAGACGCTAATATCGCCCAAAGCATGATTTTTGTCAGTGTTATAGCACAACTTTCATCTTCCATTATTAGTGCAGCCCATTTTAATCAAATCCAATGGATAGGTATCTTAGCTAATTTATTCTTTGTTCCGTTTTACACATTTATTTTATTTCCTGCCTCGTTAATTTATTTTGCTTCGCTTCATTTTCCTATTAAAGTTACAATTTTTACAAAATGCCTAAATATATTGCTCTTGATTCATGATTACTTTGTTTCTATTTTTATGAAATTCTCTACTTTAAAATGGTTCACCCCCGAATTATCTTCATTTTTTATTGCGATTGCTGTGTTTCTTATCATTGTTGCACTTATTTTATTCGTTCATAAGCATTATTTTCTTTTTTTATTGATTCTAATAAGCATATTTTTCATTTTAACCATTTTACCGAAATCAAATGATTACAGATTAACTATGTTAAACGTGAACCAAGGAGATGCTATATTATTTGAAACGGATAAACAGGAATCTATGCTTATAGATACTGGGGGTGTATTGATTAAAAAAGGTATGAAAGACAACCACATGCTATCAAAACGAAAGATTCTGCCCACTTTAAAAAAGCATGGTTTACCTAAAATTAATTATTTGATTATTACACACCCACATGTTGATCATATGGGAGAATTAAGCTATCTAATAGGAAAATATCAAATAGATCATATAATAATAAATGCAAATAGCTTTAGCTTAGAACAATTAAAAGCGCTAACGTTACAATGTAAAAAACATAAGGTTAAATTATTAGATTTTAAAACTTTTAATCATATCGTACTTAGCAAAGCAGATATTCGTTTGTTAGATGCTACAATAAAAAATTCAGACGATCTAAATGAACATTCTATTATTACCTACATACAATATAATAAATATAAAATGTTATTTATGGGCGATGCTTCAAAACATAATGAATCTCTTTTACTTAATAAGTACAAACTTAATAATTTGGATGTATTAAAAGTAGGTCATCATGGAAGTAAAACAAGTTCTAGTTCTAACTTTGTCAATATAATGCATCCTAAAATCAGCTTAATTTCAGTTGGACAAAATAATAGATATAAATTACCTAGTACCGAAGTTATTACTAGATTGAAAGCAATAGGATCTAAAATATATATGACGAGTCTCTCTGGGGAAGTTACAATTACTTTATCAAATTCGATACAAATTAAATCACAATTTGGTAAATGATTTGGGTAGAGAGAACAAATACTGCGTGATATAATAATTTAATGTGTAATAGAGATGAAAGGGTGCTATATATGAGCAACAATATAATAACAATTTACGGAGAAGTACCGGAACTTATAGAAAAAAAATCAGCAGAAGAAATAAATAACTATTTAAATGCACCTAAAGATGATTTTAATTTCGTGAAATATAATTTATACGAACATGATTTGGCACCCGTAATAGAAGAATCATTGACCATGCCTTTTTTCTCTGATAAAAAAGTAGTACTTGTTCAAAATGCATACCTATTCACTGGTGAAAAACCTCCTAAAGATTTGAATCACAACATAGATCAACTCATTGAATTTATTGAAAAATATGATGGAGATACGTTGATTATTTTTGAGGTATATCATAGTAAATTAGATGAGCGTAAGAAATTGGTGAAAACATTAAAAAAGAATGCCCAATTAAAAAAAATAGAGCAAATGTCAGAAGAAGAAATTATGCAGTGGATGAAAAAAGAGCTTCATGAAAATTTTAAAGATATCAAACAAGATGCACTTGACCTATTTATAGAATTAACAGGCGTTAATTTTAATATTGTTAAACAAGAACTCGAAAAATTAATCCTTTTCTTAGGTGACAGATCAACAATTAATAAACAAGATGTGTACCAAATTGTTAATAGAAGTTTAGAACAAAATGTGTTTTTACTAACAGATTATATTCAAAAAAATAAAAAATCAAATGCAATTCAATTGGTTAATGATCTGATTGCAATGAAAGAAGAACCAATTAAGTTATTAGCATTAATTACCAGTAATTATCGACTTTTTTATCAGTCTAAAATATTAAGTCAAAAGGGTTATAGTGGTCAACAAATTGCCAAGACAATAAATGTACACCAATACAGAGTAAAATTAGCGCTTAATCAAGCAAGAAACTACCAACTTGAAAGTTTGCTAAATATTATAGATTCCTGTGCTGAAACGGATTATAAATTAAAATCATCTTATATGGATAAACATCTCATATTAGAGTTATTTATTTTATCGCTGTAGTTTTAAACAAAGCAATATTATCCCGTTGTGCATACATTAAATTGGGCGTATTTTAAAAGGATACTTATTTAAAAAAGATATAAAAAAAGTTCAAGCAATTGCTTGAACTTTAATATTATTTAGCAGCTGTCATTAATGATGACTTAATACGAGCAGCTTTGTTGTCGTGGATTAAGTTGCGTTGTGCAGCTTTATCTACTTTTTTCAAAGCAAAACTCAATAAGTCAGCTTTGTTATCAGCATTTGATTCTAAAGCTGAATGAGCTCTTTTAACTGCTGTACGCATTTCATTTTTTTGAGAAATATTACGTTCTTCAGCAGTATGTGTTGTATTAACACGTTTAATTGCAGATTTGATGTTTGGCATGTGTGTCACCTCCTAAAAGTGATCTTCGCTATCAAAATGAATTTGATTACAACAAGAAATATTTTATCAAAACAAGCGACTTTCTGCAATCATTTATTTATGAGCCGCCCGTAAATTCAATATAAATGATACAATAATGTATAAAGTTATGAAACACTTATTCTATAAAATATTCTGATAAAGTGTTAACAAGTGAATTAATATTTTGAATTATTATAAACGAATGGCTTTGCAAGTTTGCAATTGACTTGTAAAAACGTTATTATATCAAAGAATGTCATACATACAAACAGGCTAGAATTATGAAAGTGAGAAGGATAATACATGGATAAACAAGATCGTTATAATCGACGCAAAAATATAAGAAACTTTTCTATTATCGCACATATAGACCATGGTAAATCTACTTTAGCTGATAGAATTTTAGAAAATACTAAATCAGTTGAAACAAGAGACATGCAATCACAGTTGCTAGATTCTATGGATTTAGAGAGAGAACGCGGTATTACTATAAAACTAAACGCAGTACGATTGAAATACGAAGCGAAGGATGGAGAAACATACACCTTCCATTTGATTGATACACCGGGACACGTAGATTTTACATATGAAGTATCTAGATCACTTGCAGCGTGTGAGGGTGCTATTTTAGTAGTGGACGCAGCACAAGGTATTGAGGCACAAACACTAGCGAATGTCTATTTAGCACTGGATAATGATTTAGAGCTTCTACCTGTTATCAATAAAATTGATTTGCCTGCAGCTGAGCCAGAACGCGTTAAACAAGAACTTGAAGACGTTATTGGTATTGATAAAGAGGATGTCGTACTTGCAAGTGCAAAATCAAACTTAGGTATTGAAGATATATTGGAAAAAATAGTTGAGGTAGTACCACCACCTGAAGGTGATCCAGAAGCACCTTTAAAAGCTTTAATATTTGATTCTGAGTATGATCCATATAGAGGTGTCATTTCATCCATACGTGTTATGGAAGGCGTTGTTAAAGCTGGAGATCGTATCAAAATGATGGCTACTGGAAAAGAATTTGAAGTAACTGAAGTAGGTATTAACACCCCAAAACAATTATCAGTAGATGAATTAACAGTGGGTGATGTAGGTTATATCATTGCTAGTATTAAAAATGTTGATGATTCCCGTGTAGGTGATACAATCACGCATGCAGAGAGACCTGCTGAAGCGCCACTACAAGGTTATAAAAAAATGAATCCAATGGTATTCTGTGGATTATTCCCTATTGATAACAAAGACTATAACGATTTAAGAGAAGCTTTAGAGAAGCTGCAATTAAACGATGCCTCATTAGAATTTGAACCAGAATCTTCTCAAGCATTAGGTTTTGGCTACCGTACTGGTTTTTTAGGTATGTTACACATGGAAATTATTCAAGAAAGAATTGAACGTGAATTCGGTATTGAATTAATCGCAACTGCGCCATCGGTAATTTACCAATGTATATTAAAATCTGGTGAGGAAGTATCTGTAGATAATCCAGCGAATATGCCAGATCGCGATAAAATAGAAACCATTTATGAGCCGTTTGTACGTGCGACTATGATGGTACCAAATGATTATGTCGGTGCTGTAATGGAATTATGTCAACGTAAACGTGGTCAATTTATTAATATGGAATACATGGATGATATTCGAGTGAATATTATTTATGAAATTCCATTATCAGAAGTAGTATTCGATTTCTTCGATCAATTAAAATCTAATACTAAAGGATATGCTTCTTTTGATTATGAATTTATTGATAATAAAGAAAGTGACCTGGTTAAGATGGATATTTTATTAAATGGTGAAAAAGTCGATGCTCTTAGCTTTATCGTGCATAAAGAATTTGCATACGAACGTGGTAAAACTCTTGTCGATAAGTTGAAAACATTAATACCAAGACAACAATTTGAAGTACCAGTACAAGCTGCTGTAGGACAAAAAATTGTCGCAAGAACAAACATTAAATCTATGGGGAAAAATGTATTGTCTAAATGTTATGGTGGGGACATTACACGTAAGAGAAAATTATTAGAAAAACAAAAAGCGGGTAAAGCTAAAATGAAAGCAGTGGGAAATGTAGAAATTCCACAAGATGCTTTCCTTGCAGTACTCAAAATGGATGAAGATTAATAATACTTTAAACTTGGGGCCTTAAATCCGAACGATTTATGCCCCAGTTTTTTATGAAACATCATGTTTTTAAATAGGGAAGTAGGTGAACACAATATGGAAGTGAAAAGTGCATATATACATATCCCCTTCTGTGTAAGAATATGTACGTATTGTGATTTCAATAAATATTTTATTCATAACCAACCAGTTGATGAATACTTAGATTGTTTAATTAAAGAAATGCAATATAGTAAAACGAAAGTGTTAGAAACTGTTTTTGTTGGTGGAGGAACGCCAACGGCACTTAGTTATGAACAACTTAAACGTTTACTTAAAGCTATTACTGATATTTTCGAAATCAAAGGAGAATTTAGTTTTGAAGCAAATCCAGATGAATTGACTTTGGAAAAAGTTCAATTATTAAAGGATTTTGGTGTGAATAGATTATCTATGGGCGTTCAAACTTTTAAACCAGAGTTGCTTGAAATATTAGGAAGAACACATAATACATCTGATATATACCAAGCAATTACAAATGCGAGAGCCGTAGGTATTCCTTCTATTAGTTTAGATTTAATGTATCACTTACCAAAACAGACCATCGATGATTTTAAAGATAGTTTAGAAAAAGCATTGGCGATGGATATTGATCATATTTCTAGTTATGGTCTTATTTTAGAACCTAAAACTCAATTTTATAATATGTATAAAAAAGGCAAATTGAAAATACCTAATGAAGATATCGGGGAAGAAATGTATGAATATCTTTTAGAACGCATGCAAAGATCTGAGTTACATCAATATGAGATTTCTAATTTTGGAAAAATGGGTCACGAATCAGAGCATAATAAAGTTTATTGGAAAAATGAAGGTTACTATGGCTTTGGCGCAGGTGCAAGCGGCTATGTTGACGGTGAAAGGTACAGTAACGTTAATCCTGTAAATCACTATATAAAGAAAATAAAGAACAATGAAAGACCTTTGTTAGAGTCCACGAGACCAACAAAAAATGAACAAATGGAAGAAGAAATGTTTTTAGGTTTAAGAATGAACCAAGGTGTCAATAAAGCTAGATTTAAAGAAAAGTTTGATTTATCTATAGATGAAGTATATGGCACAACAATTGAGGATTTACTTAAAAGAGAACTTATTGTAGATAACCAAGGCTTTATTTCAATGACTGAGAGAGGGAAAGTCATCGGAAACCTTGTATTTGAGTCTTTTTTACTAAATGTATAAGTTTTTATTAAAAACCGAGGCTTTAACATTGACTTACTTTGACCAATTTGATAAATTATAATTAGCACTTGAAACAAAGGAGTGCTAATGAGGTGAAAACATGATTAGTGATAGACAATTAAGCATATTAAATGCAATTGTTGAAGATTATGTTGATTTAGGTCAGCCAATTGGTTCAAAAACACTGATTGAACGGCATAAATTGAATGTTAGTCCTGCTACTATTAGAAATGAGATGAAGCAATTAGAGCTTCTCGAACTAATAGAGAAGACGCACACGTCGTCAGGACGATATCCTTCAGAATCAGGTATCAGATATTATGTGAATCAATTATTACAAGAAACATCTCATCAACAACAAACTAAAATGCAGCGTTTAAAAGATTTGGTAATTGAAAATCATTATGATATTTCCTCTACATTGAGTGATTTTGCTAATGAACTTTCAATTGCATCACAATACACAACGCTGGTAATGCGTCCAAATCATAAACAAGATATAATCAATAATATTCATTTGATTAGAGCAAATGCTTATTTGGTTATTATGGTGGTTGTGTTTACATCAGGTCATGTTGAACATTTACATTTAGCATCTGAAGTACCTTTATCTAATGACGAATTAACCAAAATATCAAATTTTGTTACTGCTAAATATAATGAATGGAATAACCACCGTTTTGAAAATGAATTAAATGCTTTTGTAAAATCTGATACTGAAAAAGATTTTATAAAAGACATGCTAAATATGATTGATATTCATTTTGATAATCAAAGTAATGGCATTTTTATGGGCGGAAAGGTTAAACTCATAGATGCGTTGAATGAATCAAACGTATCATCTATTCAACCGATTCTACAGTATATAGAATCGAACAAAATCACACAACTACTTGATGAAATGTCCAATACTTCCATCAATGTGAAAATTGGACATGAAATTGAATCAAGTTTAAGTGATATTTCTATCGTAACAAGTGAGTATCATATTGATGATAGGCTGAAAGGTCAAATTGCGGTTATCGGACCAACAGCAATGAATTATCAGAACGTAATTCGATTACTAAATACGATTTGGTAATTAAGAATTGTATTGGAGGGCAGACTATGACAGAGCAAAACGAATCAGCTTTCAACGAAAATGAGGAAGTTAATGAAGAAACTTCACAAACCGATTCAGTTGAAAACAATGATGAAACTACAGAAACATCACAAGATAATCTGCAGGAGGACGATTCACAAGAAATTGCAGAAGACGTAGATCCTAAAGATGAAGAAATTCAACAATTAAAAAAAGATGTTCAAGAAAATGAAGAAAAATATTTAAGATTATACGCTGAGTTTGAAAACTATAAACGTAGAATCCAAAAAGAAAATCAAACAATGAAAGCATATAAAGCACAAGATGTACTAAATGATATCTTACCAACAATAGATAACATTGAACGTGCTTTACAAATAGATGGCGAAGATGAACAATTTAAATCACTTAAAAAAGGTGTAGAAATGGTTCATGAAAGTCTATTAAATGCATTAAAAAATAATGGTTTAGAAAAAATTGAGACAGAAGGTCAACAATTTGATCCGAATGTACATCAAGCAGTAGTTCAAGATGACAATCCTGATTTCGAATCAGGTCAAATCACTCAAGAACTACAAAGTGGATACAAATTGAAAGAAAGAGTTTTAAGACCTTCAATGGTTAAAGTAAATCAATAAATTATTTTATTGTTGAAAACACCAAATTATTCAAACATAACAGGAGGAATTTATTTATGAGTAAAGTAATAGGTATTGACTTAGGTACAACAAATTCATGTATTGCAATTTTAGAAGGCGATGAGCCAAAAGTAATTCAAAACCCTGAAGGCGCTAGAACTACACCATCTGTAGTAGCATTCAAAAATGATGAAACTCAAGTAGGTGAAGTTGCAAAACGCCAAGCAATTACTAACCCAAATACAATACAATCTATCAAACGTCACATGGGTACTGATTATAAAGTTGATGTTGATGGAAAATCATATACACCACAAGAAATTTCAGCAATGGTTTTACAAAATCTTAAAAGTACAGCTGAAGATTATTTAGGTGAAAGTGTAGATAAAGCAGTCATTACTGTTCCAGCTTATTTCAATGATAGTGAACGTCAAGCTACTAAAGATGCTGGTAAAATTGCTGGCTTAGAAGTTGAACGTATTATTAATGAGCCAACAGCAGCTGCTTTAGCATATGGTTTAGACAAAACTGAACAAGATCAAAAAGTACTTGTATTCGACTTAGGTGGCGGTACTTTTGACGTATCAATCCTTGAATTAGGTGACGGTGTATTTGAAGTGCTTTCTACAGCAGGTGACAACAAACTTGGTGGGGATGACTTTGACCAAGTAATTATTGATCACTTAGTTGCAGAATTCAAAAAAGAAAACAGTGTAGATTTATCTAAAGACAAAATGGCGTTACAACGTCTTAAAGACGCTGCAGAAAAAGCTAAAAAAGATTTATCTGGTGTATCTCAAACACAAATTTCATTACCATTTATCTCTGCAGGAGAGAACGGTCCATTACACTTAGAATTAACTTTAACTCGTTCTAAATTTGAAGAGTTAGCAGATTCATTAATCAGAAGAACTATGGAACCTACGCGTCAAGCAATGAAAGATGCTGGTTTATCAAGTTCTGACATTGACGAAGTTATCTTAGTTGGTGGTTCTACTAGAATCCCAGCAGTTCAAGAAGCTGTTAAAAAAGAAGTTGGAAAAGATCCTCATAAAGGTGTGAACCCAGATGAAGTAGTTGCAATGGGCGCAGCAATTCAAGGTGGCGTTATCACTGGTGACGTTAAAGATGTCGTATTATTAGACGTAACACCATTATCATTAGGTATTGAAATTATGGGTGGACGTATGAATACGCTTATCGAAAGAAATACTACAATCCCAACATCTAAATCTCAAGTTTATTCAACAGCAGCAGACAACCAACCTGCAGTTGATATCCATGTATTACAAGGTGAACGCCCAATGGCTGCAGATAACAAAACACTTGGTAGATTCCAATTAACTGATATTCCAGCAGCTCCACGTGGCGTACCTCAAATCGAAGTGACATTTGATATCGACAAAAACGGTATTGTAAACGTTACTGCAAAAGATTTAGGTACAAACAAAGAACAAAATATTACAATACAATCTAGCTCTGCACTTTCAGACGACGAAATTGATCGTATGGTTAAAGACGCTGAAGAAAATGCTGAAGCAGATAAAAAACGTCGCGAAGAAAGTGACTTGAGAAACGAAGCAGATAGCTTAGTATTCCAAGTTGAAAAAACAATCACTGATTTAGGCGAAAACATCAGTAAAGAAGATAAACAAAATGCTGAAGACAAAAAAGAAGCACTTAAATCAGCACTAGAAGGCGAAGATATTGATGATATCAAAGCTAAAAAAGAAGACTTAGAAAAAGTAGTTCAAGACTTGTCTACAAAAGTTTATGAACAAGCAGCTCAAGCTCAACAACAAGCTCAAGGTGAAGATGCAAATGCTTCTCAAGATAGTAATGTTGAAGACGCTGATTTCAAAGAAGTTAAAGATGATGACAACCAAGATAACCAAAAATAAGTCGAGTCATTGACTAAATAATTGTTATTAACAGAAATATATGACACAATTGCTTAGCCAAATTAAGTCAAAGTCAATTGAACATTGGCTTTGACTTTTTCCTTTTTATAATAGATTTAATAAAACCGTGAAAGGAGAGGTATGAGTGGCCAAAAGAGATTATTATGAAGTTTTAGGTGTTAGCAAAAGCGCTTCTAAAGATGAAATTAAAAAGGCTTATCGTAAATTATCAAAACAATACCATCCAGATATAAATAAAGAAGAGGGCGCTGATGAGAAGTTTAAAGAAATCTCAGAAGCATATGAAGTATTAAGTGACGAAAATAAACGTGCAAATTATGACCAATTCGGACACGATGGACCACAAGGTGGCTTTGGCGGCCAAGGATTCGGTGGCCAAGACTTTAGTGGATTCGGCGGTGGCGGATTCGAAGATATCTTTAGTTCATTCTTTGGTGGTGGCAGACAGCAACGAGATCCAAATGCCCCAAGAAAAGGTGACGATTTACAATATACGATGACTGTCACATTTGATGAAGCTGTTTTTGGTAGCGAAAAAGAAATTTCTATTCGCAAAGATGTTGCTTGCCACACATGTGATGGTGAAGGTGCTAAACCTGGAACTAAGAAAAAAACTTGTCATTACTGTAATGGTTCTGGTCATGTTTCAGTTGAACAAAATACTATTCTTGGTAGAGTAAGAACTGAAAAAGTATGTCCAGTATGTAGTGGTTCAGGCCAAGAATTTGAAGAACCTTGTCCAACTTGTCATGGTAAAGGTACTGAAAATAAAAATGTTAAAATTAGTGTGACGATTCCTGAAGGTGTAGACAATGAACAACAAATTAGATTAGCTGGGGAAGGTGCTCCAGGAGAAAACGGTGGACCACAAGGTGATTTATATATTGTGTTTAGAGTCAAACCATCTGAAAAATTTGAAAGGGACGGCGACGATATATACTATTCATTAGATATCAGTATTGCTCAAGCTACTTTAGGTGATGAAGTTAAAGTACCAACGCTTAAAGGTAGTGTCATGCTAACAATTCCTGCCGGTACACAAACTGAAAAACAATTCCGTCTGAAAGAAAAAGGCATTAAAAATGTTCATGGTTACGGTTATGGCGATTTATTTATTAACATCAATGTAGTTACGCCTACAAAAATTAGTGATCGCCAAAAAGAATTACTTAGAGAATTTGCTGAAATAGATGGCGAGGAGCTTTCTGAGCAGCCATCAAATTTTAGAGATAAAGCAAAAAGATTCTTCAAAGGAGAATAACTTATGAACTGGACTGAAGTTGCAATCGTTGCTAACCATGAGGTATCACCAATCATAACCAATTTACTCGAAGATTATGGCTCTAATGGTGTTGTTATAGAAGATTCAGAAGATTTAACACATGATTTCGAAGATAAGTATGGTGAAATATATGCATTAAATGCAGAAGATTATCCTACACAAGGTGTGAGAGTTAAAGCATATTTTGACGAAATTAAGTATACAAAAGATTTTCAAGAAAAATTAATTCAATCATTAAAAGACATTGAAGGTCTTGATTTAGATTTGTTTAGCTTTAATGAGCAAACAATTAGAGAGCAAGATTGGGAGAATGAGTGGAAGCATTACTTTCATCCATTTCGCGCATCTGAAAAATTCACAATTGTTCCGAGTTGGGAAACATACCAACAGGAAGATGATAGTGAATTATGCATTGAGTTAGATCCAGGTATGGCATTTGGAACAGGTGATCATCCGACAACGAGTATGTGTCTAAAAGCAATTGAAGCATATGTTAAGTCTAGTGATTCAGTTGTAGATGTCGGCACAGGCTCAGGTATACTGAGCATTGCGGCACATTTGTTAGGCGTTAAACGTATAAAAGCACTTGATGTAGATGAAATGGCTGTTAGAGTAGCTAAAGAAAACTTTCAAAAAAACAACTGTGAATATGCTATTGAAGCAGTCCCAGGTAATTTATTAAAAGAAGAAACTGAAAAATTTGATGTTGTTATCGCTAATATTTTAGCTCATATTATTGAAGAAATGATAGATGATGCTTATAATACACTTAATAAAGACGGTTATTTTATAACTTCTGGTATTATAGAAGAAAAACACGAGGCTATTGTTGAACATATGAAACGCAGTGGATTTGAAATAGTTTCTATTAATCATGACAATAGTTGGGTTTGTATCGTCGGACAGAAAGTGAGCGATTGACATGCAAAGATATTTTATAGATCAAAACGCTGATGTAAATCAGCGTTTTTGTATAACTGATCAAGGTGATATACATCATATTTCAAATGTCATGAGACATCAAGTTGATGATTATATCATTATTACATTTGCTGATCATTATGTTTATAAATGTAAACTGGATAATATTGGTGCAGATGGTATCATGGTTTCGTTAGAAGAACGTATTGATGTGGATACAGAATTACCACAAAATGTAACGATATGTAGCGGACTAATCAAGTCTGATAAATATGAATGGATGCTACAAAAGTCAACGGAATTAGGTGCAAGTGAATTTATTGCTGTAGGTATGAAACGTTCTGTTGTCAAGCTTACAGAAAATAAAATTGCAAAGAAATTTGAACGTTGGCAGAAGATTATCAAGGAAGCTGCAGAACAAAGTTATAGATTAGCTATTCCAACGATTCAATATCAAGCAACATTAAACGATGTACTTAAAAGTGCCAAAGCGTATGATTACATTCTAATTGCCTATGAGGATGCCGCTAAAAGTGGTGAAGTAAGTCAATTTAAATCGTTAGTTCAACAATTCAAACCAAATGATAAAGTATTAATTATATTTGGACCTGAAGGTGGCCTTGATGAGGATGAAGTCTCACTGTTACAAGATGTTGGTTACCAAATTGGCTTAGGTCCTAGAATTTTAAGGGCTGAAACAGCACCTTTATATGTTTTGAGTGCTTTGAGTTTCGAAAAGGATTTACACAATTAGTTTAATGTATTGATGTGTGCTAATAGCGTGTTATATGAATTATAAAGAATAAGGTGATACAACGATAAAAATCCATACCCGGATAAATTTATTCATGTATTAATAGAATTTATTCAAAATAACAAAATCTGAATTTTAGTAATTGACCACATTAATCAGATATATTATACTAGATTATACATGGTTCATACCGTGTATTGATAATAAAGTTTCGTTGATATTTGGAGGGAGGGAAATACACATGTCTAAAACAGTAGTCAAAAAGAACGAATCACTTGAAGATGCGTTACGTCGTTTCAAACGTACAGTTTCTAAAAGCGGTACAATTCAAGAAGTACGTAAACGTGAGTTTTACGAAAAACCTAGCGTTAAACGTAAAAAGAAATCAGAAGCTGCACGTAAACGTAAATTCAAATAATTAATAGTTTCGTTGACTCCCTCAACACCAACATTAATTATAAACCATAATAGCCTTAGTTGTTATATACAGCTAAGGCTATTATTTTTTTATAAAAAACCATTGTACTTTTTAAATCAATATATTTTTTATTATACAAACCATGTAGTACTTAATCATTATTAAAGTAAAAAGTAATAATGAAAATTTCTTTGAAGATAATAGATTTTTATAGTGTAAACGGTATAATCGCATATTAGTTTCATGTATAATCAAATTGAGAGCGAGGTGATAGAGTGATTCTTTCAAGTAGTTTACATACAATTTTTCCTTCCAATTTAGTCGAGGATGGAAATTGGATTGATAATATAGCTAACTTTATAGTACATCCAATTGGCGCTTTGATTTTAACTTGTATTATCTTTCTTGGTTTTCTATATCAATTATATTCTAATAAGATTAATGTTGTTGGTATCATATCAACGATAGTGTTATTGATATTTTTCTTAGGATTTTTTGTGAAAGGCGACGTTAATTTCTATTCTGTGATACTTTTTGGAGTAGGAGTCATATTAGTTATCATTGAATTATTTGTTGTCGGTGCGGTTATTGGCATCATTGGTATGGGGTTTATTATTTTCAGTATTATTACTTTAGGAGACAATTTTATCTTCATGATTGCTAATGTTGTCTTTGCATTAATCTTATCTATTATTGAGTGGGTGATACTTGTGAAAGGATTTAAACGCAAAATTCCATTTTTAGACAAAGTTGTACTGAAAGATTCTACAAATGCAGAGGCAGGTTACACTTCACATGAAGATCGCTCTCATTTAGTTGGAAAAACTGCAACAACATCAACGGACTTAAGACCAGCAGGGATTATTACATTTGATAATGAAAGAATCGATGCTGTTTCAGATGGTTCATTTATTTTAAGGAATAAACAGGTTACCATCTTAGAAGTTGAAGGTACACGAGTTGTTGTAAGAGAAATCGAATCATAAAGGAGAGAAAGTATGATCGGATTAATTATAATCGTCGTTATTGTATTAGTAGCATTGTTGTTGCTATTTTCATTTGTTCCAGTAGGATTATGGATTTCAGCAATTGCTGCTGGTGTTAAAGTAGGCATCGGTACTTTAGTAGGTATGAGATTACGTAGAGTATCTCCACGTAAAGTGATTTCACCGCTAATTAAAGCGCACAAAGCTGGATTGCATTTAACTACAAATCAACTTGAATCGCATTATTTAGCTGGAGGTAATGTTGATCGCGTTGTTGATGCTAATATTGCAGCGCAAAGAGCTGATATCAACTTACCATTCGAACGTGGGGCTGCTATAGATTTAGCAGGTCGTGACGTATTAGAAGCTGTACAAATGTCAGTTAATCCTAAAGTCATTGAAACACCATTTATTGCTGGTGTAGCAATGAACGGTATCGAAGTTAAAGCAAAAGCACGTATTACAGTTCGTGCCAACATTGCTCGTTTAGTTGGTGGTGCAGGTGAAGAAACAATTATCGCACGTGTTGGTGAAGGTATTGTTTCAACAATAGGTTCAAGTGAACACCATACACAAGTTCTTGAAAATCCAGATAATATTTCTAAAACTGTTTTAAGTAAAGGATTAGATTCTGGTACAGCATTTGAAATTTTATCAATTGATATTGCTGATGTTGATATTAGCAAAAATATTGGTGCAGATTTACAAACTGAACAAGCGCTTGCAGATAAGAATATTGCACAAGCTAAAGCAGAAGAACGTCGTGCGATGGCTGTAGCTCAAGAACAAGAAATGAAAGCAAAAGTACAAGAAATGCGTTCTAAAGTGGTTGAAGCAGAAGCAGAAGTACCATTGGCTATGGCTGAAGCTTTACGTTCTGGCAACTTAGGCGTAAAAGATTATTACAATTTAAAAAATGTTGAAGCTGACACAGGCATGAGAAATTCTATTAATCAACGTACGAATCAAAAAGATGATGAATCACCGGATAAATAATTAGGGGTGATTAAATGAGTATAGGTATTATTATCTTTGTAATATCTGTGATTGTGACAATAATTGGTGCTATTAGTGATAATAGCCATAAAGAAAGACAAAACCAAAAACCACCAGTCAACAAACGGTCAAATGACCATGGAGGAGAACCACAGAAACGTGGCTTTTTTGATGAAATAGGAAAAACATTTAAAGAAATAGAGAAACAATTAAATGAAGACCCTATGTCGCAAGAACGTGAAAAACCACGCGCTCCTCAACCTACTAAGACACAAGCAGAACCGGTTGAAACACGTGCAGAAAAAATGGAAACACCGAGTCCTGAGCGCTCATCAAGAACGATGAGAACGGATAATGAAACCGAAGCTGAAAAAGCAAAACGTTCACAACAACAGCAAGATGATAAATTACAACAAGAATTAGAATCCGATTTAATAGGACAAATGCAAGATGTACGTAGTGAAATTGATCGCGAAACTGAGAAGAAGTTGCAACGAACTGAACGAAAAGCACGTGCAATTATAGCTGATAAATATTTATCAGAAAGAACAAAACGTTTTCGTTTAAAACAACTTATGAATGCTCATGCGATACAAGGAACAGCCACAAATGAACAATTCAGGTTTGCTGAGGACGAAGTTGTTAATGGTATTATTTGGTCAGAAGTATTAGAAAGACCGAAACAATTATAATATAATGTTTTAAGTTAACGCCTTATAAATCAATGTAATTTGATGTTATAAGGCGTTTTTAATATTATAATCGTAGTAAGAACTTTTATTTATCTGATTATCACAATCATATTTATACATTATAAAGCTTTCGTTTTATTATAAAATTAGATAGAATGTAAATCTTCTGTTAAAATTAATGAAATTCTGTCCTATTCAATTCACTTTAAAATAATATATTGAGTATTCGTGATATAATAGAGATGTATAATCAATAGTTTTAAACAGTAAGTGTATATTTTTATACAAGCTGATTATTTATTTGTTAACAATCATTTTGTAACTTAAAATCTAATAGGATAAAATAAAAGAAACGAATATATTTGTAAAGGAGCACCTATATGCCTGGAATTATTCAAATAAATGACATCAATGAAGCGCAAGCACTCATTGGTAATAATGATGAACACCTTAAATCAATTGAGGAAGGATTTGATGTCATTATACATGCTCGTGGTCAAGAAATTGCTGTAAAAGGAGAGCAAGTTGAGCATGTTGAAAAAGCGGAATCCGTACTAATTAATTTATTAAAAGTCATACAACAAGGTGTAACAATATCGATTAAAGATGTTGAAGCAGCAGTGAAAATGGCACAAAATGGTACGATTCAATACTTATTAGATTTATATGAAGATGAAATTACTAAAGATGCATTTGGCAAGACGATTCGTGCTAAAACAATGGGACAACGTTTATACGTAAATGCGATGCACCATAATGATTTAGTTTTTGGTGTGGGACCAGCTGGTACAGGTAAAACATTTTTAGCTGTAGTCTATGCTGCTAAACAGTTACGTAAAGGGTCAGTAAAACGCATTGTTTTGACAAGACCTGCAGTTGAAGCTGGCGAATCTTTAGGATTTCTACCAGGAGATTTAAAAGAAAAAGTAGATCCTTATCTAAGACCGCTTTATGACGGGTTAAATACTGTTTTAGGTAGAGAACAAACTGCTAGATTTATAGAAAGGGGTATCATTGAAGTTGCCCCATTAGCTTATATGAGAGGTAGAACATTAGATGATGCGTTTGTCATTTTAGATGAAGCTCAAAATACTACACATGCACAAATGAAAATGTTCTTAACTAGATTAGGATTTGGATCAAAAATGGTAGTCACTGGTGACAAAACACAAGTAGATTTACCAAAAGGTGTAAAGAGTGGTTTGAAAGAAGCGATTAAAAAATTAGAAAACGTTAAAGGTTTAAGTATTCTTCATTTAGACCAAACAGATGTGGTACGTCATCCATTAGTAAGTAAAATTATTGATCGTTATGAGGGAGATGAATAAATGTTTACGATAGATTTTATTGACCATACTAATTTAGTGAAAGAGGATTGGTTTACACAAATTGACAAGCTACTAACGTTTGCAAAGGAACAAGAAAATATCGAAGAAGAGGCTGAATTGTCAGTTACTTTTGTAGATAAAGATGAGATTCAAGAAATTAATAAAATGTATCGAGATAAAGACAAAGTCACAGATGTTATATCTTTTGCATTAGAGGAAGATGAACCAGAAATAACTGGTATAGAAATGCCGAGAGTTTTAGGCGATATTATTATTTGTACTGATGTTGCTCAAGAACAAGCAGACTCGTACGGACATTCATTTGAAAGAGAATTGGGCTTCCTTGCATTACACGGCTTTTTACATTTATTAGGTTATGATCATATGAATGAGCAAGATGAGAAACAAATGTTCGGACGCCAAGATCAAATTCTTAATGCATACGGCTTAACTAGAGATTAGAGGCGCGTATGGATAGATTTAAATATGCATTTCAAGGCATGATAGTTTTATTAAAAAAAGATAAGAATTTCTTACTTCATCTTATTTTTGGTTTGATAGTCATTGTTTGTGGATTTATATTTCATATTACAAAAGTGGAATGGCTTTTTATATTGTTAGCGATTGGACTTGTGCTAGCATTTGAAACGATAAATACAGCTATTGAATATGTAGTTGATTTGGTAACAACGGATTATCATATTTTAGCTAAGAAAGCGAAAGACGTTGCTGCTTTTAGCGTGATTATTGCGTCTATTATAGCTGTCTTAATTGGGCTGATTGTTTTTTTACCGTATATTTTTAAATAATAGTGCAAATTCACAAAAGTTGTTTATACTTAATGAATAAAGCTTTTAATAAAATATAGTTATACACCCATTTCCATGGTGTTGAATATTGAACAGGAGAGATGAAGCAATGGCATACCAACCACATTATTTTTCAGAAGTAAGAAAAGCACAGGCAAATGCGTACGCACCCTACAGTAATTTTAAAGTTGGTGCGTATTTAAGAACGAAAGATGGCAAAGCTTATTACGGTGGTAATGTTGAAAATGCAGCTTATCCAATGGCGATTTGTGCTGAAAGATCAAGTTTAGTTGCGGCAATTGCTGATGGATACCGCCCAGGAGATTTTGAATCAATTACTGTAACTGTAGATGCAGATGAACCGTCCTCACCATGTGGCGCATGTCGACAAGTAATGAAAGAGCTTTGTGATGACGAAATGCCAGTTTATATGACCAATCATAAAGGTGATATGACAGAATTATCAGTAGGCGAGTTATTGCCTTTAGGATTTTCAGGAAAGGATTTAAATTAATGACAGAACACAAATCAGGCTTTATATCTATCATTGGTAGACCTAATGTTGGTAAATCAACCTTTGTAAATCGTGTAATAGGACATAAGATTGCGATAATGTCCGATAAAGCACAAACAACTAGAAACAAAATTCAAGGTGTCATGACACAAGAAGATGCGCAAATTATTTTCCTAGATACACCAGGTATTCATAAACCTAAGCACAAATTAGGAGATTATATGATGCGCGTTGCGACGAATACACTATCTGAAATAGATGCCATTATGTTTATGGTAAACGTCAATGAGGATATTGGTAGAGGCGACGAATATATTATGGATATGCTAAAAACAATCAAAACGCCAGTATTTTTAGTGTTAAATAAGATTGACTTGGTTCATCCCGATGAATTAATGCCTAGAATTGAAAAATATAAAAAATATATGGATTTTACAGAAATCGTACCTATTTCTGCACTTGAAGGCTTAAATGTAGATCATTTTATTAATGTTATAAAATCATATTTACCAGAAGGCCCTAAATATTATCCTGATGATCAAATATCAGATCATCCAGAACAATTTGTTGTTGGAGAACTGATAAGAGAGAAAATTTTACATTTAACAAGTGAAGAAATTCCTCATGCGATTGGTGTTAATGTAGACCGTATGATTAAAGAAGATGAAGATAGAGTGAGAATTGAAGCTACTATTTACGTAGAAAGAGATTCTCAAAAAGGGATTGTCATTGGTAAAGGCGGTAAAAAATTAAAAGAGGTTGGTAAACGTGCGCGTCAAGATATAGAGCGTTTATTAGGCTCGAAAGTTTACTTGGAACTATGGGTTAAAGTACAAAAAGACTGGCGAAATAAAGTTAATTTCATTCGCCAAATGGGTTATTTAGAAGATAGAGATTAAGTTAAAGTTGAAAGTCGGTGAATTCGTGTGTTAATCAAACAAAAAGGGATTATTATAAAAACCATTGATTATGGCGAATCCGATAAAATTATAACTATCTTAAATGAATATGGTGCTAAAGTCCCACTTATGGTAAGAAGAGCCAAGAAAAGTAAGAGCGGCTTGCAGGCTAATACGCAATTATTTGTGTATGGCTTGTTTATTTATTCAAAGTGGAAAGGTATGGGCACCTTAAGTTCAGTTGATGTCATTGACCAAAATTACCATCTGCGACTAGATATATATGAAAGTAGCTATGCAAGTTTGTGTACTGAAACGATCGACCGTTCCATGGAAACAGATGAAATCTCTAAAAATAGTTACGAATTATTGCATTTTGTATTAGATAAGATTAGGCAGGGGATTTCAGCACAACTCATGTCAGTTGTTGTATTGTTAAAATGTATGACAAAATTTGGATTTAATGCAGTATTTGACAGATGTGTGATAACTCAAAGTGAAGATCAATCAAAATTAGTCGGTTATAGTTTTAAATATGATGGTGCAATTTCTGAAAATGTTGCATATAAAGATACACACGCATTTCAGTTATCAAACAAAACGTTGTATTTATTAGATATCCTTCAGAAGTTACCAATTAATCAAATGAGTTCATTGAGCATACACGAAACAATTGTCGATGAAATGTCAGAACTTGTTATCTTATTGTATAAAGAGTATGCGGGTATGTATTTCAAAAGTCAAAAACTAATTAATCAATTATATCGATTAGATAACTTATAATAATTATTTATATTCAAACCTATTGGCCCAGACCATAGGTTTGTTTTTTTATAAAAAAATGGGACAAGAAAAATTAATCCATTACAATGAAATAATCTTAGTTTCTTGTCCCATAAATATTTAAATTGCTATTTAAGTTTTATTTGATTTTGAATATATCATTCTTAAAATTAAAATTTAACTTTTTCAGCTAAGAATGATTTTAATTCAGTGATTGGCATACGAACTTGCTCCATTGTATCACGGTCACGAACTGTAACTTTTTCATCTTCTAAAGAATCAAAATCAAAAGTGATACAGTATGGTGTTCCAATTTCATCTTGACGACGGTAACGTTTACCAATTGATTGTGATTCATCAAAATCAATTGCAAAATCAGCGCTTAATTCTTCGAACACTTTAATTGCATCGCCTGATAATTTTTTACTTAATGGTAATACAGCTGCTTTATATGGTGCAAGTGCAGGGTGGAAGTGAAGTACTGTTCTTGAATCTTTGCTTCCTTCAACTCCTTCTTCATCATAAGCATCACATAAAAATGCTAAAGTTACACGGTCAGCACCTAATGAAGGCTCTATACAGTAAGGGATATATTTTTCTCCTGTTTCTTGATCGTGATATTGGAAATCTTCACCAGAATGTTCACTATGTTTTTTCAAGTCAAAATCTGTACGACTCGCGATACCCCAAAGTTCACCCCAACCAAATGGGAAACGATATTCGATATCAGTAGTCGCATTTGAATAGTGAGACAATTCATCTGCATCGTGATCACGTAAACGCGTTGCTTCTTCGCTTAAATTTAAATCTTTAAGCCATTGACTCGCGAATGTTTTCCAATAATTTTGCCATTCAATTTCTTCACCAGGTTTACAGAAGAACTCCAATTCCATTTGTTCGAATTCACGTGTTCTAAAGATAAAGTTACCAGGCGTAATTTCATTACGGAATGATTTACCGATTTGTCCTATACCAAAAGGTAATTTTTTACGCATAGTACGTTGTACATTTTTATAGTTAACAAAAATACCTTGTGCAGTTTCAGGGCGTAGGAAAATTTCGTTAGTAGAATCTTCAGTAACCCCTTGGAAAGTCTTAAACATAAGGTTGAATTGACGAATATCAGTCCAATTCGCTGTGCCACTTACAGGACAAACGATACCTTCTTCATCAATAATGCGTTTCATTTCATCAAAGCTTAAACCGTCAGCGACAAAGTTTTCGTCACCTTTTTCATTTAACATGTAGTCTTCAATGATTTTATCTGCACGATAACGAATTTTACTATCTTTGTTATCGATCATCGGATCATTAAAATTACCTAAATGACCTGATGCTTCCCAAGTTTTAGGGTTCATTAAAATTGCAGCATCAATACCAACATTATATGGTGATTGTGTAATGAATTTTTGCCACCATGCTTTTTTAACATTATTTTTTAATTCGACACCAAGTGGGCCGTAGTCCCATGTATTTGATAGACCACCATAAATGTCACTACCAGGGAATACAAAACCTCTATGTTTTGCTAATGAGACGATTGTTTCCATATCTTTTGTCATTAAATATAACTCTCCTTTTTTACATGAAAACGCCCCAAGACACAGAATAAGCCAAAAAGTTTAATCTATATCTTGGGACGAGTTAATCTTTTTAATCACATATGTAATATATGTGTTTATTTACTAGATTCATGTTAACCCGCGGTTCCACCCAAATTAGTGTGTACACTCGCTTTTAACTATCATTTAATTGTAGCCATTGTTACTTGTTAAGCTTTCACCATCCTTAACTCGCTTTAAGTCTAATTTTAATGTATTGATAGTTTATAAGCAAGTAAATATATGTATTTGTAGCAATTAAAAATTCAATGTATAATTAAGAAGAATGAATAAAGGGGTGAGTGTTATAGAACTAAGTAAAAGGCAACAACAAATAATTGAAATAGTAAAGAGTAATGGGCCTATTACAGGAGAACATATTGCTGATCGTCTGAGCTTGACTAGAGCTACATTGCGACCGGATTTAGCCATATTAACAATGTCTGGCATATTAGAAGCTCGACCACGTGTAGGTTATTATTATTCTGGCAAACCTCAGAATAAATTAATTGCGGATGAATTGAAGCAATATGTTGTGAAAGATTATGCGTCTCACCCTGTCGTCGTTAAAAGTGAGACGTCAGTTTATGATGCAATTTGCACCATATTTTTAGAAGATGTCAGCACATTGTTTGTTATTAATAGTGATGGTGACTTTATGGGTGTTTGTTCTCGTAAAGATTTACTGAGAGCTTCTATGATTGGTGATGATATACATACAATGCCAGTTAATATTATTATGACACGAATGCCGAATTTGAGTTTTGTACTTGAAGGTGAGAAAGTCATACATGCAGCAAATCTTATGATTGAAAAAGAAATTGATTCATTACCAATTGTAGTAAAGAAAGATAATGATAAATATGAAGTTAAAGGTCGTATTTCTAAAACTACGATCACTAAAATCTTTGTATCCTTACTAAATGAATAGGTGGTTTTAAGTAAATGAAAAATATTAAAATAATCGTGGCATCCGACTCGGTAGGTGAAACAGCCGAACTTGTAGCAAGAGCTTGCATTTCACAATTTAATCCTAAACAATGTGAAAGTGAAATAAGTAGGTATCCCTATATAGAAGCACTAGAAAATGTGGATGAAGTGATTTCAGTAGCGAAAGATACCGAAGCGATAGTGGTATATACACTAGTTAAACCAGAAATTAGAAAATACATGGAAGCGAAATTAGCAGAATTTAAAATTAAAGCAGTGGATATTATGGGGCCACTAATGAATATTTTATTAGATCAAATAGATGAAAAGCCGTATTTTGAACCAGGTTTAGTCCATCAACTAGATGAAGCTTATTTCAAAAAAATTGATGCAATTGAATTTGCAGTTAAATATGACGATGGTAAAGATCCAAAAGGTTTATTCAAGGCTGACATTGTATTGTTAGGGATTTCAAGAACGTCTAAGACGCCGTTATCACAATATCTAGCACATAAAAGTTACAAAGTTATGAATATTCCAATCGTACCTGAAGTAACACCTCCAGATGATTTATTTGATATAGATTCTTCTAAATGTATCGCTTTAAAAATTAGTGAAGAAAAATTAAATAGAATTCGTAAAGAAAGACTCAGACAACTTGGCTTAGGTGAAAGTGCAAGATATGCTACTGAACAACGCATAGAAGAAGAGCTGAATTATTTCCATGAATTAGTTGATAAAATTGGTTGTCCTGTAATTGATGTTTCAGATAAGGCTATTGAAGAAACAGCAAATGATATTATCAGTCTTATTGAGCAAAATAATTTCAAAAATTAACGAAAACAATTATAATAGTATGACTAATGTTTAATAGGTGATAATATTGAGAATCGATCAATCCACGATAAATGAAATAAAAGATAAAACGGATATACTTGATTTAGTTAGTGAGTATGTGAAGTTAGAGAAGAGAGGACGCAATTATATAGGTTTGTGTCCTTTTCATGATGAAAAAACACCCTCATTTACAGTTTCTGAAGATAAACAAATTTGTCACTGCTTCGGTTGTAAAAAAGGTGGTAATGTTTTTCAATTCACACAAGAAATTAAAGATATCCCATTTACAGAAGCAGTAAAAGAATTAGGTGAACGTGTAAATATTAAAGTTGAAACCGATCAAAGTTATGCTAATCAAGACAATGGGCATCAAGTCGCTTCAGATGATTTAAAAATGATTGAAATGCATGAATTAATGCAAGATTATTACCATTACGCACTGAAGAAAACTGTTGAAGGTGAAGCGGCATTAAATTATTTAAAAGAACGTGGTTTTACAGATGAATTAATAGATGCAAGAAAAATTGGTTATGCACCTAATAATGCGCATTTCTGTCATGATTTTTTAAAGAAAAAAGAATATGACATTGAACTAGCTTATGAATCTGGTTTGTTGTCACGAAATGAAGAGAATTTTAGTTATTATGATCGATTTCGTGATCGTGTCATGTTTCCATTAAATAATGCACAAGGAAGAACTGTTGGTTATTCTGGTAGAACATATACAAATCAAGAACCAAAATATTTAAATAGTCCAGAAACACCCATATTTCAAAAGCGAAGATTACTTTACAATATAGATAAAGCAAGAAAATCAATACGTAAAAATGATGAAATTATTTTATTAGAAGGCTTTATGGATGTAATCAAATCAGATCAAGCAGGATTGAAACAAGTTGTTGCTAGTATGGGTACACAGATTTCAAATGAACATATTGCCTTTATAAAGAAATTAACAACAAATGTCACTTTGATGTTCGACGGTGATTTTGCGGGTACTGAAGCTACTTTGAAATCAGGACAGGCTCTATTACAACAAGGCTTTAACGTCTTTGTAGTACAACTTCCTAAAAATATGGACCCTGATGAATATATTGGTAAACATGGCGCAGACGCTTTTAATTATTTTGTTGAACATGAGAAGAAGTCATTCATCATTTACAAAATTCACACGCATCAAGACGAAATAGAAAACAATGATCTAGCATATGAAAGATATTTAAAAGAGATAACTAATGATATTTCATTTATGCAATCAACGATTTTACGCAAAAAAATATTGCAAGAAGTATCTGAATTGTTTAAAGTTAGCTTGGATAGTCTAAATAATGAAGTAGGACAGCAACAAGATTATTATCAGCCACACAATTATCAAATACCCACTGTTCCTGAATTTAATAATTTGAGCAAACATGAAAAAGCAGAACGTGCTTTATTAAAACATTTTATGAACGATAAAGACACTTTCTTGAATTATCATAAATTACTTCAAACAGAGGACTTTACAAATCAATATTTTAAGCGTATATTTAATGTTTTACATGAGTTTTACTCTGAAAATGATACGTTTAATATTAGTGATGTGTTACAGTATATCGATATCAATGAAATCAAAGAAGCATTTATATCATTAGATAATTATATGATAAATGAAGAACCTTATGAATATGAGATTGACGATTATATAAATACACTGACATCTAATAGAAATGAAGAAACGATTGAATCGCTTAATCAAAAGTTGCGGGAAGCTTCCAGGTTAGGTGATTTAGAACTGCAAAAATATTATTTAGAAAAAATTGTAAATCACAATAAAAATAGAATGAATTAATTTTTATGTATTTGTCTGTATATTTATTTATATGGGGTTGCTAAAATGTATACTATGTAAATATTTTGAGTAGATTTCAGTAATTTTATCTATAAAATATTTTGATATCAATTTGATATTATATTCGGGAGGCCATTTCATGTCTGGAAATAACGTTAAAGTTAAAAAACAAACGATTGATCCATCTCTAACTTTAGAAGATGTAAAAAAACAATTAATTGAAAAAGGTAAAAAAGAAGGGCACCTTAGTCATGAAGAAATTGCAGAAAAACTGCAAAATTTCGAAATGGATTCTGATCAAATGGACGAATTATTTGATCAATTAACTGATAATGACATAAGTTTAGTTAATGAAAAAGATAGTTCAGATAAAGATTTTAAATTAAATCCAAATGATTTAAGTGCACCTCCAGGCGTAAAAATAAATGATCCAGTGCGTATGTATTTAAAAGAAATCGGACGAGTAAATTTATTAAACGCTCAAGAAGAAATTGAATTGGCGAAAAAAATTGAGCAGGGCGATGAAGTTGCGAAATCTCGATTAGCTGAAGCCAATTTACGACTTGTAGTAAGTATTGCTAAAAGATATGTAGGTCGTGGCATGCTTTTCCTTGACCTTATTCAAGAAGGTAATATGGGTTTAATCAAAGCAGTAGAAAAGTTCGATTTTAATAAAGGATTTAAATTTTCAACTTATGCAACTTGGTGGATTCGTCAAGCAATCACTCGTGCGATTGCTGACCAAGCACGTACAATTCGTATACCAGTACACATGGTAGAAACAATTAACAAATTAATTCGTGTTCAAAGACAATTATTACAAGATTTAGGTAGAGATCCTGCACCTGAAGAAATAGGGGAAGAAATGGATTTACCACCAGAAAAAGTAAGAGAAATCTTAAAAATTGCTCAAGAACCTGTATCACTTGAAACACCAATTGGTGAAGAAGATGATAGTCATTTAGGTGATTTTATTGAGGACCAAGAGGCTCAAAGTCCTTCTGATCATGCGGCCTATGAATTGTTAAAAGAACAATTAGAAGATGTCTTAGATACATTGACGGACCGTGAAGAAAATGTACTACGCTTACGTTTTGGTTTGGATGATGGACGTACGCGCACATTAGAAGAAGTAGGTAAAGTATTTGGCGTTACTAGAGAACGTATTCGTCAAATAGAAGCAAAAGCGCTTAGAAAACTAAGACACCCAAGCAGAAGTAAACGTCTAAAAGACTTTATGGACTAACAAGTAATATAAACATAAATTGGAAACCACACGTTATTGTGTATAAATTGTTAAAGCAATGACTGACTGATTTCTAAATTCACTCACGCTAAGTATTTTGAAATCAATTTATCTTTGTAGGGGCGGGCATACGAAATCTAATTACATTTTTAGATTTCAATCCCGCTCCTTTTTTACATATATCAGAGGAGTAACAATATGATTCCATTAAATCAGAGATTAAAAAAAGTAAGTACTTTTATTCAAGGTAATTGTTTAGCTGACATTGGATCAGATCACGCATACCTACCAATTTATGCCATTGAAAATCATTTAATTGATTTTGCAATTGCTGGGGAAGTGATTAAAGGACCATTTGATGCGTCTATTCGCAATGTACGAGATTATAAACTGAGTCATGAAATTGATGTTAGGCTCGGAGATGGCTTAACTGTTATAAGACCCGAAGACCATGTCACTTCTGTATCAATTTGTGGCATGGGTGGTCCATTAATCGCTAAAATATTAAATGAAGGCACTGAAAAATTAGAAAACAAACCTAGACTGATATTACAAAGTAATATTCAATCTAGCGCAATACGTGAGCAACTATTAAAGTTAAACTACACTATAATCGCAGAAGAAATTTTGGAAGAAAAAGGTCACATCTATGAAATACTTGTTGCTGATTATAATAATCATTGTGAACCTATGACTGAACAAGAAATAAAATTTGGCCCAAAATTACTCCAAAATAAAACCCCATTATTTTATAAAAAATGGAAACGCGAACATGACGCATTGTTAAAAATAAAAAGTAATTTGAATCCAAATGTACATACAGAACGTTTAAGAGAAATTGATAAGGATATTAATTTAATTAATGAGGTGATTTAAATGAACATAGAAAATTTACTGAATATCATTAATAAGCATGTTCCATTTGCTTCTGCTGAATCTTGGGATAATGTAGGATTGTTAATTGGCAATAAAAGCGCAACGATTTCTGGCATTATGACTGCACTTGATTGTACGGAAGAAGTAGTAGATGACGCATTAAAAAATCACTGTAATACCATTATTTGCCACCATCCACTTATTTTCAAAGGAATCAAACAAATAACACAAGATGATGGTTATGGTGCAATTTTAAGAAAATTAATTAAACATGATATAAATGTCATTGCACTACATACAAATTTAGATGTTTACCCTAAAGGCGTTAATGCAATGCTTGCCAATAAACTTAAGTTAAATCATCAACGTATTTTAAATCCTGAGTTACGCTCCTATTATAAAGTTCAAGTCTTTATTCCTAAAGAAAATTTAATAGACTTTAAAAATAAATTAAGTGAAGCAGGATTAGCAGAAGAAGGGGATTATCAATATTGTTTCTTTGAAACCCCAGGAAATGGACAATTCAAACCGATTGAGGGTGCCAATCCGCACATTGGTGAATTAGACCAAATTTCATCTGTTGAAGAATATAAATTAGAATTTATGATTGATTATAATCAGAAACAACTAGCTCAACAACTTATAATGCAACACCATCCATATGAAACACCTGTATTTGATTTTATAGAATTACAAAAAGAAGCAGATTATGGCTTGGGAATGCTTGGTGAATTGGAAGAAACGATGAATACAATGGCATTTGTAAACCATGTGAAAACGAATTTGAAAATGCCTAGTGTTAGATTTACAGGTAATTTAGATGCAGACATTAAAACAGTAGCAATTATTGGTGGTTCAGGTATTGGATTTGAATTTGACGCTATAAATAAAGGTGCAGATATATTTGTAACAGGAGACATAAAACACCATGATGCTTTAGATGCAAAAATCGCAGGTATGAATCTATTAGATATTAATCATTACAGCGAATATGTAATGAAAGAAGGTTTATGTGAGTTATTAGTAGATTGGTTAAATAATGAAACAGAAGATTTTAAAATTATAGCGTCAAAACTTAATACAGATCCCTTCAACTATCTATAATTAAAATTTTAAAAATTTATAGGTTATCTTAAACCAAAATATGCCTAAATCAATAGAAACAACAAATAGTAAAATACTATATGAATTATTAGGGATACTTTTTTATGGTAGATACACTAAATAAGTTAATAAGTGGTTGAGATATAAATAAGTATCTCAACCATTTTAAATGCTGTAGAGTAAAAAGTAAGATTGTTCTGCGAAATTATTTTGATAAGGTGCGTATTTCTCTACAAAGACTACTTAAAGGTTCAAAGTCAGATTCCAAATCAATAATTTAGTTCAAAATTATAGTGTTTTGCTTTATAATAGACAAGATGAAGATTTAAGGAGGCCAAGACATGGCAAATCACCCATTTGAAAAATTTAATTTAGAAGCAGGTCTTATAGATGCTGTGAAAGATTTGAATTTTAATCAACCAACTGAAATACAGACACGTGTCATACCAAAGATAATTAAACAAGTGAATTTAATTGGTCAATCACAAACAGGCACAGGAAAATCACATGCGTTTTTATTACCATTATTAAATTCAATCGATACAGACTATAAAGAACCACAAGCAATAGTTGTTGCACCAACACGTGAACTAGCACAACAACTATTTGATGTAGCAAGTCATTTAACAAGATTCAAAGAAGACGTATCTGTAAAACTCTTCATTGGCGGCACAGATATCGAAAAAGATCGTAGCCGAGTTAAGAACCAACCGCAACTTATCATAGGCACACCAACTCGAATTAACGATTTAGCTAAACATGGGGATTTACATGTACACTTAGCTTCTTATTTGGTGATTGATGAAGCAGATTTAATGATTGATTTAGGACTAATAGATGAAGTGGATTACGTAGCAACAAGACTAGATGAAAATGCACATATTGCAGTATTTAGTGCAACTATTCCTAAGTCATTGCACCCATTTTTAAATAAATATCTAGAAAATCCAGAATTTGTAGAAATTGAAAACACAGAAAAAAATAAGAAAAATATCGAATTTTATTTAATACCTACAAAAGGTGAAGCAAAAATAGAAAAAACACTAAAACTGATCGATATATTAAATCCATATTTATGTATTATATTCTGTAACAGTAGAGATAGTGCAGATGAATTAGCAAAACAATTAAATGCTGCTGGTTTAAAATTAGGGATGATTCACGGTGGTCTTACACCTAGAGAACGTAAACAACAAATGAAAAGAATTAGAAATTTAGAATTCCAATTTGTGATTGCAAGTGATTTAGCTTCACGTGGTATAGATATTGACGGTGTAAGCCATGTAATTAACTTCGATGTGCCTAATGATATTGATTTCTTTACACATAGAGTTGGACGTACAGGACGTGGTCAATACAAAGGTGTAGCAATTACATTGTACAGTCCTGATGAAGAGCATAATATTGCATTAATTGAGCAAAGAGGTTATAAATTCGAAAATGTAGATATCAAAGACGATGAATTAAAACCAATAAAAGCGCATAATATGCGACAAACGCGTAAAAATAAAGACGATCACTTAACAAATCAATTGAAATATAAAGTTAAAACGAATAAGAAAAAAGTAAAGCCAGGCTATAAGAAAAAATTCAAAAGAGATTTAGATGATTTAAAACGTAAGGAACGTAAACAATTTAGTAAACAGAAAAGTCGTCAAGATAGAAAAAATAGAAAAGGATAGGTGAATTTTATGTTATTAGGATCACATGTATCTATGAATGGTAAAAAAATGTTAGAAGGTTCAGCTGAAGAAGCACATAAATTTGGCGAATCTACTTTTATGATTTACACGGGTGCACCTCAAAATACTAGAAGAAAACCTATCGAAGAATTAAATATTGAAAAAGGTCATGAGATAATGAAAGCACATGGTCTTTCCAATATTGTTGTTCACGCACCTTATATTATAAATATCGCAAATACTGTTAAACCCCATGTCTTTGAATTGGGGGTAGAGTTTCTTCAAAGTGAAATCGAAAGAACACAAGCACTTGGTGCACAAGATATTGTTTTACACCCAGGCTCTCATGTAGGAGAAGGTACAGATGCTGGTATTAAAAAAATTATAGAAGGTTTAAACGAAGTTTTAACGAACGATAATAATGTAAGAATTGCATTAGAAACGATGGCTGGAAAAGGTTCTGAAGTAGGTAGAAACTTTGAAGAGCTAGCAAGAATTATAGATGGTGTAAACCATAATGATCGTTTATCGGTTTGTTTCGACACATGTCATACACATGATGCTGGCTATAATGTTAAAGAAGATTTTGATGGTGTACTAAATGAATTTGATAAAATTATCGGTGTAGATAGAATTAAAGTAGTACACGTCAATGATAGTAAAAATGATATTGGTGCACATAAAGATAGACACGAAAATATCGGTTTTGGATATATTGGCTTTGATGCATTAAATTATGTCGTACATCATGATACATTTAAAGATATACCTAAGATATTAGAAACACCTTATGTAGGTGAAGATAAAAAAAATAAAAAACCACCATATAAATTAGAAATTGAAATGTTAAAACAGCAAAAATTTGATGAAGATTTAAAAAATAAAATATTACAACAATAATGTTTGTTTAAAATTAAATTAATATATTGAATTGAGTAAGCGTAAGTATCCTAGATATAAAATAGGGTACTTGTGCTTACTCTTTTTTTGTTAATTCGGAAACATTACTATTTACATATTGGATTGGACGTTGTATAGTATGGAATGAGGTGAAAACATGACTACACCAGTATTCGAATTAAAAAATATTGATTATTATTTTGATAACAAACAAGTACTTGAAAATATAAATATAAAAATTAATCGAGGAGAGTTTGTTGCAATTGTAGGACCCAATGGTGCTGGAAAATCAACACTATTGAAAATTATCCTAGGGTTATTACCCATCCAAAAAGGTCAAATATATGTGGATGGAAAAGATTATAATGGCAAACAATCATTGTTAAAAATAAGTTACGTCTCACAAAAAGCACAAGCCTTTAAAGCGGGGTTCCCTGCAAGTGTTAAAGAAGTTGTGATAAGTGGTCTAACTAAACGTAAAAGACTGTTTCAATGGTTCAATAAAAAAGATGAGAGAAAAGTAGAAATTGTATTAAAAAGACTGAATATAGAACATTTAATAGATAAAAACATTGCTGAATTATCCGGAGGACAACAACAACGCGTGTTAATAGCTAGAGCACTTATAAGTGAGCCTTCGGTATTAATTTTAGATGAACCGACAAGTGGTATTGATGCAAAACATGTTAGTGAATTTTATGAAACGTTGGAAAGACTCAAAAATGAAGGTGTAACAATTATACTAGTAACGCATGATATTGGTGTGGTTGCCGATACAGCTACAGAGGTTGCATGTCTCAATAAACATATACATTTCCATGGAACAACAGAAGCATTTAAATCTCTAGACGAAGTAGAAATTTCAAAAATTTATGGTCATCCAATACAATTTGTTGATCATCAACATAGTAGGGAGTGTTGTTCATCATGATAGAAGCCCTACTGAATTTTGATTTTATGAGATATTCACTTATCAGTGGTATATTAATTGGTTTCATTGCACCACTTATTGGTGCTTTTATCGTTGTTAGAAGATTGTCACTCATTGCCGATGCACTCAGTCATGTTACACTGGGAGGTATTTCCTTTGGCATGTTCATTATAACGGTGATACCTGCATTTGTATTTATTAACCCAATGTGGTTTGGTATTTTATTTGCTATTATAGGCGCTTTACTTATAGAGAATTTAAGAACATCTTATAGTAATTATCAGGAAATTGCGATTCCTATCATCATGAGCGCAGGTATTGCATTAAGTGCTATCTTTATATCACTCGCTGATGGATTTAACCAAGAAATAGTTGGGCTATTATTTGGTTCAATCAGTGCTGTTACATTAAGTGATTTATCAACTATTATCGTGATTGTAGTTATCGTACTCATATTTATTTTCTCATTTTATAAAGAACTATTTATATTATCGTTCGATGAGGAATATAGTAAAGTAATTGGAATTCCAAAATGGATACAATTTTTATTTATAATTATCGTTGCAATGGTAATTTCTGCTTCTATGCGTGTTGTAGGCATATTATTGGTAAGTGCTTTAATTACGTTACCAGTAGCAGTTTCAATGCGAATAACTAAAGGATTTAAACAATTAATTATATTGAGCGTGATTATTGGAGAGTTTTCTGTTATCGCTGGACTTGTTCTAGCATTTTATATGAATATATCTCCTGGCGGTGTAATAGTAGTACTACTTGTACTTATTTTAGCAATAACGATGATGTATCAAAGATTAAAAGTAAAATCGATTAAAGGAGTTGCTAAAGATGAAGACTGAAGAAGCTATTGGCATTATTAAAAATCATGGACACAAATATACAAATAAAAGACGTGAAATGATTGATATTTTTGTAGAAGAAGATAAATACATCAATGCAAAAATAATACAACAAAAAATGGACAAAAATTACCCTGGCATTTCATTCGATACAATTTATAGAAACTTACATTTATTTAAAGATTTAGGTATTGTAGAAGGTACTGAACTAGATGGAGAAATGAAATTCAGAATTGCATGTACTGATCATCATCACCATCATTTTATTTGTGAATCCTGTGGCGATACAAAAGTAATAGATTTTTGTCCAATTGATCAAATTAAAGCATTTTTACCAAAAGTAGATATTCACACACATAAATTAGAAGTTTATGGCATATGCGAATCGTGCCAAAAAGCATAATATATGAGTAATTGATTTATTGTAAAACGTGAAAAATTCATTCTTTCTACAAGCTTATCTCTTTTTAAACATAGGTCATTAGTATGAATTAAAGTGAATTTTTAAAATTGTTTGCTAAACATGTTTAAATAAGCTGTTTTTGAGATATACTAATAAAGTAACTAAAGATAACAAATACTATATTATGACATTACAATTAATGTTTAAGCATATTAATTGTTGTCATCATTAATAATTGTTATGCTTTATTTAAAGATTAATTAGGAGGATGATTATTTATGGCTTTTGAATTACCAAATTTACCTTATGGTTTTGATGCATTGGAACCACACATTGATAAACAAACAATGGAAATTCACCATGACAAACACCATAACACTTATGTAACTAAATTAAATGCAGCAGTAGAAGGAACTGATTTAGAATCTAAATCAATCGAAGAAATTGTTGCAAACTTAGACAGTGTTCCAGAAAATATTCAAACAGCTGTTCGAAATAATGGTGGTGGACACTTAAACCACTCACTATTCTGGGAATTATTAACTCCAAACTCAGAAGAAAAAGGTACTGTTGTTGATAAAATTAAAGAACAATGGGGCTCTTTAGATGCATTTAAAGAAGAATTTGCTGATAAAGCAGCAGCTCGTTTCGGTTCAGGTTGGGCATGGCTAGTTGTGAATAACGGTAACTTAGAAATCGTTACAACACCTAACCAAGATAACCCATTAACTGAAGGTAAAACACCAATCTTAGGATTAGATGTTTGGGAACACGCATATTACCTTAAATACCAAAATAAACGTCCAGACTATATTAGTGCTTTCTGGAATGTTGTTAATTGGGAAAAAGTTGACGAATTATATAACGCTGCAAAATAATTGCGCGTACGATTATGACGGCCTTTTCAAAGGTCGTCATTTTTTTAACTAAAATAATAGAAATATTGACTGATTTCATATATCATTTGTAGTGAGAACTATTGAATAGAGGTATGCTGTTTTGCTAAAAAGATTAAAAGAAAAATCAAATGATGAAAAAATTAGAAATACGATGAATAAAAGAATTAGCTTTATATTTGGAATCATTGTATTCATTTTTGCGATAATTGTTTTAAGATTAGGATATTTACAAATTGCACAAGGTTCTCATTATAAGCAACTTATTAAAAATAGTGAAAACCTGACAGTCAACGAAGCTGTTCCTAGAGGTCGTATTCTAGATAGGAATGGCAAAGTCCTTGTCGACAATGCTTCTAAAAAAGCGATTACATATGCAAGAGGAAGAAAAACTTCACAATCAGAAGTATTGAAAACTGCTGAAAAATTATCAAAACTTATTAAAATGGATACAGATAAAATTACTGATCGTGATAAACAAGATTATTGGATACAACTTCATCCAAATAAAGCTAAAAGTTTAATGAAAAACGAGCAAGTATTGTTAGATGACGGTAATATTACCCAAGATGAATATGATGATGCTTTATATAAAAAAGTAGGTAAAAATCAAATTAACTCACTAAATGATAAAGATTTACAAATCCTTGCTATTTATAGAGAAATGATGTCTGGTTCTGCACTTGATCCACAAACAATTAAAAATGAAGATGTAAGTGATGAAGAGTATGCAGCCGTTTCGCAAAAATTATCTGATATGCCGGGTGTAAATACGACTATGGATTGGGATAGAAAATATCCATATGGTGATACGTTAAGAGGCATTTTCGGTGACGTTTCTACGACTGAAGAAGGTATTCCAAAAGAATTGACTGAGCAGTATTTAGCCAAAGGGTATTCTCGAAACGATCGTGTAGGTAAATCATATTTAGAATATCAATATGATGATATTTTAAAAGGTAAGAAAAAAGAAATGAAATATACCACTGATAAATCAGGTGAAGTTATAGACTCTAAAGTAATTAATCCAGGTTCACGTGGCGATGATCTTGTATTAAGTATTGATGTAGATTTACAGAAGAAAACTGAAGAATATTTAGAAAAGCAAATCTCAAAATTGCGTAGTGAAGGCGCTAAAGATATGGACAATGCATTAATTGTTGTGCAAAACCCAAATAATGGTGATATCTTAGCAATGGCAGGTAAGCAAATAGATAAAAATGGTGATTTAACAGATTATGATATTGGAACATTTACTTCTCAATATGCAGTTGGTTCCTCAGTAAAAGGCGGCACGCTACTTGCTGGCTATCAAAATAATGCAATTAAAGTTGGAGAAGAAATGATTGATGAGCCGCTTAAATTCGCTGGTGGTTTAACAAAACATTCTTATTTCAACCAAGATGGTAAAGTAAGAATTGACGATAAAGAAGCACTCATGCATTCATCAAACGTTTATATGTTCAAAACAGCATTAAAATTAGCCGGATCACCTTATACTCCGAATATGTCATTACCAACCGATATTACGAGTGCTGGACAAAAATTGCGTAAAGGTTTAAATCAGGTTGGTTTAGGAGTGAAAACAGGTATTGATTTACCAAATGAAACAAACGGACAAATTGAGCCATTAACAGACAATCCTGGTAATTACCTTGATTTAGCCATAGGACAATATGATACCTACACTCCTATGCAATTATCTCAATACGTTTCAACAATCGGTAATAATGGTTATAGAGTTCAACCACATGTTGGTTTAGAAATTAGAAAAGCGACTAACAAAGAAACGCTTGGGCCAGTTAAAGAAAAAGTGAAAGGTCAAGTGTTGAATAAAGTTAATAATACACAAAATGAAGTGAATGAAGTACAAGAAGGATTCAAAATGGCATTTAACGAAAAAGATGGAACTGGTTATCAAAGTTTCAAAGATACAGAAGTGCCATCAGCTGGTAAAACTGGAACTGCGGAAGTATTTCAAGATGGCGAACCAAGAGTTAATTCAACTTACATTGGTTATGCGCCAATCAAAAATCCACAGCTTGCATTTTCTATTGTATATACAAACCAACCAGTACCTGAGCCATGGTTAAATGGTGGCGATTTAGGACGAGATGTTATTAATTACTATTTCAAAGAAAAGTCAAAAGATTAATATTTTAGCATCAATTTTATTTAAAATACTGGTATAGTCGCCTTTATTGAAAAATAATACTTTTCAATTTTATAACTAAATGGTATGATTAATTAGTCGTATTTTGAAAAGGTAAGGAGGAATTAGCATGCGCGTAAACGTAACTCTAGCTTGTACAGAATGTGGAGAAAGAAACTACATTACTACAAAAAATAAACGTACTAATCCTGAACGTATAGAAATGAAAAAACACTGTGCACGTGATAATAAGCACACTATGCACCGTGAAACAAAATAATTAATATTATTTAAACCAGATTCTATTAGAATCTGGTTATTTTTATGTGGTTTATTAAAATGAGTGAATAAATCAATTTATAATTAACATTTTAAATTTTCATAACTTAAATCTTATAAAAAAATTGTGATTCAAATTGCAGTTTAATGACATTATGATTCATTAACGTTATAATAATAAAAGTATGAATTACGGGAAGGTGTACAAAATGGATAAAAAATTATTGAGAAAAAAACATATTGAATTAATGAAATCTTTTATGTTAAACAAACAGGAAAAACAACGAGCAGATCAGTTTTTAGCTAATCAATTTTTTAATACCGATGAATACCGCACTGCTTCTCGTATAGGTATTGTATTATCCATGCCGCACGAAGTTAATACATATACTTTGATTCAACAGATGCTAGACGATGGTAAACAAGTATTTGTACCTGAAACAAATTACCAATTGCGTGAAATGTCTTTTAAACATATTGACGATTTAAAGCATATTGGTAAAGATGCTAAAGGGATGAATCATGTAAATACAAAGACTGAAATATCCAATGAATTAGATTTATTAGTTGTTCCTGGGGTAGCTTTTAATGATAGTGGCTATAGAATTGGTTATGGTGGCGGTTACTTTGATAAATTTATCAGTACATATAATCAACCAACGATGAGTTTAATTTATGATTTTCAATTAAGTGACTTTAAAGTTGAAACACATGATCAACCTGTAGAAAAACTAATCATAGCGACAACAAGATAATGGAGGGGAAAATGATTACAGAAAAGCATTATTGGAAGTGTATTTACACTTGGATTAAATATCTAAATTATCATGTTGTACATAAAAATCAAGAAACTAACGAAGTTTGGTTAGCGAATCAACGTAAGCGTAGTATCGTTATTTTCAAATATGGAGCAAATTCAACCCAAGAAGTGAGATTTGATAAAAGCAGAATCCAAGAAAATCAGCAAGATATCAGTACTTTTCTAGGTTTTGAACCTAATAATTATGAATTGTTTATTTTTACTGATAAGCATTTTACAGATGAAAATTTAAATGAAAATCATCCAGTAAAATTTAAGGTCAAGATAATTAGAGAAGTAGATCATATGGAACGCTTGCTCCCTAATGTGTTTATCAGACAATTATATAAAAGAAATACAAAGCAAACAAAAGGGTATTATAAACAGCGTGCTTTAAATACGAATCCAATTGAAAAACACATGTTGAAGTTTTCACCAGTGACCTATGCTTTAATCATATTAAATGTTGTGATTTGGTTATTTATGGTATTGTTTTTAAATCGTTTCTCAGATTTAAAGCTTTTAGATGTTGGTGGATTAGTGCATTTTAATGTTGTTCATGGTGAATGGTATCGTTTAATAATATCTATATTTTTACATTATAATTTTGAACATATATTAATGAATATGTTGAGTTTATTCATATTTGGTAAAATAGTTGAATCAATTGTAGGTCATTGGCGTATGTTCGTTATCTATTTGGTAGCTGGTTTATTTGGTAACTTTGCTTCTTTATCTTTTAATACTGATACCGTTTCGGTAGGTGCTAGCGGTGCGATTTTTGGCCTTATTGGTGCAATTTTCACATTTATGTATATAGGCAAACAATTTAATCGTAAGCTTATCGGTCAATTATTAATTGTACTTGTCATTATGATTGGTTTATCTTTATTTATGCAAAATATAAATATCGTGGCCCATATTGGTGGATTTATTGGCGGATTATTGATTACATTAATGGGATATTATTTCAAAACGAATAAAACACGTTTTTGGATTATTTTAATTACTATTCTTGTTTTATTTTTAGCTGCTCAGGTTAGAATTTTCACCATTAAGGAAGATAATATCTATAACAGCATTATTACTAAAGAAATGAAACAAGGTAATTATGATGAAGCGAAAAATATGGTTCAACGTACAATCAATAAAAGCTATGCAGATGATGAAACATATTATTTAAGTGGATTGATTAAAACAACACAAAATTCTAAAGCTGAGGGCATCGCATCTTGGGAACGTGGCTTACGATATTTCCCTAATTCAGGTATCTTAAATTACCAACTCGCAATTGCAAATAGATCATTGGATAATAATGATAAAGCTAAAAAGTATATCAAAAATGCATTAAAAGCTGATCCAAATAATAGAGACTATATTAATTTAAATAAAGAATTGAGCGATAATAGTGATTCAGAAAATTAATTCATTTTACGATGTTCAGCAACTTTTAAAAAAATTCGGCTTTATTATATACTTTAAAGATAAAGTGGATATGTATGAAATGATGGAACAAGAGATAAAATCTTTATATGATTATAATCTTATATCAAAAGATGAATATTTAAAATGCAGATTAATCATTAGTCAGAGAAGGAGTAAGTAATATATGAATAAAATCATACTAGCAGCAGATATAGGTGGTACAACTTGTAAATTAGGTTGTTTTGATGAAAATTTAAATCGTATTTCAAAATGGTCAATTAACACGGATACATCAGATACAACGGGTTATCAATTGTTGAAAAATATTTATGATACTTTTGTCGCATATATTGATCAATCTGATTATACTTTTTCTGATGTTATCGGTGTTGGTATAGGAGTTCCAGGTCCTGTTAATTTTGAAACGGGTGAAGTTAACGGTGCAGTCAATTTATATTGGACGGAACCAGTAAATGTTAGAAATATTTTCAAACAATTTGTTGATTGTCCAGTTTATGTTGATAATGACGCTAACGTAGCTGCACTAGGAGAGAAACATAAAGGTGCAGGTAATGGTGCTGATGATGTAGTTGCAATTACACTTGGCACAGGACTTGGCGGAGGTATTATTTCGAATGGCGAAATCGTACATGGACACAATGGTTCAGGAGCTGAAATTGGTCATTTCCGAGTAGACCATGACCAACGTTTTAAATGTAATTGTGGTAAATCGGGTTGTATTGAAACAGTTGCATCTGCTACAGGCGTAGTTAATCTTGTTAACTTTTATTATCCAAAATTAACTTTTAAGTCATCTATACTCCAATTAATAAAAGAAAATAATGTAACTGCAAAAGCTGTTTTTGATGCGGCGAAAGCAGGAGATCAATTCTGCATATTTATCACAGAACGCGTTGCTAATTATATTGCTTATTTATGTAGTATTTTAAGTGTAACGAGTAACCCTAAATACATTGTTTTAGGTGGTGGTATGTCAACTGCGGGACTTATTTTGATTGAAAACATTAAAACGGAATATCATAATTTAGCTTTCACTCCAGCACAGAAAGATACTGAAATCGTACAAGCGCAACTTGGCAATGATGCAGGCATTACAGGTGCTGCAGGTTTAATATATACTTATGTAATTGAAAAGGAAGGTGCAAAATAATGGCAATTGTAGATGTAGTCGTTATACCAGTTGGTACAGAAGGGCCAAGTGTAAGTAAATATATTGCTGAAATACAAACGAAATTAAAAGAGTATAAAGATCAAGGGAAAATAGATTATCAACTGACACCTATGAATACTTTAATTGAAGGTGACTTGAAAGATTTATTCGAAGTTGTGCAAGCAATTCATGAGTTACCTTTTGACAAAGGATTAGATCGTGTTTGTACAAATATTAGAATTGATGATAGAAGAGATAAATCACGTAAAATGAATGATAAACTAAAATCTGTGGAAAACCATTTGAATAATGGAGGGCAAGCATAATGAAAATATCAAGTTTAACTTTAGGATTGGTCGATACAAATGCTTATTTTATAGAAAATGAGACAAATGTACTTTTAGTTGATCCTGCAAGTGATAGCGACTTGATTATTAAAAAATTAAATCAAATTAATAAGCCATTATCTGCAATTTTATTAACGCATGCACATTTTGACCATATAGGTGCATTAGATGCTATTGTAGAAAAGTATCAAGTACCCGTGTACATGCATAAAGCAGAATTTGATTTTTTAACAGATACTCAAAAAAACGGTTCAGAAAAATTCAAACAATATGGCCTTCCACAAGTTATTAGTTCAGTCACACCACAATCATTAACTGAAGGCCAGACAAATATTGCTAACTTTGATTTCAATGTCCTGCATACGCCAGGTCATTCACCAGGTAGTTTAACTTTTGTATTTAAAGATTTTGCAGTTGTAGGAGACACCTTGTTTAAACAAGGTATCGGTAGAACGGATTTATATAAAGGAGATTATGAAACTTTAGTAGATTCGATACTTGATAAATTATTTACGCTTGAAGAGGACCTACCATTATTCCCTGGACATGGACCATATACAACTGTTGAAGATGAACAACTTAACCCATATTTGCATGGGTGAATAGCTTTCAATTTAACGCAAACTTTATAAGTAGATTAGAAGTAATTTATCCATCTCTTACGTGTATATAAGTAGGAGGTGGATTTTTTGAAACTTTTATTTAATAATATACTTAAAAAAGCGATTAGTACAAAGGCCACTGATGTGCACTTTATTCCTTCAAATGACAAAATATATATTAAATTCAGAGTTCAAGATACGCTTGCACCAATTGAATCCATACAGCAACATATTTATTTGAAATTATTAACCTATATGAAATATCAAGCTGGTTTAGATGTGTCTAAACATAATGTTGCTCAAAGTGGTAGATATACTTACAAATTCAAGCAAATTTACTTTTTAAGAATATCCACGCTACCTTTATCTCTGGGAATAGAAAGTTGTGTTATCAGAATTGTTCCACAGTATTTTCAAAAAGGAAGTGATACAAGTAATTTAGGTACATTATATAAATTAATGAATAAAAAACAGGGGCTTATATTATTAAGTGGACCCACTGGTTCCGGAAAAAGCACTTTAATGTATCAAATGGTCATGCATGCAAAAGAGCAGTTAGATTTAAATATCATAACAGTTGAAGATCCAGTGGAGCAGCTAGTATCTGGAATTACACAAGTATCGATTAATGAAAAAGCAGGTATCAATTATGCAAATACTTTTAAAGCGATTTTAAGATGTGATCCTGACATTATTTTGATTGGTGAAATTAGAGATGCCATAATAGCTAAACAAGTAATGCATGCGAGTCTAAGTGGTCATTTAGTATTAACAACAATTCACGCTAATCACTGTAAAGGCGCATTATTAAGGCTTAAAGAAATGGGACTAACGATGCAAGAAATGAAACAAGCTTTATTAACCGTTTTAAACCAAAGACTAATTACGACTTATAATAATCAAAGAAAACTTGTATATGAACAACTTACTAAAGCACAAATAAATCATTTAATAGACAATGACTATACATTACCTAGTTCATTTTCTAATTTGTCTACTCAATTAACTCAATTAGCCAAAGCAGGTGTTATTTGTGAGGAAACTATGGAGCGCTATATTTAAATTTAAAAATATTTTCAATTTATCAGAAAAAAACAAAATAACGTTATTGATAAAATTAAAAGATTTGTTAGACCGCGGTTATACGCTAAGTGAAGCATTTCTTTTTTTAATTCAATATACAAACATTAAAAATCGCCAATTAAAGTTGCAAATTGAAGCAGAATTAAATAATGGTGCTGGCTGCGCAAAAATATTAAGGTTACTAAATTATCCTAAATCCATCTTAACGTTAATCAATTTTGCAGAAATATTTGGAGATTTAACTATTACTTTGCCACACGCTTATGAATATTTAGTAAAAAACTATAAATCGAAGCAACGCTTTTTAAAAACAATACAATACCCCGTGTTGTTACTTATCGTTTTTTTGATAATGTTAATTATTTTAAACCATACAATCATCCCCGAGTTTCAAAATTTATATAGTAGTATAGATGTAAGTATTTCCCCATTACAACTCTATCTATCTTTATTCATCACAAACCTCCCATCGTATCTCCTATATAGTTCAATAATTTTTATACTAATCATTTTAGGTATTTTCATCATATATAGAAAGTCATCTATAGAAATAAAGCATAAAATCCTCTTATCAATACCCATTATTTCGAAATTTTTCAAGTATTATAAAACATTTTGCTTAGCTTCTGAATTATCTTTATTCTATAAAAATGGTATAACTTTACAAAAGATTGTTGAAATATACGCTAAACAGCAAGATGAATATTTAATATTTTTAGCAAATGAAATTTCAAAAGGGATACAACAAGGATTAAATTTAAGTGAAGTATTAAAGCATTTACAGTGTTTTGAAAAAAATTTGATTATTTTTGTTGAAGAAGGTGAGAAAAAAGGAAGGCTAGAGATAGAAATGAAACTATATAGTGAAATGATACTGTCTCAAATAGAACAGTTGATTCATTTAATCATAAAGTTCATACAACCTATTGTTTTCTCTTTAATTGCTATATTAATAGTGTCATTATATCTAGTTATTATGTTGCCTATGTTTGATTTAATGCAAACGATTAAATAATTACGAATAGAGGAAGTTAAATCAATTATGAAAAAACTAAAAATTAATAGAAAAGCTTTTACATTAATAGAAATGTTACTTGTATTATTGATAATTAGCTTATTATTAATATTAATTATACCCAATATAGCTAAACAATCGTCTCACTTGCAAAATACTGGATGTGAGGCACAACTTAAAATGATTGATAGCCAAATTGAAGCGTATGCTTTAAAGTTTAATAAAAAGCCATCGTCTATAGAAGACTTAGTTACAGAAGGATACATTAAAGAAAATCAAAAGTCATGTAAATCTGGTGCAGCCATCACTATTAACAATGGTGAAGCTGTTGCAAATTAAAAGCGCATTTACTTATATAGAAATGCTTTTTGTGGTCTGTATTATTAGTTTACTCTTATATTTCCAACTATCTAATATCAGTGTTTTCGATACTAATAATAACAAAATAGAACAGCGTAAAATTAATAATTTAATTATGCAATTCAACTATATTAAATCTAAAGCGATTAAAGATAACCAATCAATTACACTGGTCTTTAATGATTACTCTAATAAAATTATTATTAATGAACAATTCCCCTCTAATAAAAGCGCCAAAGCAATAATACTCCCTTTAAATAGCTTTATACATCCAAGAACAAATTTGAAATTTATAACATTTAACAAAAAAGGAGAAACAAACAAATTTGGAAGTGTCTACCTAAAAACGAATAAAAATCTTTATAAAATCATATTTCATATTGAAAAAGGACGTATTAGATATGAGAAAATTTAATGTTAATGCCTCGTTATTGATGGATAGTCTTTTATCTTTTTCAATTATCACACTGATTTGTATCTTATTTATACCTATGATATTGCAATTAAAGTTGGATATTCAACACAAAAGTCATGAAATAGATCTAACTAGAATATTACTTAATTCACTTTACCACTATAAAAGACAGGAATTGAAAAGTGGAATTATGATTGAAGATTATAGCGTTAAAATGAGTAACGACAAAATTTGTATTTTCAAAAAGGGAGAAACATATGAAAAATGTTTCTTCAAATAAATTTAGAGCTTTTACATATATAGAAGTCTTGTTTGCACTTTTTATAACTATACTCATTTTTTCAATATTACCCACATTAATTAGAACGACAGGCACCATCAATGAGCAAATTATGAATGCTCAAGAAGTAGACTTGGCATTTTTCTCAAGAGATTTGACACAAGATTTAATTAAAGAAAATGCTTATGTTCTTAAAAATCAATCCGATGAACACCATATTGTAATTAGAAATAAACAGAGAAACATCATTTATGAATTTAAAAATAATAAATTAATTAAAACGTTAGATGGAAAAGGAAACATTACTACATTACATAATGTTGTTAGTGCAAAGTTCAAAATTATTAATGATAAATCTGTAGTAATTAATTTTAAAATTTTTGAGAAAGGTATTTATTATGAAAAGAAAATTGTTTTCTAATCATCCTGCTTATATGTATCCTTTTATGTTAGTCATATTTATGCTATATTTATCTTTAATTACGATTTATACATTTCAAATTGGATTACAATTAAAAACATTAGATAATATTGAATCGTATTATAAAGATCAAATAAACACATACATAAAAAAGGAAGTTAGTTTTGAATAATAAAATAGAACCACTCATACTTATTGGATTTATGGGAACAGGTAAGACAACTTTGGGTCAATTTCTAGCAAGTAATAATCAACTCTCCTATATTGACTTAGATGAACATATAGCAATACAGGAAAATAAATCTATCCCTGAAATTTTCGAAGCCATTGGTGAGCAAGGATTTAGAAAATTAGAAAATGAATATCTACAAGAATGTGTTCAACGTTATGATATCATTTCAACCGGCGGTGGTATAATAGAAGGCGATGAATCATTCCGAATATTAAAAGAACAGCCAAAAGTAATCTGGTTAGATTGTGATATAGAAATTCTTTACAAAAGAATTAAAAATGACAGCAATAGACCAAATGCAAATAATAAATCGTTATTTGAATTAAAAAGCTTGTATTCATCTAGGGTTTCAAGATATAATGAAATCGCATTCATAAAAGTAAATAGTAGTCAATCTCTTTCAGATTTACAAAATGATATCATGGAAGCGATTGTTTGCGAATGATCAGTATTAGAGAGAATGGTAGTTATACTTAATATAACTTAACTTTAGTCCATCGCCGAAGGTGCAAGTTTTTACGAAACTCTCAGGCAAAAGGATAATACTGTAACGCATTCCTGGAATATTACAACAGGGTAGTTTAGGCTACCCTGTTTTTTTATTATATAATTTTTAGGAGGTTTCTTCATGTCCAATGAACTTAAAAAAACACCACTATATCAAACTTTTGTAGATAGTGGGGCTAAAATAGTAGAATTTGGTGGATGGGCAATGCCAGTCCAATTTTCTAGTATTAAAGAAGAACATAATGCAGTTAGAACTGAAATAGGTTTATTTGACGTAAGTCATATGGGAGAAATTATCATAAAAGGTTCAGATGCTTCTAATTTAGTACAATATTTGCTTTCAAATGATACAGACAATGTAACAACGCATAGAGCGCAGTATACAGCTTTATGTAATGAACAAGGTGGCATCATTGATGATTTAATTACTTATAAATTAGAAGAAAATGTTTATCTTTTAGTTGTTAACGCTGGAAATACTGAAAAAGATTTTGAGTGGATGTGCGAAAAAGCTAAAGCATTTGATGCTGAAGTTATTAATGTATCAACTGAATATGGCCAACTAGCTATACAAGGACCAAAAGCACGTGATTTAGTACAACAACATGTAAATATTGATGTATCTGAAATGAAACCATTTGAATTTGAACAAAACGTTGAATTCTTTGGTAAAAATGTAATACTGTCACAGTCTGGATATACAGGTGAAGATGGATTTGAAATATACTGTAATGCAGATGATGCACCATATTTGTGGGATGAAATTCTAAAAAATGATGTGACACCGTGCGGTTTAGGTGCTAGAGACACATTAAGATTAGAAGCTGGACTGCCATTACACGGTCAAGATTTAAGCGAAACAATCACACCATATGAAGCGGGTATAGCATTTGCTGCAAAACCATTAATAGAAGCCGATTTTATTGGTAAATCAGTACTAAAAGATCAAAAAGAGAATGGTTCTAAACGAAGAACAGTAGGATTAGAAATGATCGACAAAGGTATTCCAAGAACAGGGTATGAAGTATATGATTTAGACGGTAATCAAATTGGAGAAATTACTTCAGGTACGCAATCACCTTTAACTGGTAAATCAATTGGACTAGCCCTAATCAATCGAGATGCTTTTGAAATGGGAAAAGAAGTTGTTGTACAGGTTAGAAAAAGACAAGTTAAAGCTAAAATTGTTAAAAAAAATCAGATTAGTCAATAAATCAAAGGGGTGTTACTGTGAGTCATCGTTATATTCCATTAACTGAACAAGATAAAAAAGAAATGTTGGATACAATCGGAGCAAGCTCTATAAGTGAATTATTTGGAGATGTTCCAAAAGATATTTTATTAAATAGAGAGTTGGCCATACCAGATGGTGAAGCTGAAACGACATTGACAAAACGCTTAAGCAGAATTGCAAGCAAAAATGTAACTAAAGAAACGCATAGTTCATTTTTAGGCGCAGGTGTTTATGATCATTACGCACCAGCAGTTGTAGATGCAATGATTTCTCGTTCTGAATTTTATACTGCTTATACTCCATACCAACCAGAAATTTCGCAAGGTGAATTACAAGCTATCTTTGAATTCCAAACATTAATTTGCGAATTAACAGATATGGATATTGCAAACTCATCTATGTATGATGGTATTACAAGTTTCGCAGAAGCATGTATTTTAGCATTTAATCAAACGCGTAAAAATAAAATAGTTGTTTCAAAAGGACTACATTATCAAGCTTTGCAAGTATTAAAAACTTACGTTAAAACTCGAGAAGAATTTGAAGTTGTAGAAGTAGACCTTGATGGTACAATTACAGATTTAGAAAAATTAGAAAATGCAATTGACGATGATACAGCGGCAGTTGCTGTGCAGTATCCAAACTTTTATGGATCTATTGAGGATTTAGAAAAAATACATTCATTTATTGAAGACAAAAAGGCACTGTTTATTGTTTATGCCAATCCACTTGCTTTAGGTTTATTGACACCGCCAGGTAGTTTTGGAGCGGATATTGTTGTAGGAGACACACAACCATTTGGTATACCAGCGCAATTTGGTGGTCCGCATTGTGGTTTCTTTGCAACAACGAAAAAATTAATGAGAAAAATACCGGGACGTTTGGTTGGACAGACTGAAGATGGAGATGGAAATCGTGGTTTCGTTTTAACGCTACAGGCACGTGAACAACATATTCGTCGAGATAAAGCCACTTCAAACATTTGTTCAAACCAAGCATTAAATGCATTAGCTTCTTCAATTTGCATGTCTGCATTAGGTAAACAAGGTATTTATGACATTTCAGTACAAAACTTTGAAAATGCTAATTATGCAAAAGCACAATTTAAAGAAGCTGGTTTAGAAGTTTCAAATGGCACATCATTTAATGAATTTGTCGTGAAGTTTAATAAACCTGTAAAAGATATTAATGATGCATTACTACAACAAGATATTATTGGCGGTTTTGATTTAAGTGAAGTCTCAAAGGATTATGAAAATCAAATGTTAGTAGCAGTGACAGAATTAAGAACTAAAGATGAGATAGATACATTTGTTAAGAAAGCAGGTGAATTAAATGGTAGTAAGTAAATCTAGTCCATTAATATTTGAACGTTCTAAAAAAGGTCGTTATGCATATTCGTTACCCAAAAAAGAAATAGATAACGGTGCAGTAGAAAAATTATTAGACGACAAATTTATAAGAAAAAATAAAGCAGAACTACCTGAAGTCGCTGAATTAGATTTAGTACGTCATTATACTGAGCTTTCAAATAAAAACTTCGGTGTTGATTCAGGATTTTATCCTTTAGGTTCATGTACAATGAAATACAATCCAAAAATCAATGAAAAAATAGCAAGAATACCAGGATTCGCCGAGTCACATCCACTGCAAGATGAATCACAAGTTCAAGGTTCTTTAGAAATAATTCATAGTTTACAGGAAGAACTTAAAGAAATAACCGGTATGGATGAAGTAACGTTGCAACCAGCTGCCGGTGCGCATGGTGAATGGACTGCATTGATGATATTCAAGGCATTCCATCAAAAAAATGGTGAAGGACATCGTGATGAAGTTATTGTACCTGACTCCGCACATGGTACTAACCCAGCTTCTGCAGCATTTGCTGGTTTCAAAGCGGTTACAGTTAAATCGAACGAACGCGGTGAAGTTGATATTGACGACTTAAAAAGAGTTGTAAATGAAAACACTGCAGCAATTATGCTTACAAATCCTAATACATTAGGTATATTTGAAAAAAATATTATGGATATAAGAAATATTGTTCATGAAGCTGGCGGATTATTATATTATGATGGTGCGAATTTAAATGCCATTATGGACAAAGTAAGACCAGGAGACATGGGGTTTGATGCGGTACATCTTAACTTGCACAAAACATTTACTGGGCCTCATGGTGGCGGTGGACCAGGTTCTGGACCAGTCGGTGTGAAAAAAGAATTAGCTGGTTTCTTACCAAAACCAATGGTAGTCAAAGAAGACGATGTATATAAATATGATAATGATATCGAAAATTCTATAGGACGCGTAAAACCTTTTTACGGTAATTTTGGTATCTATCTAAGAGCTTATACTTATATTCGTACGATGGGGAATAAAGGACTTGAAGAAGTTTCTGAGGCAGCTGTATTAAATGCAAATTATATTAAAGCTCGATTGAAGGATCATTTCGAAATCCCTTATCCACAATATTGTAAACATGAATTTGTATTAAGTGGTTCAAAACAAAAAGAACACGGTGTCAGAACGTTAGATATGGCTAAACGATTACTTGATTTCGGTGTTCATCCACCAACAATTTACTTCCCCCTTAATGTTGAGGAAGGTATGATGATTGAACCAACTGAAACAGAATCTAAAGAAACCCTTGATTATTTCTGTGATAAAATGATTGAAATTGCAAATGAAGCAAAAGAAGATCCAGATAAAGTCTTAGAAGCACCACATACAACAATCATTGATAGATTAGATGAAACTAAAGCAGCTAGACAACCTGTTTTAAAATTTGAAAATCTTCGTTCTGAAAAAGAATAAGTATTATATTAAATAAATCCGGATAATTAATTATCCGGATTTATTTTTGTCTATTTTAATAAAAAACGAGTAACTATACATGAAATATAGTTACTCGCTTATTATTAAGTGAAATATTTAAACTACTTTTTAGATTTGATTTTACCTGTCCATTTTTTGTATCCGCCTTTAAGCATATAAACATCTTTATACCCATTTTTCTTTAAAGTTCTAGCGGCACGATAACTGGCAATGCCATTAGCATCGCACAGATAAATAGGTTGATCTGTTCTCAAACCTTGATATCTTTGTTTAAACATAGTAATTGGTATGTTACGCGCACCATTGATGTGGCCGTAATCATAATCTACTTTTTCTCTTACATCAATAACTTGAGCTTTACGCAAACCATTATGGAATTCATTTTGGTTTAATTCTGTGACTGCTCTTTTATTAAGAAGATAATTGATTAGCATGTAAGCGATAATAATTATTAAAACTGCTAACGCTATAAACCAAAAGTTACTCATCTTGCATCCTCCCTAATTAACCGATATTATATATTATAAGACTGTTAGCCCAATTTATCAAAATATTTTTGCTTTTGATTAATAAGAAAGACTGACAAACTTATACAATTATTGAAAACGATAACACAAAATATATGTTATCACAATTTAATTTAGCGATTGGAGTTTTGAATGTGACAGAAACATGGAATTTTATCAATACTGGGAGTAAAGATCCTTATTTTAATATGGCGATGGATGAAGCCTTACTGAATTTTGTTTCCAGAGGGGAAATAGATCCTGTCATTAGATTTTATACTTGGGATCCTGCAACATTATCTATTGGTTACTTTCAAAGGCTTACAAAAGAAATTGATATCGATAAAGTTGAAGAAAAAGGATATGGACTTGTCAGACGTCAAACAGGCGGTAGAGGTGTGCTACATGACAAAGAATTAACTTATAGTGTCATTGTTCCAGAATCACATCCAGACATGCCCTCGACGGTTACAGAGGCTTATAGAGTAATTTCTGAGGGATTGTTAGAAGGGTTTAAGCATTTAGGTTTTGATGCTTCATTTGCCATTCCTCGCTCGAAAGAAGAAAGAGCTAAACTCAAACAACCAAGAAGTGCTGTATGTTTCGATGCTCCGAGCTGGTATGAATTAGTAGTAGAAGGTAGAAAAATAGCAGGTAGCGCCCAAGTTAGACAAAAAGGCGTTATTTTACAACACGGTTCGTTATTGCAAGATGTGGACATTGACGATCTATTTGACATGTTTATATTCAAAAATGAGCGTTTAAAAGATAAAATGAAACAAGCCTTTGTAGACAAAGCAGTCGCCATTAATGATATTTCAGATCGATATATTACACTAGAAGAGATGGAAGAAGCTTTTGAAATTGGATTTAAAAAAGGCTTAGACATCAATTTCAAACCACTAGAGCTTAATCAAAACCAAAAAGAAGAAATAAATACCTTAATTGAAAAGTATAAATCGGATAAATGGAATTATAGAAAATAAATGAAAAAGTATTAAAAAGCGCAACGACATTCAATGTCGTTGCGATTTTAAAATAGCACTTATTTTTTCTTTCTATTTTGTCTTTTATATTTACGTTGCGCACGCTTATATTTACGTTGGTCTTCTGTCAAAAAGAAGAAATAATAAATTGCGTAAATAATTCCAGCAAATATCGCTAAGCTAATTGCCATTCTTACAAAACTAAAAATAAATGCATCTAAATTAAGAATTAATCCAACTACTGCCACAGCGATGACAATATAAAATATCGCTTGTTTCACTTAAAACACTCCTATGTGATTCTAACTTTGACTATTATTGATACTTATAGTTGATAAAGCATTTTGTCCCTTTTGAATTTTTTTCTTATCTTTGCCATTGTAACCTTCTCTAATATCACTCATTGCATCACTTAATTTTTTATTAAGTTTAGTAATGTCTTTATTTTTTTCCTTGTCATCACTACTCATTTTTTCTTTATTTATATCGTTTTTGTACGTAGTAAAGGCTGTATCAATTTTATTAGTGATATCGGTAAGTTTTTCTTGAATTTTTTTATCACCTTTATTTTTCGTGACATCACTTTCAATTTCATCGTACTGTTTAATAGATTTAGCAATGTCTTGATAATATGTAGAAGATGCTTTTAAGTTTGTAACTTTCTTATTGTTATTTTTAGCTGTAGCTATGTTTTTTTTATCTTTTTCCAAAGCTGTGATGTTACTTTTTTCTTTACTAATTTGTTGTTTTAAATCCTGAATGTTACTTTTCAACTTATGATTTTCATCGCGAAGTTGCGTGGTCTTTTCTTCTAGTGGCCCTAAATTTTGACTACCACAACCAACTAACAAACATGAAGCACCTAAAATAGCTACAATTTTTTTCTTCATAATACGCTCCTAATTCAAAAACTATAAATTTATATAATAATTATGCTATCATTTTAATGTATAAATGGAAAATGTACAAATTTATTGAATAGGAGGAAGAAAGATGACTAGAATTGAAAAATTAAATTCTGCCTTAGAAACAAAACATTTAGAAGCAGCAGTCATATTATCAGATTTTAACAGAAGATATTTATCCGGTTTCACAGGTACAAGTGGTGCATTAATAATAACGAAAGAACAAAATTTATTAATTACTGACTTTAGATACATAGAGCAAGCCACTGCGCAAGCACCAGATTTTAAAATCATCAAACAACAAGGTTCCTTAATTGATGAAATAAAGCAACAACTTGAAAACTTAAGTGTGCAAAATGTCGGATTTGAAGGTAATCTAGTTAGTTATGATACTTACTTACAATTGAGTAAAGCCTACATTAGTTTAATTAGTATTAGTGGTGTAATTGAAAAAATTCGTGAAGTAAAAGATGAAGCAGAAATTCAGCTAATACAAAAAGCTTCAGACATTGTTGATGAAACATTTGAGTATATATTAACTGTTGCAAAAGCTGGTATGACGGAACAGCAACTAAAAGCAAAGTTAGAAAGTAAAATGTTAGAATTAGGCGCAGAAGGGACATCGTTTGATACCATAGTTGCTTCAGGCGTAAGAGGAGCTTTACCACATGGTGTAGCTAGCGATAAAGTAATTAATCATGGTGAAATGATCACCTTAGATTTTGGTGCTTATTACAAGGGCTATAGTTCGGACATTACACGAACATTTGCAATCGGTGAGCCAGACCCACAACTTAAAGAAATCTACAATATTGTTTTAGAAGCGAACTTAAAAGGAATAGAAGCAGCTAAAAAAGGCATTACAGGTAAAGCTCTAGATGCAGTAGCAAGAGATTACATTACGGAAAAAGGGTATGGAGATGCCTTTGGACATTCGTTAGGTCACGGTATAGGGTTAGATGTTCACGAAGGTCCCAATCTTTCTAGAAAATCTGAAACTGAATTAGACGTCAATAATTGTGTTACAATTGAACCTGGCATTTATATAGATGGTCTAGGTGGCGTTCGTATAGAAGATGACATTTTAATTAAAGAAAATGGCTGTGAACGCTTTACTAAATGCACTAAAAACCTTATTATTTTATAGAAGACCTTATAATCGAGGAGGAAACTGAATGATTTCGGTTAATGATTTTAAAACAGGCTTAACAATATCAGTAGATAATGGTATTTGGAAAGTATTAGATTTCCAACACGTAAAACCAGGCAAAGGTTCTGCTTTTGTACGTTCTAAGTTACGTAATCTAAGAACGGGTGCAATCCAGGAGAAAACATTTAGAGGCGGAGAGAAAGTAGAAACTGCTTTAATTGAAAACCGTCGTATGCAGTATTTATATGCAGACGGTGATACACATGTTTTCATGGATAATCAAACGTTTGAACAAACAGAATTACCAGCTGACTATTTAGAATATGAACTTAACTTCTTAAAAGCTAACATGGAAGTTCAAATTCAGTCTTATGAAAATGAAACATTAGGTGTTGAATTACCTAAAACAGTTGAACTTACTGTAACTGAAACAGAACCTGGTATCAAAGGTGATACTGCAAATGGTGCAACTAAATCAGCAACAGTAGAAACAGGGTATACGTTAAATGTACCTTTATTTGTAAATGAAGGCGATGTACTTGTGATTAATACTGGTGACGGTAGTTACATCTCAAGAGCATAATAGTTTAATTTTGTATTTACTTATCGAAATTACATTTAAAAAAACCTTTCCAATGCGCTATACTTTGGAAAGGTTTTTATTGTGTTAAAATAGATAGAATCAAATAATATTATTTAAAATTGCACTAATAGTTTACTTTTGAAATAAGGTATAGTTATATGGAACACTACAAAAGTGAATCAGTTTAATATAGAGAGTATGTATATGCTTGAATTGAGCATATCTCTAAAGTAAAATAAACTAGGTAAATGAAAACAATCTGAAGGAGTCAGTATTTATGAATTTTAAAGAAATTAAAGAATTAATTGAAATTCTTGATCAATCAAGTTTGACTGAAATTAATATAGAAGACAAGGGCAATGTTGTTAATTTAAAAAAAGAAAAAGAAACTGAAATCATTACACCACAAATTTCACAACAACCGATGCAACAATTAGCGCCGCAACAAGGTGTAGCATCAAATCCAGTAGTTACAGGTAGTACAGAAGAAACTACTAGCGATGCAAGTACAACTGACGATAACCTACAAACTATTAATGCGCCAATGGTAGGTACATTTTATAAATCGCCATCACCAGAAGAAAGTGCTTACGTACAAGTTGGTGATTCTGTTACAAACGAATCAACTGTCTGTATATTAGAAGCGATGAAATTGTTTAATGAAATTCAAGCCGAAGTAACTGGGGAAATTGCAGAAATTTTAGTAGAAGACGGTCAAATGGTAGAGTATGGCCAACCGTTATTTAAGGTGAAATAATGAATAAAATTTTAATAGCAAATAGAGGAGAAATTGCAGTAAGAATCATTCGTGCATGTCATGAACTTGGATTGCAAACAGTGGCAATATACTCTGAAGGAGATAAAGACGCACTACATACTCAAATTGCTGATGAAGCATATTGCGTTGGCCCAACTCAATCTAAAGATTCTTACTTAAACATCCCAAACATTTTATCAATAGCAACTTCTACTGGATGCGACGGTGTTCATCCAGGGTACGGGTTTTTAGCAGAAAATGGAGATTTCGCAGAATTATGTGAAGCATGCCAGTTAAAATTTATTGGACCTAGCTATGAATCAATTCAAAAAATGGGGATTAAAGATGTAGCTAAAGAAGAAATGAAACGTGCAGAAGTACCTGTAGTTCCTGGTAGCGAGGGGTTAGTTCAAGATATCAATGAAGCTAAAAAAATCGCTACTGAAATTGGCTATCCAGTAATCATTAAAGCAACTGCTGGTGGCGGTGGTAAAGGGATTAGAGTGGCACGTGACGAAAAAGAACTTGAAACTGGTTTTAAAATGACACAACAAGAAGCAGAAACTGCATTTGGCAATAATGGCTTATATCTAGAAAAATTCATTGAAAATTTCCGTCATATTGAAATACAAATTATGGGTGATAGCTTTGGTAATGTTGTACATTTAGGTGAGCGTGACTGTACAATTCAACGAAGAATGCAAAAATTAGTTGAGGAAGCTCCTTCACCGATACTTACCGAAGAAAAACGCCAAGAAATGGGAAATGCAGCAGTCAGAGCAGCAAAAGCCGTAAATTATGAAAATGCTGGGACGATAGAATTCATTTATGACTTAGATACGAATGACTTTTATTTTATGGAAATGAACACGCGAATTCAAGTTGAACATCCAGTTACAGAGATGGTTACGGGTGTAGACTTAGTTAAACTACAATTGAAGGTTGCAATGGGTGAAAAACTTCCTTTCAAACAAAAAGATATTAAAATCGAGGGACATGCAATGGAATTCAGAATCAATGCTGAAAATCCATATAAAAATTTCATGCCTTCTCCAGGTCAAATCACTCAATATTTAGCTCCAGGCGGTTTTGGTGTGAGAATTGAATCAGCTTGTTATACTAATTATACGATTCCACCTTATTATGATTCTATGGTAGCGAAACTCATTGTTCATGAACCAACACGAGAAGAAGCAATTATGACAGGTTTACGCGCACTAGGTGAGTATCTTGTTCTTGGCATTGATACAACAATCCCATTCCATATTCGTTTACTAAATAATGATATTTTTAGAAGCGGCGTATTTAATACGAAGTTTTTAGAAACACATAATATTATGGATGATCAATCTAAATAGGAGGTAATTGACATGGTCAAAGTTTCAGAAACCTCACATTCCCAATTAGGTAAAATAGAAATAGCACCCGAGGTATTAACAGTCATAGCTAGTATTGCCACTTCAGAAGTAAAAGGTATACAAGGGCATTTTAAAGAATTAAAAAAAGGCAGCATTGAAAACATTAGCAAAAAACAGCTTAGTCGCGGTGTTAAAGTAGATACAAATGATGAAGGCATCTATATCGATGTATTTTGTTCATTAGCGTATGGTATCAATATATCGGAAACTGCTAAAAAAATTCAACAAGCTATTTATAATTCGTTAACGACGATGACAACAATTGAACCTAGTCAAATCAATATTCATATTACACATATAGAACCAATAAATTAAAATTATAAAAGCAAATTTACTTTAAATTCATTTTGCGAAAAGCGATTGCTTCTATTTTAAGCATCTCTTTTCGTTAATGGTTTACTATAATACTATGCTTGAAGGAGTTTATAATGAGTCGAAAAGAATCCAGAACGCAAGCCTTTCAAACTCTATTTCAACTTGAAATGAAAAATAGCGATTTAACAATTGAAGAAGCAATCAGTTTTATTAAAGATGATAATCCAGATTTAGAATTCGAATTCATCAGTTGGTTAGTAACTGGCGTTAAAGATCACGAAGTTGTGCTAGATGAAAAAATCCAACCTCATTTAAAGGACTGGACTTTAGCACGATTGTTAAAATCTGATCGAATTATCTTAAGAATGTCTACATTTGAAATGTTACATAGTTTAACACCACAAAAAGTAATTATCAATGAAGCTGTTGAATTAGCAAAACAATTCAGTGATGATGATCATTACAAATTTATAAACGGTGTATTAAGCAATATTGAATAGAAGAGTGATATAACATGTCAGAATATTTAAGTGTAACTTCGTTAACTAAATATATTAAATATAAATTTGATCAAGATCCTCATTTACAATCCGTATTGATTAAAGGCGAATTATCTAATTTTAAAAAGCATAGTAGTGGACATCTGTATTTTAATGTAAAAGATAAAAACAGTGTCATCAGTGCAATGATGTTTAAAGGAAATGCATCAAAAATTGATTTTGAACCTAAAGAAGGGGACGAAGTGCTATTAGAAGCACGTGTTTCTGTCTATGAACGTCGTGGTAATTATCAAATATACGTTAATAAAATGCATATGGATGGAATAGGTAATCTTTATCAAAAATTAGAGCAGTTAAAAAAGAAATTAACTAAAGAAGGCTTTTTTGATCAAAGTCATAAGAAAGTGATACCTAAATTCCCCCAAAAAATAGCTGTGCTAACAGCCGGAACTGGCGCTGCAATACGAGATATTCATACGACTATTAATAGTAGGTATCCATTAGCAGAACAAGTTCAGATCAATACACTTGTTCAAGGAGAACAAGCTAAAAGCGACATTATTGAAAAAATTAATCAAGCTGATGCTTTGAATGTTGATACAATTATTATCGGTCGTGGCGGAGGCTCTATCGAGGATTTATGGAATTTCAATGAAGAAGATGTCGTTAAAGCCATCTATAATTGTCAAACACCGATTATTTCCGCAGTAGGACATGAAACTGATTTTACATTAAGTGATTTTGTGGCAGATGTAAGAGCAGCAACACCAACTCAAGCAGCAGTAATGGCTACGCCGGACCAATATGAATTACGTCAATATTTACAGCAAGCTAATTTATCATTGACTCGATTTATCAAACAATATATGCAGCAACAACGAAAACATTTGGAACATGTTGCATCTTATTATAAATTCCAAACGCCTTCACTACTTTATGATCAACAAATACAAAAACGTGATGATCTTGAGAAACAACTTAAGTTGTCTTTGAATTTGAAAATTAAAAATCAGCAACAACAATTACAGTTACTCTTTAACAATTTCAATTTAAAAACGTTTAAACAACGTATTAAAAGAGACCAATTAACAAATAATCAAAAACGTGTTGAATTAAGTAAAGTCATGCATAATTTACTTGATAATCAAAAAAACAATCTTGCTAGAAAACTAGAAAATCTTAATAATTTAAGTCCTACTAATACTATGTTGCGTGGTTATACAATCGTAAATAAGCATGATAAAGTTATTACCAGTACGAAAGACTTGGCTGAAAATGATAATATTGTGTTAACAATGAAAGATGGCGTTGTTGATGCACAAGTAAAGAAAGTAAGGTGTAATGATGAGTAATAGTAATACACAAAGTTTTGAAGAAATGATGAAAGAACTAGAAACAATCGTTCAAAAATTAGACAATGAAAATGTTTCTTTAGAAGAATCTTTAAACCTATATCAACGTGGTATGAAATTATCGGCTACTTGTGATGAAACATTAAAAGATGCTGAGAAAAAAGTAAATGAATTGATGTCTGATGAAAATACTGACAATAATGACGATACTGAGAAGGTAGATAGTGATGATGAATAAAAAAATGGAACATTTAACTGAAGAAGTTAATCAATTGTTATCTGAAACAATTCCAAATTCAAAACTAAATACTAATCTAGAAGAAAGTATGCGTTATTCACTAGAAGCAGGTGGTAAACGCATAAGACCTGTATTATTACTGTTAACTTTAGAAATGTTAACAGATCAGTATAAAAAAGGATTTTCATCAGCACTTGCACTAGAAATGATACACACATATTCATTAATACATGATGATTTACCACCAATGGATAATGATGATTATCGTAGAGGTAAATTAACAAATCATAAAGTATTTGGAGAGTGGAAAGCGATACTAGCAGGTGATGCGTTACTAACTAAAGCATTTGATATGATTGTAAAAGATGATTCACTTAATGATGTTGCTAAAGTTAAATTAATCAAACGTTTATCCTTTGCTAGCGGCCATCTGGGTATGGTAGGTGGCCAAACGCTTGATATGCAAAGCGAAGGTGCAGAAACAAATATTGATCTAGACACTTTAGAGAAAATTCATAATGCAAAAACAGGTGCACTATTAAAATTTGCAGTCATGGCAGCAGTCGATATTGCTGAACCAGAAAATGAAGTTTCCAATGCTTTAGAATCATATAGTGAACATTTAGGATTAATGTTCCAAATCAAAGATGATTTATTAGATATTTATGGTGATGAAGCAAAACTTGGTAAAGCTGTCGGTAGTGATATTGAAAATGATAAAAGTACCTATGTTTCACTTTTAGGCCAACAAGGGGCTGAAGACAAATTGAAACATCATACAGACGAAGCTTACAAATGTTTAAATCAATTACCAAAACAATATAATACTGACAATTTAGTTTGTATTATAGAACTTTTTAATAATCGTGAATCATAAAATCAAATGTGTTTATTTAAGAGTCTGGGACAAAAATGGATGTTTCAGACTCTTTCCTACGATTAGTCAACTGGTTATATAGTAAATTAAGTATACTAAATAAACCTTATGATTTAATATTTTTAAATAAGGTGTTAATCTATATTTGTAATTATGATTATTTTAATGTAGGGACATTTGTTAGTCATATTGCTTATTATTGGTAACTAAATAATGAATTGTTTTTAACAAGCGATTCATACAAGCTACCATGGCAGTCTTATGAGTTTCTCATGAGGCTGCTTTTTAATTTATAGTAATAATCAATAATGTGATTATCATAATGTCGCTGACTCCAAATTATATTCATCACAACGAAAAATAACGGTCTCCGTTTTTTTATTTCCTTGGTTTATTTAGTTTTGTACTATTCAATAAATATTCAGCATACGCATAATATGATATAAGTCATGATTGAAATGCTTCATATTTAGAATCACTGAAAAAGTATTGTCAAGACTATAATTACAACGGAATATTCATTTAAGTAAGTAAAATTACAAACCGTCTTTAGTAGTCGAATGCTATGGCTTGTGGTAAAATCAATGTATAAATATTCGTTTATAGAGGTGCTATATATGGCTAAAAAATCGGTAAGACATATAAAAATAAGAGAAATAATTTCAAATGAAAAAATTGAAACACAAGATGAATTAGTAAAGCGATTAAATGAATATGAATTAAATGTTACCCAAGCGACCGTTTCTAGAGACATTAAAGAACTACAACTTATAAAAGTTCCCACGCCAGCGGGGCAATATGTTTATAGTTTACCAAATGATAGAAAATATCATCCTTTAGAAAAATTGGGTCGTTATTTAATTGACTCATTTGTAAATATTGATGGGACCGGTAATTTATTAGTATTAAAAACACTACCAGGTAATGCGCAATCTATTGGTGCAATATTAGACCAAATCGATTGGGAAGAGGTATTAGGTACAATTTGTGGTGACGATACTTGTTTAATTATTTGTCGAGATGATGCTGCAAGCGAGAAGATTAAAAAACGCATCTTTAATTTATTATAAGTATAAGGAAGTGTTAAAAGGATGCTCCAAACGCTATCTATAAAACAATTTGCAATTATTGATGAACTCGAAGTTCATTTTGGTGATGGATTAACTGTCCTAAGTGGTGAAACAGGTGCTGGTAAATCAATTATAATTGATGCAATTGGTCAATTAATCGGCATGCGTGCTTCATCTAACTATGTACGACATGGTGAAAAAAAAGCTATTATTGAAGGTATTTTTGATATTGATGAGAGCAAGGAAGCAGTTTCTATATTAGAAGCTCTAGATATTGATATCGACGAAGATTTTCTTCTAGTAAAAAGAGAAATTTTCAGTACTGGCAAGAGTATGTGCAGAGTTAATAATCAAATTGTAACTCTACAAGATTTACGTAAGATTATGCAAGAATTACTAGATATTCACGGTCAACACGAAACACAGACACTATTAAAACAAAAATATCATCTGCAACTTCTTGATAATTATGCTGAAGACAAATATAAGAAATTACTAAATTCGTATGTGGCTACTTTTGACCAGTACAAAGCCAAAAAGAAAGAACTAGAAGATTTAGAGTCTGCGGACCAGGCTTTATTACAACGTTTAGATTTGTTGAAATTTCAACATGAAGAATTACAAGAAGCAAATTTGGTTGAAGGTGAAGTTAAGCAACTCGAAACTGATATTAAACGTATACAAAATTCTGAAAACCTAAACTTAGCATTAAATAATGCACACCTCACATTAACTGATGAACATGCAATAACAGATCGATTATATGAATTAAGTAATCAATTACAATCAATTAGTCATATATTACCTGAAAAATATGATTCATTGAAAGAAGAGGTGGATCAATTTTATTACACCTTAGAAGACGCTAAACATCAGTTATATGATGAATTAACGAATACAGAGTTTGATGAACAATATTTAAATGAACTAGAGTCTAGAATGAATGTACTCAACGATTTGAAAAGAAAATATGGCAAGGATATTAGTGAACTTATTACTTATCAAAGTAAACTGGCTAATGAAATTGATAAAATTGAGAATTATGAAGAAAGTACCTCTCAATTAAGACAAGAAATTGATACGTTATACGATAAAGTAATTAATTTAGGTGAACAATTATCTAAAGAGCGACGTAGTGTTGCACAAACATTAAGAAATCATATTGTAGAAGAAATTCAAAACTTACAAATGAAAGATGCTAACTTAGAAATTTCATTCAAACCACTAGATGTTCCAAATCGTGAAGGTATTGAATTTGTTGAATTTTTAATTAGTCCTAATAAAGGTGAGCCACTTAAAAGTTTAAACAAAATCGCATCTGGAGGCGAATTATCTAGAATTATGTTGGCGCTTAAAACCATTTTTGTCAAAACAAGAGGTCAAACAGCAATATTATTTGATGAGGTTGATTCTGGCGTTTCTGGTCAAGCTGCACAAAAAATGGCAGAAAAAATGAAAGACTTAGCTACTTATATTCAAGTTATATGTATTTCACATTTACCACAAGTAGCAACGATGAGCGACCACCATCTATTTATAAGCAAAGACACTACAGATGACCGTACAACTACACATGTACAAGAATTATCTGGCGATGAACGTGTAACGGAAATAGCAAGGATGATATCTGGCGCAAGCGTTACAGAACTCACACGTCAAAATGCGAAAGAAATGATTGAGCAAAACCAACGTTTACGTGAATAAGCAAAATGTAATTTCTTAATTTATTATAAAAATTATTTTTATAAAATAAGAAAGGTGTTAATTTTCATGCAATATCAACATTTAATTGAGCCTAAAAAAGTGTTAAAAGGTGATGTTGCCATTTTATTTGCCAACGATGAAAAAATGTTATCTGTCGTTATAGATGCATTATCGCTAACAGATATTGATGTTTATCTCTATGATACGCAAGACCCTACCGAAATTATCCGGTCATTTGACGTCGAAGTACAAATATTAAATAGAATTCATATCCTAACATTTGAGGATGAGAACAAATTATTTCAACAGTGTGCACATGATTTAACTACTGGTAAAGCGTCTTTATTAATGAAGGGAAATATTGCGTCTTCAACTTTATTAACATTTGTATTAGGCAATAAAAATTTTGTTGATTATCATGGTTTTTTAAATCACGTAGCATGTTTTCACATCCCTAATTATCACAAAACGCTTATGCTGAGCGATTCAGCTTTTAATATTAGTCCTACAGTTGAAGAGAAGAAACAAATAATTAATAATTTATCAAAATTTGCAATGTCACTGGGTTATGTAAAATTTAAAATTGCCTTGCTTTCGTCTGTAGAAAAACCAATTAAAAAAATACAATCTTCTTTGGATGCTGTGAAATTAAAGCAAATTTTCAGTCGGAAACAATCGGAATTTTTATTCGTTGATGGTCCTTTTGTATTTGAAAATGCAATTAGTATGCAAAACGTGATTAAGAAAATATTAAATCGTCGGTTGCAGGGGACGCCGACGCATTACTCGTTTCACATATTGATGTTGGTGATGCATTGTATAAATCATTCACTTATTTCGGAGAAGCACGCGTTGCAAGTTTAATATTAGGGGCAAAATTTCCAATCGTATTAACATCTCGTTCAGATACAAAGCAAAATAAATTAGACTCCTTACTTTTAGCGCTAAAAGTGTTAAACTAACGTAATTTTTCTATTGAAGTGTCATATTATATTTTTCGGGATAGGTTATTAATTTTATAATGCCTTTAATTGATGTAAAATATAAATGGATATCATAAATTGGTTAATATTACCGTAGTTTTGAAAACTTAAAACTTGAATTCATGTAGCATCAATCAATATTTTCACTTTAAATGAACCAAGGTATTCCGTATAACATTAAAAATTAAATTACAGTTGTGTTTATGATATGGGGACGTCCTGACATTCTATTTAACGCAAGATGATCATTCGCCTAAAATTTTTAAATATGGTGTACATGTAGCGAAACTGAGTGGTATTATTGTTTATGGTTTTAGATGTTCATTAATGATGTTTTTTACCGATGCGCTTATAGTCATTGAGGCATTAATGATTATAACGATAGGAAGATATCTTAGGGAAAAGAATGCCGACATTTTCACGTATTAATTTCAAAAGTGTTTGCTTGATTAAAAGGTAATGTTTATTTAAAGATTTAATCTTGATATCACTGTTATTGACATACTTTTTTGAAATTGTATTACAGTTGGTTCATAAAAAATTGAAAATATATTCGATAACGATGATTAATTATCTAGTACATGACTTTTAAATGTATGTAGCGGGAATGTTCAAAAACCAGATGATACAATTACAATTTTACACTTAAAGAAATGAATCACTTTTTAAGTAAAAAGGTGGTTTCATTAGTGTGTACTAAACAATTGATTGAATACTACTAATCAACTGAATAATTATCTAAGCCATATAATTAATATATTTTCGATATATGAGTGAGTCAAAAAGTGAAAATCGTTACATGGAGCTACATAGGCGTATTAAGCTGAAACGAGTCGAATGGTTTACATGAGGCATTAAAATTTAAAGAACAGGGTTTAGAAAAATTAAAAATCTTAGTTTCTTGGATTACAATAGAACCTATTTATCCAGGTTACAGCGCAAAGGCAACTATGGCAATAGGTACATGAATAGTATTAACAATAGCTGAAATTGCTGAGGTTTATAGTTAGGAGCAAAAAAATGTCAGAAGAAAAATATGATTTAGTGATACTAGGTGGAGGCACTGCAGGTTATGTATCTGCAATTAGAGCATCACAGCTAGGAAAAAAAGTGGCACTTGTAGAGCAATCGCTTTTAGGTGGAACTTGTTTACATAAAGGATGCATACCGACAAAAGCATTATTAAAATCCGCAGAAGTTATGAGGACAATATCCAATGCTACTGATTATGGTGTGGATGTGGATAACTTTAAAGTTAACTTTTCTCAGATGCAATCAAGAAAAAATGATATCGTCAATCAGATGTTTAATGGTGTAACACATTTGATGGAACATAATAAAATTGATGTGTTTAATGGCGTTGGCCGTATATTAGGCCCTTCTATATTTTCACCTCAAAGTGGTACAGTATCTGTAGAATTTGAAAATGGTGAATCAGAATTAATACCTAATAACAATGTACTTATCGCTACTGGATCACAACCAATGAACTTACCATTTTTGCCGTTTGATCATAAAATCGTCTTATCTAGTGATGACATCTTAAAATTAGAAGCGTTACCTAAATCACTAGCCATTATTGGCGGGGGTGTTATAGGTTTAGAATTTGCGTCTTTAATGACTGATTTGGGGGTAGACATAACGGTCATCGAAGCAGGAGAACGTATTTTACCAACTGAAAGTAAATCAATTGCCAATACATTAAAGAAAGAATTAACACAACGCGGTGTTTCGTTTTATGAAAATACACAACTTACTGAATCGCAAATTACAATTGAAGCAACAGGTATTGATATTAAATTAAATGAAGAAGTCACTCATTTTGAAAAAGCTTTAGTGGCAATTGGTCGCAAACCAAATACTGAAGATATTGGTTTAAATAACACAAAAATAAAATTGTCTAATAGCAATCATATTATCGTCAATGAATTCCAACAAACAGAGGACAAACATATATATGCAGCAGGTGATTGCATTGGAAAGTTACAACTTGCTCATGTAGGTTCTAAAGAAGGTACTACAGCAATTGAACATATGTTTGATAAATCACCTTTACCATTGGATTATAATAAGATGCCAAAATGTGTGTACACACAACCTGAAGTAGCGAGTATTGGACAAAATCTAGAACAAGCAAAAGCGAATAACTTAAATGCAAAAGCTTTTAAAGTGCCGTTTAAAGCGATTGGTAAGGCAGTTATTGAAAATGTTACAAATCAAAATGGCTTTTGCGAAATCGTAATCGATCAAGATAATGATACTGTACTTGGCTTAAATATGATTGGGCCTCATGTAACAGAATTAATTAACGAAGTATCATTGTTGCAATTTATGAATGGATCAACTTTAGAACTTGGATTAACAACACATGCCCATCCATCACTTTCAGAAGTGTTAATGGAACTAGGCTTAAAAGTTGAAAACAGATCGATTCACGTTTAATTAAGGAGGAAATAAGATGTTTGATTATAAATCGGTTGGACTTGAAGCGTCCGACTTACAAACGATGTATAAATGGATGGACTTAGGTCGTAAAATAGATGAGCGCATGTGGTTATTAAATCGCGCAGGGAAGATTCCATTTGTCATTAGTTGTCAAGGACAAGAAGCTACTCAAATTGGGATGGCATATGCTATGCGTGAAGGTGATATATCTTCACCTTATTACAGAGACTTAGCATTTGTAACTTATATGGGTATGACAGCATTAGACTCAATGTTGGCTGCATTTGGTAAACGGGATGATATAAACTCTGGTGGTAAACAAATGCCTTCTCATTTTGGGAAAAGAGAAAAAGGTATATTATCACAGAGTTCACCTGTCGGGACACAAATTGTACATGCTGTAGGTGCAGCGTTAGCTTTAAAAATGGATAAAAAACCAAATATTGCAATGGCAACGGTTGGTGAAGGAAGTTCGAACCAAGGTGATTTTCATGAAGGCCTTAACTTTGCTGGCGTCCACAATCTTCCTTTTATTTGTGTAATAGAAAATAATAAATATGCCATATCTGTTCCTGATTCTTTGCAATATGGTGCTGAAAAATTATCTGACCGTGCCATTGGTTATGGTATGCACGGGGAACATGTTGACGGTAATGATCCCATTGCAATGTACAAAGTGATGAAAGAAGCGCGTGAACGTGCATTGAATGGTGAAGGTTCAACACTTATTGAAGCTATGTGTACTAGAATGACTGCGCACTCATCAGATGATGATGACAAGTATCGTACTCAAGAAGAACGAGATGGTTTAAAATCCTTAGACTGTAACCTCAAATTTAAAACATTTCTGCTTGAAGAAGGTATTATCGATGAAACATGGTTAGAAAAAATCGAAACGGAACATAAAGAAATCGTAAACCAAGCAACAAAAGAAGCTGAAAAAGCACCTTATCCATCTCCGGAAGAAACTTACACACACGTTTACGAAGAAGGGAGCTCAATCAATGCCTAAATTAAGCTATTTAGAAGCAATTCAACAAGGATTAGATCAAGCCATGGCTAAGGATGATGACGTATTCGTCTTAGGTGAAGATGTTGGTAAAAAAGGCGGTGTATTTGGTGTTACTTTAGGTTTACAACAAAAATATGGTGAAGCACGTGTTTTAGATACACCACTTGCAGAATCTAATATTGTTGGTACTAGTATTGGCGCGGCGATGTTAGGTAAACGACCAGTTGCAGAGATTCAATTCGCTGAATATATTTTACCAGCCACAAATCAAATTATGAGTGAAGCTGCAAAAATGAGATACCGTTCAAATAATGATTGGCATTGTCCGATTACGATTCGCTCTCCATTTGGTGGTGGCATACACGGTGCGCTTTATCATTCACAAAGTGTCGAATCTATTTTTGCTAACACACCTGGTCTAACAATCGTAATTCCTTCTACACCTTACGATGCAAAAGGGCTTTTACTGTCATCAATAGAGTCTAATGACCCAGTGTTATATTTCGAACACAAAAAAGCTTATCGGTTATTAAAAGAGGAAGTACCTGAATCTTATTATACGGTGCCAATTGGTAAAGCTGATGTTAAGCGTGAAGGTGATGATATTACAGTATTCACTTATGGACTTTGTGTGAATTATTGTATTCAAGCAGCTGATATGCTTGCTGAAGATGATATCAATGTTGAAGTAGTTGATTTACGTACAGTGTATCCATTAGATAAAGAAACGATTATTGAAAGAGCCAAATTAACTGGTAAAGTGTTGTTAGTTACTGAAGATAATCTTGAAGGTAGTGTCATTTCTGAAGTTGCTGCCATTATTGCAGAAAATTGTTTATTCGATTTAGACGCACCAATTATGAGACTTGCTGGACCTGATGTTCCTTCTATGCCATTCGCACCACCACTTGAAGATGAGTTTATGATTAATCCAGATAAGATAAAAATTAAAATGCGTGAACTCGCAGAATTCTAAGGAGGCACTATAATGGAAATAAAAATGCCTAAACTCGGTGAAAGTGTGCATGAAGGCACAATAGAACAGTGGTTAGTTTCAGTAGGCGATAAAATTGAAGAATATGATCCACTATGCGAAGTTATTACTGATAAAGTAACTGCAGAAGTACCTTCATCATACGCCGGCACAATTCGTGAAATAATCGTAAATGAAGGTACTACTGTTGCTGTTGACGAAGTCATTTGCATATTAGATGCAGACGACCAAACACTTGAAACTGCCACTGAAAATGAGACAGAATCAGAAACGCAAGATAATACATCAAATGAAGATATTGAAAAAGATCATCAGGATAGTGAATTAACAAATCAATCTGCTAATGCTCAAAGTAGTGAAGCTAAAAATAATGGTCGTTATTCTCCAGTTGTATTTAAATTAGCTTCTGAAAATGATATCGATTTATCACAAGTTGTTGGTACTGGTTTCGAAGGTCGTGTAACTAAAAAAGATATTGAAAAAGCAATCAAAGAAGGTACAAGTAAAACGTCTTCTAATATCATTTCACCTAAAGATTCGCCTAAAGTTTCTAAACAAGCAGTATATAATGAACCATCACCTGGTTCATCTATACCTGTAAATGGCGTTCGTAAACAAATCGCGCAAAATATGGTCAATAGTGTAAATGAAATACCACATGCATGGATGATGGTAGAAGCAGATGCCACTAACTTAGTAAAAACGCGAAATTATCATAAGCAAAGTTTTAAAGAAAGTGAAGGTTACAACTTAACATTTTTCGCATTCTTCGTTAAAGCTGTGGCTGAAGGATTAAAAGCATATCCATTACTTAATAGTAGTTGGCAAGATTCAGAAATCGTTATGCATAAAGATGTGAATATCTCGATTGCTGTGGCAGATGAAGATAAATTATATGTGCCAGTGATTAAAAATGCTGATGAAAAATCAATTAAAGGTATTGCTAGAGAAATAAATGAGTTAGCACAAAAAGCTAGAAATAAAAAATTACGCTCAGAAGATATGCAAGGTGGAACATTCACTGTAAATAATACTGGAACATTTGGTTCAGTTTCATCAATGGGTATCATCAATCACCCTCAAGCGGCGATACTACAAATTGAATCAGTTATTAAAAAACCAATTGTTATTGATGATATGATAGCTATTCGTAATATGGTCAATTTATGTATTTCAATTGATCACCGTATCTTAGATGGCTTACAAGCTGGTAGATTTATGAATTTCGTTAAAACACGTATTGAACAATATTCAATAGAACATACGAGCATTTATTAATATAAAAAAAATTGACCAATGTTAGATAAGAGTATAATCATGTGATATCAAACTTAATGTTATATATCATGTGATTGTGCTTTTTTTATATCATTAATTAAATGAACAGGTTTGATTTAAAATGATTATTTAAATATTAGGAAATGATACAATATAACGCACACCTGTTGAAGTATTCTATATATATTAGTAGAATAAAAGTATTAATCTAGAAATGAAGGGTGAAGTTGATTATGGACTTAAATTTTGATTTATATATGACAGACGTTGTTAATCAAGCTAGAAATGAAATTGAAGAAGCTGGTTATGAACAATTAACTAGTGCAGATGAAGTGGATAATGTATTAAAACAAGAAGGCACTTCTTTAGTAATGGTCAATTCTGTATGTGGTTGCGCAGGCGGTATTGCTAGACCAGCAGCAACACATGCTTTACATTATGATAAATTACCTGATCGTTTAGTAACAGTATTTGCGGGTCAAGATAAGGAAGCAACTCAACGTGCTAGAGATTACTTTGAAGGTTATGCACCATCAAGTCCTTCATTCGCATTGATTAAAGATGGTAAAGTAACTGAAATGATAGAAAGACATCAAATAGAAGGTCATGACGTAATGAACGTCATCACACAATTACAAAATTTATTCGATAATTATTGTGTCGAAAAATAGAGGCGTAAAAAATGATTAGTTTAAATCCCTATAGAATTGGATTTAGAACAATTAAAACTGCTGTTGGAATGGCGCTTGGTATCATTATTGCCAAATTAATTGGCCTTGATAATTTTGCTTCAAGCGCTATTTTAGTTGTTTTATGCATTAAGCATACGAAAGTACATTCACTACAAGCCATTGTATCACGCTTTGTATCTTGCTTTATGATTTTAATATTTGGCTCTATTGCTTTCAGCCTTTTAGGGCAACATGCAATCGTATTAGGCATCATCGTATTGTTTTTTATACCACTAACTGTGGTATTTAAAGTTCAAGAAGGCGTGGTAACAAGTTGTGTTATTTTATTACATGTGTTTAATGCTCAAACAATCGATTTACATTTATTTATAAATGAAATTTTATTGCTCGTTGTCGGATTAGGAATAGCTTTTTTAATGAATAGTATTATGCCTAGTTTAGATAGCAATTTAAAGCATTATAAACAACAAATTGAACAACAGTTCACAGCAATTTTTGAAACATTTAGCAAAACATGTCAAAAACCTAATATATCGATTGATATTTCTTTCAAACAATTAAAATTCACGATTCGTAAAGCAAAATCTATTGCGTTTAGAGATGTTAAAAACCATTTTGTTAGAAACGAAAACTCTTATTATCATTATTTTGATATGAGAGAAGAACAATTAGAATTATTGCATCGTATGGCTTTAATTATAGAAAATATTGAAACAAAGGACTGTATGTTAACTAAGATTTCTAATTTATTTGCCGAAGTAGCTACGAATGTAAATAGCAATGACTATACTGCATTACGTTTACATTCTTTATATGAAATAAGATTAGAACTGAATGAGGCAGAGTTACCCACAACACACGAATCATTTAGAACGAGAGCAAGTTTATTACAATTATTAAATGAATTAGAAGCCTATTTGGCTGTTAAATCACAATTCGGTTCATTAAGGTTACATAGCGATCAAAAAGTTACCATTTAAACAAATCAATGAAACAGGCCGGGACAACAATTTGTCTCGGCCTGTTTCATTGATTTGAGGTATAAGTAACTAAATTGATGATATTTTTAATATGCTTTTCTAATAGCAAATTACTACACTCATATAATTCAAATGAGATTTGAGTAAAGATCATACTCATGTTTCAGTCATTTTAAATGCGATTATTAAATTATATTACTTACACACATTTATTAATACATTAACGATTAATTTACTAATGGCACGACGCTCGTCAAGATTAATGCAAGAACGACAGCTATTAACATAACTACGATAATAACTCTTAATACTTTATTATTATTCAAAATTATTCCTCCAACTTATCTAATTTCATCAATATCATGCACATAATTAAATACGCATCAATATATATTTATATACATATTATATCACATAGCATCTACATACGTTGAATCATATTAGTTTTACTGCTCTATATAATTCGTTAAACTGAACTATAAGACATATAAATATTAGAATGGGGAATTATAGATGATTAACGAACAACGACTTTTAGACACATTCTTAGAATTAGTCCAAATAAATTCTGAGAGTGGTAATGAACAAATGATTCAATCACATCTCAAATCACAATTTGAATCATTAGGATTATTAGTTCAAGAAGATAATGCTAGTAAAAATGAAAATTTAGGTGCTAACAATTTGATTTGCACTTTACCTGCTACATCAAATTTAGATCATATAGATAAAATTTATTTTACTAGTCATATGGATACTGTTGTCCCCGGTTTAAATGTAAAACCTCAAATTAAAGATGATGGATACATATATTCTGATGGAACTACAATTTTAGGTGCTGATGATAAAGCAGGGTTAGCTGCTATTTTAGAATGTATAAACGTTTTAAAAGAACAAAACATACCTCATGGTCAAATCCAATTCGTTATTACTGTTAGTGAAGAATCAGGACTTGAGGGTGCAAAAGCATTAGATCAAACCTTATTAGATGCCAATTATGGATATGCTATTGATGCCAGTGTTGGCGTAGGTACAACTGTGACACATGCCCCCACTCAAATGAAAGTAAATGCTACAATCTATGGAAAGACCGCACATGCGAGTACCCCAAGTAAAGGCGTAAGCGCGATTAATATAGCAGCTAAAGCAGTAAGTGAAATGAAATTAGGACAAATAGACGACTATACTACTGCAAATATTGGACGATTTGAAGGTGGCTCTGCTACAAATATTGTTGCAGATAAAGTTACACTTAAAGCTGAAGCACGCTCTCATTCAGATAAAAGTATTGAATCTCAAGTACAGCATATGAAAACAGTGTTTGAAGAAACGACAGAAAAATATGGATGTACTTCTGAAGTTGAAATCATTAAGAGCTATCCTGGTTTTAAAATTCATGACGAAGCTACAGTAACTCAAGTAGCAAAGGCAAGTGCAACTGCATTAGGCTTAAAACCTAACACTGTGATGGCAGGTGGAGGATCAGATGGTAATATCATTAATCAATTGGGAATTCCTACTGTTATTTTAGGCGTAGGTTATGAAAACATTCACACAACTGAAGAACGCATGCCAATAAATGCTTTAAATTTATTAACAAAACAATTACTTAAAATTGTAGAAATAATTACTCAACAATCTACGAACTGATTAAGTGATTATTATTATCGCTTTGTGATATAATATACTAGAAAACTTTAATAAGAGAGGTTAGTTAAATGACACAACAAATTGGTGTAGTAGGTTTAGCCGTAATGGGTAAAAACCTTGCTTGGAATATTGAATCTCGTGGATATAGTGTTTCAGTATTTAATCGTTCTTCAGAAAAAACTGATGAAATGGTTAAGGAATCTGAAGGAAAAAACATACATCCAACATACTCTATAGAAGAATTTGTTAATTCTCTAGAAAAACCACGTAAAATTTTATTAATGGTTAAAGCTGGTCCAGCAACAGATGCAACAATTGATAGCTTATTACCATTATTAGACAATGATGATATATTAATTGATGGTGGTAATACAAACTATCAAGATACAATCAGACGAAATAAAGCACTTGCTGAAAGTGGCGTTAACTTTATCGGCATGGGTGTATCAGGCGGAGAAGTTGGCGCGTTAACTGGTCCTTCATTAATGCCTGGTGGTCAAGAAGCTGCTTTTGATAAAGTAAGTGACATATTAGAATCTATCTCTGCCAAAGCAGATGATGGTGCTGCTTGTGTAGCTTACATTGGACCAAATGGAGCTGGACACTACGTCAAAATGGTTCACAATGGTATTGAATATGCAGACATGCAATTAATTGCTGAAAGTTATGCAATGATGAAAGATTTACTTGGTATGTCTCATGAAGAAATTTCTCAAACATTTAAAGATTGGAACGCTGGCGAATTATCAAGTTATCTAATTGAAATCACTGGTGATATCTTTACAAAATTAGACGATAACGCTGATGATGCTTTAGTTGAAAAAATACTAGATACAGCTGGTCAAAAAGGTACTGGTAAATGGACTTCAATTAACGCTTTAGAATTAGGTATTCCATTAACAATTATTACTGAATCAGTATTTGCGCGTTTCATTTCATCAATTAAAGAAGAACGTGTAAATGCTTCAAAACAATTAAATGGACCTAATGCTAAATTCAAAGGTAATAAAGATGAATTCTTAGAAAAAATACGTAGAGCACTATATATGAGTAAAATTTGTTCATATGCACAAGGTTTTGCTCAAATGAGAAAAGCAAGTGAAGATAACGAATGGAACCTAAAATTAGGCGAATTAGCCATGATTTGGCGTGAAGGTTGTATTATTCGTGCGCAATTCTTACAAAAAATTAAAGAAGCTTATGATAATGATACTGAGTTACAAAACTTATTATTAGATCCATATTTCAAAGATATTGTAACTAATTATCAAGACGCATTACGTGATGTTGTTGCAACTGGTGTACAAAATGGTGTTCCAACACCTGGTTTCTCTGCAAGTATTAACTATTATGACAGTTATCGTTCAGAAAACTTACCAGCTAACTTAATTCAAGCACAACGTGATTATTTTGGAGCACATACTTATGAACGTAAAGACCGTGAAGGTGTCTTCCATACACAATGGATTGAAGAATAATACGATTTTAAAATTCTAATTGTATTTGTATCATAGAGGAGTCCAAGACATTATTGTTTAAATAATAATGTCTTGGCTCTTTTTTTATATGCTAGTAGATTTTAGAGAAAAAAAAAATATTTTTGAGCAAACGTTTGCACAAATCTTTTGACTTTGGTTTATATTTTCTTTATTATTTATTTTAGCAAGAGAAAGCGCTTTATTAGTTAATTAAAGGATGTCGTTATATTGGTAACTATAAAGGATATTGCAAATGCAGCAAATGTGTCTCCTTCTACTGTTTCCCGTGTGATTAGTGGTAATAGTCGCATAAGTGTAGCCACACAGGAAAAAGTGAAAAAAATAATGGCTGATTTTAATTACCAGCCAAACCATGTTGCAAGAACGCTCATAACAAAAAAATCAAAAACAATTGGTATTATTCAAAAGCAAGGTGACAAAGCAACAAGACAAAATCCATTTATTATAGAAGTATTGTCTGGTGTTTATATTGAATGTAAATATCATGATTATGCAACCATATCTACAACAGGTGAGCAAACTAGTGAAATCATAGCTGAAGTAAAACATATGATTCACTCTCATGCAGTTGAAGGATTTATATTGCTTTATTCAAAAGAAAACGACGAGATTGCTAATTTATTAAAACAACATGCCATACCTTATGTTGTTATAGGTAAACCAATCAACAATGAAAATGTGGTACATATAGATAATGATAATATTTTGGCATCACAATTATTAACGCGCTATTTAATAGATTTAGGACATAAAACGTTTCTATTTTTAGCGGAGATGGGTGATTATGAGGTAGTGAAAGATCGCATTAAAGGTTATAAACAAGCATTGAAGGTTGCTAATTTAAAACCGAGTATAATGTTTACAGATTTGAGTCGCCAACAAATTATAAATCACTTAAAGGCGCTTGTTACTGAAAACACTTTACCAACTATCATTATTACCTCCGACACTATGCTTAATCAACTCGTTTTAAGTGCACTATATGAATTGAATATTACTATTCCTGAAGACATACAAACTGCAACTTTTAATGACTCATATATATCAGCATACGCAGCACCACCACAAACTGCTGTAGATATTCAACCTCAATTATTAGGTAAAGCTGCAAGTGAAAGTATTATTAAATTAGTAAAAGATAACCACATTGAATATATAAATAAAATCATACCAACGCATATCATTAATCGTTGCTCAACCAAAAAATTTTAGGAGGAAACATTATGAATAAACAATGGTGGAAAGAAGCTGTCGCATATCAAGTTTATCCAAGAAGCTTTAATGACTCAAACAATGATGGTATCGGTGACTTACCGGGTGTTATAGAAAAGTTGGATTATTTAAAGGACTTAGGTATCGATGTTATTTGGTTAAGCCCAATGTATAAATCACCAAATGATGATAACGGATATGATATTAGTGATTATAAAGATATTATGGATGAATTTGGTACGATGCATGATTTTAATCAATTACTAGAAGGTGTACATAAACGTGGCATGAAATTAATCCTTGATCTTGTTGTTAATCATACTTCAGATGAACATCCTTGGTTCATTGAATCAAAATCAAGCAAAGACAACCCCAAGCGAGATTGGTACATCTGGAAAAAGCCAAAATCAGATGGTTCTGAACCAAATAATTGGGAAAGCATATTTAATGGTTCAACTTGGGAATTTGATGAGCAAACTCAAGAATATTATTTCCATTTGTTTAGTAAAAAACAACCTGATTTAAACTGGGATAATCCAGCAGTTCGTAATGAAATATTTGATATGATGAATTGGTGGTTTGAAAAAGGAATTGATGGTTTTAGAGTAGATGCAATTACACATATAAAAAAATCATTCGAGGCTGGAGATTTATCCGTACCTGAAGGTAAAACATATGCACCGGCATTTGATGTTGATATGAATCAACCTGGCATTCAAACATGGTTACAGGAAATGAAAGATAAATCACTAAGTCAGTATAATATTATGACTGTAGGCGAAGCCAATGGTGTTAATCCAGATAATGCAGAGGATTGGGTAGGGGAAGATAAAGGCAAATTTAACATGATATTCCAATTCGAACATTTAGGTTTATGGAACACCGGTGACGTAAAATTTGATGTAAAATCATACAAAACTATATTAAATAGATGGCAAAAGAAACTAGAAAATGTAGGTTGGAATGCGTTATTTATAGAAAATCATGATCAACCTAGACGTGTATCTACATGGGGAGATGACAAAACGTATTGGTATGAATCTGCAACAAGCCATGCAATTGTTTATTTCTTACAACAAGGCACCCCATTTATTTATCAAGGACAGGAAATAGGTATGACAAATTATCCATTTGAAAGCATCGAGACTTTTAATGATGTCGCCGTAGTTAATGAATACAATATTGTAAAAGCGCAAAATGGTGATACGTCTGCATTATTAGAAAAACATAAAATGGAAAATAGAGATAATTCAAGAACGCCTATGCAATGGAACCAAAATAAAAATGCTGGATTTTCTGATCATCAACCGTGGTTCCCAGTAAATCCTAATTATCAACAAATCAATGTTGCTGAACAACAAGATAATCCAAATTCAATACTCCATTTTTATAAAGCAATGATTCAATTGAAAAAATCTGATGATGTCTACACATATGGTAAATTTGATCTTGTTGATACAAATAATGAACAAGTATTCGCATATACAAGAACATTAGATGATAAGCAGGTCTTAATTGTCGGTAATCTTACTGATCAAATAACATCTTTAAATATGCCTGATTATATGTCCAATCATAGCAATCATATTTTACTTCATAACTATAAAGACCGCGCTATTAACATGAATGCATTACGACCTTTTGAAGCATTTGTCCTTGATTTAACAAACAAATAAAAATAAACCGAGCCTACAAACGTCTCAGCTTAGCCAATAGATAGACCCACCACAATAATGAGTGGTGGGTCTATCTATTTATATTTTATCGGTTTGTTTCATCATAATCTAAGTATTGTTCTTGATCTACAGGCATCCATAATTGAATTTTACAAAATGGATCATCAAATGAGATATCAAATGGATATACTTCAACGTAAAGACTATTGTGTTCATAAGGTAAAGTCATTTGTAAGCTTGTTTCTATATAATACCATGCCTCATTCACAACATAGTCTAACTCACCTTGTAGATTAAATTTTGCATATTGCCTTTCTGGAAGATATCTACTTTCTAAATGAGACGGATACCTTTCACTAGGCACACCAACAAATATTTCCATACCTTCATCTAGCGGACAATTTACTACAAACAATTCATGTGGACTAATATCATTGTAACGTTGTAGCTCCTTGATTTTTCCATCTTTCATTAAGTCCTCAAGAAAATCTGGTACCTTAAAAGGATTCTCTAAATGTTCTGAATCGATAAATTGTGCATAACCAACTAAAGCTATGCCCGCTGTATCCTCTAAACGATATGCATTGGGCGGTTTATCTGTTGTTGTTAATTTAATATATAAACGTGGTTGCATCTTTAGCTCTTCACGTTTTGTGTTGACTTGAATAGGTGAAACCCCGTGAAAGTCACTAAAATCATTTGCAAAAGCATTTGTGTCACTGTAATGATATTTTTTAGCAATATCCATTAATCGACTAGATCCACTTATAATTTCATTCGCTGCTAATGTCATTCTACGAGACCTAGCATATTCTGTCGGAGATTGACCAACAATCATTTTAAACGATTGATCAAGGTGATATGGTGAAAGACCAACGTAATCACTGAGTGCTTGCAAATGAAAAGGCACTAATAAATGATCTTCTATATAAACAATTGCCTGTTGTATTTGCTTGATAACGTCCAAAACTTTCACTCCTAAACTAGATTTTCCATTCAAATAACAAACCATAAACTATCTACTGATAGAGCACGAATCAAATTCACAACGAATCACTTTTCTCACGAAGTAACCCTCTATATTTATCAGCCGATGTATCAACTGAATAACACAAAAAACATATGATCCGTGTTTTACTACTCTTAAAAAATGACTACATAATATAATATGTTTTTAACTGATTAAGTATATTCTACATCATTTTCATTCCGCTTACATCTTAAAAATATTAAATAGGGTAAAATGTAAATAAGTTATTTGGCATTCACTTTTTTTACTCAATAGCTTAAATCATAACATAAAAAATAGTTAACAAAAAAGCATCAACATTGTAAAGTTACAAATGTTGATGCTCGTATGATTAGCAATATATTATTTAATGAATATCGTCCCACCATTTGAAACCATCTCTACTTAATAATAAATCACTATCAAGCGGACCATTAGAACCTGACTCATAATTAGGGAACTCTGGTTCATTTTGATTCCATTCTTCTTGAATTGCATCTACAAACTTCCATGTAGATTTTAATTCTTCCCAATGTGTAAAGTTTGTAGCATCACCATTTAAACAATCAAACAATAAGTTTTCATATGCATCGACTGTGTTCATTTTATCTTGTGCACTCATTGCATATGATAATTGAACAGGTTCTGTCTCTATGCCTTGTACATTTTTCTTAGCATTTAAGTGTAATGACACACCTTCATTAGGCTGAATATTGATTACAAGTAAGTTTGAGTCTAATTTTTTATCAGTTTCATAATACAAGTTCATTGGCACTTCTTTAAATTCAACAACAACTTGTATTGTTTTACTCTTCATACGTTTACCAGTTCTAATATAAAAAGGTACGCCTGCCCATCTAAAGTTATCGATCGTTAATTTACCTGCTACGAAAGTAGGGGTAGTTGAATTTTCAGCAACACGATCTTCATCTCTATATTTTGGTACTTTTTGACCTTGGATTACACCTTCATCATATTGACCACGGACAAAGTTCTGTCTCACTTCTTCTGGTTCTAATTTTCGTAATGATTTAAGCGCTTTTACTTTTTCTGCTCTAATATCTTCACTGTGTAAACTGATAGGCGCTTCCATAGCAAGTAGGGCAACCATTTGTAGCATATGGTTTTGTACCATATCTTTTAATGCACCACTTGATTCATAATAACCACCTCTATCTTCTACACCTAATACTTCAGAAGAGGTTACTTGGATATTGGAAATATATTTGTTATTCCATAGTGGTTCGAACATTGCATTAGCAAAACGTAACACTTCGATATTTTGTACCATATCTTTACCTAAGTAATGATCAATACGATAAATTTCTTCTTCTTTAAATGAACGACGTAATTGTTCATTTAAATCTTCAGCAGAGGCTAAATCAGAGCCAAATGGTTTTTCGATGACTAAACGTTTGAAACCAGTCGTTTCTGTTAATCCAGATGATTTTAAATAATCAGAAATTACACCAAAGAATTTTGGCGCCATAGCTAAATAGAACAATCTATTACCATTTAAATTAAATTCAGTGTCTAGTTTATTACTAACTTCTAGTAATGATTGATAGCTTGCTTCGTCACTTACATCGTGTTTATGATAAAATACATGTTCCATAAATTTATCAAGATGCTTCGTGTCTTTAACATGTTCTTGAATAGATGATTTCACTTGACTACGAAAATCATCATTTGTTAACTCTCTTCGACCTATACCAATTATAGCAACTTGTTCATTTAAATTTTCTTGTTGATATAGATGGAACAATGATGGGAATAATTTTCTGTGACTTAAATCACCCGTTGCTCCGAATATTGTTATTAAGCATGGAATGTCTTTATTTTTAGTATTCAAGATCAAAACCTCAATTCTTTTTATAAATCTCTTTATATTATAGAACAATAATCTGTTTAGTTCATACCTTTTTGCTTGAGAGAAGAAAATTTTAATATATTTTTTATTCTTTTCTATGATAAAATGTGAACAAGAAGAGGAGGCATATGCATGGAAATCACATTTTTTGGTACGAGTGCTGGTCTACCAACAAAAGAACGAAATACACAAGCAATTGCATTAAACTTGGAACCATATTCTAATAATATCTGGCTATTTGATGTCGGTGAAGGTACACAACACCAAATATTGCATCATTCTATTAAATTAGGAAAGGTAGATCACATTTTTATAACGCATATGCATGGCGACCATATTTTTGGGTTACCAGGATTATTAACGAGTAGGTCGTTTCAAGGTGGTGAAGGTAAGCCACTAACACTCATTGGACCTAAAGGAATTAAAGCATATATAGAAACGACTTTACGTTTATCTGAATCTAAATTAAATTATCCAATTACATATATAGAAATCGAAAACCACTTATCCTATCAAAATAATGGTTTTAATGTAGAAGCGCATATGTTAAATCACGGTATACCTTCTTTCGGATATCGTATCGAAGCACCCTATACATCTGGAAAAATAGATGTATCGGCGCTTAAAGAAATTGGGTTAGAGCCTGGGCCTAAATATCAAGATGTAAAAAATAATGAAACATTTGAATATAATGGCATTATTTATAATTCCAAAGATTTTAAAGGGGATGCTGTGAAAGGACCTGTTATCGCTATATTTGGTGATACAATGCCGTGTCAAAATGAAGAAATCATCGCCGATCATGCTAATGTTATGGTTCATGAAAGTACTTATATAGAAGGTGATAAATCATTAGCAAACAATTATCATCATAGCCATATTGAGGATGTATTTACACTAATAGAAAATGCCCACGTAGATTATAGCTTGATTACACACATGAGTAATCGTTACACAATTGAAGAAGTTGAAACGATTAGTAAATCACTCAAATCACTTCCCACTACACCTCCATTTAAATTTGTGAAAGATTTTGATTCGTGGTCTTTTTAAAACTTGCTTATAATAATGAATATAGTGGAAATTAAAATCCCATATATAAAATACCCTTTAAAGTGAAATTTTTAGAACTTCTACTTTAAAGGGTATTTATAATTTTATGAAAAAACATGTTTCTATTTATTATTGTTGTAAAATGTCAGTCCTTAATCTTCATCCTGGCTTGAAAGTTCAACGCTACGATCCACTGCAGCTCTCAAACAATCCTCAAAAACACTTTCTAAGTCATGTTGTGAAAGGGCATTTAACCCTGCTTGAGTAGTGCCACCTTTAGATGTGATGTTTTTTCTAAGTTGTTCCATGCTTAATTCAGAACGTTCAATCATTTTACTTGTTCCAATAATTAAGTTGCGAATCGATTCTTCGACTTGTGCTTTTTCCAAACCTAAGCGTGTACCAGCTGTAACATATTGTTCGAATACATGGTATAAAAATGCTGGACCACTTCCTGTAATGGCTGTCACTTGATGTAAATTGTCCTCTGGAACCTCTATTGCTGAACCAAAGGCATTAATTAATTCATCGACTTCATCTTTAGAATTTGGACCAAAATTACTTGAAAAACTAATTCCAGTAACTGAATGACCTACATGTGCATTGGTATTTGGCATAATACGTGCAATTGGATTGTCCGCTTCCAATTTTTCTCTTATATAACTAATAGGTAAACCAGCCATGATAGAGATAAATTTATTTTTGTCTGTTATAAATGGTTTAATTCTTTCTGCTAATGATTCGAAATCATAAGGTTTAGTTCCTAAAAATACATAATCTGCCGCTTTTAATAACGCTTCATCATCATAACTATAATTGACACCTAACTTTTCAGCATATTCTTTAAGTGCAACTTCATTAGAACGATTTGTTAAATAAATATCATTGGAATCTATAACTTTAGAATTAACGATACCTGTAAAAATTGCATGTGCCATATTACCAGCACCATAAAATACTAGTTTCATGTGAACATTTCACTTCCTCTGAGTTTTTATGTTTCATTTATGTATCTATAGTAACATAGTTTCACAATATGCCTAATATTTCCATAATAAATGGCATAACGTAATGACTTCATATATACTATCCATATACTAACAAAGGGTAGGGATACATATGATAGGTAGACATTATGTCTTAACAGGCGCATCAGGTGGATTAGGTAAATCTATCTTACACATTCTATTACAAAAACAGGTCTATGTGACTGCACTGGTACGTGACGTTAATAAGCTAAAGCCGCTTCAATTAAAATATGGCTCCTCACATTTAAAGATTATCCAATGTGATTTACAGTCCACATCGCAAATCGTCCAACTTAGCAACCATTTTAAAGGACAATCCATCGATGGTATCATCTATAGTTCTGGGTTAGGTTATTTCAAATCAATTGATCAACACACAATAGAAGAAATGCAAGAAACATATATGTTAAATGTAATTAGCTTTAATTCATTATTAACTACATTACAACCACATTTCAGTCGCATGCCTACAATCGTAGGCATTGGAAGTCAGTCTGCATTTTTGACACAAGCTTCTGCTGCCCATTACGGTGCTAGTAAAGCTGCATTTAATCAAGTACTAAATGCACTCCGTATTGAAAAACCCAATTACCATGTACTAACAGTTAATACAGGACCGATAGCAACACCATTCCATGAAAAAGCAGATCCTTCATTAACATATTCAAAAAAATATAAAAAAATCATGCTAAACTCCGATAAATTAGCTCAACGTATTGTTAATGCGATAATCACTCAAAAAGAAGAAATTAATGCACCCAGTTGGATGCATCATCTCTTACGTATTTATCAGTTAGCACCTCGATTTATTGAAAAACACTTCACTTTTTTATTTAATAACAAATCTTAATCAATATGAGTAGTTATACAATATTAAAAGCGTATGAGTAAGATTAAATAGGATACAGTTTAGTTCACTTTCCTATCTAAAATAACTCATACGCTTTAATTGGTTAACTTATTTTAAATGTTGCGTGTATTCTAAATTTTTAACGCGATCACGTGCTGCTTTCAATTTTTCTAAGCTGATATCTTTAGACAGTTTATAATTTTCAACATTTTCATCCAGTTGATTCACACTACTTGCCCCTACAATGATTGAACCTAACGCATCATGAGAGGTTAAGTAATTAAATGTTAAACTGGAGAGATTGCTTTCGATTTCTTTAATAGATGCAACAGTTTCGCCTAATTCAGGATATGTGTAATCAAAAATACCTTCTGAAAACTTACGATCTAAGGCTTGATTACTGTTAGAAGTTAACAATCCTTTAAAAACTGGACCACGAGCTAAAACTTTTACTTTTTTAGCATGTACATCATCTAATAAAGCTTCCGGTCTGTTATCTATTAAATTAAATTGAGACATGAGTGTTTCAATATCACTATGTTTTAAATAATAATTGATAACATTGGGTCTAATTGAAGAAATACCATATGCTCGGATGATGCCTTCTTGTTTCAATTCATCGAATGCAGCAATCGTTTCATCTAGGGGATCATCTATCGTTCCACCATGTAATTGATACAAGTCTAAATGGTCAAGTCCTAAGCGACTTAATGAACCTTTTACTGCTTCTTTAATGTATGCTTTCGAAGGGTCCCAAAATGTAGAACCATCATCAGCTAAATGATTTCCTACTTTAGAACCAATGACGATGTCACTTCTATCTTGATATTTTTTAAGTGTTTTACCTACAATATCTTCATTTACACCTTTATCATATATATCTGCTGTATCAAAGTAAGTAATACCATGTTCTATTGCACGTTCTATAATTGGTTCAGCTTGGTTAATATCTGTGCCTAAACTCATACAACCTAATCCTAATTCTGAGAGTTCAATACCACTTTTTAAAACATTTTTTTGCATGTCGTTTCTCCTTTCGATACACTCAAATCATAGGGATTAAAAATAAATTTACTAAATACGATTTATTTGTCATTTGAAATACTTATTTTAATTGCTCCCTATATACTAACGTATTTATCTTAACAGTAACTTAAATCAAATTAAAGGAACGTGATTAAAATGAATTTATATGAGAAAACAATACATAAAGAATCCATTTATAAAGGCGCAATTATTGATTTAGAAGTCCACGATGTTGAATTACCCGATGGCAACACATCTAAACGTGAATTAGTTTATCATAATGGGGCAGTCGCAGTTTGTCCGGTGACACCTGATAACAAAGTCATCTTAGTAAAACAATTTCGTAAACCAGCTGAAAAGCCATTATTAGAAATTCCAGCAGGCAAATTAGAAAAAGGCGAAGAACGACTTTCTGCAGCTAAGCGTGAATTAGAAGAAGAAACAGGTTATATAGCTGAAGATTTAGAACTAATTACAGAAATGTACGGTTCTCCTGGTTTTTCAAATGAGAAAATTTCCATATATATGGCTAATAGTTTAAAAGTTGGAGAAATGCATCTCGATGATGATGAATTTATTGAATTAGTATATTACGATGTAGACGACATTAAAGATATGTTAAAAAATAAGTATTTCGAAGATGCTAAAACGATTATTGCATTACAACATTTACTCCTTAATTATAATGATTATAAATAAGAAGCAAGTTGACTTGCGTATTTTATCAATTACTGGTATTTTATATATAAATCATTATGTAAATTAAAATGATTATAATTATTAGTAGGGGAGTGAGGCTTCCGTGGAAGAACGTTTAAATCGCGTGAAGCAACAATTACAACAATCTTCATATAAATTGACACCTCAACGTGAAGCTACGTTGCGTGTTTTAATTGAAAATGAAAAAGATCATTTAAGTGCTGAAGATGTTTATTTAAAAGTGAAGGACAAAGCACCTGAAATAGGTCTAGCAACAGTATATCGTACGTTAGAGCTATTATCAGAATTAAAAGTTGTTGATAAAATTAATTTCGGAGATGGCGTCGCTCGTTTTGATTTACGTAAAGAAGGCGCAAAACATTTTCACCACCACCTTGTTTGTATGGAATGTGGCAAAGTAGAAGAAATTGAAGAAGACTTATTGCCACAAGTTGAAGAACGTGTCGAAAATGATTTTAATTTTAGAATTTCTGATCATCGTTTGACATTCCATGGTGTATGTTCTGATTGCCAGGCATTGGGTAAATAACTCAGCTACGTACACCATTTTAAAGATAGAGGTGGTATCTTGGATACGATTATTGAAGAATATTTGAAATTCATTCAATTAGAAAAAAGATTAAGCTCGAATACAATAGGAGCTTATCGGAGAGATTTAAAAAAATATAATACGTTTTTAGAGTTACAAAAGATTAGTCATATTGATTTTATTGATAGAGCATCCATTCAACAATGTCTGGGGTATTTACATGATAATGGCGCTTCTGCTAAATCGTTAGCACGGTTTATTTCAACAATTAGAAGCTTTCATCAATTTGCGTTGAGAGAAAAGTATGCTGCAAAAGATCCAACTGTACTTATCGAGACACCCAAATATGATCGCAAATTACCTGATGTATTAGAAATAAATGAAGTGTTAGCACTATTGGAAACGCCCAATTTGGCTAAAATAAATGGCTATCGAGATCGCACAATGCTAGAGTTATTATATGCGACAGGCATGCGTGTTTCTGAGCTCATCCAAATTGAGTTAGAAGATGTAAATTTAATTATGGGCTTTGTCAAAGTATTTGGAAAAGGTAATAAAGAGCGTATTGTACCTTTAGGTGACACAGTAATAGAATATTTAAAGACGTACATAGAAACCATTCGTCCTCAATTGTTGAAGAAAACAGTGACGAATACCTTATTTCTAAATATGCATGGCAAACCTTTATCAAGACAAGCTATATGGAAAATGATTAAACAAAACGCTATCAAAGCTAATATCACAAAATCATTAACACCACATACATTGAGACATTCATTTGCCACGCATTTACTAGAAAATGGGGCGGATTTACGTGCAGTTCAAGAAATGTTAGGACATTCTGATATATCTACCACACAATTGTATACACATGTATCCAAATCACAAATTAGAAAAATGTATAATGAATTTCATCCACGTGCATAAACACAGACAAGTTGATTCGTTGAATAACTCGCCTGTGTTTTTATATGCAAACAATTGGTTTAGTACTTTTATTTTCTATCTTGTTGTTTTTGATATAATGCGTTTAAACGAGCCTCATTCACTTCTGTTCTATCTCTTTCTAAATGATGATTAACAATGTAACTATCTCTAATAACATATTCCGTCATGATATAGTTTGGATACGTTGTTAAAATTTTTTGTTGCATTTGTGAAGTGATTGGTAACTGTACTGGTGCAAATTGTTGACCATTTTCAATAGCATGTACTAATTCAGCAATCACTTTTTGGTATGCTTTGATATCAATACCTAGATTGATTTCTTCTTTGTAAGGTTCAATAACTTTTAATGCTTTTCTAAAAGATTTGATAGCACCTTTATCATTTTCTCTACGAAAGTGATAACATCCAGTTGCAAATAAAATTAAACTGACGACAGCGTCATCCTTACTGAAAGATTTATTTTCCTTCCAAGCTTCCTCTAAAATGTCATGACATAAAAAGTAATGTTGATTCGTATGAAATTGAAAATAAAATTCCTTTAATGCATTTTCCATAAAAAACCGCTCCAAATTTAAATGTTTTCATTAAACATGCTATAATACTTTAGTGAATTACGCACTTAACTTGCGATATGAGGTAGATAAAATGTACGAAGTAAAACTAGATGCCTTTAATGGACCATTAGATTTATTATTGCATCTTATACAAAAAATTGAAATTGATATTTATGATATTCCTATGAAAGCATTAACTGAGCAGTATATGCAATATATACATACGATGAATCAATTAGAAATTAATATTGCTAGTGAATACTTAGTCATGGCTTCAGAATTATTGATGATAAAAAGTAAAATGCTTCTACCTCAAACGAATGAAGTGGAAGATTTAGATGATGATCCACGAGACGAATTGGTGGGTCGTTTAATCGAATATCAAAATTATAAAGCCTACACTGAATTTTTAAATGAACGTAAAGTCGAACGTGCTTTATATTTTTCTAAACATCCAACGGATTTATCCCATTTAGAATCCAATGAAACATGGAGCCCAGATAATACAATTGATTTAACAGAATTAATCATTGCCTATCAAAAAGTAAAAAACAGAGTTGAGTTCCATACACCTAAAACAGTAGATATACGTAAAGAAACATTCACAATACAACAAGCAACTTCACAAGTCACTGATAAATTAAAGCAGCATGAGTCCTTTAACTTCTTTAGCTTATTTAATTTTACAGAACCGATAGAAATGGTAGTGACACATTTCTTAGCTATACTTGAAATGTCGAAATCCGGTATAGTAAATATTGAACAAGCAAAAAGTTTTGATGATATTAATATTTTAAGAGGAGTAAACTATGGCGTTGCAAGATAAAGGCATATTAGAAGCACTACTATACACAGCCGGAGACGAAGGTTTGGATCAACAGCAACTACTAGAAATTTTAGAAATTGAACCAACAACATTAACAGAATTAATTGAAGCGTATGATTCACCCGGTTTAACGATTCAACACTACGGTAATACTTATGTATTAACTACCAAGAAAGAAGCATCTGATTATATCGAACAATTAATTGAACAAAAATCAAAAATGAAATTATCACAAGCTGCAATGGAATCTTTATCCATCATTGCATATAATCAGCCCTTATCACGCAGTGATATTGAACTAATTAGAGGTATTAATTCAGACGGCGCTGTTAAAACATTAATCGCTCGCGGTTTAGTAGAAGCTAAAGAGGAAGCCGATTCTAGAAGTCATCAACTTTATACCACTGAACTATTTTTAAACGTATTTGGTATTGAACATTTAGACGATTTACCTACTACAGACGAAGAAGATGAAGAAATCGAAGCGTTCTTTAGTAACTTAGTTAATCAAAAAGGAGATAATCATGAATAAAGATACAGAAAGACTTCAAAAACGTATTGCCAACAGTGGCTATACTTCACGTAGAAAAGCAGAAACTTTAATTACTGAAGGCAAAGTAAAAGTGAATGGCACAGTTGAAACTGAATTAGGCACTAAAGTTAAACCTTCTGATAGCATCGAAGTAGAGGGTATCAAATTAGAACAAGAAGACAAATTATATATACTATTTTATAAACCTGCACAAGTCATCACCAGTGTTTCAGATGACAGAGGGCGTAAAGTTGTAACTGACTACTTTAAACAAATTAAAACAAGAATTTATCCAGTTGGCCGTTTAGATTATGATACATCTGGTTTATTATTACTGACAAATGACGGCGAATTCACTAATCTTATGACACATCCACGTTATAAAATAAAGAAAAAATATGTAGTAAAATTAAAAGGTTATCTCATGCGTGAAGAAGTGAAATCGCTTGAACAAGGTGTCCAACTAGAAGATGGTGTTACTCAACCTGCTATAATTAAAGTGAAAAATCAAGATAAAGATAAAAACACAACATTAGTTGAAATCACTATTACTGAAGGACGTAATCGACAAGTGCGTCGCATGTTTGAACATTTTGGACATCAAGTAACCAAATTGCAACGCATTGAATTTGGACCATTAAACTTGAAAGGTTTAAATGCTGGTGAAGGTAGAGTACTTACGCCACACGAAGTTAAAATGATACGCCAAATTGCAGAACACGGTAATTAATCTGAATTTAAATTATCAACTATGATAATTTTTTCACAAACTTTTTCTTCATAACCACTTTTAACCTTAAAGCTATGATATAATATGGTTGAATTAGAAAGTTAGTCGTGTGGGAGGTATATACGTATGTCAAACGAAATACTAATTGTAGACGATGAAGATCGTATTAGAAGATTATTGAAACTATATCTCGAAAGAGAATCTTTTGAAATACATGAAGCAAATGATGGAAATGAAGCATATAGAATGGCAATGGAACATGACTATGCTTGCATTTTATTAGATTTGATGCTACCTGAAATGGATGGCATTACCGTTGCGTCTAAATTAAGAGAGCATAAGGAAACACCCATTATCATGTTAACTGCTAAAGGTGAGGAAACAAATCGTGTAGAAGGATTTGAATCTGGTGCGGATGACTACATCGTAAAACCATTCTCTCCAAGAGAAGTGGTCCTACGTGTTAAAGCATTATTAAGACGTACACAAGTGGCAACTGCCGAACAAAGCGAACCACATGCACGTGATTTAATAGAATTTGATCACTTAGTGATTGATAACGATGCACATAGAGTGTTGGCAGATGGTAGTCAAGTGAATTTAACACCTAAAGAATATGAATTATTGATCTTCCTAGCAAAAACACCTAATAAAGTATTTGATAGAGAACAATTACTAAAAGAAGTATGGCATTATGAGTTCTATGGTGACTTGCGAACTGTAGATACTCACGTTAAACGTTTAAGAGAGAAATTAAATCGTGTATCAGAGGACGCTGCACATATGATACAAACTGTATGGGGTGTTGGTTATAAATTTGAAATCAAATCAAATAATGAATCAACTCAATAGCGTCGTCATTAAACTGTGGTTAACTATTATTTTTATAGTGACTACAGTTTTAATTTTATTAAGTGCAGCGCTTATAACGTTTATACAATCTTATTTCACGCAAGAAACAGAAGACTCATTATTAAAAGATGCAAAACGAATTAGTCAACTTTTAGAAAGCGCAGATAATAGAGAAACTGCAATTCAACATAGTAGAAAATTAATCGAAGGACCAGTTGGACTTATCATAATGAATGATAAGCATATAGATAGACAGGATAAAGATAAAACGAAAAACAAAATGGTCAAAGAAATTAAAAAAAGCAATGATTACAATCAAGTATTTAATAATGGTAAACAAGTTTCTGAACATGTCACCTTAAATATGAATGGAAATCAACGAACTTATGTATTAATCGGTTATCCTACAAAAGCCATTTCATCAGCGGATAATCACACAAATAAGTTTAGTGGTGTATTCATTTATCAAGACTTAAAAACGATTGAAGACACAAACAATGTCATTACCGTTATCATTTTAATTATTGCGATTATCTTTTTAGCGATAACAACTATCTTTGCCTTCTTCTTATCTTCTAGAATTACAAAGCCTTTAAGAAATTTAAGAACACAAGCGTTAAAAGTATCTAAAGGTGATTATGCGCAAGTTGTCCCAGTCAATTCGCGAGATGAAATAGGGGAATTATCACGCGCATTTAATACAATGAGTTCCGAAATACAGCAACACATTGACGCGTTATCTTCATCTAAAAATATCCGCGATAGTCTAATCAATTCAATGGTAGAAGGCGTATTAGGCTTTAATGATAAAAAAGAAATTATCATTTCAAACAAAATGGCTAATACTACATTGCAAATGTTAGATGATTTTGCTTTAGAAAAACTTGATGAACAAAATGAACTTACATTTAAAAATAAAAAAACGCAATTTGAAGTTTATGAAATTAACACGCGCTATTTTGTAATTATTACAAGTTATATCGAACAAATTCAACCTGATGGTCGTAGTGGTATTGTAGCTATCATTCGTGACATGACTAACGAACATAATATGGACCAAATGAAAAAAGACTTTATTGCGAATGTATCACATGAATTACGCACGCCTATATCTTTACTGCAAGGGTATACAGAATCCATCGTTGATGGTATCGTCACCGAACCTGCAGAAATTCATGAGTCACTTTCAATTGTGTTAGATGAAACAAAACGCTTGAACAGATTAGTGAATGAGTTATTAAATGTTGCTCGTATGGACGCAGAAGGATTAACTGTAGAAAAAGTTGTTCAACCCATTGATCATTTGCTTGATAAGGTGCAACAAAAGTATCAAAAACATGCTAAAGATTTAGGTTTAAATATGAATTTAAGTCCAAATACTCACAATCAGATGTGGTATTATGATTCTGATAGAATTGAACAAGTATTAACCAATCTTATAGACAATGCTTCAAGATATACTGAACCAGGTGACGAAATAAAGATTGAGTATGGAGAAACGCAAACTGAAAATATCCTTTATATTAGTGACACTGGATCAGGCATAGCACCTGAACATTTACAACAAGTATTTGATAGATTCTATAAAGTAGACACTGCTCGTAAAAGAGGTAAACAAGGAACAGGATTAGGATTGTTCATATGTCGCATGATTATACACGAGCATGGTGGTACTATCGATGTTAAAAGTACGCTTGGTAAAGGGACTACATTTATCATCACTTTACCAAAACCTAAAACAAACTGATTTATCTTTAATAATTCTAATCTATTACAAATCCGTTACAAGCGTGGTACTACTACGGCTTGTGACGGATTATTTTCGTTGGTAGCTTGAATTTAATTTTATTTTTAATCATTTTATCACATGTGTAGTACACACAATGGCTAGGCAATGAGTTATTTTAAGCAATTCTATTGTTTTTATCTGACTAATAAGCTATGATAAATTTATAAAATTTAAGAAATTCATCTTCGGGGTAGGGTGCAATTCCCAACCGGCAGTAAATAAAGCCTGCGACCCATTTTATTATATATAATAAAATGGCTGATCTAGTGAAAATCTAGAGCCGACAGTAAAGTCTGGATGGGAGAAGATGGAGGACATGATTTGTTGTGCAATTTATTCCTCCTATTCTATGTAAGATGAATGGAAGGAGACAATTAAATATGCATCAACAAACAAAAAGACTCATTACCATAAGTATGTTGAGTGCGGTGGCTTTCATTTTAATGTTTATAAAATTTCCAATACCATTTTTGCCACCTTATTTAACGTTAGATTTTGGTGATGTTCCCGCGTTATTAGCAACATTTATTTTAGGACCTGTAGCAGGTCTTATTGTAGAATTCATAAAAAATTTACTCAACTTTTTATTTAACATAGGTGATCCAGTTGGACCAGTTGCAAATTTTTTAGCAGCATCTAGCTTTTTATTAACAGCTTATTTTGTAACGAAATATAAAGATAAAATTAAGTCACAAATTGTTGGACTAAGTATTGCGACAGTAGTTATGACAATTGTATTAAGTATACTGAACTATTTCGTTTTACTCCCACTGTATGGCATGATTATGAATCTATCTGACGTTGTTGAAAATGTAAAAATCGTCATCGTATCTGGTGTGATTCCCTTTAATATCATTAAAGGTATTGTCATCTCTATCATATTTATTTTGTTATACAACAGACTAAAAAATGTCTTACCTAAATAAAATTTAATAAAAGAAAGATAGATAAAACGAGCCATTATATATTGATATCACGGCTCGTTTTATCTATCGCTTTAAAAAAATAAAAAGTTAGCAAATGTCACAGTGATGACGTTACTAACATGGTTGTATATAAATACTATTTTGCAATAATAGCATTATTCAAATTTTAATGCATCGCCATCAAATGATTCCTCTTCAATTTTAATTGAATCCGTAGGACAACCATCTAATGCATCTTCCATGTCTTCATATAGTTCTTCTGGCACTTCCGCAGTACCTTGATTATCATCTAGAATAACATATGCAATACCTTCGTCATCATAGTCATAAATATCAGGGGCAGCGGCACCACAAGCACCACATGCAATGCATGTATCCATATCTACAATTGTATATTTAGCCAATTTCTTCGCCTCCTTTGACAAAAATGCTACAATAATTACACAAATATTATTGTAATCACAGTTTATCGTTTTTTCAAATGTTTTCGATTTATAAGATGAGGGAGCGTCTATGTATAATATAATTCATTTTGCATACACAAATGCACATAATTACAAAACCGAAAAAAGTATATTTAATATTATCACAGGGAAAAAGTCTCATCAAACGTTTTTTGACGCCTGTAGTCAACAACTATTGTCATTGTATCATAGCTTACCTAATTTAAAATATCCGTCGTTTGAGCGATATTCTAATAATTTTAACATTGAAACAGCGCAATATCAAAGTATCATTAATCATCCTCGACACACATACGACAGTCTTGTGAACACGTTTAATGCAATTCAATTGTTAACTCAGACACTTTCCAATACTGGCCATGCTATTTATGAATTTATACCGATCACACAACATCGTACTGTGCAAAAACAAGTTAAACAACTATATAAAAAAATAACTGATGAAGATTTAAAATCTCGATTCATCGAAGAACTTACAAACTTATTTCATACGTTATCAGAAAAAAACAATCATGTTTATCTCCATTACTATTTACAAGGTTTTGAAGAAAGCATGTACACTAGACAACAAGTAAGTTTAATTGAATCTGTATCTCAAGAACACTTATATGAATTGGAAATAAGAGATTTAGTTACTTTAATGTATGAAATAGAAGATGATTCACAATATCCTTTATTAAATCAACTTATTATATTACCTGCTTTATTACATAAGACAACATTAACTTATGAAGGTATAAAACAAGGCATGCATTTTGATAAATTAGCAGCTCAACAAAATGTTAAACAAAATACGATACAAGATCATATTTTAGAATTATTTATCAAAGGTTATTTAACAGATTATCATTCATTTTTAATACATAAAACTTATGAACAATTTATTCCACATTACTTGTCAAACCGCAGTGAACGTTTAAGAAACTATAAAACTATATTTCCAGATCTTAGTTATTTTGAAATTAAATTAATCATTGTTGGCATTGAAAGAGGTGATTTGCATGCTTAATGAAGCGTTAAAAAAACACTTTGGTTTTGATACTTTTAAACCTGGACAAAAAGAAATCATAACGCATGTACTTGAAAAGAAAGATACATTAGGTATTTTACCAACTGGAAGTGGCAAAAGCCTATGCTATCAATTGCCAACATATATAAATCAACAACCAACACTAATCATCTCTCCATTAATCTCATTAATGGATGATCAAGTCATGCAACTTAAACTACATGGTGAGCATCATGTAGCTTGCATTCACTCAGGAATGGATGAACATGAAAGGGCTCAAAACATTAAACAATTGACGAAAAGTCGCTTTATTTTCTTAAGTCCTGAATTTCTACTACAACCTCATAACTTTAAATTAATAAAACATATAAATCTAGGAATCATCGTATTAGATGAGGCACACTGTCTCTCAGAATGGGGTTATGATTTCCGACCGCATTACGCCTTAGTTGGCAAAATCGTCAACCATTTTCATAACGCTACTGTATTAGCTTTAACAGCAACAGCACCATCCTATTTAACATTTGATTTAGAGCAAATATTAAATAAATCTTTTCATATCGTAAAGACAACCATGAATAGAGATAATATTTCGTTATCGCATAAAAACTTTGCTGATGATGATGAGAAGTTGAAATGGTTACTACCTTCATTAGAACACGCTGGTCCAACAATTATCTATGTATCATCTAAAAAAATGTGTCTATTATTAGCGCAACAAATATACAACTATGGCTTTTTAACTGGTATTTATCATGGTGACTTATCTTATCAGGAGCGTCATACGGTACAACATCAATTTTTAAATAATGAAATCCCAATCATTGTTGCTACAAGTGCATTTGGTATGGGCATTAATAAAAAAGACATCCGAACAATTATCCATTTTCATTTATCTACAAGTCCTTCTAATTATATGCAAGAAATAGGTCGTGCTGGTCGTGACGGGGGACAAAGTCAAGCCATTAGTCTTTATCAACCAGATGATCGCTTTTTATTAGAAACACTATTATTTACCGATATGATAACGATGGAGGATGTTGAAACATTCGAACTCGGTCAATTTTTGCCTCCTGAAAAATCAGAAGTTCTACAAATACTTTATAGCTATTATACATATCAACAATTACGTAATATATTCGAGATTTCATACAAACGTAAACATTTAGGATATATGCGCATGTTAGGCTATAAGCATCTTGATCAATGTCGACGTGCTTATATGATAGAATTCTTTAACGAACAATTGAGCGAAAAACCAAACCAGTGCTGTGATAATGATTCTAAAATTAATGCAATAAATATATTAAATAGAAAAAAAGTTAAAAGAAAAATGGATTTTAATGAAAAAATACAAAATTTATTTAAATAATAGACAATCACTTTACTTCATATTTTCAATCAAGCTATAATACGGTGTATACACTTGTTTAATAGTAATTTTTCTTCAAAAAGTTATACATATTTACAATCTTTCAGGGTAAAACAGTATATACTTAAATAAAAAAAGGAAGGATGATGAATTTGTCTAACAACAATTTTAAAGATGATTTTGAAAAAAATCGTCAATCCATTGATCCAAAAGAACACCAAGAAAATACTCAAGACTCGGTTAACGATTCAGTTGACAATGTAAAAGAGGAAGTGTCTAATAAATCAGATGAACAATTTCCTCCTAGAAATGCTCAACGCAGACAACGTCGAAGAGACACAGCAACAAATCAAAGAGAAGATGAGCAGTCTAACCAAGAACATCACAACGAAAATAATGATGTTGGTGATCGTGATAATGGTTTACAACACGAAGACAATTCTTCAAGAGATTCAAATGCAGACAAAGAATCTAATGATCCTTCACAAAATAACAATTTGATTCACGAATCATCAAACAATCAGCAATCTGAAAATCGTCATGATATAAATAATGAAAAAGTTCAATCTGACGAAGATAGCAATAATAAAAAAGGTGCTGCTATCGCCAGTAGTGGTGCTGCAGGCGCTGGTGCTTATGCTGCTAGTAAACATAACGATGCAGCTTCAAGTTCTAAAGACCATAACGATAAAGCGCATCAACAAAATCAAGATTGGGAACAATCCAATCAAACGAATGATTCGACAGAAACGCAAGATGAAAATACAAACAATCATGATTCTAAGAAAAAAGGTGCTGCTGTAGCAGGTGGCGCTGCCGCTGCTGGAGCTGGTGCTTATGCAGCTGGCAAGCATAAAGGCAAAAAAGATAAAAATGATAATGAACCAGAACAAAATGAATCCAAATCTGACGTTAAAAACGAAGAAAAACATGGTTCTAAGAAAAAAGGTGCTGCTGTAGCAGGCGGTGAAGCAGCTGCTGGTACTGGCGCTGCCGCTGCTTCACATTCTAAATCAAGTACTGGCAATGGTGGTAATGGTAATGGTGGCAACGGCGGAAATGGTAATAATGGTGACAATAACCATGATTCTGAAGATAACAACAAGAAAAAAGGTGGTTTACTTGGTAAACTCCTCCCAATTATAGCAGCTATTTTAATCTTAGCCGCTATAGGTATCTTTGGTGGTATGGCGTTAACAGGTAACAACGATGATAAAGGCAGCGACGATGACAAAAAAGTAGCTGACAACAAAGATAAAGATTCTGATAAAGCTAAAGATGCTGATTCTGATAAAGACAGTAAATCAGCTAAAGATAAAGACAAAGCTAAAGATGATGACAATAATCAAGCTACAACAGATTCTGATAGTAGTGATAGCTCTGATAATGCCAATTCTGATTCTGACCAAGGTAACAACGATTCACAAGATCAAGCTAACAGCGATCAAAACCAAGGCACACAAGATGAACAAAATAGTCAAAACAATCAAGATCAACAAAGCGATCAATCACAACAAAATGATCAAGCTAATAGCAATCAAAATGGTTCATCAGACCAGTCACAAAATGCATCAAACGATAGCAACCAACAAAATAATCAATCTTCAAATAGCAATTCTGGACAACGCACTCACGTTGTAAATGGACAAAATTTATATAGAATTGCGATCCAATACTATGGTGAAGGTACTCCAGAAAATGTAGAAAAAATCAGGGAAGCAAATAATATTCAAGGCAACGACATTCATAATGGTCAACGTCTTGTGATACCACAATAATTTTCTTTACTACTGATAATTTTTATGGATAACTATTAAATAGAGTAGCTATCAAATTATAGATAAACCCTGCGCACATATTTGCGTAGGGTTTATCTATGTTTATTTATCGAGTTAAATATTAAATAATATAATTTTCTTTCAAGCATAAACCTTATGAATTCAATTGTTATAAAGTTTTCAAATTCTTTAATTTGGAATTTTTAAAACTATTGGTATAATGTATGGGTGGTAAAAGGAGGACGAATAAAGTATGCAAACAGTTGAAAGTATCATAATAGGTGGCGGTCCTTGTGGATTAAGTGCTGCCATTGAGCAAAAGAAAAAAGGAATAGATACATTAGTTATTGAAAAAGGTAATGTTGTAGACGCGATTTATAATTATCCTACACACCAAACATTCTTTTCTTCTAGTGACAAATTAAGTATTGGGGACATACCTTTTATAGTTGAAGAAAGCAAGCCGCATAGAAATCAAGCACTGGTTTATTATAGAGCTGTAGTTAAACACCATCAGTTACGAATCAATGCTTTCGAAGAAGTCCTCACTGTAAAAAAAATCAATAACCGTTTCACAATTACAACTACGAAAGATGTTTATCAATGTAGATTTCTCACTGTAGCAACAGGATACTATGGACATCACAATCAACTTGAAGTCGAAGGTGCAGAACTTTCAAAAGTAATGCATTATTTTAAAGAGGCGCATCCTTACTTCGATCAAAATGTTGTCATCTTAGGCGGTAAAAACTCAGCAGTCGATGCTGCTTTAGAACTTGAAAAAGCAGGCGCAAATGTCACAGTTATTTATCGTGGCAATGAATATCCAAAAGCGATCAAACCATGGATACTTCCTAATTTCGAATCGCTTGTACGACATGAAAAAATCGATATGGCATTTAATGCAAATGTCACTAAAATTACTGAGGATAGTGTTTTCTATGAACAGGGTGGCCAAACATTTGAGATAGCCAATGACTATGTGTTTGCTATGATTGGTTATCACCCAGATTACGAATTCTTACAATCTATCGGCATTGAAATTAATCAAAATGAATATGGTACTGCACCTGTATATAATAAAGAAACATATGAAACTAATGTTGAAAATTGCTATATAGCTGGTGTCATAGCTGCTGGTAATGATGCAAATACAATTTTTATTGAAAATGGCAAATACCATGGCGGTATTATTACACAAAGTATCTTATCAAAAAAACAAACACCTTTAGAATCTTAAATTCCTAAGATATAAAAAGCTGAGACAACTAAAAATTGTCTCAGCTTTTTATAATTCAAATAGTATACTTAATCATTTTAAAGTTGTGATTCAAAGTATCGTTTTAATTGTTTAAATGTTAAATCATTACTTAATCCAACTAGAAGTTTTAACCTAGCTTTAGGACCATTTAAACCATTTGAGAAAATAACACCTTTATCTGCTAAGGTTGCACCGCCACCTTCATAAGCATAAATTGGTCCTACAATACCGTTAAATGATCTAGATACTAAAATTATAGGTATGTTTTTATCTAAACATTTGTCTAGTCCTTCCAAACTTGTTGGTGGTAAATTACCTTGTCCAAGCGCTTCAATGATGATGCCATCAACATTATTATCACTATGAAACGTTAACACATCACTATTCATTCCCATATATGCCTTAACTAATGGAATATTTAAAGTATGGTCTATTTCATTTAAGATAAGATGCTCATATGGTTTATGGTGAAATTGAACGCTATTTTTAGTGACAACACCTAGTGGGCCATGATTAGGGCTTTGAAAAGTATTTGTATTTGATGTATGTGTTTTCGTAACGTTACGCGCAGTATGAATTTCATCATTAAACACTACCATGACACCCATATCTGAAGACTCGTCACTTGTTGCAACACGAATCGCAGATATGAAATTATATAAACCATCTGAACCTATTTCATTTGAAGAACGCATAGCACCAGTAATCGTAATAGGTTTTGAAATATCTGTTGTTAAATCCAGTAAATAAGCTGTTTCTTCTAGCGTATCTGTACCGTGAGTAATAACAAATCCATCATAAGATTCATTTTTAGTTGCTTCCTCAATAATTTCTTTCAACTTTTCCACATATTCAATATTCATATGCGGTGAAGGTACATTGAACGGTGTTATTTCTGTCACATTTGCATATTGCGCAATCACATCTTGATGATTAGATATAGGATTATCTTTATTTGTCACCACTTTGTTAGCTTCATCTTGTGACATGCTTATCGTTCCACCGGTATGTATAACAAGAACATTTTTCATGCTAGCATTCCTCCTATTTATAATATACATATTTATGATAAAATATTATTCATAAAACAACAAGGAAGGGTTACAAAAATGAAATTATTAAATATCGCACTAGATGGACCTGCTGCGGCTGGAAAAAGTACCATCGCTAAATTATTAGCAGCTAAATTATCTATGATTTATGTAGATACAGGCGCAATGTACCGCGCAATAACTTACAAATACTTACAACAAAACAAACCTGAAGATTTTGATCAACTTATAGAAACTACTGAATTGTCTTTAACTTATGATAAAGACAAAGGTCAAAGAGTTATTTTAGATAATCAAGATGTCACTGACTATTTAAGAGAAAACGATGTAACCAATCATGTTTCTTATGTTGCATCTAAAGAAGCGGTTAGAACATTTTCTGTAAACAAACAACAAGAATTAGCAGCTAAAAAAGGCATCGTAATGGATGGAAGAGATATTGGTACCGTTGTATTACCTGATGCAGATTTGAAAGTATATATGATTGCTTCAGTGGAAGAACGTGCAGTTCGAAGACAAAAAGATAATGAAGAACGCGGTATTGTTTCCAATGTTGAACAACTTAAGCAAGAAATTGCTGATCGAGATCAATATGATATGAACCGTGACATATCACCTTTGAAAAAAGCAGATGATGCGATTACAGTTGATACAACAGGAAAGAGCATAGAAATTGTTACACAAGAAATATTAGCACTTGTTCATAAAATTAGTTAATCTCAAATAATAGCTAGATATATAAAGCCCTTTCTTTCCAAATTGTGTAAAAAGGTTATATAATACAATTATCGGGTATAAAACTTACATGAATTTTTATACTAATACGAGCTGCATATAAAGTGAAATTGTAAAAAATAGGTAAACTTATTTAAAATTTAGTTAGCTAAATGACCCTATTTTACAGCATTTTAACAATTAATATTTGAATTCCTTAATTAAAGTGGAATTTCTTGACAATTTTGTCAGATTATAAGATGTTATAAATATGTAGTGTAATAAGGAGGCAGACAAGATGACTGAAGAGTTTAACGAATCAATGATTAATGACATTAAAGAAGGGGATAAAGTTACAGGCGAAGTTCAAGAAATTGAAGAAAAGCAAGTAATTGTTGCTGTTAATGGTGCAAAATTTAACGGTATTATCCCAATAAGTCAACTTTCAACACATCATATTGATAATCCTAGTGATGCTGTCAAAGTTGGTGATGAAATTGGTGCATATGTTACTAAAGTAGAATATGACGAAGAGAATGAAACGGGTGCTTACATCCTTTCGAAACGTCAACTTGAAACTGAAAAATCATATGAATTTTTACAAGAACAACTAGACAATAACCAAACAATTGAAGCTAAAGTCACTGAAGTTGTTAAAGGTGGTTTAGTGGTTGATGTTGGTCAAAGAGGATTTGTTCCGGCTTCATTAATTTCTACAGATTTCATTGAAGATTTCTCTGATTTTGAAGGTCAAGTTCTTAAATTAAAAGTAGAAGAATTAGACCCTGCAAATAATCGTGTCATTCTTAGTCGTAAAGCAGTAGAGGCATTGGAAAATGCAGAGAAAAAAGATGAATTATTGGAATCACTTAATGAAGGTGACGTTATAGAAGGTAAAGTTGCTCGACTTACAAACTTTGGTGCATTCGTAGATATAGGTGGCGTTGATGGACTTGTTCACGTTTCTGAATTATCACATGAACATGTAAAATCTCCTGAAGATGTGGTTTCAATTGGTGAAACGGTAAATGTGAAAATTAAATCTGTAGACAAAGATTCTGAACGCATTTCTTTATCTATTAAAGATACGTTACCTAGCCCATTTGAATCAATTAAAGGTGAATTCAACGAAGGCGATGTAATCGAAGGCACTGTCGTAAGATTAGCTAACTTTGGTGCATTTGTAGAAATTAAACCTGGTGTACAAGGTTTAGTGCATATTTCTGAAATTAGTCATTCACATATTGGTTCTCCAAGTGAAGCGTTAGAACCTGGCCAAGTCGTAAGTGTTAAAGTGCTTGGTGTAGATGTAGAGAATGAGCGTATTTCGTTATCTATAAAAGCTACGTTACCAAATGAAAATGTTATCGAAAGTGATAGTGAAACAACACAATCCTATTTAGATAATGGTTCTGATGACGAAGATAATCCAACATTGGGTGATGTATTCGGTGATAAATTAAAAGACTTTAAGTTTTAATACAAAGTATGATGCCAATTTTAAATCTTGTCCTAATGATAACTAGGGCAAGATTTCTTTTTTTGCCATAAAATTACAATGTAATAATTATAACAGTCATATTGTTTTAATATTTCTTTTTATTTATCTAACCCGTATGATAGAATTATAGAGATTAAAAAAGAGAGGAAGTTAGTTATGACTAAACCTATAGTAGCAATTGTTGGTAGGCCAAACGTTGGTAAATCGACAATTTTTAATAGAGTCGTAGGCGAGCGTGTATCGATTGTAGAAGATACGCCAGGAGTGACTCGTGATAGAATTTATTCATCAGGTGAATGGTTAACGCACGATTTTAATATCATTGACACGGGTGGTATTGAAATTGGAGATGCACCATTTCAAACTCAAATAAGAGCTCAAGCAGAAGTTGCAATTGATGAAGCTGATGTTATCATTTTCATGGTTAATGTAAGAGAAGGCTTAACTCAAAGTGATGAAATGGTTGCACAAATGTTATATAAATCAAAAAAACCTGTCGTGTTAGCCGTTAATAAAGTCGATAATCCAGAAATGAGAAATGAAATTTATGATTTTTATTCTCTTGGCTTTGGAGATCCATACCCAATATCCGGTTCACATGGACTTGGTCTAGGTGATTTATTAGATGCAGTTGTTAAACATTTTAAAGAAGAAGAACCTGATCCATATGATGATGATACAATTAGATTATCAATTATAGGACGTCCAAATGTAGGTAAATCAAGTTTAGTGAACGCTATCTTAGGTGAAGACCGCGTCATTGTTTCCAACGTAGCAGGCACAACACGTGATGCTGTAGATACTGAATATAGCTATGATGATCAAGACTATGTATTAATTGATACTGCCGGCATGCGTAAAAAGGGTAAAGTATATGAAAATACTGAAAAATACTCCGTTTTACGTGCACTAAAAGCAATAGAAAGATCGAACGTCATACTTATTGTCATAGATGCTGAACAAGGTATCATAGAACAAGACAAACGTGTTGCAGGATATGCGCATGAAGAAGGAAAAGCCATCGTTATCGTAGTTAATAAATGGGACACGGTAGATAAGGAAACAAATACAATGAAAAAATTCAAGGATGAAGTACGTAAAGAGTTTCAATTCTTGGACTATGCAGAAATAGCATTTGTTTCAGCTAAAGAAAAACAACGTCTTAGAACGTTATTCCCATATATTAAAGAAGCCAGTGAGAATCATAAAAAGCGTGTTCAAAGTTCTACACTTAATGAAGTTGTCACTGATGCTATATCAATGAACCCGACACCGACAGACAAAGGACGTCGTTTAAACGTATTTTATGCTACACAAGTTGCAATTGAACCACCAACATTTATCGTTTTTGTCAACGATGTAGAATTGATGCATTTTTCTTATAAACGTTATTTAGAGAATCAAATCAGGGCTGCATTTGGATTTGAAGGTACACCAGTGCATATTATAGCAAGAAAAAGAAATTAATCATCGGAGGGGATAGCATGTCTAAAGTTACCGTTTTTGGTACTGGAAGTTTCGGTACAGCATTAGCAAATGTCTTAGCCGAAAATGGACATCAAGTATTGATGTGGGGGAAAAACGAAACCACTATAAAAGAAATTAATGAACAACACATTAATAGTAAATATTTAAAAACCGCTGAGTTAAATAAAACTATTGAAGCAACACTTGATATTGAAACCGCTGTTGCTTTTGCTGATATTTATTTAATGGCACTACCTACCAAAGCGATGAGAGAAGTAGCTCAAACAATTGATTCGTTATTATCTAGTAAGAAAACGTTTATACACGTTGCTAAAGGTATTGAAAATGATACTTATAAACGCGTATCTGAAATGTTAGAAGATTCTATTTCACCTAAACATAATGCAGGAATTGGCGTACTATCAGGACCAAGTCATGCCGAAGAGGTAGTCATTAAACAACCTACAACAGTAGCAGCTTCTTCAAAATCAGAATCTGTACGGCAACTAACACAAGATTTATTTATGAATGATTATTTACGTGTTTACACAAATGAAGATCTCGTAGGTGTTGAACTCGGAGGCGCTCTAAAAAATATCATCGCTGTTGCAAGCGGTGTAATTTCAGGAATGGGCTTCGGAGATAATGCTAAAGCGGCATTGATGACTAGAGGTTTGGCTGAAATTAGTCGTTTAGGCGAAAAATTAGGTGCAGATCCTATTACTTTTCTTGGTTTAGGTGGTATTGGCGATTTAATTGTGACATGTACTTCAACACATTCCAGAAACTATACATTAGGCTATAAATTAGGTGAAGGAAAATCACTTGATACTGCTTTAAATGAAATGAATATGGTTGTGGAAGGTGTATATACAACAAAATCAGTTTACCATTTATCAAAAGAAGTCAATGTTGATATGCCAATAACAACCGCTCTATACAAAGTATTATTCGAAAATAGACCCGTAGATGAAAGCGTTAAAGATTTGATGGGACGAGGAAAGAAAGCAGAATAAAAGAGTATAATTACACTTTTTATAAAATATATAACAATTTGCTATCAAAATCCTATTATTTCAACGTTTTTTGCACATAAATCATTGCAGTAGCAGTAATCGTTGTGTTAAAGTCATACCATAATGATATTAAGTATCATTATAAACCCTAGGGGAGGTGAATTCATAATGAACAAGACAGATTTAATCAATGCTGTAGCAGAGCAAGCTGATTTAACTAAAAAAGAAGCTGGTTTAGCTGTAGATGCAGTATTCGAATCAATTCAATCATCACTTTCTAAAGGTGAAAAAGTACAATTAATTGGATTCGGTAACTTTGAAGTACGCGAACGCGCTGCTCGTAAAGGCCGTAACCCTCAAACTGGTAAAGAAATTGATATCCCTGCAAGCAAAGTTCCAGCATTCAAAGCTGGTAAAGCTTTAAAAGACGCAGTAAAATAATTCTTTACTAAAAGTGAAGCCCTTTTTAAGGGGCTTTTTCTTTTTTTATTAAGCTTTTAATTAAATACTTATCAATATAAACAAAAACTTTATGATATCATTTGTGTTAACTACAAACTATATATTCACAATGATTTAAGATACAATGAAACTAAAATTAATACATACGATGAAATAAATCACAGTTCAGACTAAGACAAGTACATTCGTTTTAGTCTGAATTATAATGTGAACAACTGGTGATTGAATTAAAACAGCTTTAAATCAGTCATTTCAAGCACTAGCCATTCTTTCCAAATTGAGAAGACGAAACTTTTTTAGCAAAATGATATAAGTAGTTCTTACGCTTTTTTTATATATAATGCACGATTATTGTTAACTATGGTTTTCGTTGATTTTATTTTTCTCTATATAATGTTAATATGTATATGGATAATAACGTGAGGTGTGAACATGGAAACGACATTAAACATATTAGAAACACAAATTACACAGCGACTTCGCGGTGTAAATCATTATGAATCAATCTATATAAATAAAACGTTGGCACAAATTCTTGATTCTTATGATATACCACAAGAAGCTAAATTAGCTTGCCTCACAATAGATACAGCAATGCGTCACTTAGACGAAGTTTCTACAACTTTATCGTCTAAAAAATCTATTTTAATAGGTGACTTGTTAAGTGCACATTTTTATACATTATTAGCAAATTTAAATGATCCAACTTATCAAAAAGAAATTAGTACAGCCATTGTAGAAGTAAATGAAATGAAATCTTCTATTCACCACGAAGCAATAGATATTAACGCTATTGGAGCATATATATTAAAAATAGAAAATACATTTCCACTAATTACAATAAAACGATTTATTCCAAATGCTGATACTTCTTTTATCAATGATAAATTAATAGCAAATTTAAGTGAAAATCACCCTTCATATTTAAGTAATTATTCTAAAGAAACGCTAGAATCATTTTTAGACCAACTAAAAACTGAAATTCATCCAAAAAGAGGTAATTAATATGGCAGATAATAAAGCAAAAAAAGAACAAGTACATGATGTTTTCCAAAATATTTCTGGTAAATACGATCGGCTGAATAACATCATAAGTTTCGAGCAACATAAAACATGGAGAAAGCGCGTAATGAAAGAAATGAATGTGAAGTCTGGATCTAAAGCATTAGATGTTTGTTGTGGAACAGCAGATTGGACAATCTCTTTAAGTAAAGCTGTAGGTCACACTGGAGAGGTCATCGGTGTAGATTTCAGTGAAAACATGTTAGAAGTTGGAAAACGCAAGACCAAAGATATGCATAATATTCAACTTGTTCATGGTGATGCAATGAATTTGCCATTTGAAGATAACGAATTTGATTATGTAACAATCGGTTTTGGTTTAAGAAATGTGCCTGATTATTTAGCAACATTGAAAGAATTAAATCGTGTACTTAAACCAGGTGGTATGATTGTTTGTCTTGAAACAAGTCAACCTACAACGCCAGTATTTAAACAATGTTACAAACTTTATTTTAAATTTGTGATGCCAATTTTTGGTAAAATTTTTGCAAAATCTAAAGATGAATATGAATGGTTACAACAATCAACATTTGATTTTCCAGATAAAGAAAAACTGAAAAGACTATTTAATCAAGCAGGTTTTAGTAATGTTAAAGTCCGTAGCTTTACAGGTGGCGTTGCAGCAATGCACCTTGGCTATAAATAAAAATGAATCAACCAAAGGTGATTAGCGTGTCAAAGTTAAATATAAATAGTGAAATAAAAAAAATAGAAAAACGATTAGAACAGTCAATTAAAAGTCACGATAAAGTACTCGAGGCTGCTTCACATCATTTATTTTCTTCTGGTGGTAAACGCGTTAGACCAGCTTTTGTAATTTTAAGTAGCCAATTCGGCAAAGAAATGAATGAAGATGTTTATCGTGTCGCAGTTACGCTTGAATTAATTCACATGGCTACTTTAGTCCATGATGATGTTATAGATAAAAGCGACAAACGTAGAGGCAGTTTGACGATTTCAAAAAAATGGGATCAAAACACAGCCATACTCACTGGTAATTTCTTACTCGCTCGTGGACTTGAACATATATCGAATATTGAAGCTAATCGTGTACACGCTGTTATTTCTCGCGCCATTGTAGAAGTATGCATGGGAGAACTATATCAGTTTCAGGATCAATTCAATGGACATCAGACAATAACAAACTACTTACGTCGAATTAATCGTAAAACAGCATTGCTCATTCAATTGTCTACAGAAGTAGGTGCAATCACCTCTGGAGCTGACGCAAAAACTGTACATAATCTAAAAATGATTGGCCACTATATAGGTATGAGTTTCCAAATTGTAGATGATATATTAGATTTTACTAGTACTGAGAAAAAACTAGGCAAACCAGTTGGAAGTGACTTGATGAATGGTCATTTAACTTTGCCTGTGCTTTTCGAAATGAGAAAAAATGAAACATTTAAACAACAAATCCAGCAATTAAATTCAGAAACGGATCATGAAACATTCGTTAAACTAATTGATCAAATTAGAAACTCTGATGTCATTGCGCAATCTCAAGCTGTAAGCGACAAATATCTTAATAAGGCTTTACATTTAATTGATGAATTAGATAACGAAGATTCAAAATCATTATTTAAAAAGTTAATTAAAAAAGTTGGTAAAAGAAATGTGTAACTTATGTGAAAAATATTGAAAGCGCTCTAATAACCTGTTAATATATGAATGTGATTCAAAACATATTTTTATTTTTAATACATATTTGTGTACATTAATTTATTAATCGTACACTGATACATAACAAACAGGGGGAAGCACACACAATGGAAAGAACATTTTTAATGATTAAACCAGATGCAGTACAAAGAAATTTGATAGGGGAAATTATTTCTCGCATTGAAAGGAAAGGTCTCAAATTAGTTGGTGGTAAATTTATGACTGTACCACAATCACTAGCTGAAGAGCATTATGCTGAACATACTGACAAACCGTTCTATAAACATTTAATTAGTTTTATAACATCTGCACCAGTATTTGCGATGGTTGTTGAAGGTGAAGATGCAGTACATGTAGCTCGTCATATTATAGGTAAAACAAACCCATCAGAAGCTACGCCAGGTACAATTAGAGGAGACCTTGGTTTAACAGTAGGAAGAAATATTATACATGGCTCAGATTCAGTTGAGTCAGCAAATAAAGAGATTAATCTTTGGTTTAAGGCTGATGAATTAAGTGAGTACTCAGAGTCTAGAGAATCTTGGTTATACGAATAATCATTAAAAATTGTAAATACCAATAATTAAACTGATTAGATCATTGTATCTAATCAGTTTTTTATATGTACAAAACAAATTTTCCACTCGTTTTACATGACTATAGTAATCAAGTACAGGATTTAATATAATTTAAATAACTCAAGTGTTACACTTGTAAAATAATAATATTAGAAGTCATTTTTATGAATATTCAGCAATTATTAATTTTCCTATTAATTTGAACTATTGAATATGATAAGATATAGAACATATATTAATTTAAAGTACTAAAGAACGGAGTGGGTAAAGTATGAGATATTTAACTTCTGGTGAGTCACATGGACCTCAACTAACGGTGATTATTGAAGGTGTGCCAGCTAATTTAGAAATTAATGTAGCTGATATAAATGAAGAAATGTTTAAAAGACAAGGTGGATATGGTCGTGGTCGCCGTATGCAAATTGAAAAAGATGCTGTTGAGATTGTTTCAGGTGTGAGAAATGGTTATACACTTGGAAGCCCAATTACACTGATTGTTACAAATGATGACTTCACACATTGGAAAAAAATAATGGGCGCAGACCCAATTAGCGAGGAAGATCAAGATAATATGAAACGTGTTATCACTAAACCTCGTCCTGGTCATGCAGATTTAATCGGTGGGATGAAATACAATCACAGAGATTTAAGAAATGTATTAGAACGCTCATCTGCACGTGAAACAGCAGCACGTGTTGCTGTAGGCGCCGTTTCAAAAATACTTTTGAAACAATTAGATATTAACTTTTATAGTAGAGTAGTAGAAATTGGTGGAGTTAAAGATGATTTAGAATATGACTTAGATACAATCAAATCAAATATCGATAAAAATGATGTGCGTGTCGTTAATGATGAAATCGCGCAAACGATGCGAGATAAAATCGATGCTGCTAAAAAAGCTGGTGATACAATCGGTGGCGTTGTACAAACAATCATTGAAGGTGTACCGATTGGAATTGGTAGCTATGTACATTATGATCGTAAACTAGACGGTCGAATTGCACAGGGTGTTGTAAGCATCAATGCGTTTAAAGGCGTTAGTTTTGGTGAAGGGTTTAAAGCAGCTGAAAAACCTGGAAGTGAAATTCAAGATGAGATATTATACGATACAACAAATGGGTATTATAGAGGCTCAAACCATTTAGGCGGCTTTGAAGGCGGCATGTCTAATGGAATGCCAATCGTTGTTAATGGTGTAATGAAACCTATTCCGACACTATACAAACCATTAAATTCAGTAGATATTAATACTAAAGAATCATTTAAAGCATCTATTGAGCGTTCTGATAGTTGTGCTGTACCTGCAGCCAGTGTTGTTGTTGAAAACGTAGTCGCATTTGAATTAGCAAAAGCATTGCTCGAAGAATTTCAATGTAATCATATTGAACAGCTTCAATCACAAATCAAAGAACGTCGTTTATTAAATATAGAATACTAAAATGTAACTAAAAAATTCACAGATTATTGAGGTGATTACATGAAACTAGAAACAACTTATAAATCTAATAATTATCCTATCATTGTAGAACACCAAGCAATAGACCATTTACATCAGTTTATCAAAGACTATGAAGATGTCGTACTTGTGGTCGATGAACATGTAAACCATGATTGGCACGAGTTGTTAGATTTTATCACTTCTGAAAATAATGCACATAAATTGATCATTCCTTCAGGAGAAACGACAAAAACCTTATCATTTTATGAAAAAACCATCGAATCATTATTAGCTAAACAATTAACGCGTGATACATGTCTCATTGCGATCGGTGGTGGTGCTACTGGTGATTTCACAGGTTTTCTTGCTGCGACTTTATTAAGAGGTGTTGATTTCATTCAAGTTCCAACAACTATTTTGGCACATGATTCAAGTGTGGGTGGCAAGGTAGGGATTAATTCTAAACATGGTAAAAATCTAATAGGCGCTTTTTATAGACCTAAAGCTGTTATTTATGACCTGAATTTTTTAGAAACATTACCTTACACTGAGATATTAAGTGGTTATGCAGAAGTTTATAAACATGCCTTACTAAACGATATAACGTCTGTAAATAATATTGAAGCACAGTATCCAAATGAACAAGCACTTGCTTCGTTAAAGGATATTGAATATTTTCTATATAAAGGTATAGAAACAAAGCTAAATATTATTGTTCAAGATGAAAAAGAATCTAATGTACGTAAATATCTAAATTTGGGGCATACTTTTGGACATGCTGTTGAATATCAATTTAAAATCCCACATGGTCACGCCGTCATGATAGGTATAATTTATCAATTTATAGTTTCTAATATCATATTAAATACACATTATGATATTTCACATTATATTCAGTATTTAAAATCACTAAACTATCCGTTAGAAGTCATTCAATCATTTGAATTTAATTCATTGTATGGATTAATGTTAAAAGATAAAAAAAATGATCAACAAGGTGTGCAAATGGTGCTTTTAAATGCTATTGGGGATCCTCAAGTCAAACACGTAGATAAAGCCACACTTTCACAAGCTTTTGAAATATTCACAACACATTTTGAAAAGTAGGTGCCTAAAAATTGTCAAATAGTAAATTAGTAGAAATTAACGGACCACTTGTTGGGGAAATCGAAGTACCTGGCGATAAATCAATGACACATAGAGCGATTATGTTAGGTTCGCTTGCAACTGGAAAATCAACCATTTATAAGCCGCTTCTAGGTGAAGATTGTCTTCGTACAGTCGAAATATTTAAACTTCTAGGCGTTCAAATTGAAGTCAATGAAGATAAAATCGAAATTGATTCACCTGGCTATAAGTATTTCAAAACACCACACCAAGTGTTATATACTGGGAATTCTGGTACAACGACGCGTTTAGTCGCCGGATTATTATGCGGACTCGGCATAGAAACAGTCTTATCTGGGGACGAATCTATTGGTAAACGCCCAATGGATAGAATTATGAAACCATTAAGATACATGAATGCAAATATTACTGGAATTAATGATAATTATACGCCACTGATTATTAAACCTGCTTCTATCAGCGGTATTACTTATGAAATGGAAGTAGCCAGCGCACAAGTTAAAAGTGCAATTCTTTTTGCAAGTCTTTTTGCTAATGAACCAACGAAAATTAAAGAATTTGATACAACACGAAATCATACAGAAACGATGTTTGAACATTTCAATATACCTATTGCTGTAAATAATGACATTATTGAAATGCCAAGTCTTGGTATCGAACATATTAAACCTGCTGATTTTCACGTACCAGGTGACATATCGTCCGCAGCATACTTTATTGTTGCTGGCTTGATTACGCCGGGCAGTGATATTACAATTCACAATGTTGGCATTAACCCTACACGTTCAGGTATCATAGAAATCGTGACACAAATGGAAGGGAATATCACATTATTTAATCAAACAGATAATCCAGAACCAACAGCATCAATTCGCGTGCAATATTCACCTAATATGAAACCTATTCATATTGATGGTGACCTTGTACCTAGAGCGATTGATGAGATTCCAATTGTAGCCTTACTTTGTACGCAAGCGAATGGTACAAGTATTGTAAAAGAAGCGGAAGAACTTAAAGTTAAAGAAACAAACCGCATTGATACGACCGCAAATATGCTTAATTTGTTAGGGTTTACATTGCAACCAACGAATGATGGTTTAATCATCCACCCATCTGCATTTGAACAAACGGCGACAGTTAACAGTTTCACTGATCATCGTATTGGAATGATGTTAGCCATCGCGTCATTGTTATCAAATGAAGCACTACCAATCGAGCAATTTGATGCTGTCAATGTTTCTTTCCCAGGTTTCTTACCAAAGTTAAAACAATTAGAAAAAGAGGGATAATAGTATGGAAGATATCTACAAACTCATAGACGATATCAACTTACAAAAATTAGATAACCTAGATACACGGGTAAATGATGCATTAAGTTCCCCTAAAGACGATGCATTATTTATTCTTGGTGAAACGTTATATAATTATGGTTTAATGCCTCAGGGCTTAGAAGTGTTCCGTACGCTTTACCACAAATATCCTGATGAAAGTGAACTATTAATCTATTTCATCGAAGGGTTAATGTCTGAGAACCATACTGATGAAGCCTTAGAGTATTTAAGTGAAGTGGAAATATCCACTGAAAGATTAATGTTAGAAGCTGATTTATATCAACAATTAAATATGCTTGAAGTTGCAATTAGTAAACTTGATGAAGCAATTGACATTGAACCAAATGATCCAATTATTCATTATGCATTAGCAGAATTATTATACTTTGACGGACAGTATTTAAGAGCTACGTCTGAATACGAAACTGTCCTTGAAACAGGCGAATATGAAGTGAATGGCGTGAATTTATTTTCACGTCTAGCTGACTGTAGTTTGCAAAGTGGGAATTATAGCGATGCTATCAAAATGTTTGATGAAATTAGTGAAGACGAGATGGACTCTGAAGACTATTTTAAAAAAGCAATTGCTTATGAAAAAAATGATCTTACGCAAGAGGCAATTAATTTAGTACAGACTTTATTATCTAAAGATCCTGATTTCTTACAAGCTTATTTTTATTTACAACAATTATATGAAAATGAACACAACCATGCAGATGCAATTGAAATTGGTAAAGAAGGTTTACGCTTAACACAATTTTATAAAGAATTGATGGTCTCTACAGGAACAATTCAAATAGAGCATGGCGATGCAAATGAAGGTGTCCAATTGCTTATTCAAGCATTAGAAGTAGATAATGCATACCAAGAACCTTTACTAATATTAAGTGATTTATATAGACAAGAAGAAGATTACGAATCACTCATAGGATTACTACAATATGTTGACGAAGAAGACTTGGATCCTGTCTTTATGTGGCATCTTGCCTATGCACTTGGCCAAGAAGAACGAGATAAAGAAGCGCAACACTTTTTCGAATTAGCGTATACGACGTTACAAACACAATCAGCATTTTTAAGTGATTACTATTATTATTTGATTGAAATTGGCCAAATTAAACAAGCCAAAATGATTTTAGACCAATTATTAGAATTAGAGCCTAGTAATGAAACTTGGCACGACGAAGCTGAAAGATTACAATCTTTCTAAATTAGGAAAGGTGGGTTCGAATGACTTATACCCTACAACAATCTAAAGCAGCTTTTATTGAATACCTTCTATTTCATTATCAGTTTAAATCTAGAATTAGTGTATGGGTATTGAATTTAATCAAGTCATCACCGAATTTATTGCAACAAATACACTTTGTAGATGCACGTATTCCAAATCATAACACACTAGAAATAGCTACAGAAAATACGGTAGAGCCTGCAATAAGATTTACACTAGACAATCAACAATTAATCAATAGCAATGAAATCTTTGAATTTATAGCAAATGATGCTTTGTCTTTTGATATAAAAGTATATTTTAGCGACACGCAAAAAAGAGATTATAAATTAGATAATTTATTGTTAACACAATTACTCAATTCACCTTATTATGCTGTATATATGCAAGATATATACAGCATTCCTTTATCGAAGCAAAGTGAGACTTCTATTATTTCTCATTTACAAGATAATATTGATTTAAGTTTACAATTACATGATAAAGCGTTGTTTTATCAATTATCACAAATCCTTAATACGTTTAAATTAAGAAATGTAAATACATCAACGAGGGACTGACGCTATGAATATAAAAACGTTATGGCATGCAATGATATATCATAAGGGTGTGCTTTACTTCTTACTTATTTGTAATTTACTAGGAACGGCATATGGTTATATATGGTACGGTAGTCAACTTAGTGTTACTGATATACAATTTAAGGCCTTTGTACCTGATAGTCCGACTGCATCACTGTTTCTATGTATTATCATTCTGGCCTATATATTCGGTAAACAAATACCCATTTTTGAGGCTTTGGCCTTTGTATCGCTTATTAAATACGGTGTTTGGGCAGTCATTATGAATATCATCATGTTTATACAATACGATGCAGTAACGATTACGGGTTGCATGCTTATACTATCGCATGGCGTAATGGCAGTTGAAGCATTCGTCTTTTATCCAAGGTTTAAAATATCTATTTCTGCATTTATTATTGCTATGATCTGGGTATTTCATAACGATATTATCGATTACGTTTTTATGCAGTATCCCTATTATGATTTTATCGCGAGTCATATTGAAGGTGTTGCTTATCTCGCTTTCTGGTTGAGTATTATTCCGTTAATTCTATATTTAAATTTAACTCGATTTGAAAAAGATAAAATATTTGACCACTAATGAAGGACACAGTAAAATGTTTATAAAGGAGTGAGGTTTTTGTCTTTTATCTATATGATTATATACTTTGTTATATTAATGGTACTGCCTCTTTGGGCGCAGCACAAAGTTAAATCTAATTATGAAAAATATTCACAAGTCAGATCTACAAGCGGAAAGACGGGTCAAGAAGTAGCTTTAGAAATACTTCATGCTAATGGCATTTACGATGTTGATGTTGTAGAAGGACAAGGTTTCTTAACGGACCATTACGATCCACGTAAGAAAGTACTTGTACTATCTCCAGCTAACTTTAGCAGACCTTCAGTCGCTGGTACTGCTATTGCTGCACACGAAGTTGGTCATGCAATTCAACATGCGCAGGGCTATTTCTTCTTGAGATTCAGAACTTCTTTAGTACCGCTTGCTAATATTGGTAGTTCAATCGGCTATTTAGCTGTATTTGCAGGTATTATTTTAACAAGCTTACAAAGTACTTTAGGTTCTACAGCACTATGGATTGGTATAGCATTTATGTCATTTGCAGTATTGTTCTCAATTGTCACATTACCAGTTGAATTCAATGCTAGTAGTAGAGCAATGAAACAAATTCAAAGTTTAGATATCGTAAATGAAAAAGAATATCGTCATGCTAAAAAAGTACTTACAGCTGCTGCAATGACTTATGTTGCATCAACTGCAGTTGCTTTAGCAGAACTTGCAAGATTTATTCTAATTGCTAGATCAAGTGATTAATATAATTGATTCCCAAACATCTTTGATGTTTGGGTTTTTTTATGTGCTAATTCTTAAATTTTCTCATAATCAAAATACGACCGTTGTAATACAATTATTGAGTTGCTTATGTATAGTACATTTTTCCTCATCTAGATACACAAGTATCCTACTGCTTTCTAAATATATTTTTTCACAATCAAGCATAAGCCTTAACTGTTGCAGGAATAATGCATGAAACATAAAATTAGTCTATACTATAAAAGAAACCGTTAGAAATGAGAGGCATATATTATGAAATCTATGAAAGAAATGCAAACCGAAGTAGATGACTATATTGGACAGTTTAAAACAGGATATTTTTCTCCATTAGCGAACCTAGCGCGCTTAACTGAAGAAGTCGGGGAACTTTCAAGAGAAATCAATCATGTATATGGTGAGAAAAAGAAAAAAGCTTCAGAAGATGATAATACAATTAAAGCAGAATTAGGAGATAACTTATTTGTCTTAATGTGTATTGCCAATTCTTTAGATATCGATTTAACTGAAAGCTTTGATGAGACGATGGAGAAATTTAATACACGTGACAAAAATCGTTTCGAACGAAAATAATTTTACATGAATGAGAAAGGATGTACCGCCTTATGAAAATAGGCATCACTTGTTATCCATCTATGGGTGGTTCAGGCATTATAGCTACAGAATTAGGTATCAAACTCGCTGAGCGTGGTCATGATATTCACTTTATTACATCTAATATACCGTTTAGAATAAGAAAGCCTTTACCAAATATGACGTTCCATCAAGTTGAAGTAAATCAATATGCTGTTTTTCAATATCCACCCTATGATATAACACTGAGTACAAAAATCGCTGAAGTCATCAATGAATATGACTTAGATGTGCTACATATGCATTATGCTGTGCCTCATGCTGTGTGTGGTATATTAGCAAAACATATGTCACAAAAAGATATAAAAATAATGACGACCTTACACGGTACTGATATTACAGTGCTCGGTTATGACCATTCTTTAAAAAATGCAATTAAATTCGGTATTGAGGGCAGCGATGTGGTGACGAGTGTAAGTCAATCACTTGCACAACAAACTTATGATATCATCGAAACTGATAAAGAGATTGTCCCTATATATAATTTTGTAAGAGAAAAAGAATTTCCTACCAAACTCAATACACCAACTTCAGAGGATGAACAACTAAAAGCTTGTTACGGTATCCATCCTGATGAAAAAGTACTGATTCATGTGTCCAATTTTAGATCAGTGAAACGTATCGATACAATTATTGATACATTTGCAAGAGTGCATAAAGCTATCCCTTCTAAATTAATCTTACTTGGCGATGGCCCTGAACTTATGGATATGAAAGAAAAAGCACGTCAACTTAATTTAGAAGATGCAGTGTTGTTTTTAGGTAAGCAAAATTGGGTGAGTCAATTCTATCAAATTTCAGACTTAGTTCTATTATTGAGTGAAAAAGAAAGCTTTGGATTAACATTGCTTGAAGCTATGAAATCTGGTGTGGTTCCAATTGGTTCAACTGCAGGTGGTATTAAAGAAGTAATTAAACATGAAGATACTGGATATATCGTTAATGTTGGAGACGATGAAGCTGCAAGTGCGTATTCGATTCAGTTACTAACTAATCCTGAACTATATCACGAAATGCAAACGCGAATGCTAGAAGATGTTGCAAACAGATTTTCATCTGATTTAATTGCAGATCAATATGAGTATTATTACAAAAAAATGTTAGAGGGTAACAATGACTAATTCTTTATTTGAAACAGCCAAACCAATTCTAGAAAAATTACAAGCTCATCATTTTCAAGCCTATTTTGTTGGTGGCTCTGTGCGTGACTATCTTATGAATAGACCCATTCATGATATCGATATTACAACGAGTGCAACGCCGGATGAAATTGAAACAGTATTTGATAAGACCATACCTATTGGGAGAGAACATGGCACAATTAATGTGATATACAAAGGCGAGCAGTATGAGGTTACAACTTTTCGTTCTGAGGGTGATTATGATGATCACCGTAGACCTAATGAGGTCTTTTTTGTTAGAAACTTATATGATGATGTACAGCGCAGAGATTTTACAATGAATGCAATTGCGATGGATATTAATTATCAAATCTTTGATTACTTTGAAGGACAGCAGGATATTAAACATCAACTCATTAGAACTGTTGGTAATCCTGATGAACGCTTTGATGAAGATGCATTAAGAATTATCAGAGGCTTACGTTTTCAATCACAATTTGGCTTTCACTTAGAAGAAGCTACTTTTACCGCGATGTTCAACCACATTGCAGATATTAAATATTTGGCAATTGAACGCATTGTTGTTGAATTAAAGAAACTAACAAATGGTGACTTTGTATCGAAAAGTTTTAATAATTTAAAGCATTTTATGGCTTTTAAATATATTCCATTTTTCAAACACTACGACATCACCAAATTCACATTACGTAATGCCATGCCTTTTACGACGTTTGTAGCGTTTTTAATATCTCAACAGCGTGAAATAGATGCGAATATTGCTGATTTAAAAGTGAGCAACAATGAAAAAAAACGTATTAAAACATTAGTTCAACTTATCGATCAAATAGATGAAGTACAAACAAAATCACAATTAAAATTATTTGTTTATGACTATGGAAAAAAAGATATACTAGAAGTATTAAGCTATTTAGATGAATTAAAACGAAATCGTATTACATCTATATCACCATTAATAGTTAACGACCAAACAGTTACTGAAGTTGCAAAACAATTACCGATGCTGTCAAGAAGTGAAATGGATATCAATGGGAAAGATATATTAGAAATAGCGAATAAAAAAAGCGGACCATGGCTCAAAGAAACCTTACGTGAAGTCGAATACGCTATAATATCAGGTGAAGTAGTCAATTTCAAACCTGAACTTAAAAAGTGGGTGAAAACACGTGTCTAAATATAGTAAAGCAGTTGTCTATATGTTATACCAATATGAATCTGAATACATTTCTGGCCAATTTATTGCTGAGCAACTTTCTATATCAAGAACAGCTGTAAAGAAAGTCATTGATCAATTAAAAGAAGAAGGGTGTCAGATAGAATCCATTAATCATAAAGGACATCACTTAATTCAATTACCAGATAAATGGTACAAAGGTATCGTTATGCCAACCATTCAATCTCAACATTTATTTGAACATGTTGACGTATTCGATCAAGTAGAGTCCACACAATTATTAGCGAAACAAAAATTAGTAGGCAATACAGATACGTTTTTAATCCTAAGTGATGAACAAACGAAAGGAAAAGGCCGTTTCAATAGACCGTGGGCTTCAGCCAAAGGAAAAGGGCTTTGGATGTCAATTGTTTTACGACCAGATGTACCTTTCGATATGATAACTAAGTTTAATTTATTTATGGCGCTTGGTATAAGAGATGCTATTCAACAATTTAGTAAAAGTGATGTTTCTGTAAAGTGGCCTAATGATATTTATATCAATAATCAAAAAGTCTGTGGCTTTTTAACCGAAATGGTTGCTAATAGTGACGGTATTGAAGCTGTTATATGTGGTATTGGCATTAATATGAATCAAGAACCAAGCGATTTTACTGGTGAATTAGCTCAAAAAGCAACCAGTATTAGAATACACAAGAAAGATAAAGTGAATCGTTATGATTTTTTAGAAGTGCTTATTTCACAAATCGAGTATCGATATAAACAATTTATTAAAGAACCATTTTCATCTATTCGTGATGAATACATAGCTACTTCAAATATATGGCACAAACAGTTAAGATTCACTGAAAATAATGTTCAATTTAAAGGTGAAGCCATTGATATAGATGATAATGGATTTTTAATTGTTTTAGATGAGAATAAACAACAACACCAATTGATGAGCGCTGATATTGAATTATAACTCAAATAATGAAAGGAGGAAGTAGAATGGCAAAACCTTGCTATGCTGTCGTAGATTTAGAAACTACAGGCAACCAATTAGATTATGATGAAATTATTCAAATAGGCATAACATTTGTGCGTGAAAATAAAATTATTGGAACGTATCACTCCATGATTAAAACAGATTTAGAAATTCCTCCTTTTATTCAAGCTTTAACTTCAATTGAAGAAGATATGTTAAATCAAGCACCGTATTTTCATGAAATTGCAGAAGATATATACAAACAAATAGATGGTTGTATATTTGTAGCGCATAATGTGGCGTTTGATTTAAATTTTATCAAGAAATCATTTAAACAATGCCATATCAATTATCGTCCAAAGAAAGTCATGGATACGTTAGAATTATTCAAAGTTGCTTTCCCAACGGATAAAAGCTATCAATTAAGCGAACTAGCTGAAGTACATGGGATTATCTTAAACAATGCCCATAGAGCTGATGAAGACGCTGCCACAACGGCACAACTGATGATTATTGCATTCGAAAAATTTGAATCTTTACCATTAGATACACTTAAGCAACTTTATTACCTAAGTAAAAATCTAAAATACGATTTACATGATATTATATTTGAAATGGTGCGAAATTATGATGAACAAACGCTTAGTGATCGATTTGATCAATTCGAACAAATCATATATAAAAAACAAATAGATTTTAAAGCACCAACCGTACAATTCGGTGGTAACTTAAAAGCACTATACACTTTAGTGACTAAAGAACTGGGGTTAACATATCGCCCTCAACAATTATATTTATCTGAAATTATATTGGAACAACTCATGCATAGTGAAAAAGCAATGATTGAAGCCCCTTTAGGAAGCGGTAAGTCATTTGCTTATCTACTTGCCTCACTGATGTATAATATCGAAACTGGCAAACATGTCATGATTTCTACAAATACAAAATTATTACAAAACCAATTATTAGAAAAGGATATTCCTGCGATTAAAAAAGCATTAGATTTCAAAATAAATGCGACGCTAATCAAAAGCAAACGTGACTACATCGCTTTAGGGTTAATAAGTCAAATACTTAAAGAAGAATCTAGTAATTATGAAGTTTGCATTTTGAAGATGCAATTACTGATTTGGATTACGGAAACAGACACGGGTGATATTCAGGAATTAGATTTAAAAGGCGGACAAAAAATGTATTTCGAACAAAAACTCGAAACCTATGTTCCAGTCCGTAATGATATACATTATTTTAATTTTATTAAGCGCAATGCACAAAACATTCAAATTGGTATCACAAACCATGCCCACTTAATTCACGCAGCTCACGATAACTCCATTTATCAATTATTTGATGATTGTATTATAGATGAAGCACATAGGCTGCCAGATTATGCTTTAAATCAAGTAACTAATGAATTGAGTTACGCAGATATTAAATATCAGTTAGGGTTGATTGGTAAGACTGAAAATGAAAAGTTACTAAAATCTATAGATCTACTTGAACAGCAACGTATTCTCGAAAAATTAGACATACCACCTATAGATGTTTTTGGCTTAAAAACGACTGTGAATGAGATACATGATTTGAATGAACAATTATTTACAACGATGTATGATATTATTCAATCTTCTGAAATACAAGATGATGAAGTCCATAAACTTCATTTCGTATATCACTTTGATGTCACACCTATATTAAACGACTTACATGCCATTATTCACAAATTAAACATGACGTTAGAATTCTTTAATGGTATGAGCCATAAATCAATTAAATCAGTGAGAAAGCAATTTCTATATATTAATGATCGTTTTAAAGATATTGAACAAAGTCTTAAAAATAAACACACATGTTATTTATCTATCAAAAATTTAAATCAGAAATCTACTATAAGACTTAATGTTAAAGATTACGATGTTAAAGAAATCCTCACGAAGCAAGTGCTCGATAAATTCAAATCACTAACATTTATTTCAGGGACACTAACATTCAATCATTCCTTTGAGAACTTTAAACAATGGTTTAATAAAGATATTGAATTTAACACATATGAAATTGATACGACCGTAACATCACCGAATCAAACGACTGTCTTTATACCAAATGATGTATCATCTTATAATTATAAGAATATTAACGATTATGTAAGTTCCATTGTTAATTATGTAATTGAATACGTATCTGTTGTAGAATCCAAATGTCTGATCCTATTTACGAGTTATAAAATGATGCATATGGTTCAAGAATTAATAAATGAATTGCCTGAATTTGAAGATTATGTTGTATTAACACAACAACAGAACCAAAACTATAAGATTGTCCAACAATTTAATAGTTTTAATAAAGCCATATTGTTAGGTACAGGTACATTTTTTGAAGGCTTCGATTTTCAGTCAAATGGCATTAAATGTGTCATGATTGCTAAATTACCGTTTATGAACCAAAATAATACTAAATATTGGTTGATGGAGTCTGAGTTTACTTCTACATTCAAAGAATATGTGTTACCTGATGCTGTGACACGCTTTAGACAAGGGCTAGGTAGATTAATTCGTAGTGAAAATGATAAAGGCATTATCGTATCTTTTGATGACCGTTTAATTCGTAGTAATTACAAACAGTTTTTTGAACAATCATTAGAACAATATCGTCAGAAAAAAGGGGATATTAAGCAATTTTCTATACTCCTTAAAAAATTAAAAAAAGAAAACGCTAAGAAACCATAAACATAGCACAAGCAACTAGAACTTATATATGGATTTTGTTAAAATATATAAGGATAAAAAAAGTAGAATACACTATTATAGGAGACTGGTTATGAATACAACGATAAAAGAAGCAAAACAGTATATTGGCCAAGAAGTTACAATCGGTGCTTGGTTAACGAATAAACGTTCAAGTGGTAAGATTGCTTTCTTACAATTAAGAGATGGCACAGGATTTATCCAGGGTGTTGTTGCTAAAGCTGAAGTAGATGAAGAGATATTCCAAAAAGCAAAAGAAATTACACAAGAGTCATCATTATATGTGACAGGTGTAATTAGCGAAGATAATCGTTCTGATATCGGTTACGAAATGCAAGTTAAATCAATAGAAGTAATATCTGAAGCACATGATTATCCAATTACGCCTAAAAATCATGGTACAGAATTTTTAATGGATCATCGTCATCTATGGTTACGTTCAAAAAAACAACATGCGGTTATGAAAATCAGAAATGAAATTATTCGTGCCACATACGAATTCTTTAATGATAACGGATTTACAAAAATTGATCCGCCTATCTTAACAGCAAGTGCACCAGAAGGTACAAGTGAATTATTCCATACAAAATACTTTGACCAAGATGCTTTCTTATCTCAAAGTGGCCAACTATATATGGAAGCCGCTGCAATGGCACACGGAAGAGTATTCTCATTTGGTCCTACATTCCGTGCAGAAAAATCTAAAACACGTCGTCACTTAATTGAATTCTGGATGATAGAACCAGAAATGGCATTTTGTGAACACGCACAAAGTTTAGAAGTACAAGAACAATATGTCACTCATGTTGTTAAATCAGTATTGAATCATTGCAAATTAGAACTAAAAGCGCTAGACAGAGATACATCTAAATTAGAAAAAGTAACAACACCATTCCCACGTATAACTTACGCTGATGCTGTTATTTTCTTAAAAGAACAAGGTTTTGATGATATAGAGTGGGGTGAAGATTTCGGTGCACCACACGAAACAGCGATTGCTAATCACTATGATTTACCGGTGTTCATCACGAATTATCCAACTAAAATCAAACCATTCTATATGCAGCCTAATCCAGAAAATGAGGACACTGTTTTATGTGCAGACTTAATTGCACCAGAAGGTTATGGTGAAATTATAGGTGGTTCTGAACGTATTAATGATCTTGAATTACTTAAAGAACGACTAAGTCAATTCGAATTAGATGCTGAAAGTTATAGTTATTATTTAGATTTACGTCGTTATGGTAGTGTGCCACATAGTGGCTTTGGCTTAGGTTTAGAAAGAACTGTAGCTTGGTTATCAGGCGTTGAACACGTTCGTGAAACAGCACCATTCCCACGCTTATTAAACCGTTTATACCCATAATTTATTTTAGAATATGTGTCAAAAACGTCCAGTCTAGTTATCAATGGCTGGACGTTTTTATAACATGAATATAGAACAGGAGGTATCTATCTTTGAATAGTGAACAACTTAAAATACGGCCCGTCATTATTAGACGTGAACTGTTAGATCATTATAACCAACTTGGGATAAATGAAGCTGAATTGGTTATATTAATTAAGCTATTACATGCCTCTGAATCTTCAAACAAACAACCTTCTATTGAATCCTTGCAGCAAGGGACGACATTCGGCTCTAGAGAAGTCACAACTATCATCCAAAGTTTAATACAACATGATTTACTTGAATTAAAGGTTGAGAAAGATGAAGAAGGTAAATTTACTGAATATATGAACCTCAACCAATTCTATGTGAAATTAAGTGAGATAATGGAACAAGTAAATATTAAAGTAGAAGAAGAGAATACGGAAGTTGAATTTAATGTTTTATTTCAACAAATTGAACAAGCCTTTGGTAGACCGTTATCTCCGTTTGAAATCGAAACGTTAAACCAATGGTTAGATATTGATAAACATGAATTAAGTGTCATTCAAGCTGCTCTAGATGAAGCGACGAGCCAGAATAAGTTAAGTTTTAAATATATCGATCGTATTTTATTAAATTGGAAAAAAAATAATGTAAAAACAATTGAAGATTCTAAAAAAATTAGTCGCCAATTCAATCAACCTAAAATGAAGCATACAATTAAAAAAGTGCCTAAATTCGACTGGCTGAACGGGGAGAATCCAAATGATAAGTAATAAAAAAGCATTAGAAATGGTTGATGTCATAGCAAATATGTTTCCAAATGCTGAATGTGAGCTCAAACATGACAATCCTTTCGAATTAACGATTGCTGTGTTATTATCAGCTCAAACGACGGATGTTTCTGTTAATAAATTAACAAAAGATTTATTTCAAAAATACAAAACACCTGAAGATTACTTAAATGTAGATATTTCTGAATTAGAAAATGATTTGCGTACCATTGGTCTATATAGAAACAAAGCGAAAAATATTCAAAAATTATGTCGTTCTTTGTTGGATCAATTTGATGGTGAAATTCCACATACGCATGCTGAATTAGAAAGTTTGGCTGGCGTAGGTAGAAAAACCGCTAATGTAGTTATGAGTGTTGCTTTTGGCGAACCATCTTTAGCAGTTGATACACACGTTGAAAGAATATCTAAACGTTTAGGCATTTGTAGATGGAAAGATAACGTGAGACAAGTTGAAGATAAGTTATGCCACGTTGTACCAAGAGAGCGCTGGAATAAAACACATCACCAACTTATATTCTTTGGTCGTTATCACTGTCTTGCTAGAAGTCCAAAGTGTGATGTTTGTCCGTTATTTAATGATTGTAGAGAAGGTCAAAAACGCTATAAAGCCAATTTGAAAGAGGCGTAATTTTATGATTACAAAAGAAGACTTTACTGAATTAGAAGCTCAAATTGATCAATATGCGAAATCAAAGCAATTGAAATCATCAGAAGCTAAATTAAAATTAGATGACTATTTTGCTTTAATCGAACAATATTTTAAACAGATTAATCATATCCAAACTATAAATTTTTCAGATTTAGATGCATACCCTGTAGTGCCAATGAATTTTGAAGAACGTTATCATTATATGATTGCTAGAAAATATCATTTTATGGGCTACAGTCAAATGAAAACTTTAAAATCTGAACTTATAAAAATGAATGCTTCTTATCAAATTAGAAGCAAAAACCGAAAATTATAGTTACTTTGTTCATATTGCTCGATTTGTAGATAATTTAAGGCATAAGGCACTCTATTTTAAAACTATGTTATAGTCATTTTAAAATGAGGTGTCTTATTTTTGAATATGAACACACATTTTTCACTAATTTTGTAACGAATGCATACAGCTAGAAAAATAGTATAAATAAGATTCTCTAGACTTCGAGACATACCACAATTCTGCTATGCGCAGCCGAGATCATAAACTTCTAAATATAAAGCGTACGCATCCATATATGATGGATGCGTACGCTTTTTTATAATTGCTATTTGTAATATAAGTACTTATTGCAAATGCAGTTATTTAATTAAGTGATTGCTATCAAAAAATGAATACTTAGTGTTATTTAAAGATATCCTTATTTTCAAAAAAATACCCGGTAGCCAAATGAAATGGCATACCGGGTATGAGTGTAGCTAAATGAATTAACGTGCTGCACTTTGTTGGTTACTTGAGTTGTTTGTATTACTAGTTGAATTATTATTACTTGAATTAGAAGATGATGAACTGTTACTGCTACCACCTTGACCCTGAGGTTTATTACTAGTGGTATTATCATCTGGTTTACCTTTAACAGATAAATCATCTTTTGAGTCTCCAGAAACTGAATCTGGTTTAGAGAAATCTTTGCCATCTTTTGGTGAAATACTTTCCATGACATCTTCTAATAAGTATTGTGGGTATTCTTGTTCTTCATGGCCTATAAATGAGTTTGTACCGCCTTGTTTAACTTCATTGAATCCCATCCATACTGACATACTGTATTTAGGTGTGAAACCATTAATCCAAACATCTTTCGCTGCATCGTCTGGCAGATTATATTGTTGATAAGTTTGTTCACCATAAGTACCTGTACCAGTTTTGGCTGCTAGATTAACGCCAGATACACCATGACCGTATGCAGAACCATATGCTTCAAATGTACCTTTAAGTACTTCTGCTAACATATATGATGTTGAGTCTTTCATAGCTTTTTTACTAGTATGATCGTATTCAACCGTTTCGCCATCTTGTTTGACAACTTTTTTAATAGAGTGGGCATTGTTATATTCACCACCATTAGCAATTGCAGCAAATGCAGAAGCTAATTGAGTAGGAGAGAATTCAGATGCTGAACCACCTAATACTTCAGATGGACCAATGTCTCCTTCATAATCTAACCCAACTTTTTTAGCAAAATCTTTTGGTGCATCGTTTCCGGCATTTTCTTTAGTTGATTGCCATGCTTTAAGTGCTGGAATATTAAAACTTTCACGTAATGCATCATAAAGTTTTACCGTACCGTGGCTCTTAGTATCATAGTTTCTAAATGTTACACCATCTACTTGATAAGATTCTTCATCTTGAATCGCATGGTTCGTTGCCCATGACATATTTTCAATTGCAGGACCATACGCTAAGAATGGTTTCAGTGAAGAACCAGTAGGGTGGGCATCAGTTGCTAAGTTTCTATCTACAATATCTTTATAATTTCTACCACCAGATATTGCGACAAGGCCACCATTTTCACTATCTACAATAGAAGAACCAACTTGTTGGTCTTCATTTTTATAATAGCTACCATTATTCACTCGATCTTGTAATGTTTGTTGAACATCTTTGTCCATATTCGTATAAATCTTAACGCCGCTATTTAATACAGAACCTAAATCTTCATCTTTAAATTCTTTATTATTCATAAGTTCAGATTTCACAAAGTTTACATATGAATCGTATGCCTCGTTTGAATTATCTTCACTTACTTCGCGATCTTCAGATGAACGTTGGACCAGATTGTCTTGTAAAGAAGTATTTTGTGCTTCTTCTTTTTGTTTCTTAGTAATTCTATTATGATATTCCATTAAATAAAGTACTGTATCTTTACGAGACTCAGCTTCTTTAGGATGATCATAAATGTTATAAGTATTTGGTACTTGTGGTAAACCAGCAAGATAAGCAGATTCCGCTAAATTCAAGTCTTTCAAATCTTTATTGAAATAATATTTAGCAGCAGCTTTCACGCCGTATACACCATCAGAGTAGTAAATTTTATTTAAGTACATCTCAAAAATTTCATCTTTACTATACTCTTGTTCTAATCTGTAGGACAAGTAAGCTTCTTGAGCTTTACGTGCAATTGATTTTTGATCTGTTAAGAATGAACGTTTAACTACTTGTTGTGTTAATGTTGATGCACCTTGTGAACCAAAGCCACCAGTGACGTTCTTAGCTACAGCACCAAAGAGACGTTTGTAATCAAGTGCTCCATGATCATAGAATCGATTATCCTCAGTAGCTAAAACAGCTTCTTTCATTGTCTTAGGTACTTCGTCTAAATCGACATGCTCTCGTCGTTGCCCATTATCGATTGTTTTAACTAAATCGCCATCTTTATCATAAATCTTAGCTGGCACGGGATCTTTTAATTTTGCTTCATTAAATGCAGGAGATTTCCAAGCATAATATGCAAACAACAAGATTCCTATTAAAGCTAGAACGATAAAGGCTATAATTAGAAACCCAAATATCTTAATAATCGTTCGTTTTATATTCCTATTCTTTTTTTGCTCGGACTTTCCATTCTTATTATTAGATTGAGAAGTCCTCTTTTTCTCCGTCATACGCGGTCCTCACTTTCATCTAATATCAACTTATCAACTGTTTTGAGATAATTCAATCGTGGTTGATACTGATAAGGAATATAGTAACCATTTTTTCTTATTTCTTCAACCGTTACCGACTTTTTAATCTCTTGAATGTGTCTCTCCCAAAACTTTTTGAAATTTGCATATGGGAGCAAATACACTTCATCGAGCGATTTAAAGCGAATTAATAAAAATACAATCCCTTGTTGTTGATAACATGCTTCCATATGTCGAACTTGATGTTCATGCATATTATTTAAAGGGAATGATGTTTTATTTTTTGTTTCTTTTGCTTCAAAATCTAAATAACGACCATGATAAATACCATTATAGTCTGTTGTCGACGGCGTTCTAAAATAAGCCTCATTTATTACTGCCTTACTTCTCATAGGATAATGAACATTCACTATCTGTATCGGGGTAGGCTTCTTATGTATTACAGCAATACCTCGATTTAAATAATAATCATTCGACAGTTCGATATCTTTTTCAAGTGACATACCTCTGCCACCATAATCAATTTTACTCGTTTGTCCCTTATGAGTTCGTCCGACCTGAGACTTATTTCTATTAAATGGCTTTCCATTTGGATAATTCATTTATTTTCACCACTTTAGTTTGGTCATCCAAAACCTGTTTCATTATACATGACTTTAGCAAATTTTTCCAAACTATGAAATATGAACCAATGTATTTATAAATACATCACATACATTTTAACGTGCTTTGCTCAATTAAACAATATTTGAAACAAAATAAAATAGTTAATCATATAAATGTTAAACGACACTTTAAAAATGACGAAGTAGGTCATTTATGGTAAATTTGTGAAGTAGGGGGAATCCTCATGCAACAACTATTAATGCAATTATTAAATGATGTTTTGAAAATGGTAGAAAAATACGAGACTGCCAAATCAACTGGCGAAGATTACGATTTTTATGTTGAGGTTGTACCATTCACAAATGATATTGATCAACAACTTAAAAAGCTAGTTACATATGAGCAACAAGTAATTCAATTACAATATATGAATAAACAAAAATTCGATTTACTTATTTCAAATATTGAATCTTTATCTGTTGAATGTCACTTTAAACGTACGAGCAGAAAATTATTTAATGAAAAAGTAAAGGCTGTTCAATATGATTTAAGCTACATACAAAGAAATGAGCAATTTTTATGATTAAAACTGTATATGTTACTGGATATAAGTCGTTTGAACTTAATATTTTTAAAGATGATGCACCTGAAGTTTCCTATTTAAAAAAATTTATTGAACATAAATTAAAACAGTTGATTGAAGAAGGCTTAGAATGGGTATTGATACAAGGACAGATGGGTATAGAGCTATGGACAGCAGAGGTCGTGTTAGCGTTGAAAGCAACCTATCCAGATTTAAAATTAGGAATTATCACACCGTTTTATGGTCATATTGATAGATGGAACGAACAAAATCAAGCAAAATATAATCATATTGCGCATCATGCTGATTTTGTTGATAGCGTATTCCATTCTTCATATGAAGGGCCTCATCAATTTAAACAAACCGATCAATTTATGTTAGCACATTCTGATACAACGCTTTTGATTTATGATGAGGAACAAGAAGCTAGTCCAAAGTTCTTTAAGCAGATGTTAGTTGATTTTATGGAAAAAACAAATTATACTTGTGATATTGTGACGTTCGATGAATTGACTGAGTTCATTAACGACTTACAGTGGTCTCAAGAACAAAGTTTTGAATGAGGTGGAAAAAATGTCAGATGTTTCATTAAAATTATCAGCAAAAGATATTTATGAAAAAGATTTTGAAAAAACTATGACGCGTGGTTATAGAAGGGAAGAAGTAGATGCTTTCTTAGACGACATCATAGCTGATTATCAAAAAATGGCAGATTTAGATAATGAAGTAGTTAAACTTTCAGAAGAAAACAACAAATTAAAAAAAGAACTTGAAGAGTTAAGATTACGTGTAGCAACATCGAGACCACAAGAAAATAAAAACTTCTCTTCAAACAACAATGCTACAACTAAGAATAATAGTAGTAACAACAATGTTGATATATTAAAAAGAATATCCAACCTAGAAAAAGCTGTTTTCGGTAAATAATCAACTATTATCACATAGAGAATATGATGATGACCGTAGATATAGCAGCATCTACATAAAGATAAGTTTTGAATTCGTTCAAAACTTATCTTATTTTTTATTTGTTTAGGCTATAAAATAATGATATACTTCTAAAGATGGTGTTTCGGGTAATCGCTATAGCGATATAGAGGAAAGTCCATGCTCACACAATCTGAGATGATTGTAGTGTTCGTGCTTGATGAAACAATAAATCAAGGCATTAATTTGACGGCAATGAAATAACCTAAGTCATTTGATATGGTTAGAATAGTTTGAAAGTGCCACAGTGACGTAGCTTTTATAGAAATATAAAAGGTGGAACGCGGTAAACCCCTCGAGTGAGCAATCCAAATTAGGTAGGAGCACTTATTTAACGGAATTCAACGTATATATAAGACATACTTTTAAAAGTATGTAGACAGATGGTTACCACCTGCGTACGAGTGTTTCTAGTACACGTTAGCAGTACAATGGTACAAAACATGGCTTACAGAAATATCATCACTAGACCCAAGCTCTCCCAAATCGGAGAGCTTTTTTCATTGCTATAATCTATTAAAAACCTACGTTCCATACACATCTTTAGGCAATGTCATATCTATTTAAAATAACTTTTGATAAAATAAAAGCAAATCATTATAAAGAAGGAGCAAAACAATGTATCAATTACTAGCAGTATGCCCAATGGGATTAGAAGCAGTTGTAGCTAAGGAAATTCAGGAATTAGGTTACGACACAACTGTTGAAAATGGTAGAATCTTTTTTGAAGGCGACGAAACTGCCATTGTTAAATGTAATTTATGGTTACGCACAGCAGATAGAATCAAAATTGTTGTTGGCCAATTTAAAGCCACAACCTTTGATGAATTATTTGAAAAAACAAAGGCACTACCTTGGGAAACGCTCATTGAACAAGATGGTAATTTCCCAGTACAAGGTCGAAGTGTTAAATCTACATTATTTAGTGTACCTGATTGCCAAGCCATCGTGAAAAAAGCAATCGTTGAGCGTTTGAGACGTGCATATCAAGCAAGTGGCTGGTTAAATGAAACGGGCGCTAAATATCCAATTGAAGTAGCCATTTTAAAAGATAATGCACTTTTAACTATAGATACTTCTGGTTCAGGTTTAAATAAACGTGGTTATCGTTTAGCGCAAGGTGAAGCTCCTATCAAAGAAACACTTGCTGCTAGCCTTATCCGTTTAGCGAACTGGACAGGTGACACACCTTTAGTGGATCCATTTTGTGGTTCTGGTACGATAGCAATTGAAGCATGTTTAATCGCTCAAAATATTGCGCCTGGATTTAACCGTGATTTCGTTTCTGAGAATTGGGATATTATGCCAGATCGTTTATATGATGAAATGAGAGATGAAGCTGATCAACAAGCGAATTATGACCGTAAATTAGAAATTTATGCATCTGATATCGATCCTGAAATGATAGAAATAGCACGAAGGAATGCTGAAGAAGTTGGATTAGCCGACATCATTCAGTTTAGTGTTAAAGATGTTAATACACTTACCATTGATGAAGATAAACCTATGGCTTTAATAGGCAATCCACCTTATGGTGAACGTATCGGGGATAGAGATAAAGTAGAAGAAATGTACCGATACATCGGAGAACTTATGCAACAACATTCACAACTATCTACATATATTCTTACAAGTAGTACAGAATTCGAATTTTTAGTAAATAAAAAAGCGACTAAACGTAGAAAACTATTTAATGGTTATATTGAATGTACATATTACCAATATTGGGGAGACAAAAAGCCTCGTTCTTAGTTTTTAGTGCAATTAGTATTTTGGAAAGCGGTGACTCAATTGAATACAGAATTTAAAAAAGGCTTTTTCTTTGCGTTCGGAGCATATATTCTTTGGGGTATACTCCCTATATATTGGGAATTAATTAGTGATATTGGTGCATTTGAAATATTAGCATTTAGAATTGTATTATCGATGGTGTTTATGTTATTCATCTTAATCATAACGAAAAATACGGCTCCATTTAAACGGGATATTAAACAACTTTTTACAAATCCTATCCAACTTATTGCTATCATTGCAGCGGGTTATGTTATTACAATAAATTGGGGTACTTTTATATGGGCCGTTACAAATGGACATGTACTTCAGTCAAGTTTAGGTTATTATATCAATCCACTGGTCAGTATTTTGTTGGCGCTTATATTTTTAAAAGAACGTTTTAATAAGCTTGAATGGATAGCCATAGGCCTAGCGGTTATCGGAGTACTCTATATGACGTTGAAAATGGGCGTCTTCCCAGGCATTTCATTGTTACTTGCAGGTTCTTTTGGTGTCTATGGATTAATTAAAAAAATAGTCCCTATCGATGCAATAAGTAGCATTACAATTGAATGTATTGTTACTGCTCCCGCTGGATTCATTTATTTATGGTATATTTGGCAAAATGGTGGTTTATCTTTTGGGATGAATAGTTCTTCATTTTGGTTAATCTTCTCAGGTGCGGTTACAGCTGTACCACTTATTTTGTTCTCGGCAGGTGCAAGACGTATTCCTTTATCTTTAACTGGTTTTATTCAGTACATAGGACCAACTTTAATGTTTATACTAGGAATATTTTTATTCAAAGAACCATTTGATATTGATCAATTAATCACATTTGTATTTATATGGATTGGTATTATTATATATAGTATTTCTCAATATTTTAAAATTAAGAAAGATAAAAATCCGATCATTCATTAGCCTTACTAAAAGTCTCTGTTCGTCGTTGCGAATAAGAGGCTTTTTTAATACCTTAAAATCTAAGCGTATACAATCGAATTCATTGATTACGTTTAAGTAGTTAGAAATAGGATAACTATAATATTGTGAGTACTATGAAGTGTCATTAAACAGAAAATGTGAACTTTCAAGCATTTATAATTATAATATAAACGAACCTAAAAATATCTTATAAACAATATGGACAACATATCTCGTATTACAATAAAAGAAATGGAGTGATTAAATGACTAAAGTATTAATATTGGGAGCTAATGGTGCTGTTTCTAAAGCGGCGATCAATTCATTTTTAGAAAACACTTCCTATACTTTGCGCTTATTTTTAAGAGATGCAAATCGATTACCTGATTACGCTTCTGATCGTATACGCGTTAGAGAAGGTGACGCAACAAATTTTGAAGATGTAAATCGTGCTATGGAAGACGTTGATATCGTTTTAGCTTCGTTATCTGGTGAATTAGATAAAGAAGCACAGACCATTGTAGATGCAATGAATGTAAATAATGTCAAAAGACTTATTTTCGTTACTTCCATTGGTATATATAATGAAGTACCAGGGAATTTCGGATTATGGGTACAAGATCAAATTAGTGATTATTTAGTAATTTATAGGAAAGCAGCCGATATCATTGAACAATCTGATTTAGATTACACTATTTTTAGACCTGCCTGGTTAACACATACGAACGAAATCGATTATGAAATCACCAAAAAAGATGAACCTTTTAAAGGGACAGAAGTTTCTAGAAAGAGTGTGGCAGCCATTGCAGTACAAATTGCTAAAGATCCAGCCCTTTATTCAAGAGATAATATAGGGATTAATAAACCCAATACTGATTTTGACAAACCTAGATGGAAGTAGAATAAGTCAATTTTAAAATAATTATGATTCAAGCTAAAGCACATGCATAATTACTAATAACTTAATAAATTGATAAAAAAGACTGAGACATAAATTAATGTTTCAGTTTTTTTATGTTTAAACCATCCTTAGCGCATGATTATAATTTTAAATATTAACTTATTGAAGTCGTAGCATTTTCACTGCTACTTCAACATCTTTAAATTCACTAATTTGTCGAATTCCATGCAAGTCCAGATTTATTGCAACGACAGAGCGCATGAATACACATAATTTTATATCTAGCGTTTTCAAGGTGGAATAATACACTTGTAGTCATGGTTTTTTGGAGTATTATAATTATTGTATTGTACAATATTTTTTTATTTCAAAAAATCGAAAGGATTTTTATTCTATGTTAAAAATATTTTTGCTGTTTGTCTCCCTAATTTTAACGTCAGTTATTTTCGCTCCTGCTACTTATGCCACAAGTCCGTTATTAAATTTTAATGAGTCTCATTCTACTGTGATGACACAAACTACTAAAATAAATGATACATTACTAAATGCGAATCAGCCTTCCCAAAATAAAGATACTTCAACACTTATTAATTACCCCGATGTCAATCAATATATAATTCAAAATAATATAAATCACTCAAACGTGATAAAGGACAGTAGAATGAATACACTTCCTAAATTGCCATATAAATATGGTACTTATAAAGGTGTTGTCATTCATGAAGTAGGCGAAGATAATCGAACGCTACAACAATGGGTTGATCGGATGTATGACACATATAAAATTGCCTTTGTACATGCATTTGTAGATAACAAAGAAATTCATCCGTGGCTTGCTGCATATATGTTAAAACAAAATGGTTTGACCCCTAGCTTTGCAGATAAGAATAAGTGGATAGGTACAATCATTAGTCATAATGCAGTAAGACAGTATTGGGGAGGTACGACACATGTTGATCCTATCGCTTATTATGGGAAATGGGGATATGATATGCAACAATTTTTCGAACTAGTGACCTATCATTATAATCATATGTAAGTTATGCCTAGTCATTCATTTGCACTAAATTATTTCATAATAAAATACAGTGGATAATTAAGATACTTAAAAAAGGTGTTATTTATAGTTCAACAAAATAGCCTTTTCTTATATAGCTATGATATCCAATGTTAAAAGCAGGGTGCATAAACAAATGCCCCCTGTTGTTTTGAGATGTAAAGTGAATATATTTAAAATATGGTGTAGTTAGCATGACAATAAATAATTTTGTAATGCCATAAATTGAATATGGTGCATAAAAATATAGACTGTCACTTTAAGTAATTATTTATTCAATGACTAATGCTAATTAACTTCAAAAAAGTTCTAAGTTGTTTGATAAAATTTGCAATGAAACAATTTAATTTCAAATACTTACTTTAGACATGCAATCATTTGTTATACAATAAGGATTAATTACATATAAGTAATAAAGGGGATACGAAAGATGTCTAATACTGAGCAACTCGATATTTTATATAAATTAAAAAAAGAAGTAGAAAAATCTAAAAACGATAGACTGGTTCACATTATCAATCAGGTTATTAAAAAGATGTTTTTAGAACAATATACAGCGACATTTGTTGGTCACTTCTCGGCTGGTAAATCCACATTAATCAATTTGTTATTAGAAGAAAGTATTTTACCAAGCTCACCTGTACCAACTACTAGTAATACCGCAATTGTATCTGTTGCTGAACAACCTGGTATCATTGCTAATTTAAGCCATCAACAATACACAATCTTAAATAACTACGATGAAGTGAAACAAATGAATCGCGAGAATTTCGATGTAGAATCTGTTGAAATTAAATTTCCATCAACTAAGTTTAATAAAGGCTTCACATTACAAGATACACCTGGGGTAGATTCAAATGTTGCAACGCACCAATCTAGCACTGAAGAATTTATGTATACAAGTAATATATTATTTTATACTGTAGATTATAATCACGTACAATCATCATTAAACTTTCAGTTTATGAAACAACTTAATCAAGCAGGTGTACCAGTCGTATTTGTGATAAATCAGATAGATAAGCATAATGAAGAAGAAATTAGTTTCGAAACATTTAAGCGTCGTGTAGATAAATCCATCAATGAGTGGGAAATCGACCTAGATCAAACATTTTACGTTTCAAAATATGAACATGAGCATAATGAAATCACGTCACTTTCTAATTATTTAATAGAGAAAGATACGCATCGTGAATCTATAGCTGCTTATGTAGAACGCATTGTTAAATTTATTACTAACGAACAATTATCTTATGTACAATATGAAATTCAGGATTTACTAGATAAGTTAGATATTAATGAAGCGGATTTTGATCAAGCTTATCTTAATTTCAAACAACATCAAGTAGTTAGTGAAGAAGCCAAACTGCTAAACAATCCTGAAGAATTATATGATTTTTTAAAGCAAAAGAGAAAAGCAATCATCGATAATGCTTATATCATGACGCATGACACAAGAGAAAAAATCAGAATATACTTAGAAAGTCGCACAAAAGATTTTAGTGTTGGCGGATTATTTAATAAAAAGAAAAAGACAGAAGAAGAACAACAACGACGATTAACTACAGTCTTAGAACACTTACAAGATAAAGTTAATCAAGAAATACGACAACCATTAAGAGAAGATATGTCATTTTTAACGAGATTCATCAATTCATCTGATATAAATGATGAGATTTTAAATCAACATTACACTATCCCTTCATCATTGATTAACGATTTATATCAAATGCAAATAACGATTAGTAATCAATATGTATTAACTTTCTGCGACGATTTGATGAAAGCACTTAAACAACATATTGCTAAAGCATCAGATCCATTATTTAAAAAAGCTATAAGCCATGCGCAAGCTAATGATATTGGTACAGAACAAGCAGATGATTACAATGATTATGAGAAGTTTATAGAAATGCGTAGCTTAAGAGAGTCATTAGAAACACAAAACTATATGCATTACTATATTCACATGGACGATTCTCTTGATAAATTGATAGATAGAAAAGAAATTACTTTCACACCGAAAAACAACAAAACTAATCTAAAGAAACAAACAAAATCTGATGTAAGTAAACAGCAGAAGCATTCCAATAATACTCAAAATATTAAAAATGCCTTGAATACCATAAAAGATGTACCATTATTCGAACAAACAAAATCAGATATAGAAGAAACGCTTAAGAGATTAGATAAGAAAATAATAAAAATTGGTGTTTTTGGCACATTTAGTGCAGGTAAAAGTAGTTTAATCAATGCACTCTTAGGAGATGCATACTTAGTGAGTTCGCCCAACCCAACGACAGCTGCAATGACCGAATTAACTTATGGTCATGAAAGCCAAATCACATTAAAATCCTCTAAACAATTATTAGAAGAATTAAATCATGTGTTTGAAGTAGAAAATAAAACATTTAAAACAATTGAAGATTTTCTATCTAAAAACACGAATAAATTGAAAGCAACATTAGAGAAAAATAAGTTAGCTTTTGTGAACGCTGTTGAAAAGCATTACGATATGTACCAAGACATGCTCAAAGATGGGCAAACACATACGATTGCACAAGATGAAATTAAAAAGTGGAGTGCAGAGGATGAATATGCAACGTTTGTTAATACAGTTCATCTAAATATACCTTTAGAATGGTTGAAAGATAAAATTATAGTAGATTCATTAGGTTTACATTCAAATAATCAGCGTCATACGAATGAGACAGAAAAAGTACTAACTTCTTCCGATTTAATACTCTATGTTAGTTATTTTAATCATTCATTTACGGAAAATGATAAACGTTTTATTGAACATATGAAAGAAATGAATCAATTGAACGAAAATCAGGCCTTTAAAATGATTGTCAATGCTACTGATTTAGCAGAAACGGAAGAGGATTTAAATGCTGTTATTGAGTATGTCGGTGATGCTTTAAGTCAAGTCAATATGGATTCAGATATTTTTGCAGTATCAAGTAGAGAAGCACTGAAATCAGGCAATGAGGGTATCAAACGCCTTCAAGACAGTATTCAGCACTTTACTCAAATCGAATCCAAAGATATCTTACAGCAACAAATGTTAAATCAATTAAAAAATATTTCTGAAGCTTATGAGCAAATGATTGAAGAATTTAACAATAATAAAAAACAAATTGAACAAAGAAAACAAAAGCTACAAGAATATAAAAATTCTTCAATTTTCAACAATAATATATTACAAATTGCTGAACAACGCACATCAAATGAAGTAGAAGATCAACTATACCATTTAAATGAACGATTAAAACTACAATTACAAGACGAGGTTAAATCTATTTACAATGGACAAATGACAAAAAATAGTAATTTTAATGATGAAAAACGTCAATCAACCAAAATTTACTTAGATCAGATTCACCAACGTCTATATTTAGAACAGTCCCTTTTAGTAGAACGTATCAAGAAGTATTTTCATGAACAAGTATATGCAGAGATTGCACCATTAAAACAAAAGCTTGAACAAGTACATGTATTTATACAACCTGAGTTTAGTCAAGAAATGATTGAACTTGATGACCCTTATTTAAAAATTGATTTAGAAACCATGCTCAATGCTTTACCAAAAGGTTTAACTAAGAAAACGATTTTGCAACCTAAATCTCAAAGTGCGATTCAAGAACAAATCACACACGAAACCATAGCACTTTTAGCACCTTGTATTGCAAATTTAAGACAAGCAATGAGCGACATTGTCTCTACAATGGATTACAATGCTGAAACTAAATTCAAAACATTAGAAAAAGAAGCGCATCATCAAATTCAAGAACTATTAGCATTTGAAATGGACGACGCTCTTATTAAACAATTACAAGAAACAAACGAAAAATTAAAAGCATTATTGTAAAAATAGAAAGAGGACACAATATGACCAAAAAAATATTACTAATAGACGGCATGGCTTTATTATTTCGCCACTTCTTTGCAACAAGTTTGCATAAACAATTTATGAGAAATTCATCAGGTATACCTACAAATGGTGTTCAAGGATTTGTTCGCCATGTGTTTACCGCTATCAATGAAATACAGCCTTCTCATGTCGCAGTGTGCTGGGATATGGGTAAATCAACATTTAGAAATGATATGTTTGATGGATATAAACAAAATAGACCTGCACCACCAGAAGAATTGATTCCACAATTTGACTATGTCAAAGAAGTTTCTAATCAATTTGGATTTGTAAATATTGGCGTTCAAAATTATGAAGCTGATGATGTTATCGGTACACTTGCACAACAATATTCTGATCAAAATCAAGTTTATGTCGTAACAGGTGATAAAGATATTTTGCAATGTATTAATCCTAATGTAGAAATATGGCTAACTAAAAAAGGCTTTAATATTTATAACCGTTATACTTTAGATCGTTTTCAAAGTGAATACGGGTTGAATCCTTTACAATTAATCGATGTCAAAGCATTTATGGGAGACACAGCTGATGGTTATCCAGGTGTGAAAGGGATTGGTGAAAAAACAGCAATTAAACTCATTCAAAATCACGGGTCTGTAGAATCTGTTTTAAATGCATTAGATCAATTAACACCAGGTCAAAGAACTAAAATCGAAGCTAATATCGATAACCTTAAATTGTCAAAAACATTAGCAGAAATTCATACCAAAGTGCCTCTAAATACAGTCGATTTGCTGGATAAGATGCAATTTGGAACAGAACTTACTAAAATTCTTAATATATGTAAAGAACATGAGTTGTATGTTTCTGGTAAATATCTATCCACACATTTCAGTTAAATTCATAATTTAACTATCATAACAATGTGAATAATGTAGTAGGCAAGACACAGGAAAAGATTTTGATAGAAAATGTTTTTTTGCACCAAATGATTAAAGCTGGCTAATTTAAAAATTTACAAACCTAACTCATTTTTTGAATCGACAAATAAGATGATAAAGTGCAAGATTATACAGTTATTTCTTTATTTAAAAACGAGACTGAGGCAACTATTAATGTCTCAGTCTCGTTTTTCGATTCATAACCGCTTCTTTGTAGTAGCTTTAGATAGCGTTATGATTTTTTGTTATGTTTGGTTATTTGATATAAACTTTGTTTTGCATGATGATTCGCTTCTTTATTTTGGTTTCTCGGTACCCAACGAACAAAGAGTAATTCAAATTTTTGTTCTAATTTTATAATTTCATTATAGTAAGATTTGAATTTTTCATTTTTTACATTCCCTCTATTAAAACTATCTTCGATAAGTTTAGAATCCGTATATACAAGGCCAGTTGTTATATTATGTGCTATAGCACATTCCAACGCGAACTGAAACGATGCCCATTCAGCACTATGGTTATCCATTTGACCCAATGATTTCGTGTAATGAAATCGTTCTTCTTCTGTGATAATGACAACTGCACTGGCACTTTCACCAGGGTTGCCAGCTGTAGCAGCATCAAAATATATTTTCGCCATTCATATCATCCTTATAACTATATTTACATTTATACTACCAAACAAATGGTACTTGTTCTATATAAGTGAAACGATACTAATCGGATATTTAGACATTTTGACGTAAGGTGATGTATAATAAATAACATACTATAAAGGTCGGAATTAAAGGAGGCTGTTATATTGAAAAATATGTTCATCATACATGGTTACCAAGCTAGCACCGAAAGTCATTGGTTTGAATGGTTAGCAACACAGATGAAATCCTATGATTATCATACTGAAATCGTGTATTTACCAAATACTAATGACCCCGATTTAGATGCTTGGGACAGCGCAATTCAACATAGTTTAAATCATAAACTCGATAAAGATTCTATCATTGTTGCTCATAGCCTGGGTGTGGTTACCGTTTTAAATTATTTATCAAAAGTAGAGGTATTTAGTAATATAAAAGGGCTGTTTTTAATTTCAGGTTTCAATGAACCTTTACACAATCTCCCTGAATTGAATCAATTTATCAATCAAACACAAGTACAATTTGAAAATATTAATGCGCAACATATCATGACCATAGGTGGAGATAATGACCCAATTGTCGACATAAATGCAACAAACCGATTATCTCAACAATTAAATACAGAAACAGTCGAACTGCATCATAATGGACACTTCCAAGATTGCGATGGTTATCTTACTTTTGATTTTCTTAAAAATCAAATCACTGCTAGTTTAAATAATAAAAACTCTGAAATTGGCATTTAACCAATTTCAGAGTTTTTAATAACCTTCATCTAATTTACTAATTTTTCCTTTACGATACATGGATTTCGCCCAGTAACCAAATGGTACATTAAATATCGTTGAGATTACTTTCAATAGATACGTAGTAATAAAAATTTCAAATACTGCTGCATTTGGCATTGAACCATAAAATGCAATGGTTACAAATAAAGCAGTGTCGATTATGTTACTTATGATCGTACTACCATATGCTCTAATGATAAATGTTTTATCTGAGCTAAACACTTTTTTTATTAACGAGAAGAGTAGTACATCTAAATGTTGTCCGATTATATAGGCAACCACTGATCCCAATGCAATTCTTGGCACAAGATTAAATATTGATTCCAACGCACCTTGCGAAGTATCAATAGATGATGGTGTAAAATGCAGCGACATTTGCATTACGATAATCATAACAAGTGTTGAACTAAAGCCAATCCAGACTGCACGCTTTGCAACTTTTCTACCATAAATATCATTTAAAATATCTGTGGCAAGATATATAGAAGCAAACATTACATTACCTAATGTTGCTGAAATAGTAAATATGTCGATTGTTTTAAGAACTTGGATATTAGCAAGTACAGTTCCAATTGCAATCCATGCGATTAATCCCTGTTTCCCAAACAAGCGATACATAGCTACTAATAATAAAAAGGTAACTAAAAATGTTAGTACACCAAATATTTCGTTAAACAATTTAAATTCCTCCTAAATTTTGATAATGCGGGAGTTTAGAAACCGCAAAATAAACAACTAAGTAATTTTATCAGAAAAAATTAAAAATACAAGTGTGTTTATTCATATCGTACATAAAAAGTTGAATATCTATTTTCATAAATTTAAAGATTAAACAATCCTAGTTACAAATGATATAATGTCTTCAAGTGTCAAAACATTATAAAATGAATCAATCGATAGAAATATGATATTTTAAGTAATATAGGAGCGTGACAAACATTCTTACTTATTCTGAAAAAGAAGCTATGGCTTCAATAGATGATTTAATGAACACTTATTGCAAATCATGTTTACTCAAACATCATATAAGAAAGTCAGAAGGTAAAACACAAGCACATCATTTTTGTATAAATGAATGTTCAATCGGCAAAGAAATTAAACAATTAGGAAATGAGTTACAATAATTAGGAGGCATTTTATTATGGATATTTTAGAAGTATCACAAACACCAAACCCAAATACAATGAAAATCGTTTTACAATTATCAGGTGAAGATTACAAACCGAATACCTTTACTGCAGTAAAAGATAATCAACCTGAGTTTATTAACGATATTTTACAAATCGAAGGAATAAAATCTATTTTCCAAGCAATGAATTTTATCTCCGTAGATAAAAAGGCGGACTATGAGTGGGAAACACTATTACCTGAAGTAACTAAAACCTTAGAAGAAATATAAAAAGGAGTTTTCTGAATGGAAATTGTACGTGTCGAACCAACGCCCAGTCCCAACACAATGAAAATTGTTTTGAATGAGAAAAGAAAAGATAATAAGTCAAATACGTATACAACTATTCTTGATAATCAGCCCAAGTTTATCAATGATGTATTAGCAGTTGATGGTGTGAAATCTATATTTTACGTTATGGATTTTTTAGCTGTAGATAAAAAGCCCAAATATGATTGGGAAGTTTTATTACCTAAAGTAACAGCAACATTAAGCGACGAATCTGAATCTATTGTTACACCAGCACCAGATGAACACTTTGGCGAAGTTAGGGCAGAAGTACTTGAGTTCAAAGGGATCCCATACCAGGTTAAACTTACTTCTAGTACTGAAGAAAAACGTAAGCAATTACCTGAAGTGTATATTGATAGTATGCTTGCAGCTCAAAAAGATGATGACAATATCGTTTTCCAACGTAAATGGGAAGACTTAGGTATACGTTATGGTGAATTAGATGATATTATGTCTGAAGTCACTGAAGAAATCCTAGCACTTTATCCTGAAAAAGATTTAAACCATCTTGTAGAAAATGCTTTAAATACAGATGTCGTTATTCCTGAAAAAAAATACCAACATGTGACGCTTGAGACTTATCAAGCAACTGATGATTGGAAAGAACGCTTAAGAATGTTAAAAGCTTTCCCAACACCAACAGAAAGAGATTTCCCATTATTAGGTGATGCTGTTAGTGAAGAAGAGAAAACACCATTAAGACGTGAAGCGATCGTGTTGCTTGGTATGATAGAAGATAAAGCAGTATTACCTTATTTATTTAAAGGATTACATGATAAAAGTCCAGCAGTCAGAAGAACAGCTGGTGATTGTTTAAGCGATTTAGGATTCAAACAAGCTTTGCCTGAAATGGAAAAAGCATTAGATGATCCCCATAAAATAGTAAGATGGCGAGCTGCTATGTTTATATTTGATGAAGGCGGTCCTGAACAACTTGATGCACTTCGCACACATGAAAATGACCCTGCATATGAAGTTAAACTTCAAATAGAAATGGCAATAGCAAGAATTGAAAATGGTGATGAAGCATTAGGTTCTGTGTGGAAACAAATTGCTAATAGAAATAAATCGTAATAATTTGATGATATGAATTTATAAAGGAGTGTTTTAAATGAATGCATATGAAGCATACATGAATGAACTTGCAACTCAAATGCGTAGTGAATTAACTGGACGTGATTTCAAAAGTTTAGAAACCGCAGATGAAGTATCTAACTTTATGACAAATGTGGGTAGTGACGATACAACATTTGTTGTTATTAATTCAACATGTGGTTGTGCAGCTGGTTTAGCAAGACCAGCGGCTGTTACAGTTGTAGAACAAAATGATAAAAAACCTACAAATAAAGTAACAGTATTCGCAGGTCAAGATAAAGAAGCTACTGCAACAATGCGTGATTATATCCAACAGGTTCCATCTAGTCCATCCTATGCGCTTTTCAAAGGACAAGAATTGAAACATTTTATACCTCGTGAACACATTGAAGGTAGAGATATTCAAGATATTTGTATGGACATTAAAGACGCATTTGACGATTACTGCTAAATGGTTCGTATGGTTATATAAATATCGCTTTTAAATCGTATTGAATAACATAGCGTAAAAATTCATTAAATGGTCATTATGCCAACTTACTGTGTCTAAACAAGCCAATAAGATATAGTAAGTTGGCATTTATTCCATAAAAATAAGTACTAACGCGTATAACGTTTACAAAAAATGATGTATAATTTACTCAAAGTACATTATTTTTACATAATTAATGTTAAATCCTTTAACTTATAACAATTATCCAATAAGATACAAATAAAATTAATTTTGGAAGGAGTGGATTAAATGTTAAATGCTTTTGATCAAGCGTATCATCAATTATGTGAAGAAATTTTAGAAATCGGTAAACAAAAGAATGATCGCACAAATACTGGAACCATCTCAAAATTTGGTCACCAACTGAGGTTTGATTTATCAAAAGGCTTCCCATTACTAACAACTAAAAAAGTATCATTTAAATTAATTGCTACAGAGCTCTTATGGTTTATCAAAGGAGATACAAATATTAAGTATTTACTTCAATATAATAACAACATTTGGAATGAGTGGACATTCGAAAAATTTGTTCAATCCAAAGACTATAACGGACCCGACATGACTGATTTTGGCCATAGGGCACAAAAAGACGAGTCCTTTAACCTAATCTATAAAGACGAAATGAACCAATTTAAAAAACGTATTTTAAATGATGATGATTTTGCTAAAAAATATGGTGATTTAGGTAATGTTTATGGTAAACAATGGCGTGATTGGGAAGATAAATATGGTAATCATTATGATCAATTAAAAACGGTGATCAATCAAATTAAAACGAATCCTAATTCAAGACGTCATATCGTATCTGCATGGAATCCAACAGAAATTGATACAATGGCGTTACCACCTTGTCATACAATGTTTCAGTTTTATGTTCAAGATGGCAAATTAAGTTGTCAATTATACCAAAGAAGTGCAGACATCTTTTTAGGGGTTCCTTTTAACATCGCAAGTTATAGTTTATTAACTCACCTCATCGCGAAAGAATGTGGCCTTGAAGTTGGAGAATTTGTACACACCTTTGGCGATGCACATATATACTCTAATCATATCGAAGCTATTGAGACACAATTAGCACGAGAAAGCTATAATCCACCAACACTTAATATCAATTCAGATGCCTCTATTTTTGATATTGATTACGAGGATTTAGAAATTGTTGATTATGAATCACATCCAGCGATTAAAGCACCCATCGCAGTTTAAATGGGAAGTGACTTAAAAACATCAATAATTTATTATATAATGCACTTTGTGTTTCATATTAAACTGTTTTCATTTCAATATTAGGAGGAACATTATGACACTTTCAATACTTGTAGCCCATGATCAACAACGGGTTATTGGCGTAAATAACCAATTGCCTTGGCATTTACCTAGTGATTTAAAGCACGTTAAGTCGTTAACTACTGGAAATACGCTTGTCATGGGTCGTGCAACATTTGAATCTATCGGGAAACCTCTTCCTAATAGAAGAAATGTTGTGTTAACTAGAAATAAATCATTTAAACCAGAGGGTGTGGATGTTATCCATTCTTTCGAAGAAATCTACAACTTACCTGGCCATGTTTTTATATTTGGTGGCCAGTCCTTATTTGAAGAAATGATAGATAAGGTTGATGATATGTATATTACTGTTATTGAAGATAAATATAACGGTGATACTTTTTTCCCACCATATACATTTAAAGACTGGGAAGTCGCATCATCAAATAAAGGTGTATTGGATGAAAAAAATACGATTCCTCATACCTTTTTACATTTAATCCGTAAGGGAACTTCATAGGAGGAAATTTATGATAAAAAAGAAAATTGTTACTGATTCAACATCTGATTTATCACATGAATATTTAAATGAAAATAATATTCATGTGATACCTCTTAATTTAACAATTGATGGTGAATCCTACATTGACCAAATAGATATATCGTCGGAAGAATATATTCAAAAACTGGAAGAAAATGCTGATACTAAAACAAGTCAACCTGCTATCGGTAAGTTCATTGAATTATACGATGAACTAGGCGAAGATGGTTCTGAAATCATAAGCATTCATATGACATCAGGTTTAAGTGGAACTTATCAGACTGCACTGCAAGCTAGCGAAATGACTGATAGTAAAGTTACTGTCATTGATTCTAAGTCTATTTCTTTTGGTTTAGGTTACCAAGTGCAACACATTGTTGATTGGAATAATACTGGACTATCAACAAATGAAATCGTTGAAAACATTGTTGAACTACAAAAAAACATTAAACTTTATGTTGTTATAGGACAATTAAACCAATTAATTAAAGGCGGACGTATTAGCAAAACGAAAGGTTTAATTGGTAATATGATGAAAATCAAACCAATCGGAACACTCGAAGACGGAAAGATTGAATTAATTCATAATTCTCGAACTCAAAATGCAAGTGTTCAGTTCCTCAAAAAAGAAGTGAGCGCGTTTATCGGTGATAAAAATGTAAAATCTATCGGTATTGCACATGCAAATATTATTGAATTCGTAGACAAAGTAAAAAAACATTTTTCAGAAGAGTTCAACTTTACAAAATTCGACACGAACGTTACAACACCTATCATTTCAACACATACAGGACAAGGTGCTATCGGTTTAGTCGTATTACGATCATAAAGTACTACTTCAAAGCGCGCTATGACTATACTCAAAATGAAATTGGTCTTATTTAATATATAAACAGTTTCATAGCAAATCGCTTAAAATAATGGTAACTTTATGACAAAATAGATATAGGAGGTATATTATGGCTTATGCGACATTAGCAGGAGGATGTTTTTGGTGTTTAGTTAAACCATTCACTTCATATCCTGGTATCGAAAATGTTATTTCTGGTTATAGTGGTGGACATACAGATAACCCAACTTATGAAAGTGTAAGTACAAATCAAACTGGGCATGTCGAGGCAGTCCAAATTACTTATAACTCAGAAATTACTTCCTTCGAAAATATATTAGACGTTTATTTCAAAACGTTTGATCCTACTGATAACGGTGGTCAATTTTTTGATCGTGGAGAACATTATGAGCCTGCTATTTTTTATCATGATGAAAATCAGAAAAAAGCAGCCGAAGCTAAAATTCAACAATTAAATGAACAAGGTATCTTTAACAAACCTGTCATTACACCCATTAAACCATATAAAAACTTTTATCCAGCTGAAACTTATCATCAGGATTACTATAAAAAGAATCCATTGCATTATGAACAGTATCAACGTGGATCAGGTCGGAAAAATTTTATAGAAAAGCATTGGGGGAAACAAAATGATTAAAAAGAATAAAAATGATTTAAATGAAATGGAGTATTTAGTTACACAAGAAAATGGTACAGAACCGCCATTTCAAAACGAATACTGGAACCACTTTGAAAAAGGTATTTACGTTGATAAAATTTCAGGTAAACCATTATTCACTTCTGAAGAAAAATTCGAATCAGATTGTGGTTGGCCAAGTTTTTCTAAGGCATTAGCCGATGAAGAAATCGTTGAATTAGTCGACAAAACATTTGGCATGGTGCGCACTGAAGTACGTTCTGAAGATGCAAATAGCCATTTAGGTCACGTATTCAATGACGGACCAAAAGAAAGCGGCGGTCTGAGATATTGCATTAATTCAGCAGCTGTACAATTTATACCATATGAAAAATTAGAAGAACTAGGATATGGAGATTTAATACCACATTTTGAAAAATAAGGAGCGAACATATTATGTTTAAAAAATTATTTGGTAAAGGCAAAGAGGTCAATAAAGAAAGCGCGATTTATGCACCAATTACTGGGGAATATGTAAAAATCGAAGATATACCAGATCCAGTATTTGCTCAAAAAATGATGGGTGAAGGCTTTGGTATAAATCCAACAGAAGGTGAAGTTGTTTCACCAATCGATGGTAAGGTAGATAATGTTTTCCCAACGAAACATGCTATTGGATTAAAAGCTGAAAATGGCCTAGAATTACTTGTTCATATTGGTCTTGATACCGTGCAATTAGATGGTGAAGGCTTTGACATTCTAGTTGAAAGTGGCGACGTTGTTAACGTTGGAGACCCATTATTAAAATTTGATTTAGACTATATAAAAGAAAATGCAAAATCAGTTGTTTCACCAATTATTATCACAAATTCTGACAACACAGCATCTATTTCAGTGGCTGATGTAACAACTGTGACTAAAGGTGAAACTAAAATTGTTGATGTGACAATGAACTAATGAAAGACCATTCATTTTATCATTTTGCCCTTACAGCACGTGGGCGTAAAGATGAAAAAGGTGAATTAGCAGAAGAAATATTTGATGATTTATCTTTTCCAAAACATGAAAAAGACTTTCATATACTGTCAGATTATATAGAAACACAAGGGCATTATACTATTTCATTATCCGTTTTTGATGATTTATACGAGGAATATACCGAATGGTTAAAATTTTAATTACTTTAACATTTGAGTAGCACGATTAAAATATATTAAAATAATAAGGTATCATTTGTTGCTGGGATTAATCTAAATGATTCAATCCCAGCTCATTTTATTTGTAATGATTTTTTACAATATTAATTTTTTACATATGTATTGGAAGTGATTAAATGTCAGAAAGTAAAGACACAACTGAAGTGAATCAAGAAGTAAATGAAAAAGCATCATCGCAATCAACAAAGAAACAAATAAATTTCAAACGTAGTCACTTTATTATTATATTAATAGTTACAATACTTGTAACTGCTGTGATTGCAGTATTTGCAACGATTGGGATCAGTCATTGGACAAGTGGTTTAAATAGTAATCAACGTGCTGAGATGAAAAAAGTAGAGCAAGTTTATCAAACACTAGATGATGAATACTATAAAGATACTAGTTCAGAAGAGCTGGGGACAGCAGCGATTGATGGTATGGTAAAAAAATTGGATGACCCTTATTCAGACTATATGACCAAAAAAGAAACTAAATCATTTAATGAAGATGTATCAGGTGATTTTGTAGGTATTGGGGCTGAAATGCAAAAGAAAGGGAATCAAATTCAAATTACAAGCCCTATGAAACAATCACCTGCTGAAAAGGCCGGAATTCAGCCTAAAGATGTGGTTACTAAAGTGAATGGTAAATCGATTAAAGGACAGCCTTTAGAAGCAATTGTTAAAAAAGTTAGAGGAAAACAAGGTACAAAAGTAACACTAACCATTGAACGCGGTGGACAAGCTCACGACATCACAATAAAACGAGATAAAATTCATGTCAAAAGTGTTGAATACCAAAAACATGGCGATGTCGGTGTCTTTACTATCAATAAATTCCAAAATAGTACATCAGGCGAATTAAAATCTGCCATCATTAAAGCACACAAAGATGGCATCCGTAAAATTGTATTGGATTTACGTAATAATCCTGGAGGCTTATTAGATGAAGCTGTTAAAATGGCAAACATTTTCATTGATAAAAATGAAACAGTTGTTCAATTAGAAAAAGGCAAACATAAAGAAGCAATTAAGGCTTCAAATGATGCCTCAAAAGAAGCCAAAGATATGGATGTTTCTATTTTAGTAAATAAAGGCTCAGCTAGTGCTTCAGAAGTTTTCACAGGTGCTATGAAAGATTATAATAAAGCCAAAGTTTATGGTTCAAAAACATTTGGTAAAGGCATTGTGCAGACTACACGAGAATTTGAAGATGGTTCATTATTAAAATTCACTAATATGAAATGGTTAACGCCAAAATCTCATTATATTCATGGAAAAGGCATTACTCCTGATAAGAAAATAGAAGAACCTGCATATCAATCATTAAATGTTATCCCAAGCAATAAAACATATCAGTTGGGTGACGATGATAAAAATGTTAAAACAATGAAGGTGGGATTGAATGCATTAGGCTATCATATTAATAATCAGTCTACTGAATTTGATAGCGAACTAGAGGATGCACTCAAATCCTTCCAAAAGAAAAATAATTTAGATGTAAATGGCACATTTAACAAGTCAACGAATGAAAAATTCACACAGCAACTTGTTGAAAAAGCAAACAAAGAAGACACCGTATTAAATGAGCTTTTAAAAAAACTAAATTAATTTAAGAGGAGTCATCGGTTTATGATTAGAAAAGCAAATAAAAATGATTTATCTAGTATTTTAAACATTGTAGAAGAAGCTAAAACTATTATGAAGCAAGACAACAACAATCAATGGGATGAACATTATCCTTTAGAAGAACATTTTGAAGAAGATATTGAAAAAGACACACTTTTTGTTCTAGAAGAAAATTCTATTATTTATGCTTTTATAGTTGTCGACCAACAGCAATCAGAATGGTATGATGAATTAGAATGGCCAATTGACAGAAAAGGTGCCTATGTTATTCATAGATTGGCAGGATCATCTGAATATAAAGGTACTGCAACGCAACTATTTGATTTTGCAGTTAATTTAGCACTGGATCATAATATTCATGTGTTATTAACCGATACATTTGCTTTAAATAAGCGCGCACAAGGACTGTTTACTAAATTTGGCTTTAGCAAAGTAGGCGAAGCAAAAATTGATTATCATCCTTTTAATAAAGGTGAACCATTTTATGCCTATTATAAAAATTTAGAAGAATAGAGGTTATATTATGACGAAAATCGCATTTACCGGTGGAGGTACAGTTGGACATGTTTCCGTAAACCTAAGTTTGATTCCAACTGCAATAGAAGAAGGATACGATACCTTTTATATCGGATCAAAAAATGGGATTGAACGTGAAATGATTGAATCTCAATTACCTTCAATTAAATACCACTCTATATCTAGTGGTAAATTAAGAAGGTATATTTCTTGGGATAATATTAAAGATATATTTAAGGTGTTAAAAGGTGTATTAGATGCTAGAAGTGTGCTAAAAAAAGAAAAGCCTGATTTACTATTTTCTAAAGGGGGATTTGTTTCAGTACCAGTCGTTATTGCTGCAAAATCTTTAAAAATCCCTACGATTATACATGAATCTGATTTAACACCTGGTTTAGCAAATAAAATCTCATTAAAATTCGCTAAAAAAATATATACTACCTTTGAAGATACATTAAATTATTTACCTAAAGATAAAGCAAATTTTGTTGGTGCAACAGTGAGAGAAGACTTAAAAACTGGAGATAAACATAGAGGTTATCAACTGACAGAATTTAATAATGATAAAAAAGTATTATTAGTCATGGGTGGCAGTCTAGGCAGTAAAAAATTGAATGACATTATAAGACAAAATCTCGAGACACTTCAAGAGTCTTACCAAGTCATTCATTTAACTGGAAAAGGGCTATTAGACAATTCATATGTTGGCACTAAAGATTACATTCAATTTGAATTTGTTAAAGATGATTTAACGGATTTACTTGCTATTACAGATACAGTGATTAGTCGTGCTGGTTCTAACGCTATCTATGAATTTTTAGCGCTACGCATTCCAATGTTATTAATTCCTTTAGGTTTAGATCAATCACGTGGCGACCAAATTGACAATGCTAAACATTTTGAATCAAAAGGATTTGGTAAAACAATTCTCGAAGATACATTAACTGAAAATGAATTAAAAACACAATTGAGAGAAATTGAAACCAATCGCGATGATATCATTAAACAAATGCAAACATATAAAGAAAGCTTTACGCGTCAGGATTTATTCCAAAAGATAATAAACGATGCTTTAAGCGAATAGGAGGTACATGCAATGAGTCGTTGGAAAAGAATATCATTACTCATTATTTTTACGTTAATATTTGGCATCATTGCATTCTTCCACGAATCAAGACTGGGAAAGTGGATTGATAATGAAGTATATGAGTTCATTTATTCTTCTGAAAGTTTCATCACCACAACGATATTTCTCGGTGTAACCAAAGTTGGAGAAGTTTGGGCAATGGTTTGTTTATCTCTGTTGCTCGTTGCTTATTTAATGTTAAAACGTTTAAATATTGAGGCTTTATTTTTCGCAATTGCAATGAGTTTATCGAGTACATTAAACCCATTACTTAAAAATATCTTTGATAGAGAACGTCCAACGCTACTTCGACTTATTGATATCTCAGGATTTAGTTTCCCAAGTGGTCATGCGATGGGTTCTACAGCATTCTTTGGAAGTACGATATATATCGCCAATCGAGTTATGAAGGGTAAATCTAAAGCCTTTATGATTGGTCTCTCAGCTTTATTTATCATTATGATATCGTCATCAAGAGTTTATCTTGGTGTACACTATCCTACAGATATTATAGCAGGTATTATTGGTGGCGCATTCTGTGTCGTATTATCAACATTAATATTACGCCATAAATTGCAAGTATAATTCCATTCAATTCAACTTATGTGCATCCATAGTGTCTGATGTAACTTATAATTTATTTAAAAACACAGTAAAAAAGCAGTTAGGTGAATAAATTCATCTAACTGCTTTTATGTGTCAAAATTTATTATAAAAACCGATTTCACAATGTAAAACCGGTTTTTATATTCACGTTGTCTCGCAACGTTAGTCTTTTACGGGCATATAAAAGGGGATATTTTTGAAAATGAACAATCCAAATAAGAACGAAATATGTGGGGGGGAATGTCTTATTTTTGGTATTGATAATCATTTTCAATTACATTATACAACACTGAGAATGATTGTCAATTGAATTCGAATAATTTTTTCAAATTTTATGAAATACCTATATATTACAATAAAAGTGATTAAAATCATGAAGTATTTTAAAAACATTTTGAAATTTTTATGCAATAACTTTCTACAAACAAGCATTTATTATAATATATAATTTGAGGTGCTACATATGACAAAAATCTTAATAGTAGAAGACGAGCAAAACCTTGCGCGTTTTATAGAGCTTGAACTTGAACATGAAAATTATGACGTAGATATTGAATATGATGGGAAGCCTGGTTTAGAAAAAGCATTATCAAATACTTATGATTTAATTCTTTTAGACTTAATGCTTCCGAATATAAATGGTTTAGAAATTTGTCGTCAGATTCGTCAAAATCAAACTACACCTATCATTATCATCACTGCTAAAAGTGATACTTACGATAAGGTGGCTGGTTTGGATTACGGTGCGGATGATTATATTGTTAAACCGTTTGATATAGAAGAATTATTAGCAAGAATCAGAGCTATGTTACGAAGACAACCAAAAAAGAATCTAATCGATATCAAAGGCATCATTATAGATAAAGATGCTTTTAAAGTCACTGTGGATGGACAACCACTTGATTTAACAAAAACAGAATATGATTTGTTATTTTTACTAGCTGAAAACAGAAACCACGTTCTGCAAAGGGAACAAATCATTACGGACGTATGGGGATACGATACAGAAGTAGAAACAAATGTAGTAGATGTTTACATTCGATATTTAAGAAACAAATTAAAACCCTTTGGTAAAGATAAGTGTATCGAAACAGTACGCGGTGTAGGGTACGTGGTAAGACAATGAAACAACGTAAACTTAAAACTAAATGGATGTTGATTACTACGACGATTACGTTTTTAACCATTTTTCTTTTTAGCATCATAATCATTTTCTTCCTCAGTAATTCATTAAGACATAATGAAGTAGATGAGGCTGAACGTAGTTCAGAAGATATAGTTAAATTATTTGAATCTAAACAAATTGAACACGTCACACCACTTGATTTAAATGCATCCTTAGGTAATTTTCAAAAAGTCATGTTATTTAATGAAGATGGTCACAAATTAATGGAAACATCAAATGATAACTCCATTACGTTTTCTCCGAATATCGCACCGACAAATGTAAATCGTATAGCAGTTAAAAGTGATCACAAAAAAGATTATCTCATCATCACAGATCATATTGAGTCACCAAAATTTAATGGTTACAGTGTGATAGTGCATTCTTTAGAAGACTATAAAGCACTTGTAAACTCTTTATATTTTATCGCTCTAATATTTGGTGTGATAGCAACGTTTATAACTGCAATTATTAGTTATTTCTTTTCTTCGCAAATTACAAAACCGTTAATATTGATGTCGAATAAGATGCAACAAATTCGGAGAGATGGTTTCCAAGAAAAAGTAGAATTAAGTACAAATTACGAAGAAACAGACAACTTAATTGTGACATTTAATGAGATGATGCTCCAATTGGAAGAATCTTTTAATCAACAGCGACAATTTGTCGAAGATGCGTCACATGAATTACGTACTCCCTTACAGATCATTCAAGGCCATCTTAATCTCATCAATCGCTGGGGTAAAAAAGATGCTGCTATATTAGAAGAGTCTTTAGATATTTCATTAGAAGAAATGACAAGAATTACAAAACTTGTAGAAGAACTATTATTACTTACAAAAGACAATAATAACAGTAGAGACGGTGAAATTGAAAATGTTGAGATAAATCAAGAGATTGCATCTCGAATTAAATCTTTATCACAATTGCACAGTGATTATACATTTGAATTCGATGCGTTTCCTAAACCATTAAACATAAGAATTGATCGTTATCAATTTGAACAAATGCTGATCATCTTTATTGATAATGCTATGAAATATGATCAGATAAATAAATACATTCAGATACAAACAAAGTTGAGAAACAAACAAATTTCTATTGAAATTACTGATCACGGTGTGGGTATACCTAAAGAAGATATAGAATTTATTTTTGATAGATTTTATAGAGTTGATAAATCACGTTCTCGCAAATTAGGTGGTAATGGATTGGGATTATCTATCGCTAAAAAAATCATAGAACTAAATAATGGTACTATACATGTCGATAGTGAAGTTGGTAAATATACAACGTTTAAGATTACTTTTTAACATTCAAAACTAATTGGTGCAAAATGTTTTTTCTAACAACATATATGTCACCCTATTATATATAAAACTTATGAGCAGAACCAAAGTAAAAAAGGTTCTGCTTTTTTAGTAATAAGTGCGCTATTGGTACTTTAATTTGTATATAATAAGTGCTATTATTGATTTGTAAGCGTTTCAACTATTTTGTGGAGGGTGTAATATGAGCAACGAAAGTCAGGTTTCCGAGGCACCTGTAAATTTCGGAGCAAATCTTGGATATGTTTTAGACTTATATGACATATATCTAGACGATCCTAGTGCAGTTCCAGAAGATTTACAAGTCCTATTTAGTACAATTAAAAACGGTGAAGCAAACATCGCAACAAACACAGAAGGTCAATCAAATGTGACTAAAGGAGATAGCACAATCAAACGTGTTATGCGCCTAATCGATAACATTCGTCAATATGGGCATTTATTGGCAGATATTTATCCTGTAAACCGACCTCAAAGAGAAAACGTACCGAAATTAAACATCGAAGACTTCAACTTAGATCAAGAAACATTAGAATCTATTTCAGCAGGTATTGTGTCTGAACATTTTAAAGACATATACGATAATGCTTATGAAGCGATTGTGCGTATGGAAAAACGCTACAAAGGTCCTATCGCTTTTGAATATACGCACATTAACAATAATCGTGAACGTGTATGGTTAAAACGCAGAATTGAAACTCCATACAAAGCAACATTGAATGACAATCAAAAAATTGAATTATTTAAAAATTTAGCTCATGTTGAAGGTTTTGAAAAGTATCTTCATAAAAACTTCGTAGGCGCAAAACGTTTTTCTATTGAAGGTGTAGATACTTTAGTACCAATGCTTCAACAGACATTAAGAATTGCGAGCGATGAAGGCATACAAAATATTCAAATAGGTATGGCACACCGTGGTAGATTAAATGTATTAACCCACGTATTAGAAAAGCCTTATGAAATGATGATTTCTGAATTTATGCACACAGATCCTATGAAATTCTTACCTGAAGACGGTAGCCTACAATTAACTTCAGGATGGACTGGAGACGTTAAATATCATCTTGGTGGTGTTAAAACTACGCAATCTTACGGTAGTGAACAACGCATTTCATTAGCAAATAACCCAAGTCATTTGGAAATCGTCGCACCAGTAGTATTAGGTAAGACTCGTGCAAATCAAGATACAACAGATAAACCAGGTGCAGTTACTACTGAATTTAAAAAATCAATGCCGATTTTAATACATGGTGATGCTGCCTACCCAGGTCAAGGTATTAACTTTGAAGCAATGAATTTAGGTAATCTAGAAGGTTATTCAACAGGTGGTTCACTTCACATCATTACTAATAACCGCATTGGTTTTACGACTGAACCTGAAGATGGCCGTTCAACAACATATTCTTCAGATGTTGCTAAAGGTTATGATGTGCCAATCATGCATGTCAATGCAGATAACGTTGAAGCTACAATCGAAGCAATAGAAATTGCAATGGCATTTAGAAAAGAATTTAACAAAGACGTCGTGATTGACTTAGTCGGCTATCGTCGTTACGGTCATAATGAAATGGACGAACCATCCATCACAAACCCACTACAATATCATGAAATACGTAAGCATGAGTCTGTTGATATCCTATACGGTAAACAACTCGTAAATGAAAACATTATCTCTGAAGATCAAATGAATCAAATTTTTGATGATGTTCAAAATACATTACGTGCAGCTCATGACAAAATCGATAAAAACGATAAAATGGATAATCCAGATATGCAAAAACCAGATAGTCTGGCAGAACCAATCCAAACTAAAGATGAAGAAGTAAGCTATGAACAACTTAAAGAAATCAACGATGCAATGCTATCGTACCCATCAGATTTCAATGTACTGAAAAAACTTAACAAAGTATTAGAAAAACGTAGAGAACCATTTGAAAGTGAAGACGGATTAGTTGATTGGGCTCAAGCAGAACAATTAGCATTTGCTACAATAACTCAAAATGGTAAACCTATACGCTTAACTGGCCAAGACAGTGAACGTGGTACATTTAGTCATCGTCATGCTGTATTACATGACCCAGACACAGGCGCACAATATGTTCCATTACACAATGTGCCTGACCAAAAAGCAACGTTTGAAGTGCGTAATTCACCATTGTCTGAAGCCGCAGTAGTGGGCTTTGAATATGGTTATAATGTTCAAAATAAATCATGTATGACAATTTGGGAAGCCCAATATGGTGACTTTTCAAATATGGCTCAAATGATTTTTGATAATTTCTTATTTAGTTCTCGTGCCAAATGGGGCGAACGTTCTGGGCTAACACTATTCTTACCACATTCATTTGAAGGACAAGGTCCTGAACACTCATCAGCACGTTTAGAGAGATTTTTACAACTTGCCGGTGAAAATAATTCAACAATTGTTAATTTATCTAGCTCTAGTAACTATTTCCATTTATTACGTGCACAAGCTGCTAACTTAGGTACACAATCTATGAGACCTTTAGTTGTGATGTCGCCTAAGAGTTTATTACGTAATAAAACAGTTGCAGATCCTATCAGCAAATTCACTTCAGGTAAATTCGAACCTATTTTACCAGAAGCACATGATAAAGCATCTGTTAAAAAAGTTATTTTAGCATCAGGAAAAATGTTTATTGATTTAAAAGAGTATCTGACAAAAAATCCAAATGAGTCAATTTTACTTGTAGCAGTAGAGAGATTGTATCCTTTCCCTGCAGATGAAATCGATGCATTGTTAAGCGAGTTACCTAATTTAGAACATGCAGCTTGGGTACAAGAAGAACCTAAAAATCAAGGGGCTTGGTCATTCGTATATCCTTATCTAAAAGAGTTAACAACAGACAAATACGATTTGAGTTATCATGGTCGTATACAACGTTCAGCGCCAGCTGAAGGTGACGGTGAAATTCACAAACTCGTACAAAATATGATAATAGAACAAAGTACAAACATTAACTAGGGGGAAGTTAAGCATGCCAGAGGTAAAAGTTCCAGAATTAGCAGAATCCATAACAGAAGGTACCATTGCAGAATGGTTAAAACAAGTCGGTGATAGCGTTGATAAAGGCGAAGCTATCGTTGAATTAGAAACGGACAAAGTTAACGTTGAAGTCGTTTCAGAAGAAGCTGGTGTACTTCAAGAATTATTAGCAAATGAAGGCGATACGGTTGAAGTAGGCCAAGCTATTGCAGTTGTAGGTGAAGGCAGTGGTAATAACACTTCAGAAGCACCTGCGAAACAAGAAGCACCTAAACAAGAAACTGAAACATCTACAGACGACAAATCAGCGCAACCAGCTGAATCAACTAGCAATGATGCAGATGATAAATCACAAGATAATAACCAACGCGTTAATGCAACACCATCTGCACGTAAATACGCACGCGAAAAAGGTATTGATTTATCTGAAATAGCTGCAGCTTCAAATGATGTAGTTAGAAAAGAACATGTTGATCAAAGCCAAACTCAAACAAGCACTCAACAACAAGCACAACCGGCTCCTAAAGAAGAAACGAAAAAACCAACACAACAAAATCCATCAAAACCTGTAATCAGAGAAAAAATGTCTCGTCGTAAGAAAACAGCAGCGAAAAAATTATTAGAAGTTTCTAATAACACAGCTATGTTAACTACATTTAATGAAATTGACATGACAAATGTTATGGATTTACGTAAACGTAAAAAAGAACAATTTATTAAAGATCACGACGGTACTAAACTTGGTTTCATGTCATTCTTCACAAAAGCTGCAGTTGCTGCATTGAAGAAATATCCTGAAGTCAATGCTGAAATTGATGGAGACGATATGATTACTAAACAATATTATGATATTGGAGTTGCCGTATCTACAGAAGATGGTTTACTTGTACCTTTCGTCAGAGATTGCGATAAGAAAAACTTTGCTGAAATCGAAGATGAAATTGGCAACTTAGCGAAGAAAGCACGCGACAAAAAACTTGGTTTAGACGACATGGTTAATGGATCATTCACGATTACCAACGGCGGTATCTTTGGTTCAATGATGTCTACACCAATTATCAATGGTAGCCAAGCTGCAATTCTAGGTATGCACTCAATTATTACGCGTCCAATTGCTATCGATGCAGATACAATTGAAAATCGCCCAATGATGTATATTGCATTAAGCTATGATCATAGAATTATCGATGGTAAAGAAGCAGTAGGATTCTTAAAAACAATCAAAGAATTAATTGAAAACCCAGAAGATTTACTATTAGAATCTTAATCCACAACACAAAATAGTTTACTAACACTAATACAGCGGCGTTTAACGTCGTTGTATTTTTTATGTATTTATGCATTTTTGAAATACACACGGGATCTCTCCTAAATTATGAGTCCTTTGATTTACTAGCTTGTATTTTGTGACAAAAAACAGGCATATTACAACAGTTATGAAATAAAATCAAACACTTAGCAAAAAATAAATCGCTTACATTATAAAATGATATAATATATTTGATATAAATAATTAAGTAGAGAAGGTGGAATGATTTTAAAAAAATTATTATTCGCAACTTTGGCTACAAGCGATCCTTTAGGTGGATCTATTGATAGTCTCCTAGGTGCTATGGCTAGTTCAGCCTTAGACATAAGTAAGGGTGTTTATATAAATATGAAATCTGTAAAAAATGCCGCTGGTAATTACGTGTTTCAAGGTACTAATTGGGGTTATCAATAAAAAAGAGGTGATTTTATGACTCTTAAAAATTCATTGAGGTTCGGTATAATTATGGCATTAGTTATGTGTACAATGTTTTATATTTTCCCGATGCCTGAAACATTAGTAGGGAGAATAGTACTTTGTCTGATAATAGTTGGTGTTGGTTTATTACTATCGTATTTTATATTAGGAAAAGAGAATATGAAAAAGAAATGATTTTTAATCGTTTAATAAATTAAATATCAGCATTATAAACACGTCGATATGAGAATCATTAATCTTAAGAGTACATTTTTATATTCTATAAAACAAAGGCCTCGATTCCACATTTTAGTGGTGTCGATGCCTTTATTATTAATAATGTATAACCATATTTATACGAATCGTTGCATCATGGTTATTAGCATAATTGTGAAACATATTCGCATTAAACTTTATTGATTCATTTTCTTTAATGATAAATTGCTCATCTGCTAATGTTAGCGTCAATGTGCCATCAAATACGGTTATGTATTCCATAGTGCCAGATCCATGTGGTTCGCCGCTCATAGTCCCTCCAGGCTCAATAAGCACCATATAGCTTTCGAATTTTTTCTCAATATCAAATTTAAAATACGGATAAATTTGATATTTATTATCTTCTGATGCTAAAGGTTGAATATCATTCAAAGTGATCTTTCTAATGATTTCATCATTTTCTTGAGTAAGCTCAGTAAATGACACTTTTAGACCATTAGCTATTTTCCAAAGTGTCGTAATGGATGGTATAGATTCTTTACGTTCAATTTGTCCTAGCATCGTTTTACTTACTTCAGTAAGATACGATAAATGTTCCAGTGAATATCCATTTTGTTTTCTATAGAGTTTTAAATTTTCAGCAATAATATCATTGATTTCTTTCATTCTTTAAACACCTCTATTTACAATATAACGTACATAAAGTATACTTTAAAGTAAAAACGCTATAACGCATTTAAAAACTTTATAACGTTTTTCACGATAGGGGGGAGTGCGTTGTTACTACTCAACATGCTGATTTATGCTGTTGTAGCAAGCTTTACACCAGGTCCAAACAATATTATGGCCTTGTTTTTCTCGCAAAATTTAACCTTTAAAAAAGCATTTCGTTTTTCATTAGGTGTTGGATTTGGTTTTTTAGCTTTACTGTGTTTATCCAACATTTTTAATGAATCACTCAATACAGTTTTTCCTAAAATTGAAATATACATGAAAATTTTTGCTTTTATTTATCTTTTATATTTAGCTTATAAAGTATTAATAAGTTCAATCGGTGGGCCAAAAAAATCCTTTGATGAAAAATATAGTAATATAAAATATGCAATGATACTTCAATTTATTAATCCAAAAGGTGTAATTTATGCATTAACAGTTATCTCAACTTTTGTGACACCTAATTATTCCACTTGGATAGTGCAATTGAATTTAGTAATTTTATTGGCTTTTATTGGCTTTCTAGGTACTTTAAGTTGGGCTGCAATAGGTACGCTCTTAAAAGAATGGATTACCAAACATGAATTACTATTTAATATTATTATGTCATGCCTGTTAATTTATGTAGCTTTTAGCATTGTTCTACATTAATTTACGGAAACTGAGATCTGTAATGCATTTGCTTTCATCACATCTCCTTAAATTGTTAGTCTTTTATCACCACAATAAATACCATTCTAATTACAGGTGACAGATATCGTCATAATGCTTTTAAGCATCATGACGTTAAATGTTGCTGATAATATTTTCTTGAACTACAACCATAAGATGTTTTAAATCTTCTGTAGAAATTAGAATAATCACTAAAACCACTCATGCATTAGATTTAATGCAACTTTTATGTGGAAAAATTGCATCAATCAAAGGCACTGTTTCTCAGTTACTGGACTACGATATTGAAGTGGAAGATACTGCCTCTGCACATATCAAGTTTGAAAACAAAGCAAATGGTATGTTCTTTGCTACAAATGCGAATTTCGGAAATTCAAGTATTGAATTACAGATTATCTTTGAAAATGAAAAATTTACAATCAAAGATAATATACTTACTCGTGTTAATGAAGCGGGCGAAAAGATAAAAATTGCTGAAGATGAAAAATGACCGGTAACAAAACGTATTACGGGCCAAGTCACGGAAAATTAATTAATGCCTTTTATGACTGCATCAATAATGATAGTAATAACTACGTTCATCCAAAGGATGCATTAACTTCTATCGCTATGATTGATGCCATACAGAAATCATCAGAATCACTTAAAACAGTACAATTCGACAGTATTTAATACCTCAAAATTTTCTATGGTAGTATCGTCCTTAAGTGACGATGCTACCATTTTTTATTCATCGATGTTGGTTTAATATATTTAAAACGTTGCAATTAAATGTACACACTTTAATTGATATTTGAACAGCACTTCCATTACACTTGATATAATCTTATCGAAATGAGGGTGTTTACATGAATAACAACTCCAAAATCATATTAGATTTAGCTGTTACTTTAGATGGTTTTATTGAAGGACCAAATGGAGAAATTGATTGGTGTATCATGGAGCCTGAGATGAATTTCACTGCATTTTTAAACCAAATTGACGCTATCATTTATGGTCGTAAAAGCTATGACTTATGGGGATCGTATACGCCTGATGATGAACAAGAAAACGATGATCAATTGATGTGGCAATTAATTCATAGCAAAAATAAATATGTATTTACCAACCAAACACGTTTCAACCATGACCAAACACAATTTATTAAACCTAAGGACATGTATACAACAGTGAATGACATCAAATCACAACAACAAAAAGATATATGGTTGTATGGTGGTTCGGAGCTCATTACGTCATTTATTAAACACGACCTCATAGATGAATATCGGCTATCCATCCATCCCGTTGTACTAGGGACAGGTAAACCACTCTTTGAAAATATCCATAAACAACTTAATCTATCACACATACAAACAAACACATTTAAAAGTGGTGTTGTTCAATTGATATATAGTAAAGATTAATATAAAAAGGAATGATAAGTTTGAATGTAGCAGTCAATGCGAAAAATGTTTCCTTAAAGCTTAATAATAAATATATTGTTTCTAATCTTTCTTTTAAAATACCAAAAGGTTCCATTACGTTAATCAAGGGCGACAACGGTATAGGAAAAAGTGTTACATTAAAATTAATAGCACAATTAATACGACCAACAAAAGGTAAGATTCAGACTAACGGTCGTATTGCCTATGCGCCTGATAAATTTCCAAATAATTTAAAAATAAAAGTCCATACATTTTTAGTAAGTAGTTCAGTTTTGGAGTACAAAAAGTGAAAATGTAAACCTAAATGAGT